>Ga0302319_10003130_pt1 | contig 34985 bp, 30 predicted proteins | sample Bog_T0_2_FD_203319 | JGI IMG/M metagenome (GOLD analysis project Ga0302319, IMG submission 203319) | Peat permafrost microbial communities from Stordalen Mire near Abisko, Sweden - Bog_T0_2 | ecosystem: Environmental > Terrestrial > Soil > Wetlands > Peat | place: Sweden: Abisko, Stordalen Mire...
TCAACCAACCATCTTGAGGTATCGAGAAAAAAATTTACAAATCCCGGCAGTGGTCTTCCAGCCCATCTGCCGCCCAACCCCGACCTGCTACCCAAATCAAAGGTTAACCACGCAGACAAATTCCGCAGAGTCAATATAAATACGAATTCAGCAACCAGGATGAAACTCTCAAGTCTTACGAATATGTGCAGAATACGTCTCATCTATTTGTTCCTTCCCAACCGTTTGCGGCTTTCGTGAAGATTGGTGTCCTCGTAGCCAGCCAGTCGGCTGAAAATCGACTGCCGCATCAGCGCCACCATCGAGTGCTGCGTGTTCTTCCCCGTGCGCTTATCCTTCAACCGGTCATTCGCCATGGCGGTAAGTTCCAGTGCTCCATCAAGTTCACGATAAGCAAGCAATCCCGCATCGGAGGTGATCTTCGACCCGTGAAATTCCAACTTCAAACGACCATCAAAACTAACTCGCAGACCCTGTTTATAACCTTCACCCGTTGGATTTGCAGTTTTTTGTTGTTTCAACATCGCTCAAAGCCTTTGTTTATGCGGGTTCAGTGTATCTCCATAACTGTAATTTGTGAAGCGAATCTGGGAAATCCGGGATTAAAGCTGTCAATGTTTTAAAAATGGATTTGCCGTGCCAGTTGGTGGGAATTTATGCTATTCACAGTAGTTGCATTTTCTATTTTTATGAAATTTACCCTCCCTCTGGTTCTCTTACTTTTATTCCCGTTCGTTTGTCATGCCGCAACCGATGAAATCGATGTGAATGGCACCGGCGGCCAGAAGCAGCAACCCATTGCAAGCGGCACACAAGAATCCAAGGTTCCCACCAATCTGCCCGCCGGGGTGAAGGCGGTGATGGATCTGGACTACGGCGGCCATGGAGCAACGAACCAGAAACTGGACCTGTTCATCCCCGCCACCACAAAGCCCCTGCCGTTGATTATCTGGGTGCATGGCGGCGGGTGGCAGCATCCGGGCAAGAGTCCCTGCAGCGCATTGCAGTTCATCCCGCGCGGGTATGTGGTGGCGAGCATCAATTACCGCCTGACCGATGAGGCGATCTGGCCGGCCCAGATCAACGACTGCAAAGGCGCCATTCGTTATCTGCGCGCCCATGCGCAGGATTACCATATCGATCCGGACCGGGTCGGCGTGTGGGGTTCCTCCGCGGGCGGGCATCTGGTGGCGATGCTTGGCGTGAGCGGTGGCGTCAAGGAACTTGAAGGCGACGTGGGTGGAAACCTGCAATATTCCAGCCGTGTCCAGGCGGTATGCGACTGGTTTGGCCCGACCGATCTGAGCCAGTTTACCGCTCCCCATGACCCTTTGACGCTGGTTGTTTCCAAGTTGCTTGGCGGCCCCGTCGGGCAGAACCAGGCCCAGTGCCGCAGCGCCAGTCCGATCACTTATGTCAACAGCGAAGCTCCGCCATTTCTGATCATGCATGGCTCGATTGATGCCATGGTGCCGGTCAGCCAAAGTGAGAGCCTGCGCGATGCCTTGCAGAAGGCAGGCGTGGAGGTCAGTTTTTCCCTGACGCCAAACCGGGGACACGGATATGGATCACTGGCATTGCCCGCCAACTTCACCATGGTCGGGGATTTCTTCGACAAGCACCTGAAGGCGGCGCGTAGTCCAGACGGAAAAGGGAACTGATGCCGTGTGCAATGTTCAATTCGGGTTCGAGTTTCCCGGGTTTCGTTTTTTTACCCTTGATTGCACATCGACTTCTCCCGGGCATGCCGGACGATGAGAGGCGGCAGTGATCGCTTCCCAAATCGCATCAGGCAGGCGCTGTCTGCCTGTATTCCGGCGGGAGAGGTTATCAATCGCAGGCTCACGCCGGAAGAGGAAGACCGGCATCACCCCAAGGAGCGTGCCCAGCATGAGCCGCAGCACCCATTGTGGAGACATGTAGTGGGTGAGGTAGCCTGCGAACAAGTGCCCCAGCGGCATCCCGCCTTGCTGTGCCAGGAGCATGATCGAAAGCACACGGCCGCGATTTGCATCGGTGGCCAGGAGCTGGTTTGCGGTGTTGCTCGGGTTCAGGCTCAGCAACCAGAATGTACCGCTCCCGACGAGAATGGCGAGGCTCAAAGCCGGGATCGTTGAGAAACTGAAAAGCAATCCGATCGCAGCAAAAACGCTCATTGCCAGGGGGATAAGATGATGGCGGGGGTAATAAGACGGGATATAGGAAAGCACGAAGGCCCCGATGATCGACCCCATTCCGATCGCCGAAAGCATCAAGCCAAACAAACCGGGGCCGCCTTTCAGCACGCTCTGTGCAAATACCGGCAGCAACCCCTGCAATGGCGCACTCAAAAACATGAAGATCAAGCCCATGATCGTGAGCCGTCTCGTGCCGGGGTGCTTCCACACAAACCGCAGTCCCTCGCGGACATCCCCGACCATCGAGGCGGTTTCCTTGCGCTTTGGCTTGGGGATATTTGGAATAAACAGCAGCAAGACGAGCAGCAGGGGGAGAAAGGAGCAGGCATTGAAAGTGAAGGCGCCAGCGATACCTGCCACACCGATAAGCGCCGCAGCCACCATGGGGCCGCATAACCGGGCCATGTTGAATTGAACGGAGTTTAATGCGAGGGCGCGATGCAGTTCATGTTTAGGTACGAGACCCGGCACCACCGCCAGAAATACCGGCCCATTCAGCGCCCACACGATTCCTTCCAAAAATGTGAACAGGATCACGATGGAAGGCGTCGCTTTCCCCATGAAGGCTGCCACCGCAAGTCCGGCGCCAAGGAGACCTGCGGATGTCTGCAGGATCGTGAGCCATGTTTTCCGGTTCACGCGGTCCGATATCACCCCCGCGAGCAGGGCCAGCAGCAGTACGGGACAGAAGTCTGCAAATTGCAGAATCTCGACGTAAAGACCCTGGTGCGGATTGCCCACAGTCTGGCTTGTGACAGCCCAACTTTGCGCCGCATTTTCCGTCCAGTTGCCTGTATTTGAAATGCACGCGCCGATCCAGAAAAGCAGGAACGGTCGATGGCGGAAAACGCCGAGTGTCCCTTCAGTGGCCGGCGCGGAAGGTTTGTCGCGGCTGAGGGCGTCCACTGGTATCTATTTTTGCCGCTGTTGATAGGAGCAAACCACCACGACTCCACTCCCGGGATTATTCATGATTTCGAGATTTCCCCCGATCAAACGCGCGCGGTAATCCATGATTTTCAGTCCCATGCCACGACGCTTGCGGCCGGAGCCACCATTATTGCCGTCGTTCGCGGGCAATCCGTTGCCGTTATCTTCGCACAGGGATCGCAGAGGCATGGCTGCGTGATAGCAAAGACGGGCTTGAGAGTCACGCTGTTACTCATTTTTTGATGAAGGGGACGTATAAAAAAGCGTGGAGATGGAGGGATATTGTTTTCGCTCGAAAAATTATCAATATTGATCCAGAATCAATGCCATGCCTTACCTGCTCATTCAAACGAACGTGGATATTTCCGAGGCCGCCCAGGATGCTTTGCTAAAGACTTGCTCAACCTTGCTCGCTGCGCAGCTTGCCAAGCCCATGGGATATATGATGGCCAGCATCGCCCCCAAACAGCGGATGATTTTTGCCGGCTCCGATGCCCCGACCGCTTTCCTCATCCTGAAAAGCATCGGGCTGCCGGAACTCAAACTCAAGGCGCTCTCGGCTGCGCTATGCGAACTGGTGAGCGAGCATACCGATATCCCGCCGAAGCGTATTTACATCGAGTTTGTGGATGTGCAGGCTAAATACTGGGGACATAACGGCGGGACATTCGGCTGAGACCGGGCCATGGAATCACAGTGGGCGTTTTTTTCGAATCAGCGCATCCCGTGACTCACTGTGCCGCAAATTTTATGAACCTACTTTCTGGCTGCGACCGCAACCGCGATGCATAGTATTTTTTACATCCAGACATGGATCAGCCTGCTGACATTGACGGTGCTGGAGATCGTACTCGGTATCGACAACATCATTTTCATTTCGATCCTCGCAGGCAAGTTGCCGCGGAGTGACCAATCCAAAGCGCGCACGCTGGGCCTCGGTTTTGCGTTGATCACGCGGGTGCTGCTGCTGTGCGTGTTATACTGGCTAACCGGATTGACCAGGCCATTGCTTGGAATTTACGGCCTGCAATTATCGTGCAAGGATCTTGTGTTGATCCTTGGCGGTTTGTTTCTCATTGCGAAAAGCACCCATGAAATTCACGAAACGGTGGAGAAAGATGGGGAGGACGACAGAAAAAAACAGCCTGTGATTCCCGGCGGAACGCTGGCATGGACGGTGATCCAAATCATGCTGCTGGATATTGTGTTTTCCCTGGATTCCGTGATCACAGCGATCGGGATCGGGCAGCAGATCGGGGTGATGATTGCTGCCATCGTGCTTGCGATGGGGGTAATGCTATGGGCTTCGGGTATGATCAGTGATATTGTCACGCGCTACCCAACCATCAAAATGCTTGCATTAAGTTTTCTTCTGCTCATTGGCGTGGTGCTGGTGGCGGATGGGCTTGGGCAGCATATCCCGAGGGGATACATTTACTTTGCGATGGCGTATGCGTTCAGCGTCGAGTTGTTAAACATCAAAGCGCGTTCCCGGCGCAAAAAAGCCTCCGGGAACTAGAAGGCAAAACCAAAGCTGAAGTTTATCGCACCCCGGGCTTCCCCGAATTTCGGTGAGGGATTGTATCCATAGTCGAGCCGGAGCGGGCCAATGGGGAGTTTGTAGCGCAATCCCGGGCCAAGGCCGTAGCGAAGAACGCCGATCCCATCATTTACATACTGCCCCACGCTCCCTGCATCGGTGAATACGGCGCCTTCCAGATCACCAACGATCGGGAATGTGTATTCCACATTAAACACGGTGAAGGTCTCTCCGCCGATCGGATTGCCAAACGCATCCTTCGGCCCCAGTTCACGCTCGACAAAGCTGCGCACACTCTGGCTGCCGCCATTGAAGAAACGCTCGTCCACGGGCAGGTCCCCATTGAGGGGATGGATGATGCCGCCGCGCGCACCGAATGCCAGCAGTGTTTTTTTGATCGGAATATAATAGGAAGCCCCTATCGTCCCGCGCACAAAACCGATCGAATCGCCGATGACTTTCCCGGCTAATTCGCCTGTCGCCTTCACCACGAGGCCTTTGCCGGGATTGCTGGGGGTGTTGGTACTGTTACGCAGATCAAGCGTGAAAGCTGCGCCCACGCTCGTCACCAGATATTGCGGATCGCCGATATCCACCGGCTGCATGCCTGTGTCCGTGATTTTATCTGTGCGTGCTAGCAGGTAAACCGTGGCCTCCAGACTTTTTGTAAGCTTGCGGGTGAGGTCGCCCCTGACACCGGTCTCCAGTTTTGTATAACCATCCCAGATCTGTTGGAGGGTGTAGAGGCGCAGTTTCAGGCTGTTCGGAGTTTCGAGAAACCAGGGGTCCGTGTAGGTGAGTTCACCTTTGAGCAGGCGCGCGGAAAATTCGAATGTCGCGGAGATTGGCCGCCCCGTGCCGAACAAATCCTGATCGCCCAGACGGATGCCAAGGATGGGACCGTCGAATGTCGCGTAGCCAACCGAGAACCCAACCTGCTTGGCCTTGGCTTCCTCCACCTCCATGTCGAGTTCCACCTCGTTTGAGGGAAGGGGTTTGGAGGTGATCTTGAGGCTCTTGAACAAGCCGGTCCTGATCATCTCCTTGTAAATTTCGTCAAGGCGGCTGGGATTGTAAAATTTGCCCCGAAGCTTCGCAAACCGTTTCGACAGGAAGCTGGATTGAAGCCGTTCCAGCCCTGTCACCTTTACTCCACCGAAGCGATAGACGCTGCCGGATTGGACATCGAAGTTCACGGGGACGAGCCCGTTCTGTGCATCGGCTGGATCGCTCTTCGAGTCCACCTTGACGTCAAAATATCCACGCGAACGATAGAAATAAACGATCTTGCGCTGGATATTGGTGACCTGCGCCTGCGTGTAGGGCTGGTCGGTGAATGGCTTTAGCGCCTCCAGCAATTCCGTCTGCGGATAAAAGACGAGATCGCCTGTAAAGTTGAGTTTGCCGAAGTGATACTGGATGCCTTCATGTACGGCGACATGGATGAGCACACGGGTTTTATCCAGCGAGAATGTGATTTCCGGCTGGTCCACAATGGAATCCAGGAACCCCTCCGATTGATACAGGCCGCGCACGCGCTCGGCGCCGGTCTCGATATCCGCACTGATATAGGGTAACTGGTGCTGAAGCATCGACAGCCTTTCGCGGGTTTCACCGAGCATATAATCCCGGAGTTTTGGGGAGGGGATGGATTGGTTGCCGGAGAAGGTGACCTCTTGAACAATGGTGGCAGGACCTTCGATAACATTAAGCACAAGGTGGCTGCCATTGATCGCCCATGTCACGGCAGCCTGCGAATAACCTTTCTTGTGGTAATAGATGCCCATGAAGAATGCCGCGTCGTCCGCGGATGCCGGATTGAGGCCGTATTCCTGAATTGCCTGGATTTGATCCGAGAGCGCATCACGCAGTTCGCGCTCGGGGAATTTCGTGACGCCGGCAAATAGGATATCCGTACTCTTCACTGTTACCGCAGAACCGGAAGGCTGCGCAGGGACGACGACAGGTTGGTCCTGGCTTATTGCAGGCATTGACAGGAACGGCATGGCGAGTGCCATGGTCAGGACCGTTTTCTGAAATGTGGATGCTAAAGCCATCGGTTGATTTTTATTTAAACCTGAACAGGTATCCGACTTGTCCCTGCACGCCCCCCTGTTGATCGATATTGCCGATGAGGTAAAATCTGTCGCTTATCTTGAAGCGCGCGCTTACTTCCTGCCTGCCTGTGCGAGGATCGACAGTGCCGGGGTCAAGCTCGAAGCGGGTGAGGAATGACTCGCTCTCCTCGGGCTTTTTTTGTTTAAAAAGTTTCCTGTAAATTTTCTGGATGACCAGCACGGCTGCACGACCGGCGAGCACGTCGCTCCTGCCTGTGAGTTCCTCTGAGGTTGCTCCGGTGCCTAGCAGGGCGATGATCTCCTCCTGTGGCAGAGGTGGTTCGCTTGTAAAAACGGTAACGGGATCGTTTGGCGTTCCGCTGATGAATACACGGATGTTGTAATCGCGCAGTGATGAGGAGCCCTGGATATCAAGCGTGGGGACGAAAGGGTTATCAGGCGAAAAATAGACGTATCCGTAATCGATGTTCAGCCTGCTGAACGGAAGGGAGGCGACAAAGTTCTCCACCCGTACCATGCCATCCAGCGCGGGAGCCCCGCCGGTGCCCACGAGTTTGAGGTCAAAGCGGGCGCCGCCGTGGGTGAGATTGCCGCGCACGAGGAATGGGTCTTTTGATTTGATGGCGACATCAAAGGTCCAGTTGTTGAAGGGCGGCTTCAAAGAAAAACCGGTCTGCGTTTCCGTGGGTGGCTTTGGCGCAGGCCGGCCCGGCAGCTCAATGGGGAGAATTTCAACCTCGCGGAAAAATTTGCTCTTTGTAATCCCGACGGTTCCGGAAACATGCGCGGCATTGAAGATACCCGCTATCCTGATATCGGAATCGGCGCGCACGGTGACTGTTTCATTACGGACCAGGAGCGCATTCTGCGATGTGAGCCGGAGGTCCAGAACCGGCGCGGTCAATTTTTCAAACAGGATTTTTCCCGTAAGATCAAAAGGGCCGCCTGAGATATTGCCGCCGAAGTTGTGGATGGTGAGTTGGTTGCCTGAAAATTCCGCGCTGGCCTTGAAGGCATTGACCGCCGGTGCATCGGGATCGCGCATGCGTATTGCGGGCAGATCCAGCGTGACCGCGCCGCTGAGTTCCGGTTTTGAGATGGTTCCAGTGGCTTTCGCGTCGATTTCCATCTGCCCCTCGATATAGCGAAGATCCGGTATGAGCTGGCCAATGAGCGTAACGGGGGATTTTGAAAGCGTAACGGAAAGATTGAGCGGCGAATGCTCGTCGAGCTTTTTGTCCTTCAAAAACTGTTTCAAGGAGAATGGGAGCGTCCCGTTGATTTGCAATGGGCTGATTGCGGGTTGCTGCAATGTGCCATGGAGCGCGAACTGGTTGTCCCTGAAATCACAATCCAGTTCCAGATTGGCCGGCGCCACCGCCGGGGTTGCCTTCGATTGAAGGTTACGGCCGCGAAGCAGGATGTTCGCCACGAGATTGTCGAGGGTGCCATCCGCATTGACAGAGAATTTCATCGTGCCGTTTAGCGGCGATGTTTTCTTCGGCTGGAGAAGCAATGTTTCAAGGTTGATCTCATCGGAGGTGAGGTTTGCAAATATTCTTCCAGTGGGCGGAATGAGGGAATCCGGGTTCGTCGGCGTGCGCAAATCCAGTGGAAGAGTGATGCCTCCCTGGAGGAGCTTCACTTTCTCCTGTTGCAGGAGGATGTCGTGGATTTTTATTTCTGTATTATGCAGGTCGATGCCGGCCACAAAATCGGTCTTGTCCACATGAACGTGGATGGTGGGAATGTCCGCAGTCTCCGGTGAATATTTCCCGGCAACCTCCGCGGTGATAGGCTGGAAATTTCCGTATTTTCCGGAAGTCAGTTTTATCTCGCCGCTGCCTGTATGACGGATTTCGGAAAATTGTCCGCTGCCCTGCCAATTGATCGTCATTGCGCCCCCAATGCGATCGTTGATGCCCGAGGCGTCCAAGGCTGGATTAAACACGGCAAGGTCGGACATGTTTGCCTGAATATTCCCGGCATAATCGAAAGGTCTGCTCAAGCCGATCCTCCCGGTGCAGTTGATTTGATTTTTTGCATCAATCAGCAGCGAGAAGGTGTGGATGTCGGCCACGCTTTTCTCGATGGCGATGTCGGTATTGAGGCTGTTTGCCTTGAAATCGGGACTGGAAAGATTCGTTCCGCTTATTTTGATTTTTCCTTCATACAAATCATTACGGTGGAGAATATTTCCGCTGGCTTCCAACTCGCCGTTGAGGCCGTTCAAATCGGGTTCGGCATTGAATGCGGCGGCATTTGGCGCAGATATAATGAAATCAAAATTGAAGTCTGTAGCGGCCCATTTCGTGACGTCACCGGGAAGATGATAAGCGCCGTGCAACACCGCCGTGTTTTTTTCCCTGGCCAGATCTGTCCCATTAAACCGCAGCCACCCACCCTGGCTCTCCAAGGTGACCGTGCCGGTATCCAGCGCGTAATTGTTAACCCGGAGGCCTTTGAATTGCGTTGTGGCACGGCCATTGGTATCAGCGGGAAAATCGGAACCTGGTTGTTTTTTTGCGAGTGATTTGGTGACTGTAAATTTGGCATCAACGAGATCAACGTCGAATTTTTCAGAATTGATGCCTTTTCCGGTTGCAACGAGTTCACTGGCGAACTCATGATTTCGCAGGCTGAAATGTCCTTCCGAGATGATCGAACCATGAGTCAGCGCGGAAATGGATTTGCTCAGGTCTGGTGCGGAGATCTGAAACCGGCCATCGATGGCCATGTCGCGAAACCCTGCCAGTCGCTCAGGCAATTGCCCGTGGGCTTCGCCCGTTGCCTTGTTGATTTCCCCGCTGAATTCGGACGAATCAAGCGTGGCCATTCCGTTTGCCAGAACCAGCTTTGCATCTGCATGTTCCAGCTTGAACGTTCCCACGCCTGCCGGGGAAATGGTCGAAGCTGTTGCATTTCCGCGCCATGATGGCGGAGAGTCGGGGTCTCCGCTGCCTTGGATATCAACTTGATCGATTTCGCCTTCCAGGGGTATCTGCGAATCGAAAAATTTCCGCAGGCCGTCGAGACCTGCTTTTGAGGCGGAAATATGGACATCGACATCGAACCGTCCGCTGCGTTCCGTATTGATGAATTCTCCGGAAAGCTGACCGCCAAAGATATCCCCTTGTACGGTGAGGCTGGAGAGTTTCCCATTCTTCACCGCCGGCGAGGAGACGAGTTTGGTGACTGTAATATCAGGAGTAAGCTTTGCATTCTCCACGACCAGGTCGTTGCCGTGCATAGTGATGGTGCCCTCGATGTTCCTCCACGTTTTCAAATGCTGGATATGCATCTGTGCAATCCGGACCGATCCCGGCCCGTGCCGGTCAAAATGGACATCGGCGGACTTCAAGACGAAGTCTCCATCCGGATCGCGGGCAACAATATTCAGGTTTTCCACGGATGCGCTTCCGATGAGATATACCGGAGGGAAAAACCACTGGTGCATATCCTCACCAAGGTGGCTTTTTTTCGCCGGCTTGCCGGACTCGTCCGGAATATCCTTGAAAATGAGGGTCGCATTTTTGATCTCGCAGTTTTTAATGAAATCCCTGCTGCCATGCCGCAGCAGGTCGCTGAGGTTGTAAATGGCGCGCACTTTTTCAATGCTGATGGATTCGATGGGGCTTCGATCCGTAGGGGAGATGCGGATATTCGTAAAAGTGAGGTCGGAGAATGGATGGCCCTCAAGACCGAACTCAAGGCTCAGGTGTTGCGTGGCGGCGGCTCTTACTGCGCTGAAGCGGATCAAACCAATCAGGACCGGGCGATGGAAAACCGTAAAAACGAGAAGCAGCCCGGTGAAAATAAAGCCAAAACGTTTCAGCCATTTTCTTTTTGGCCTATGCTGCTGCTTTTCAGGCTTCTCTTCGTCTGTCACGTGAGGGGTAGATTAACAATACTATTTCCTTCTGCAACTTCTTCGAAGAAGACCGGTTTAAGGTTGAACATGGAAGGAAAACAGATTTGAGGGTTTAAGTATCCGTAGTTGGCAAAAATCGCGCGATCAACTAGTGTCTGCATCCGATGAGCGCGGAGTCTGATTCCTTTCCATCTCGATTATGAAGAAAATCTGCCTCATTGCCTGGACGGCCTTGCGAAGATACGCGGAGACAGATGGTGAGCAGCGCGCCGCTTCGTTTGCCTACTACGCTCTTTTTGCACTGTTTCCGCTCATGCTGGTGTGTATCACGATCAGCTCGCAGTTCATCGATAAAAGGGTGGCGTCCGACAAAATCATAACAGTTATTAAAGACTATATCCCGATTGGGCCGGAGGGGGAGGATGCTGTTATTAAAACGGTGACGCTGGTTGCCAAATCCCGCAAGCCGGTGGGCATCTTCGCCGTTTTTGCCGTGGTGTGGGGATCGCTGGGATTTTTTCATGCGCTGGTGCGCGGGATCAATCGCGCATGGGGCACGCTTGAATACCCGTGGTATCGTCTGCCGTTCAAAAATCTCCTCATGGTCGGCATCGTTGCCAGCGCCCTGTTCATGGGCATTCTGGCGCCTGCCGTGATCGGGACGGTGGAGACGTATATCTGGAGCCAGAATCCCATTATCGGCGCGAACATGATTTTTTACACGTTCAGGCTGGCGCGGCTGCTTTTGCCCTGGTTCATTTTGTTTTACGGTTTCACGATGCTATACAAGTTCGCCCCGCGGCGGCACTGCCAGTTCGGGGAAGTTTGGGCTGCCGCGGTGTTTGTGACGCTTGCGGTGCAGGGGTTGCGTGTTCTCTTTGAATTATTTACGCAGCATGTCCTGAGCTTTAACAAGATTTATGGAGCGTTTGGCGGGATCGTGGCGCTGCTGATGTGGATTTATCTTTCCGGCTCGCTGATCATCCTTGGCGGGTGTTTGTGCGCGGCGCAATCGGAAGTGATGCGGAATAAGGAGAAGGAAGAATTTGTGGCGAGCGACTGACGGGATCGGGTCGCTTTGGCAGGGATCTGTGATAGCTGACGGTTGGCAAGGGTTGGCAAGGGTTGATCAGCCCGGGCGAACCGGCGCGTGGAGCGGTCGTTTTCAGCATGCCGGGGCGAAGCAGGGAGAGGATATTTTCCTAAATTAAGGGATTGAGTACCATGCGGCATCCGCGCTAGGAATCTACGGCTATGCCACTCATCGACAAACCTCTCGCCGAACTTCTCGTTTACAAAGGTATCAACCCGCGCCCCGGCGATTTTGACCAATACTGGGACGAAGCCCTTGCGGAAATGAATGCGGTCGATCCGCAGATCGAATTGAAGCCTGCGAGCTTCTCTGCTGCGGGCGCGGAGTGCTTTGATCTCTTTTTCACGGGCGTGGGCGGGAGCCGCATCCATGCGAAATATCTGCGCCCCACGAAGGTGGCGGGAAAGCGCCCGGCGGTGCTGCAATTTCACGGCTACAGCGGCAATGCGGGCGAATGGGCGGGCAAGCTGAATTACACGAGCATCGGGCATTGCGTCGCGGCGCTGGACTGCCGGGGGCAGGGCGGGTTGAGCGAGAACCTCGAACCGGTGAGCGGAAATAATTTCAAGGGCCAGATCATCCGCGGGCTTGATGACGATCCCCGCAAGTTTGTGTTCCGCCAGATTTTCCTCGATACGGCGCAACTGGCAAAAATCGTGATGGGCTTCGACGAGGTGGACGCGGAACGCGTGGGGGCGGAGGGGGGATCGCAGGGCGGGGCGCTGACGCTCGCGTGCGTGTCGCTCGCGCCAACGATCAAACGCGCCGCGCCTGTGTTCCCGTTTCTTTGCGATTACCAGCGTGTGTGGGAGATGGATCTCGCCGAGGGTGCGTATGAGGAATTGAAAACGTATTTCCGCTTTTACGATCCGCGGCACGAACGGGAGAACGAAATTTTCACCAAGCTCGGCTACATCGACATCCAGCATCTTGCGCCGCGCATCAAAGCGGAAGTGCTGATGGGTACGGGCTTGATGGACAAAATCTGTCCACCCTCCTCGCAATTCGCGACGTACAACAAAATCACCTCGAAGAAAAACGTGGTGATCTATCCCGATTTCGGCCACGAGGGGTTGCCGGGATTCGGCGACCAGGCGTTTGAGTTCATGGCCGGGCTGTAGAAGCGGCGACCGGGCCAGGGCAGACGTTTATTTTGCGGGGACGGACGGGAGGGATTTTGCGAGGACGAGTTCCGTGCCCACGTCGTGCAAAACATATTCGACTTTGTCGAATGCGCGCCGGATCAGGTGCAGGCCAAGGCCACCGGGCTTGATCTCCTCCAAGGGGCGGGCCTGGAGCATTGCGGGATCGCATTGCCGGCCGTGATCGCGCAGGCGGAATGTGACCCCGGCGGCGTCTTTTTCGCAGGTGAGGCAGATGAGGTGCGTCTCCTCATGGTCGTAGGCGTAGCGGATGATGTTCGTGCTGGCTTCGTCCAGGCCGAGCACCATGAGATCCTTTTCCAGCTCCGGAAAACCGACAGGCGCGAGAAATGCGCGCACGTAATCCCTCATCATGGAGAGATTCCCGGGGTGACTCGCAAATTCCAATGTCTGTTTCATTGAAAACCAAAAACCAAAATTGTGAGATCGTCGTGGGGATCGGCATTTTGCCGGTGGTTCTCCTCGCCGGTCCGCAGTTTTGCGAGGACATCGTCCGCCGAGGCCAGAGGCTGCGCTGACAAAATGCGCTCCACGCCTTCGCTCTCGAGCAGCGTGTTATCCGGGCTGAAGGATTCCGTGAGGCCGTCGGTGTAAAATATGAGCCAGTCGTTCGGGGACAGGGTCGTGGAGGTGAGGTGATATTGCAGGCCGTCGAGAATGCCGATCGGCGGAGCGCTTTTGACGTCCAACTGGATCACACCGCCTCCCGCCAAGGCAAGGAACGGCTGGCAGTGACCGGCCGATGCCATTTCCACGAGACGTTGCGACGGGACGATCCGGCCGAGGAGCGAGGTGATGAACATGCCGCGGATGGTATGGCCGCAGAGCATCCCGTTCCAGCGGGCGAGGGCATCCGCGGGGGAGATGCCGGATTTCACAATGAGGCGCAGGGTGTTCAACGCCTGCGCCATGAGGAGCGCGGCGGGGATGCCCTTGCCCGAGACATCGCCGATGACGAAATAAACCTCATCCGGCCCGATCTCGAGCACATCGTAAAAGTCGCCGCCGATGTTCAGAGCGGGGCGGTATGTCGCGGCGAAGGAGAGCGCGCCGAGGCTTGGGAGCGACTGCGGGAGGAAGCTGTTCTGGATCTCACGGGCGAAGGAAAATTCCTGCTCCATGCGCTCCTGCTTGCGCTGCTGGTCGATGATGCGCAGTTTTTCGATGGCCGTGGCGGCGAGCATGCCGTAGGCCTCGAATGCCTCGACATCGTTTTCATCGAAAGACTCTTTTTCAACCGGGTTCAGGACCTGCAGCACGCCGATCTCGTGCTGGTTGCGGGAGAGCGGCACGCAGAGGATCGAGCGGGTGCGGAAGCCGGTCTTTTTATCCACCCCCTGGTAAAACCGGGGATCGGCATAGGCATCCTTCACGAGGGCGCTCGTTTTGTTTTCCAGCACCCAGCCGGCAATGCCCTGGCCGCGCGGCACCACGATCTTCTCTTTGGGAGTCTCGCCGGCGCCCGCGCCGCTGGCGACGACCAGCTCGAGGTTCCCATCCGCATTGGTGAGGAAAAGGGAGCTGGCTTCGGCGAACATCACGCGGCGGGAGACATCGAGGATCGCCGCGAGGAGTTCATTGAAATCGGTGATCGCGTTGATGAGTGCACTGACCTCCACGAGGCCTTTGTAAACCTTGAGCTGGCGAAGGGATTGATCGGCTTCGGTGGACATGGACGGGGATGGTTTAGCGGGTTTGCCGCGTTATTGCGACAGGATAATGGAAGAGAAGGATAAAGTATAAAGGCTAAAGGATAAATTTTGGAAGGGCGGAGGTTGCGCGCAGCTTCGGGGGATAATGGCGCGAATGGAACACCGATTCTTTTAACAGACAGATGGCATTCTTCTGCTGGAATCAATGCGGTCCGCGTTTTTTACTCCAACAAAAGGGCAATTTGTAATCAGCCTACGTTTTAAAAATTCCATATGCTGTTCAAAAACATATTGCGTACGGATTAATTTGGTACGACTCACCAGCGCGGAAGATGGCCCCAAATACCGGGTACGGATACTCGGCACCTTTGAGTGAGGAGAACAACATTGCCTCGTGACCACTGTACCCCAGATGACCCTCATATACGGACGGAAAGTGGTTGAGACTTGCTGGCATCTGAATCTGCGCTTCACCACTAATGGGTGTCCCGTAGCGCGTGTAGCCCATTCATCCGTTACGATGCACTAGCGATAATATGAATTATAATTGCAATTCCGAACTTTTTTGAGAACGTTAAACTATTTGACTCAAAAAAAGGAATCAAGGCCATCATCAGGGGGACGCTGAAACGGCTGGAATTGGATTTTGGAAGGTGATTGAATCTGTAAGTTCCGTGAGAAAAACCTATGACGTGCCCTTTCTGCAAGTCTGACGATACGCATTCCCACGGAAAGCGTTATTCTGTTTATCCGACAGGGATTGTTGCCATCGTGGGGCTCCCGTTTGCCATGCTGCATCAGGCCTCAGCCCCGTATGACTATGATTGCAACCAATGCGGCAAACATTTTCTACACAGGACCACACCAGCCCGGATCGCCCGCATTTTGCTGGTTTTTATTGTCGCAGCATTGATTGCAATGTTCGTGATTCTCATTATCGGTTTTCTCGCGGGAATGATCCGCTAGAGTTCGTCAAAATTACCAACAGACGAAGCACAGCTTCGGGGACAATGGCGTAACGAAGTTCAGCTTCGTAACGAGGAGCAACAAATCCTCTTGACGCCTTTCGAATGTAGATACAAAATGTAGATATGGATACCGCGAAAATCTTCCAGCACGGGGGGAGCCAGGCCGTGCGCCTGCCGAGAGCATTCCGCTTCGCCGGCAAGGAGGTGCTGATCGAAAAGCATGGGGACGAAGTGATTCTCAAGCCCCTGCCGCTCCCCAAGCTGCGGTCGTTCACCGAGATTGCGCGCTATCTCGCGGAGAAATTCCCCGGGAACGGGGATTTCCTCGAGCCGCCGCCCCGCCCGAGGAAGCATGAGCGCCCGATTCCCGAACTCTGACGCTGCATGAAGCCTTTGTTTCTTCTTGATTCCAGCGCCTGCATTCCGGTGCTGCGAAACCAGTCCGGCCTGGGAAAACTTCCGGAACCGGCACGCACTGGCATTCCCGCGATTGTCGCCGCTGAGCTTTGGGCCGGCGTGAACAAGAATCACAGGACGCATCCCCATCAAGCCGGGCTGCTCGATGCTTTTCTGAGCCTGTTTTGGATCGCGGATTTTAACCTGGAGGCGGCGCGGCACTACGGCGATATCCGTGCGGTGTTGGAAACCGCAGGTACGCCGATAGGCCCCCTCGATCTCCTGATCGCCGCGCAGGCCCGCAGCCTGGGAGCCACCCTCGTAAGCGCCAATGTCGGTGAGTTTCGCCGCGTGCAGGGCCTCAAGATCCTCGCATTCAAATAAGCGCCGGCAAAAGAAACGAGGGGGGCGGAAGACGGAGTTTCACCACAAAGACACAAAGAGACCAAGGGGAAGGGGGATGAGTGATCAGTAATCAGTGATCAGTAATCAGGCGGAGGGCGGAGGGCGGAGGAGGGAAGACGAAGCTCAGCTTCGGGGACGATGGCGTAAAAAGGATTATTTATTGCCCTGAGGGAATGGGGCCGCTGATTTTCAATTTCCAGAGCAAGACGGGATCAGCGACGACGGCCGCGCCGATATCCGAATCGGCGCTGATGACGTTGCTGCGGATCAGAAGTTCGTTCCAGCCGGCGCGGAGCGACACGGTTTTGGAGTCATCCAGCATGGTTTTATACCGGTTCTGCGGACCAGGAACGGTGGGCAGAGGCACACCGTTGAGCTGGCCCGAAACGATAATCAGCCCGTGCGGGATGGTGATCTCACGGATGGTGACAGCCACCGGATCGGGCGTGTAGATATGCGTGAGCAGATAAATGGTCCCCTGATCCTGGAAGTAGGATCCCGTGGGCAGGCGTACCAAGTCGTCCCACCCGAGTGCGTTTTGCAGCTTCATCATGGGCGTGCCCAGCTCGATATCCTTCCAGGCGAGTTTGTGCTGGCACTGACGGGTGACTGTCTGGTCGCCATCATAACTCGCGGACATGTCGCGCACACTATCGGGCGGGAAGGTCGAGCTGTTCAGTGTATTGATGATCTGAACAGCTCCTTTGCGGGCATCGAGACTGGTAATGCCGGGGAAGCCGAACGGGCCGATGGCCATCCAGGAACTTATGGAGAGCGGGCTTACTGGCATGAACTGCACTGGCGACCAACTGCCTGGAAAGAGCCGGGCCTCGGTGGGTTCGTCGAAGGTATCGCGGCTGGCGCTGCCGTCGGCGTTGCTCCACCAAAAGCGGTCAACGCCGCCGAGGTTGGCATCGAAGTTGCCCTGGGTATGCCACCCGGTGAGGTTGGGCGAGCCGGGAATCGCGGCGCGTGGAATGGCCACAGACATGGAGAAGCCTTTACCGTCGGCGTCGATCTTGCAGCCGGCGTTCACGTCGGGCACGACGCCGGCGTGGGCGAACGTGGCAATGCCCACCGGCGTGGTGTAGGTGACAGGCGAGGCGCCGGCACCCGACCACGCCGGGTACATGCCGACCACGACCGGTTTGACGGCATCACCGTCCTTGAAGAGACCGAACACGAAGCGGACATCGCCTGGCCGGCCGAGGGGCCTGGCGCCTCCCGGCGCGGCATTGGGATCGCCCTGGAGATAGAGGCCCAGCGTATCGTTGCCGCGGTCGTGGGCGAAGATGTGTTGCGGCTGATCGAGCGCCCTGGGTGTAAAGCTGTGGCCGAGCCTCACCTGCCAGCGAATGTAGAGATGATCGGGATCGTAAAAGCAGCGCGCCTCGATGGTCTGGCCGGGGCCGGAGCTGAACGTGATGGGATCGCAAGCGACCCAGCCGGTTATCGAGCCGTCGAGGGCGGGACCGCCGCCTGTGGCGGGATAGAACCGGGCCACCCTGGCCGCCGCCGCGCCACCGCGGATCTGCAGCGCCAGCTCGGGTGGCGAGGCGATCTGGTTCGCGGCGATGGTGGCTTCCCTGTCGAGCGTGGTCAGCGGCTGGACGGGATTCTGCGTCGTGGTCCAGCCCGCCGTCTCGTAGATTTTCGGCATGACCTTCCCGAGCGCGAGATAGATTTTGCCGTCGTCCTTGTTGACGTAGTCGTAGCCATTGGGATCTTCGCCGGGTTGCCAGTAGGAGCCCATGGCGTCGTGGGGCATGACCCGGCAGTCGGGGAATAGCGTATCGACGTAGAGGCCGTCATCGGTATATAGCGCGAAACCGGCGCGGGCGGTGTCAACCAGGCCGACGAGTCCGTTGATCGGCGAACAGACAAAAATGCCGCCGTACATGACGCCGGGCGGCGCGTTGCCTAGGAGGGCGATGCGCCCGACGCGCCATTTCTGGGTGTAGCCGCCCTTGCCATCGGGAACGTAGCGGGAGAGCTTGAACTGGGCGCCATAGTTGGCGCTGAACGAGTAGCCAGTGCGGGCGTTGACATAGATGTCGCCGCCGAGGGCGCCGGCCGCCCAGGCCCAGGCGCAGTCGAAGCCGCGATCAGCGATTTCGTTGCCGCCGCGGATCGCGGTCGCGGTCCCGGCCTTTTTGTCGACACTGATGTTATCGGTCAGAAGTTTTTGGAAGCCGTTGGGATCGTAGAGTGGCGTGCCGTTCCTGTCGAAACCGGTGGGGGAAAGTTTCCAGACATCCGGCGTGTTGGCGCCGATACAGACGAGGGAGAGATCATCGAACCACGCGTCCCCGAAATAGCGAAGCAAACCCGGGGGAGGAGAGGCGATTTCAAACGGGAGATATTCGTTTTCCTGGACGCGCCCGTCGCCATTGAGGTCGCGCCAGAGATAATAGCGGAACTGGCCTGGACGCGCGCCCGTACTTTGGCGGAAAATGGCGGTGCAGGGCCGCCAGTGGCCGCCCTCGTCGTGGTAGATCACGTAACCCTTCGAGAAGGCGAGATAGCGGTCTTCGCCATGATAGATAATCCGCGGCAAACCCGTGCCTTGAGCGAGGAGACCGCCGAAAATGCCCTGCCCTTTCATGGCGGTGCCGACGTCGAACCAGACGGCATCGGTCTGCCACTGGCCGGTTGCATAATCGATCTTCCAGCGAACGAGGGTGTCGCGCTGGCCCGGCATATAGATGTCCGTGGGATGCCGCGGATCGACAGCGTAGCCCATGTTTGACCGGGTTTGCGGCGTGACCCATTGGCGGATCATCGTGCCATCGTCCCCGCTCCATTCGCTGAGCCGGTTGGGGCCAGCCTGTTCCACCACCAGCACGCGGTCCTTGCCCTGGGCATCCGTCCAGCAGGCCAGCTTCTCGGGGTTCATGAAGCTGTCGGGGTCATAGGCGCCGCCCTTTTGCTTATCGAGCCGGCCATAGGTGCGCAGCTTGTTGCCGCGCGCGTCAAACTGGTAGATGTGATTCGGGGCTGAATCGCTCAGGTAGATGCGGCCATGGCTGTCGGCTTCAAGATCAAACGGCGTGATGCCGGCCGGCACGGTGAACACGGGCGCAAACCGGGCTTGTTTCCAGTTCGCATCGAGTGGCAGGGAGAGCACCTCGAATTTGCCGTTGGCGCCGTGGAGGACGTAAAGCTTGCCGGCGCGGGCTTTGACCGAGAGTGGATTGCCGACTTTCCACGTCGCCAGAACGGCGGCCTTGTTGCCATCGTCGAGGGCGATGATTTGATCGACCCGGTCCGTGCCGCTTTCCGTATAGCGCCAGTTTTGCGCGCCCGTGATCCGGCGCTGGCTCGGGTCGACGGGAGAAAGAATTTTGCCGCTCTCGGCCACGAAGACCACGCTGTGGCCGGAGACCGGGTCGGGCCAGGCGGCGAGGCCCTTCACCCAGCCCTGCGGCCAATAAACCTTGTCGCGACCGGGAGCGCTGCCGGTGCCGAACGGGGTGCCGTCGGCGTGCAATATGAACTGGTGGCCAATGTCGCACAGAAGCCAAATTTGTTTGCCATCCGTGCAGGCCGAAGAGCCGCCGCCTACACCTCCGGAGGGATATCCGGTGATAATCTGGTCGTAGCCGACCGGCTTGGTGAAGTCGGTCAGGAAGCCGTTGGTGCCGTTTTCCAAGTATTCGAAATAGACCACGCCCTCGCCGTTGGGCGCCACATCCACAGCACCCAAGGGTGCGTCCACCGGGTCGCCCTCGATCTTGTTGGGAAGCATGTCCTGCGAAGGGGTTTGCCCCCACGAAGCGCCGATGGAGACCAGCTTTGGAGTGATGGTGTGGTATTGTCCGTCGATGGGCCAGGTTTGCGCGGGCATATAGATGCCCTTGAGTGCATAGGTACCCGGCGGCACCGGCATATAATTGTCATCCAAGCCGTTCCACGTCTCGGTGAACCTGCCCTGGTTTTCCGCCGTGACTGTGCGAACAACTCCAGAGGCAAAAGTGCTCACAATCCAGTTCGGGTCCTTTGGATCAACTGCCGCGATAGTGACCCGGTATGTTTTCGGCAGCGGTCCATCTGCCGGGAGCCGGTAGCTCACATTCACGCCAACGGATGGAACTGCGTCCGCCGCTGGCGACTGGGGAATCTGCGCCCCGGCGCGCAGCAGGAAGAACAGCAGCATTACCACGGCATACATAGCCAACCTGGTGCCAGTTGTGCGAGGAACTACAAAGGGTGGAATGGCGTACGACATTTTATCGAACCAAATCCGCAGATGTTCAGGCAGCATTTTCATTTTTCATCGTGGCATTGTCAAGAAAACGGCATTTGAAATGCCGGTTTGCTTGACCCACCGAATCAATGCACCGGACATTGCGACGCCTGGTCGCTCAGCCGGATAACCTTGATCGGCTCAACTATTTCTCGAACGCTCAGATATTTAAACTTCTGTTTCACTTCTCCGACGGTCCTGAACTACCCGCTGCTACGCCGGTTTCCACCTCGTACCAGAGAGAGTGTGAGAGGCGGGGCCGATTTCGATGGCGGGGCTTATGGAAATTTTTTTGAGCGATTCCGGGATTTTCTTAGAACCATCTCCCAACTGCTTTGCGATGAAGGCGTATGAAACCGAATTATTACCCCAAAAAAATCGCCCTTTTTTCGATGGTCGTTGCCGGTGTGGCAGCGCTCAGCATGATGCCGCAGCAGGCTGCTGCAGAAGAGAAAGGGATTTCCTCCAAAGATCAAACTTTCGTAAGCGATGCGGCTGAAGGAGGCCTCGCAGAGATAAAAATGGGGAAACTCGGCAAAGAAAAAGGCATCTCTCCCGATATCAAGATGCTGTCGAATATGCTGGTGACCGATCATCTGAAGGCCAACAAGAAGCTTGAGAAAATCGCCTCTGAAATAGGAGCCAAGGTGCCAACATCGACAGGTGCGACGCAGGAAGCGGATTACTTATTGCTCAAGGCGAGAAGCGGGCATTCGTTTGACAAGGCGTTTGCCGAGCAATCCGTGAAAGATCACCAGACGACCATCGATCTCTTTGAAAAAGAGGCCAAGGAGGGTGACGACCCCGCGCTGAAGGCTTTTGCGGAGAAGACGCTGCCGACTTTGAAGGAGCATCTCTCCATGTCGCAACGGGCGGCTGCTTCCCTCACCAAGGAAGAGTCTGAAAAATCCTAACGGGAAGTAGATTTTCCTGCCCGGAATTTTTTGGAATCCTGGATTCCGGGGCAAGATAGGGTGGCCGCCAATTCATTCCCCCGGGGATGGTTGGCGGTCTTTCTATTGCATCCGGAAAGGTCCCCCTGAACGATTCATCTTCATGGTGTCATCCTTATTATGAGATCCATCTGGAAAGGCTCGATCAGCTTTGGGCTGGTAAACATCCCTGTGTCGCTCTTTCCCGCGACCAAGAGGGAGGAGCTTAAGTTCCGCCTGTTGCGGGCATCCGACCTCAGCCCCGTGAATTACAAGCGGGTCGCCGAGGCCGACGGGAAGGAAGTGCCATGGGACCAGATCGTGAAGGGCTACGAGCATGAGAAGGGGAAGTTCGTGGTGCTGAAGGAAGAGGATTTTGCGCGGGTCGATATCGAAGCGACGCAGACTGTGGATATCCTCAATTTCGTAAAGATCGAGGAGGTTGATCCGCTGTTTTTTTACAAGCCTTACTATCTGCAGGTGGAGAAGGGAGGGGACAAGGCTTATACGCTTTTGCACGATGCGCTGGCTGACTCCGGCAAGATGGGGATCGCGCGGGTGGTGATTAAAACACGCCAGCATCTGGCGGCAGTGAAGCCGGAGAAAAAGGGGCTGATGCTGGAGTTGATGCATTTCGCCAGCGAACTGATCGACGCCGCCGAGTTCACCGCGCCCAAGGCGAAAGCAGCGGGCAAGGCGGAGTTACAAATGGCCAAGCAATTGATCAACTCCATGACTTCGGAGTGGAAGCCGGAAGCATATACCGATAAATACCACGACGCGCTGGAAAAAATGATCGAGGAGAAGGTGGAGCATGGGGATGAGGAACCTAAAGCCGTGTCCAAAAAGAAAAGCAAGCCGACGAATGTCATCGATCTGGTGGCGGTGTTGCAACAAAGCATCAAGCAGACGCAGGGGAAGAAGGGGAAACCTCACAAGGTGGCCAATCATCGGAAGAAGGCGGCATAGAGTTAACCCTAACCCGGAATGTCACTCAAGGAATACGTCAGAAAGAGGGACTTCAAGAAAACAGCGGAGCCCCGTGGCGCCTTGGGCAAGGGGAGCAGGACGCGCCAGCGGTTTGTCATTCAAAAACACGATGCTTCGCGGCTTCATTACGATTTCCGGCTGGAACTGGGCGGAGTATTAAAATCGTGGGCGGTTCCGAAAGGCATGCCATTTGCCAAAGGCGAAAAACATCTCGCGGTGCATGTGGAGGATCATCCGGTTTCGTATATTGATTTCGAGGGAACTATTCCCGAGGGTGAATATGGCGGTGGCACAGTGATGGTATGGGACAAGGGGACTTATGAGCCGCTGAGCAATGCGCCCGCGAAGGAACTTGCCGGCGGAAAACTCCATTTCGTGCTCCATGGTGATAAGCTCCATGGCGAATGGTATCTGGTGCGTCTGCGCGATGAGAAACAATGGTTGCTGATCAAGGCCGGCGAAGACATGAAGCCCGTGACCAAAAAGAAAGACGATAGCCCCGCGCTCTCCGGCAAGACGATGAAACAACTCGCAGCCGGAGATCATATCTGGAAGTCGAAACCCAATGGCGAGAGCAAAAATGCGCATGGATCGCCGAGGGCAAAGAGAGCGAGGAAAGTAACGGCGCTGCCGAAATTCATAGCACCCATGAAGGCGCGACTGTCCGAAACCATCCCAAAAGGAGACTGGCTCTACGAGATAAAGTTCGACGGATTCCGTGCGATAGCTCTTCGCGGCAGCAACGAGACGCAATTGCTCTCACGGAACGAGAAAGACCTAGGCGGCAAATTTCCCGATGTGATGAAATCGGTCGCCGCCCTCAAGGTACTCGATGCGGTCATCGACGGTGAGATTGTCGCGCTGGATGAGAAGGGCCGCTCCTCATTCCAGTTACTCCAGGCATTTGAGATGGGCCAGGAACGCCCGCCGATGTTTTACTACGCGTTTGACCTGCTGCGACTCGATGGGGAAGACCTTCGCGGGCTGCCCCTCAGCCAGCGCAGGGGCAAGCTCGAGAAGCTGCTTGCGAAGGCGCCAGGGATCATCCGTTACTCCGCATCGCTCGGAGAAAACGCAAAGGAGTTGCTGAAGCAGGCATCGAAGGTTGGGCTGGAGGGACTTATCGGCAAGAGGAAGGATTCCATCTACGAAAGCGACAGGCGCAGCGGCGCGTGGATCAAGTTGAAGTTGCAGCGCGAACAGGAGTTCGTCATCGGGGGTTACACTCCGCCCGGCGGATCACGGAAATATTTTGGCGCGCTGCTGATCGGTGTGCATGAGTCGGGAAAACTGAAATTCACCGGCAAGGTGGGGACGGGATTCGATCATGCATTGCTTAAAAACCTGCATGCGCGATTCGCGAAAATCACCAGTAAGAAATGTCCTTTTGTGAACCTGCCGGAAAAACGCAAGAGCCGCTACGGTCAGAATATCACCACCTCCGAAATGAAGAAATGCCACTGGCTGAAACCACAGCTCGTATGCCAGATCAAGTTTGCGGAGTGGACCCGGGACGAAAGCTTGCGGCAACCCGTGTTCCTGGGATTGCGCGAGGACAAGGACGCGAAAGAAGTAGTACGTGAAAAAGTTTCCAAATAAATGAGCACGAAATCCCAACTGGATATCGGCGGGACGAAGGTCACGGTTTCAAACCTCGGCAAGGTGCTTTATCCCAAGGCGGGATTCACCAAGGGCGACGTCATCGATTACTATGTCAAAATTTCGCCCTTCCTGCTGCCGCATCTCAAGAACCGGCCCATCACGCTGAAGCGGTATCCCGACGGCGTGGAAGGTTTCTTTTTTTACGAAAAGAAATGCCCCAGCCACCGTCCGGATTGGGTCAAGACAACCAAGGTCGGCAAATCGGATGGCAGCGATATTAACTACTGTCTCATGAATGATCTGCCGGCCCTGGTGTGGGCGGCCAATCTTGCGGATCTGGAACTGCATACTTTTTTGCACAAGGCACCCGCCATTACGCGACCGACAGCGCTCGCCTTCGATCTCGATCCCGGACCGCCGGCGGACATCTTTCTTTGCTGCAAGGTCGGGCTCTGGCTCAAAGCGATCTTCGACGTGCTCGGGATGAAGAGCTTTGCCAAGACATCCGGCTCGAAGGGCTTGCAAATCTATGTGCCATTGAACACGGCGGTGACTTACGCCAGGACCAAGGCATTTTCACACAGGATCGCCGAGTTGCTGGAAAAGCAGTTCCCAAAAATTGTCGTGTCGAAAATGCAAAAAAAACTGCGCGGCGGAAAAGTGCTGGTGGACTGGAGCCAGAACGACGATCACAAAACAACTATCAATGTATACTCGTTGCGTGCCAAGGAACATCCCACTGTATCCACGCCGGTGACATGGGGGGAAGTTTCCAAGGCGCTCAAAAAGAAATCGGCCAAGACGCTCACCTTTGAAAGCAAGGATGTGTTGAAGCGTGTGAAGAAGACAGGGGATTTGTTCGAAGAGGTGCTGACTTTGAAACAAAAGCTGCCGCGACTGGATGCAATCAGCGCCGCAGCTGTTAAGTCGAAAGGTATTTAGTTAACAGGGTTTCCGGTTTCGATTTCGTACCAGAGGGTGTGGGAAGCAGGGCCAATCTCTATGAGGGTATTTGTGCCGGAGGGTTGGACTTTGATTTCCTCGCGGCGTTGACCTTTTTCATCGAGCGCCCAGGCTTTGATGCGGGAGGAGGGGAAGGGGAGGGTGATTTTTGCGGGGATGCCTTCGACGAGGGAGGGGGCTTTGCCAAAATCGCCGTCGATGAGGGAATTTTTCTCCGGGGTTGCCCAGTGCATGCCGCTGTTTTCGGCGTAGCCGGTGGCGGTGATGAGGATGCGGCTGGAGGTTTTCAGGTCGCGACCGTCCATGGCGGTGATGGTGATCGTGGACCAGTCCTGCATGTTTTTCAGGGGCTCGATGGTGATGTCGTCGAGATGGACGGGTCCGTCGGGATTTTTGCCGATGAAAGCTTTGTTGCGCGGAGTGTTGATGGTGACGAATTTTTTTCCCAACTCCATATTCCATGTGAGTTCGCCGGTGTCGCTGACGATGGGCACGGCGGCGGTGAGACCTGCGGTAACGTCGCGGTTGGGTTGAGCCGACGTTTGTGCGTTCACATAAAATTGCACCCTTGAGAGCAAGGGAAGCTGCTCTTCCATGCCAAAAACGCCCATGTCCCACCACGATCCATGGCGCAGGGATGCGCTGATCGCGTCATTTAATGTAACGGGCACGGTCACGGCGTCCTTTGCCTTGGAAACATCGCCCCGCAGAAAGAGCGATACAGCGGCGGGGAGCGTGGCGAGTTTTACGGGGTGCTGGTCGAGATCGAAGAACGAGCAGATACGGCGCGAGTCCCAATCGTCATGACGATGCGAGTACGCGAAGACGAAAATGCCGTCCCAATCCTGGAGCGCGGCGTAGGCATTCACGAGCAGGAATGTTTCGCCGGCGTGGGTGTTTGGCGCGGCCTCGTTGTATTCCGTGCAGATGAGGGGTTTGCCGGCGACGCGGCGTTCCGCGAGGCCCAGGATCGTGCCGCCATTCGGGGCGCTGGCCATGGGGATGTTATTCACCGTCCAGTCGGCCATGTCCCATTGCTTGTGCGGGAAATGCGGATGCTGCCAGTAGGCGTGGACGTCCACGACATCTAGCTTCGCCTGGATGGACGGGGGGCTGTAGCCGTTCGCCGTACCGACGATGAGGCTGCGGGCTTTGAGGTCTTCCTTGAGGAAGCGCTGCATGCCGGTCCAGTAATGCTCCTCGGTGTCGTAGAGAAATGTCATCCAATCGGTCTGCGCCGCGAGAGTGCGCATGCCAAATTCCGATTTCTTGAAGACCGGGATCGCCCCAGCATGCTCGCTGTCTTGCAGGCCGGCGACGCCGCCGGTGCGGAGCGAGGCATCGGCGAGCCAGGAGTTCCCTTTTGCCGCGCCGAGGTTACTGAAAACGAGGCGCGCGTTTTGATCGCCGTCGTCCGGCTGGAATGTAAAACGGAACTGCTGCCACGAGGTGGTGAGCTGCACATTCACGGACCAGAAGGAATTCCACGGTGCGTGATTTTGCGAGGCGACCACTGCAATCTTACGGGGTGCATCGGCACGGGCGCGGAAGGTGACGGTGTAATGTTTGTCCCGCCAGAATGTGAGCGGGCTTTGGACGAGTTGCACGTGCCAGCCCTCGGTTCCCTCCTGCTGCACGTCGAGGTGCAGGGTGCCGTCCTCAAGAGTCGTCGCGGCCTTCGCTCCCTCGTGCTGCTCGAGCGACCATGCGCTGCCGGGGCCTGCGCTTTTTTCAAAGGCCGGTTCCTTGAGCATTTCCGCGCCGAGTGGCTCTGCGGATGCGCCCCACGCTTTTTGGAGTGCGTCTTTTTCCGGATATTTAGCGGAGAGCCATTGGTTCCAAAGTTTGCCGAGTTCCTCGCGATAGACGTCGCTCATTGCGTCGAGCGAGCCTGCCCACCACTCGGAGATGAGGCCGTTTTCGTTATTGACCTCGATGATTGCGACCGTGGGTTCGTCGATGTAGGCGGTCTTTGTGTAGGGATTGACGTGCGTGAGCAACTGCCGCGCGTAGTCGTGCTGCATGGCGATCATGGGCGGGTAAAAGTTATCCACGCCCTTGAAAAAGCCGGGCATATGCTCCCATTTCGGCATATCGGGAAAGAAGCGGCTGACGTGGAGATTCAAGTCGGCGTAGATGCCGTTCTTTTTGAGCTGCGCGATGAAGTAATCGAGTTTGTCGAGTTGCTCCGGGTCGAGCGTCTTCATGTCCGCGCTCCAGATGCCCATGGGCGTTTGCTGGTTGTCCATGTGGTGGAAACGGACGCAATTGATGCCGAGCTTTGCCATGCGGGCAGCGACTTTTTCCGCATCGGCATGGGTGGGGAAGCTCGCGCCGAATACGGTATTCACGCCGAAGATACGGAAGCGCCTGCCGCCCTCGTAGAGGTGCCCGTCCTTCACCACCACGAAGCCGCGGCCTCCCGCCGGTTTATCGAGCAAGCTGCTCATATTGGTGATGCCAGGCGAGGAATCGTCCCACGGCAGGACGAAGGGGAACAGCGATGAATCCGCGCCGCGTGAAACGGCGACGGCGAGAAGCAGGAAGATGAGAACGCGCAGACTGTTATTCATAGGGGGAAACGCCGGCACAGTTCCAAAGGACCAGCGCAACCATGGTGATCAGGTTTTCGCGGCGCCTGCAAGCGGGCAGAAGATCCCCCCGGGATTTATACCCCCGCCAGAAATTGCCGGGAGAGGATGAATCCGCGTTTCTCGCCTTCCTCCGTGCCGTTGAAATTGGCGTCTTCCAGTTCCACGCTCACGCAGCCTTTGTATCCCGCTTTTTTCAAGATTTGGAATATCTCGACCCAGCGCGCCTGGCCGTGGCCGGGGATGGTGTAACGCCATGCCATCGAGCCGTAGTCGGGCGCCTTGGCGAAGGTGGGGGACTGCTCGTGGCCGAACTCGTAAAGATGCTCGCTGTAGAGCGCGGTGTCCTTGCCATGGACATGATAAACACGCACGGCGATTTCATTTAAAAACCGGAGCGGATCGATGCCCATGCGGATCAAGTGGGAGGGATCGTAGTTCACGCCCACCACGTGCGATGGCAGCTCGCGGAAGAGCGCGCGATAGCCCTCCGGCGTGCAGCAGAGCGCGCCGGGGCCGGGCCAGCCTTCCACGACCAGCCTGCCGCCGACCCGCTCCAGGACGGGAACCAGCGTGGCATAGCTCTCGAGCATGTAGCCGAAATTTTCCTTCCGCGGCAGGTCCCCTTTTTCCGGGATCATGAGCGTGAAGAAATTTTTTGCGCCTGCGGCAACGCCGGCCTCGATGTTCTTCGCCGCTTTTTTGATGGCCTTTGCGCGGGTCTCCTTGTCCGGTGAAATCAACGCGCCCCATCCGCCCCAGTCCATGAGATCGACAGAGCCAATTACAAGCCCGGCGGCCTTGATTTTTTTGATGTCCTCCGCAGAGTTGAAGCCGGTATCGATCGCGCTGAAGTGGTTTGCCTTCGCCCACGCGATCAATGCCTCGATGTTTTTCTGCCATTCCCCGCCGCGTCGGAAGCCGATTTTAAAATTACCCGTGTGTGTAGTACTCATGATTGGATTGGTATGATTGGTAAAGTTATAGCGCTAATCGCAAAGCGGTAGCAGGCTTTGATACATTTGCCGGGCGGCCTCGGCAGGCGGGAGCGCCCACAATGCCTGGCTGAACATTTCGATGGAAAAATCGCCCTTGTAGCCGAGCTCTTCGATGCGCCCGAAGATCGAGCGCAGGTCGAGAATGCCGTTGCCGGGGAGCTCGCGGTCGTCGTTGCAATTCGAGAGTTCGCCGGGCTTGTCGCGCATGTCATTCACGTGGACATGCTTGATCGTCGCGACATTCTCCGGGGTGAGCTGGTCGAATTTCGTGGGCGTGCAATGGTAGTGCGCGGGATCGAAAAGCACGCCCGCATTGGGCGCGCAGGAGCGGCGCACGATCTCCGATGCGGTGCGCAGGGACTTCACAACCGGGCTCCAGTTGAATTCGATGAGGATGTTCACGCCGTATTCCGCGATCCGGCCGGCGACGCTGCGGACGCCTTCCGCGAGGCCGTCGAGCGCCTCCATGCTGGGGCCGTCTTTCGGGCCGTCGGTGCCGACGACCATGTTCTTGCCGCCGAGCGCGGCGAGCAGTTTTGCATTTTCCACATGCAGGTCGTGGTTTGACTGCACGTTATCGGAAAAGCATTCGATGGCAGCCGCGAAGCCGCCGATGCACTGCAAGCCGTGGCCGTCGAGCAATGCGCGGACATCGGCGGGCGTGTGCCCCTTGGCGAGATAATCCTTCACGTGCCAGAGCGCGAACTCTACTTTGCGGAAACCCGCGTCGCGGTAGGCGGCGAGCGTTTCCTCGAGATCCCCCTTGGTGGAGACGGAATTGATGGCGAGTTGTTCTTTTTTCATTTTTGGGTTTTGATGAATTCGCGGTAGATCTCCTCGAACAGCCGCACATCATGCACGGTGTCGGCGGCGGATGAATGGAACGGCGCGCCACTGCGGATGCACTGGAGGAAATGTTTCGCCTCCTCGCGGTAGGCCCAGCCGGGTGTCGCAAACTCCTGGGTGAGCTGCGCGGGCCGGTCATCCGTGGCGCTGCGGTAGATTTCCACGGTGCCGGGGGTTTCCTTTTGCATGAGGGGCGGCGCGCCTGTGCGCAACCAGCCGTTTTTAAAATAAACCTTCGTATGCTCGTCCCACGAGTGGAAACCGGTGTAGGCGCTCTCGATCGTGGCGCGCACGCCGTTCACCTCGAGCACGACAATTCCGGTGAGCCCGTCGGAATCGAGTTGCACGGATTTTACGGAAGTCTTCCCACCGTCATCGCCCAGGAAAAAGCGTAGCAGGTTCAGGTTGTGGGTCCATTGCTGGAGATAATCGGCATAGGGCCCCCGCCATTTTTTCGGCATCCATTCGGGAAATTCGTCCGCGGGCGCGGGCGGCGGGGGGATGTTTGAATTCTCAAAGGGAATATTCGGGTCGGTCGCGTAAACCCAGTTTCCGCCGAAGCCGTGCGCCCTCGCGAAGACAGGCCGCTCGCCGGTGGCGCGCCACTCGTCGAGGTGTTTTTTTACAAGCACGTTCCCGGTGTCGTAGCGCTTCATGTAGCCGACCATGAGCCGCCCGCTGCTGCTGCGCTCGGTTTCGGATATCGCCTCCGCGCGCTTCACGGCCACGGCCATAGGCTTTTCCATGAACACATGCTTGCCGGCGCGCAGCAGATCGTGCGCGATCAGCCCCTGGAGCGTATAGGGCGCGGAAACTCCCACAGCCTCGATATCCGGGTCCGCTGCGATCTCCTCGTGCGATTTGTAAACCTTCGGGATGCCGTAGCGCTTTGCCACGCGGTCGCCGAGATCGCCCCGGGGTTCGGCGATCGCGAGAAAATCGCACTCCGGCAGCGACGAAAAATTCGGGATGTGAATTTTTTGCCCGACAAATCCGCAGCCGATGTAGGCGAAGCGGACGGGATTGTTTTTTGTGTTCATTTTTTAAAGGGGATCGACGGCGCTGGATTCATGCAGTGGAAACCGGCATTGCACAAAACGGGAGCGTTATCAAGTTGACGGAGCGTAGCGTGCAGCGCAGGATTTGCAATGCACCAAACGCGAAACGGATTGCACAAAACGCCAAATCTACTTTTCAATTTCACGAGCGCGGGTGAATGGACCGCGCGCAAGGGAAAGCATTACCCGGCTCACAAGCACACTTACTGGGAGATTGTTTATTACCGGTCGGGCAACATCGGCGCGACGATCGGGGACGGGCGCTACGACGTGTCGCCCGGCATGGTATTGATCACGCCGCCGCAAACCCTTCACTCGGAAATAGCCCGGACCGCGTACTCCAATTTCTATATCGGCATTGACGCTCCCGCCGGGTTCCCGTGGCCGCGGGTTTGCCACGATGGGGAGGCGGGTGAGTTTCAAAGAATTTGCGGGGCTATCGTGAAAGAATGGCGCGCGTCTGAACAGCAAAGGGCCGCCATGCTTTCGTCGCTGCTGAACCAGCTTGTGATTTTGATTCAGCGCAACACGGCCGCCCACCTGCCGCCCGGGGAGGCTCTAGTCCGCAGGGCGGAGCAGATCATCAACCAGAGTTTTGCCTCGCACCCGATGATCAGGGACATCGCGCGGGAGGCGGGCGCGTCCGTCTCTTCACTTCGCGCGAATTTTTCCCGGTTGCGCAAATGCTCGCCGCTCGATCATCTGCATGCCGTGCGGGCCGGGCATGCCCTGTCGCTGCTCCGCACCTCGACGCTTACGCTCGATGTCATCGCGGAAATGTGCGGCTACCATTCCGCCAGCCACCTGAGCCGTTATGTAAGAAAGATCACCTCCCGCACCCCGGGTGCGATCCGGGCGGCCTCGCAGGGGTACAATGGTTGACCGGCTGTATGCACAAGGATGGAGCTGAAACATCCGGAAATGGCGCGGGCACGATTAAATTTATAGAAAGAATGTTATGCGGGATTTGGTAGGACATATCAGGAAGAGGCTCTCTGAGAAAAAATTCTGCACGGTTTTTCAGAATCATCTCGAGAACGACTTTCCGATGAAGGAGGCGAATGAGGAGGTCAAACGGGCCCTTGAGAAATTCGCGGCGGAAAACGGGTGGTCGGTAAAGATCACGGATTCCGGCATACGGGCGACATTCAGGCAGCAGGTGCCGGCGCAGGGTGGAACCCTGGGTGGCGGAATTTCAGAAGGGTGACCCGTTGGATTCACGGAAACTTTCCTCTTCATCCGGTATTTCAAGGAAATGGTAAACTTTTGTTGAACATATTCTTCCGGCATCCGTCATAAGAAACAACTGGAAATGCGGTGGGATTTCTTGGATTGTAAAAATATGAAAGCGCTTTGGATTATCACGGTATTACTATTGGCCCAGGGTTTTTGCTATGGGCGCGACAGCGCGTACAAGGCCCTTCGCATTGCGGGCGGGGGGGATCAGTCGGTGCTGAACCATGTGATCGAGGTGAGGGGCGTGAAGGGCGATCCGCAGCCGCCCGTATGGAAAATCGTGGTGGACGATCCGAACGCGCGCGGCGGCGTGCGCGAGCTGGAAGTATCGGGTGGCAAGATCGTTTCCGAGCATGCGCCGGTGCGGAATTATGCCGGCAGCTCCGCGGGCACGGCGATGGATTTCAAGCGGCTGAATCTCGACTCCGAGGGGGCCTTCACCATTGCGAACCAGGAGGCGACGAAGCGCAACACCGGATTCGACAGCATCGATTACGTGCTGCGTGGCGACGACCAGACAAATGCCCCGGTGTGGGTGTTGAGGCTGCTCGATACCAAGAATGTCAATGTGGGCACTGTTTATATCTCTGCGGACAATGGCGCTGTGATTCGCACCGAGGGATTCGGCAGTCCCCGGCATTTGACGCAGGATACGTATGCACCGCAGTATGTTCCGCCTAATACTGCTGCCGTGCCACCTGATACCGGAGTACCGCCTGATACTGGAGTGCCGCCCAATCCGACCGTGCCGCCTCCACCGCAACAACCCCCGGTCGTGGACAATCCCGATGGCGACCAGCCGCCTCCGGGGCAGGGCGTGGGCCGCCAGATCAACAAGGGCCTTCACCGCTTTGGAGCCGATTTGCAGCAATTTTTCACAGGCAAGCGGACCTGGGACGAGAAATTCCGAAACGACCCGTAACTGAAGCGTCGCAGCAACATTCTGGGTAGCGCCTGCGGCTCGCAGGCTCTTTTCGGCGGCCCGCCGAAAAGATGAAACAGCGCGTCATTTCAATAACAACCGCCGCCCCAAAACAGCGCTTCCCCCCCAACGCGAAGCGTTGCTCTCTTCTCCGGGGAGCGCACTCGTCCCGCGTGCGGGTTGCGGAGGTCCGAGGCGGCGGAAGGGTATAGTGGGGGTTTGGTGGGCGGGCGAGAGCCGCAACGAACTTTTTTCCCTCGATCAACTCCAGGGCAGCCGCCACCCGGCAAACTGATTCCATAATGCCCTTGAACAAACGGATCATATTCTCTGGGGCACAATGCGAAACACTCCACCATCCACCCCCTGTTTTACGAAAGCAATCGACTTGTCGATGGGGCTTCGACTAGAATCCCAAGTCTATGCCTGAAAATATTTCCTCTGGTCTCAGTACCGGTTTAGTAATCCTCATTGGATTCGTCCTTCTTGTCGGTTTCATTTTTATCGTGGTGATGTTTAACTTCATCGGCATCTGGGTGCGTGCGCGCATCGCGAATGCCCCGGTGGGACTTTTCAACATGTTCGCGATGAGGCTCCGGCGCGTTCCTGTGGGGATGATTGTGGATAATCGCATCACGGCGATCAAGGCGGGCATTGAGATTCCGACCGATCCGCTGGAGGCTCACTATCTCGCGGGTGGAAACGTGGACCAGGTGATCCTCGCGTTGATCGCGGCGGACAAGGCGGGCATCCCGCTCGACTTTAACCGCGCATGCGCCATCGATCTCGCCACCAAGGGCACCGGCAAGACCGTGCTCGAGGCCGTGCGCACGAGCATCAACCCGAAGGTGATCGATTGTCCCAACGCCGCCATGGGCCGCACCACGATCGACGGCGTGGCGAAGGACGGCATCGGCGTGAAGGTGAAGGCCCGCGTGACAGTGCGCTCGCACCTCGACCGTTTCGTCGGCGGCGCGACTGAGGAGACGATCATCGCCCGCGTGGGCGAGGGGATCGTGAGCGCGATCGGTTCCGCGGATTCCTACAAGGACGTCATGGAAAATCCGGACCGGATTTCCAAGGCCGTATTGAGCAAGGGCCTCGACAGCAACACCGCTTTCGAAATTCTTTCCATCGACATCGCCGACGTGGACGTGGGCGAGAACATCGGCGCAAAATTGCAGACCGAGCAGGCGGATGCCGACAAGCGCGTCGCGCAGGCAAATGCCGAGGTGCGCCGCGCAGCCGCAGTCGCCGTGGAGCAGGAGATGCGCGCAAAGACGCAGGAAATGCGCGCCAAGGTGGTGGAGGCCGAGTCGCTCGTGCCCCAGGCCATGGCCGAGGCGTTCCGCTCCGGCAATCTCGGCATCATGGATTATATGCGCATGAAGAATATCGAGTCCGACACGCAAATGCGCGGCGCAATCGCGGGCAATGACCCTTCCCGCACCGAAAACAAACAATAGCAGCCCGCAGCGATGGACCATCAACTGATCGTCTTCCTCATCTTCGGGGTGATCGCCATATTTAACTGGCTCATCCGCCAGGGGTCGAAGCAGGGAGGCGGTGGTGTCGACAAGGGGAGCCCGCCTTTCACTCCCCAGCGCAGGGTCCGTCCTACGCAGGTGCAATCCACCGAGAGCGAGGAAGAGCGTACGCGGAAGTTTCTGGAGGCGCTCGGCGTGCCTTCAACCACAGAGCCGCCCCGGGGAATTGTCCGGCCTGCCCAGCAGACCGTTCCGCCGATAGTGCCCCGCTCGCAGCAACTGCCACGTGCGGGCAACGTGATTCCGAAACAGGTGGTCACACGGAAATCGGTTGTGCCGCCAATGCCCGTCCCCCCGATTCCACAGGCTCCTGTATTAGCGCCGGCCATGGCCGCCTATGAACCCATGCCTCCGGAAAACAGGGATATCGCCGCGCTAGCTGCAGCCTTTTCGAGCACCACGGTTCCATCCAGCGGTATTGCTCCGGCTGTGGAGGCATTGCCAACGAATCTCGTGGACCTGCAATCATTGCTGAAATCTCCATCCAGCATCCGCGCCGCAATGATCCTGAAAGAAGTCCTCGGCCCCCCCAAGAGCCTCCAAGGCGCAGGCGGCATTCCTGGTTTGTTGTGAAGGACAACCATCGGTAATCAGATCCATTGCCACCCAATTTAATTGGAATTGAACTATGAGTTTCACAGTTAGCGAGTTTCAATCGAACACTGGGCATGGCTATCGGGGTCGGCATGGCTATCGGGGTCAGTCCTTGACAATTGGTGCGCCCGTGAAGCGGGTGTCAGCGCGGGTGAAAGTCCCGTCGGTGCAATTAGACGGTTCGGCA
>Ga0302319_10003134_pt1 | contig 34939 bp, 28 predicted proteins | sample Bog_T0_2_FD_203319 | JGI IMG/M metagenome (GOLD analysis project Ga0302319, IMG submission 203319) | Peat permafrost microbial communities from Stordalen Mire near Abisko, Sweden - Bog_T0_2 | ecosystem: Environmental > Terrestrial > Soil > Wetlands > Peat | place: Sweden: Abisko, Stordalen Mire...
GCGGAGCCGGGCGTGTTTGCCATAGGAGACATTGTGGCCGGTCTGCCGCAACTGGCCCACGTCGGCATGATGAGCGGCATGGTGGCTGTGGCGAAGATTGCCGGGGTCAAGTACAGGCCGGTGCGGCGGGATCGGGTTCCGGCATGCACGTTTACCGAGCCGCAGATCGGCAGCGTGGGACTGACAGAGACGCAGGCGAAGGAAAAAGGCTACGAGGTGAAGGTGGGCAAGTTTCCATTTGCCGGCAACTCGAAGGCTACGATTCTGGGCAGCCACGATGGGTTTGTGAAGGTTGTTTCCGCTGCGAAGTATGGGGAGATTCTGGGGGTGCATATTTTGGGTCCAGGGGCGACCGACATCATTGCCGAGGCGGTCGCGGTGATGGAGTTGGAAGGGACGGTCGAGGAGATGATGTTCACCATCCACGCGCATCCTACGCTTTCGGAGAGCCTGCTTGATGCGTATGGGGCGGTGGAGGGGATGGCGATTAATGCATAAAAGGTCCTGCAGATTTTTCTCGTACCTAGACCTTGTCCAGTTCGGCGAAGAGGTCGGCTAGAACAATGCGGATGGGAGTCTCGGGGATGGTAAGTTCGCCGGAGCGGGCTAGCTCAAGGCCGTCTGTCGTTCCACGATAGGCTACGCGGGCGTACGGGTCGATGACCCAAACATGCTGGATACCGAAGGCGAGATATTCGGCTGCCTTTTCGGCGGTGCGGCGCAGGGTGTCTTCGGGGGATTGAATCTCGATGACAAGCAGCGGTGGGTGGGTGAGGATGCGTTCGCGCGGTGTTCTCTCGCGAAGAATGGTCACGTCCGGTACGCGGAAGTGGCTGTTCTGTGTCTGGACGCGCTGTTCAGGAAGTGGATATACCCCCCACTCTTGCCGGTTCTTTAGGAATATTCCCACTAGCAGCGCTTGCAGGTAAGCCTGCTCAAACTCGCCCATATCGCGCTCCTCGATGACGCCGTCCACATACTCGCAGTCGTGCTCGTAGACGGTCGAGAGGTATTCATCGATGCTGACATGTTTTTCGATAACGGGCTGCGTTGCCATGGAGACAGTATCCTCCAATCTTGGCCGGATTGCCAGAACGTGTTTCATAAGGGGCCGCGGCATCTGGGCTCGAATCCCGCAGGGGTTAAAACCCCTCGTTTTTCTGGCCTCTTTTCGGCACGACTGAAGTCGTGCCCTGTTACAAAACCCTCGCCGTTGTCGGCTGGCACGAGTTTTTCCGCAGCTCGCGCAGTCGTGCCCTGTTACAAAGCAGGCTTATGAAACACGTTCTGACTAGAGTTCCATTGACTGGGCGGACACTAACTGTTTGGCCTTGGAGATGAAGTCGGCGAGTGGAATCGACCCCTGGTCGCCTTTGGCGCGGGTGCGGACGCTGACTGTGCCGGCGGCTTCTTCCTTGTCGCCGAAGACCAGGATGTACGGGGTCTTCTGATTGGCGAAGTCGCGGATTTTGCCGTTCATTTTTTCGTTGCGGTCATCGACTTCGACGCGCAGGCTTGCGGCTTTGAGTTCGGCTTCGACCTTCTTGGCGTAGGCGTGGTGGCGCTCGCTGATCGGAACCAGTCCCACCTGCACGGCCGCGAGCCAGAGCGGGAATGCGCCGGCGTAGTGCTCGATGAGCACGCCGAAAAAGCGCTCGATTGAGCCGAAGAGAGCGCGGTGGATCATGACCGGCTGATGGCGCCCGCCGTCCTCGCCCACGTATTCGAGTTCGAAGCGGGCGGGGAGATTGAAGTCGACCTGCACAGTGCAGAGCTGCCAGAGACGGCCGAGGACGTCGATGAGCTTGAAGTCGATCTTGGGGCCGTAGAAGGCGGCTTCACCGGGGATGGTTTTGTAGGCGATGCCTTTGCGGTCGAGCGCGTGCTGAAGTCCGCCGGTGGCGAGCGCCCAGTTTTCATCCGAGCCTGTGTAGTGGGCGCGGTCGTTGGGATCCCAGGTGGAGAGCTCGACTTGGAATTCGTTGAAGCCGAAGGTCTTGAGCACGGCTTCGGCAAAGTCGATGCAGGCGATGACTTCATCTTCAATCTGGCCGGGCGTGCAGAAGATGTGCGCATCGTCCTGCGTGAAGCCGCGCACGCGCAGCAGGCCGTGCATGGTTCCGGAGCGCTCGTAGCGGTAGACATTGCCCAATTCTGCATAACGTTGGGGCAGGTCGCGATAACTGCGCGGCGAGTTCTTGTAGATGAGAATGTGGCCGGGGCAGTTCATGGGCTTGAGGCGATACTCCGCATCGTCCAGCTCCATGGGGGTGTACATGTTGTTGGCGTAATAGCCCTCGTGGCCGCTGATCTTCCATAGCTCGCGGCGCATGACGTGCGGCGTGAAAACCATTGAGTAGCCGCGGCGCAGGCACTCGTCGCGCATCCAGTCTTCCATCGCCTTGCGGATGATGGCGCCTTTGGGATGCCAGAAGATGAGGCCCGCGCCGGCGATCTCCTGGATACTGAAGAGGTCAAGCTGCTTGCCCAGCAGGCGATGGTCTCGTTTGGCGGCTTCTTCAAGGCGCGCGAAGTGCGCGTCGAGATCTTTCTGCGAGAAGAAGGCAGTGCCATAGATGCGCTGCAACTGCGGATTCTTTTCGTCGCCAAGCCAATATGCGCCGGCGAGCGAAAGCACTTTGAATGCTTTCACGCGGCCGGTGGAAGGCACATGCGGGCCGCGGCAAAAGTCGATGAAATGGCCGTTGCGATAGAAGCTGACTTCAGATCCCGGCTCGGTGAACTTGGTCACGAAGTGTGCCTTCATGAAGTCGCCGTCGCGGTTGAAATCGAACAGAGCCTCCTCGCGCGGCTCGTAGATGCGTTCGAACTTCTCATCGCGCGCCACTACCTCTTTCATCCTGGCTTCGATGGCGGCGAGGTCGTCTGGCGTGAAGTTGGTGGGGCGATAGAAATCGTAGAAAAATCCTGCCTCGGTGGCGGGGCCGTGGCCGAGCTTTGTCTCCGGAAACAGCTCGAGAACCGCGGTCGCCATCACATGCGCGGCAGAATGCCGTACAACCTTTAGTGCCTCTGGGTCCTTCTCAGTGATTAGCTCAAGGCGCGTATCCGCGGTGAGCGGAGCGGATAAATCGACAAGGCGCGGAACTGCTGCATCTTCCGCGGAATACATAGAGGCTTCAGGCGGCTGACCCTCGGCAACAGATTGCAGTTTTGCAGTTCCGTTGACGGGGGTGAGCCGTGCCACTACGGAGGCTGCGGCAAGGCGGGGAGAGATGGCGTTGGCGATGTCAAAGGGCGTTGTGCCGGCGGGCACTTCGCGAATGGCCCCATCGGGCAGGTGTACGGCGATTGTCGGCGTGCTCATGGTGGTCGGGAATCCAGTTGGGCCGCAAGGATGAGGTACGGATGCGGCCGATATGTAGAGGATAGAAGGGGGACGGGCGGTACGTCGAGCGGCAGAGAATGTTCAAAGAACTGGATCATGGACGTTCATCCCACGAAATAGGCAGCGGAGGGTGGCTCAAAAGAATGGAATGTCTGCCGATAAAGGGAATGGGCAAGCACTACATACACGGAATATGGTCACTTTCATAGGCCGTCGATATTCGAGCGGAGGCAGGAACCATGCAGGTTTTATGCAAAAGCACCAATGGATTTGCGGAAACGCATTGCAGCGTCTGCGGACAGGGTTTCGTGATGTTCTGGGAGCGCCAATCGTGCGCCGAGCGGATCGAATCCATGAGGGAGATACAGAAGTCGCTGCGCCATCAGCACCGCAGCCAGAAGGGCGTTGAGGCGCATCCGAATGGCGGCTTCCTGGTTCCGGAATGGAACGCTTCCAAATCAGTATCCGGAGCGGCGATTCTTGGTCAGGCGCCAAGCTGGGCACTCTAGTTTTGCCCTCATTGGGCGTTGAGATGCGTATGCAGAGAAGTTTGCAAGAAGACGAACTTGAGCTCCGAAGGCGGAAGGCCGGGAAAACGAAATGAAAGAGCTCAGGCAAAAGCGGAACATGATTGACCTGGAATTCTGGGATTAGCTCGCGGAGAGCATCCTGCGGAATTCATCGAACCTTGGTTCTTTCTTGAGATGCCGGACAGCGACTACACCCTTTGAGGTCATCGCTGCCGGCATCTTCTTTTTTGTCGATAAGCCGCGGCGAAAGCCGTTTTCGGGCGGCGGAATTTCCTGCGCACAGTTTTCAGCAAATGAATCTCAAACGAACCCAGATGCGGCGATGCGGGTAAGCTGGGCCTGGGTGACTCATGGAAGCGGTCTCCCATGCGGGTGCGATTCCAATCGGAAAAGAGAGTGGAGAGGAATGCGCTGGATCTGGCTGGTTGCGTGGTTGGGACTTTGCTTCACCGTCGCCGGGGTGAGCGGAAGCTGGACTGCGGAAGAGGTTCGCGGTTGGTATCGAACCCTGGTGCGACCGGCGATTGCACCGCCAAACTGGGTTTTCGGGCCGGTGTGGACGATGCTCTACGCGCTGATGGCTATTGCCGCCTGGCGGATTTGGCTGGCCGATGCTTCTCAGTGGCGAACATTGGGCCTGACTCTGTTCCTGGTGCAACTGGCTCTGAACTTTGCCTGGTCGTGGATCTTCTTTCGGCAACACGCCCTGGGAGCTGCGCTTGCCGAAGTGGTGGTTTTGTGGGCGGCTATTGGAGCGACGACGCTTGCATTCGGACAAGTCTCTCCGTTGGCGGCCTGGCTGATGGCGCCTTATCTGGCCTGGGTGACGTTTGCGAGCGTGTTGAATGGGGCTTTCTGGAGGTTGAACCGGGTGTAGGTCGGTACGGCCCCGGATCGAGAGCCATGTGGAAATGTCCTGGTGGCATTTCCAGATTGATTTGCGGCTGAGGCGCCTTTTATTTGGCTGCTTTTTCTTCGTGGTACTCCATCTCGGTATTGATGGCCCAGATGTTCTGCTTGGTGGTGACGCCGTTGACGATGTTTTCTACGGCGGTCATGGCGGTGAGCATGGAGTGGTCCTGGTTGTTGTATTTGTGCATGCCGTTGCGCCCCACCAGGAACAGATTCTCGAATCCGTCAAGGTAGTTGCGGATGACGTCAAAGCGATCGTAAGTCCCGAAGTAGGCGGGGTAGGTTTTGGGAACGCGGACGACGTGCGAGTCCTCGACGTCTTTGGCCTTGAGGATGCCGATTTTGGCGATCTCGGCGATGGCGAATCGGGACATTGCCTCGTCGGAGAGCTTCCATAAGTCGTCCGTATCATTGCAGAAATACTCCAGGCCGATCCAGACTTTGCCGGGGTCGCCGACCAGCCAGGGGCTCCAGTTGTTGAAGATCTGCAGGCGGCCGACCACCACATCGGGCTCCTGGATATAGATCCAGTTGTCTTTGAGGAGCGAGCCGTCCTTCTCCTTGACGGCGAGCTTGGAGGCGAGCAGGCCGACGGTGATAAAGTCGCGGTACATCAGCCCTTCGGAGACCTGGGTCACGTCGGCAGGCACCTGGCCGGGCGCAGTGGCGGAGATGGCGCGGACCAGATCGCGGACGGGCATGGTGGAGAAGAAATAATCGCCGGCGTAGGTGGCGCGCTCGCCTGCCTCATTGACGCCTTCAACGGAGGCAATGGTGTTTCCGACGACGTGGATGCGGTCAATCTGGACGCCGAAATGAATTTCGCCGCCGGCGGCGCGAACCAGGCCGGCCGCATGCTCCCAGAGCTGGCCGGGGCCGAGCTTGGGGTAGAGGAACTTCTCAATCAGCGAGGTTTCGATCTTTTTCTGGGCGATGTCGCCGGAAGGCTTGCCGGCGAAGGTCTTCTTGATGAAGTGCAGCACGACGCCTTTGAGCGAAAGGCCCTTGATGCGCTGCGCGCCCCACTCGGCGCTGATCTCATTGCAGGGCACGCCCCAGACTTTTTCCGTGTAGGACTTGAAAAACGTGAGGTAGAGCTGCTTGCCGAAGCGGTTAATGATGAAGTCTTCGAGGGACTTCTCTTCGCGCTGGGGCAGCAGGGCGGAGTGCATGTAGCTGATGCCGCAGCGAAAGGTGCGGACGAGGCCGAGATTGCGGAAGGTGGCCGCGGTGAGGCTGATGGGGTAATCGAAAAAGCGGCGGAGGAAGTAGATGCGGCTCTTGCGCTGGCGAACGAGCATGACCAGGTCTTCGCTGTTTGGGTCCGGAGCAGTGGTGGGGAGGGGAAGATCGCGCTGCATGCCATGATAGGTGAGGCGGCCTTGCCGGGAATCGCCGGCCTCCACGGGCATCATGTCGAGCCACCAGCGCATGACGCGGTCGGATTTGGAGAAGAAGCGGTGGCCGCCGATGTCCATGCGGTTGCCTTTGTAGCGGACGGTGCGGGAGATGCCGCCGACATCGTGGCTGGCTTCAATGAGGATGGGCTCGATAGCGGATTGCCGCTGAAGCTCGATAGCGGCGGTCAGCCCGGCGGGACCTGCTCCGATGATGATGGCGGTGCCTTGCTTCATGCGGCGAGATTGAGTCCCTGCAACGGCTTCCGTCCGAATGGTAGCGCACGGGGTAGAGTCTGCGCAGTCGGAAGAGTTCTTGTCCAGCCTCAGGTGACCCGGCCGGCGGGGGTCGAAGGGCGCAAAACACAAGGGCTGGGACAGGTCCCAGCCCTTGTGTTGTTGGTTCGGAGCTGTTTGCTAGATTCTGCCGGAATCCGGCCTGTTCGGTCTAGAGCGGCTGCACGTCGGCAGCCTGCCATCCCTTGGGGCCCTTCACTACGTTGAATTGCACGGCTTGACCTTCCTGCAAACTCTTGAAACCGCTGGAGTTGATCGCAGAGTAGTGCACGAATACGTCTTCGCCGTTCTGGCGCGAGATGAAGCCGAAGCCCTTCGCGTCATTGAACCACTTCACAGTACCTTGTTCCATTTGGTCGTGTTTCCTGGATTGAATTGCGCTGGAGGAATCGGAGCGACCACTGGCAGAATCCTTGCTGGTTGGGGCGAGTGCTGCTGCTCTGTTCGGTTCTAACGCTGAGGCTAGTATACCATTATCGTCGATAATTAACTGCATAATTCTGGACGGTTGTTGCAAGGCGCGGTTAATAAAAGGGTTAGGGGTTAGGGATCAGAGGTTGACGCGTCCAGTTTAGCCAGGCTCGGGGTGATCGTCGATCTGAAGGGTGGGTCTGGTTGGTTGCGAAGTTCCGTTGTATAAGTAATGTCCTATGCCGCTATTCAGTCCTTAGCGCGCGGGCGGGGTCGATGGAGGCGGCGCGGCGTGCGGGGATGATTGCGGCCACGCAGGCTGCTACGGCCAGGGCGACAATGGCTCCGGTCATCACCCGGGCGTCGGCGCTGGTGATCTCATAGAGCTGGGCCTTGACGAACCGGACACAGAGCAGCGCCACGGGGATTCCGATGGCGAGGCCCAGCGCGGTTTGAATGAGAGCGCCGCGCATCACCATCGCTACCACTCCGCCGCGCTCCGCGCCGAGGGCCATGCGGATGCCGATCTCCGGCGTCCGCCGCTCCACCGAATAGGCGGTGACGCCGTAAAGACCAATAGTGGCCAGCAACAGGGCCAACGCGCCGAACAGCATGGTCAGGCGCGCAATTAACCTCTGTTCCGTGAAGTCAATCGCGATCTGCTCGCTAAATGTCTGAAACTGGACCACGGTCAGATTTGGATTGATGCTTGCCAGGGTCTTCCGTGTAATTTTCTCCATGTCGTCGATGGGCTGCGCGGTCTCAAGCACCATCGTTCCCGCATAAAGGGACATATCTTTCTCAATCGGAGATTTGTCGCTTGCAGGGCGCTGCATCATGGGCACGAAATACATGGGGTCGTCTTTCAATTGCACGGCGGTATAGACGGTGTTCTCAACTACGCCGACAATCTCGAAATCGCCGGGAGAATCCGGAAAGCCAATCCGCTGCCCTATGGGGTACCTTCCGCCTAGAAACTCGTGTACAAAGGCCTGATTCACCACGGCTACGGCAGGAGCGGCCGACGCATCCCGCACGTCGATTCCGCGCCCCATCAGCACCTTCGTGCCGACCGAGTCGAAGTAGTCCGAGTTGGCCTTCACAAACCCAGCCAGGCCCTTCGCTTCGGGATGATTCTGGACGACAATGTAGTTGCTCCAGCGGTTATCTTCCATGGGAACGTAGGTTGAGAGACCGACTTTGAAGACGCCAGGGACAGCGTGAAACCTGTCCTCGATGGTCCGGTAAAGGGCCTCCAACTGCTTTCCCGCGTAGCCCGCGGCCTGGGGATTGATGTGCACGATATAGCGGTTGCGGGCGTCGAGTTTCAGGTCAGTGTTTTGCAGCTTGTTGAGGCTCTGCGAAAACAAACCCGCGCCCACCAGCAGCACCAGCGACAACGCGGCCTGCAGCACCACCAGCGTCCGCTGCAGCAGGGACGTTGCGGAGGCTGTGGTCCGTGTTCCGCTGCGCAAAGCATCCGCGGGCCTGGCCTGCGCCGAGATCCAGGCCGGGGCCACGCCGAACAGGATGCCCGTCACCACTGAAATCGCAAGGGCAAAGCCGATTACCGCCAGAGACGGCCGGGCCTCGATGGGGACACTCTGCGCGCCGGGAAAAGCGAGCACAAGCAGCATGCGCGCACCCGCATACGCCACGGCCAGACCCAGAAGGCCGCCCAGGCTTGCGAGCAAAATGCTCTCCGTCAACAACTGGCGAACGATTCTGCCGCGCTGCGCTCCCAGCGCCGACCGAACGGACATTTCCGTGCGTCTTCCCATGCCCCTGACCAGCAGCAGGTTGGCGATGTTGGCGCAGGCAATGAGGAGCACCAGCCCCGCAATCCACATGAGCAGATGGAGATGGGATCCGTAGCCCTCTTGAAGCGTTTGGATACCTTCACCGCCGGGCGTGAGAGTCGCGTGAACCCTGGGCAAATACTTCTTGCCGTTCTCGGTGGAGAAGTTTTTCTGTGTTGCGAACGCCTGCCGCAAGGTTCCATTTACCTTCTGTTGCAGCGGGCCCAGCGCCACTCCCGGCTTGACACGGCCAATGATGTAGAGCCAATTCGTCTCCGGGTCATTTACATAGGAAGCGTTGGCCAGCGAGGCCATGGTCTGAATCGGCAGGTAGAATTCCGGTGGAGAGACCGCCATGCGGTCGCCGAAGAATCCGCGCGGCGCCACGCCAACCACCGTTACCGGCTTGGTATTCACCCAGAAGGTGCTGCCGATGACCGCAGCATCTCCGCCGAACTGTCGTTGCCACGTCTCATAACTCATGACGGCGGTGGCCGGCGCGCCGCGCGCATCGTCCGCATCGATAAGCAATCTTCCCGCAGCGGGACGCAATCCAAATGTCCTGAAGTAATTTCCCGAGACAAACTCACCCATCACAGAACGAGCTTCTGTCTGGGCGCCATCGCGCCGCGCTATGATGGGCCGGTATCCCCAGCCTGCCTGCATCGCAGCCAACTCTTCGAATTCAGGCAAATTTTTCTTGAGCTGCTGGTAAGTGTCGGTTGAGAAATTCGAGTAGACTCCTTCTTCCCTGGTGGGGTTGTTGCCGACACAACAGTCGTGGCCGTCATTGCCCACATGTACGAGCATCTTGGGATCGGTTACAGGCAGATCTTTCAGCAGCACCGCGTTTACCAGCGTGAAGATTGCCGCATTGGCTCCGATGCCCAGAGCGAGGGTGAGTAACACTGTCGTCGTGAATGCCGGCGTTCTGCGCAACTGCCTTACCGCGAAGCGCAGGTCTTGCGTCAGCCGCTCCAGGCGCAGCCAACCCCAGCGCTCGCGCGTGACCTCCGCAATCAGAGGGAGATTTCCAAACTCGCGCATGGCTTCTCTCCGCGCTGCCTCTGGAGACTCGCCGCGGGCTATGCGGTCTGCCGTCGCCATTTTGATATGACTCTCGATCTCTTCCCTCAGATCGGTTTTGCGGCGAAAGAATATTTTCATAGCTCAACTCCCTCCGCGGTCATGATTCCCTCGATGATGGCGACCATCTTTCCCCAACGCTCGTAGTCGGAGGCCAACTGCTCCTTGCCGAGCTTCGTGATCTTGTAGAACTTGGCGCGTTGGTTGCTTTCGCTCTGCTTCCATTCGGCCTTGACCCAGCCCTGCCGCTCCAGCCGATGTAATGCCGGATAAAGCGACCCGGTCTCGACCTGAAGCGCCTGGCCGGATGTGGCGCGAATGGCCTGGCTGATGCCGTAGCCATGCTGTTCGCCCCATTGCAGCGTCTTGAGGATGAGCATGTCCAACGTTCCCTGCACGAGTTCAATCCGGTTTTGATAGCCACTCTTGGTTGCCATAGGCTGTAGACCCTCTACATCAAAGGATGTAGCCACTCTACCCCTTTGCGAGCGGGAGCGCAAGCTTTATTCTGATTACAGTGAGTCGCTCGCCGTCTAACCAGGAGGGTTTTGATGTACAAGGCAAAAGCTTATTCCGTTTCCAGCGCGTCGTCGCCGTTCGCATCCACAACGATTACGCGGCGCGAGCCGACCGAGCACGATGTGCAGATCGAGATCCTATTCTGCGGCATCTGCCACTCGGATCTTCACCAGGCGCGCAATGAGTGGAGCGGCGTGATGCCGACGGTGTACCCCTGCGTGCCGGGGCATGAGATTGTAGGACGGGTGACGAAGATTGGCCCGTCTGTGACCAAATTCAAGCCGGGCGACCTGGCGGCGGTGGGCTGCCTTGTGGATTCAGACGGCACATGCCCGGAGTGCAAGGCGGGATTCGAGCAGTTCTGCCCGAACTTCACCCTCACGTACAACTTCCCTGACAAGCGCAGCGGGGGCGTGACGTATGGGGGATATTCAGACAGCATCGTTGTCACTGAGCGCTTTGTGCTGCGCGTGCCGACGAACCTCGACCTTGCGGGAACTGCGCCGCTGCTGTGCGCGGGGATTACGACGTATTCGCCGATGCGGCATTGGGGCGTGAGCGCGGGCAAGAAGGTGGGCGTGGTTGGGTTGGGCGGCCTGGGACACATGGGAGTTAAGTTTGCGCACGCACTGGGAGCGCATGTTGTGGTGTTTACCACTTCACCGGGCAAGAAAGACGACGCGCTGCGGCTGGGAGCCGATGAGGTTGTCATCAGCCGCAACGCCGACGAGATGGGGAAGCACGCGGGAAGCTTCGACTTCATCCTGGATGCCGTGGCCGCCGATCACGACATCAATGCCTACATCAATCTGCTGCGCCGTGACGGCAACATCACGCTGGTCGGCGCTCCGGAGAATCCCCTTGCGGTTGCGGCATTCGGTCTCATCATGGGACGGCGCAGCTTGTCGGGATCGCCCATTGGTGGGCTGCCGGAAACACAGGAGATGCTTGATTTCTGCGGGAAGCACAACATTACTTCGGACGTCGAGGTAATTCCGATACAGAAAGTGGACGAGGCTTACGAGAGGCTGCTCAGGTCGGATGTGAAGTACCGCTTCTCGATCGATATGGCTTCGCTGAAGTCGGCGTAGGACGCGTTTCATAAATGGCCGCCGAGTCTGGGCACGAATCCCTCAGGGGCTAAAGCCCAGCCTTCATTTTGGAAGGTTTGCGGCACGACTGAAGTCGTGCCCTGTTACAAAGCCCGCGCAAGGGAGATCAGCCAGGAGAGAGAATGCAGAAACGTAAGCTGGGAAGCAGCAATTTGGAAGTATCGGCGCTCGGGCTCGGTTGCATGGGGATGACGTTTTCCTACAAGCCGTTCCCGGAGAAGAAGACGTCGATCGATCTACTTCACGCGGCTGTGGAGCGCGGCGTCACTTTCTTTGACACTGCCGAGGTCTACGGGCCGTTCAACAACGAAGAACTTGTGGGCGAGGGGCTGGCGCCCTTCCGCGGACAGGTGGCCATTGCCACCAAGTTCGGCTTCGACATCAACGACGATGGAACGCACGGGCCCAAGGGCACGGACAGCAGCCCGGCGCGCATTCGCAAGGTCGCGGATGCTTCGCTGAAGCGGCTCCGGATCGATGCGATCGACCTGTTCTATCAGCATCGCGTGGACCCCAAAGTTCCGATTGAAGACGTCGCCGGCGCGGTGAAGGATCTGATTGCCGAGGGCAAGGTGAAGCACTTCGGGCTGTCGGAAGCGGGAGCGCAGACGATTCGGCGGGCTCACGCCGTGCAGCCGGTTGCAGCACTGCAAAGCGAATACTCGCTCTGGTATCGGAAGCCGGAGGAGGAGATTATTCCCACGCTCGAAGAACTTGGGATCGGCTTTGTTCCCTTCAGTCCTCTGGGCAAAGGCTTTTTGACGGGAAAGATGGACGCGAACCGGACCTTCGAAAAGACGGACATTCGCAGCAGCATTCCGCGCTTTACGCCGGAGGCGCGCAAGGCGAACCAGGCGCTGGTCGATTTGCTGGGCAGGATTGGCGGCGAGAAACACGCTACTCCGGCGCAGATCGCGCTGGCATGGCTGCTGGCGCAGAAGCCGTGGATCGTCCCCATTCCGGGGACGACGAAGCTGCATCGGCTGGAAGAGAATATCGGGGCGGTTGCGGTTGAGCTTTCGGCGGAGGATCTTGGGGAGATTGAAGGCGCGGCAGCGAAGATTCACGTGGAAGGCGCGCGGTATCCGGAGCACCTTGAGAAAATGGCCGGCCTTTGAGCTGCTGAAGAAGGCGCTCATAAACACGAGCGAGGTACAAGCAATGGAGATCAAGCGAGCCGGGTCGCAGCCTTCGGGCAAGGGGCCGGCGGATTACTTTACGGGGACGGTTCGGGTTGATCCGCTGTTTACCGCGCCTGAACCCGCGCGGGTGGTGGGAGCTCATGTCACCTTCGAGCCGGACTCGCGCACGGCATGGCATACGCATCCGCTGGGGCAGACGCTGGTCGTCACCTCGGGCTGCGGGCGGGCGCAGAAGTGGGGCGGCCCGATCGAGGAGATCCGCCCCGGCGACGTGGTCTGGTTTGCACCGGGCGAAAAACATTGGCATGGCGCGGCGCAAACGACGGCAATGACTCACATTGCCATTCAGGAAAAGCTCGATGGCAAGACGGTGGATTGGTTGGAGCAGGTGAGCGACGAACAATACGGCGCCTAGCCTTTGGACTTGTGGACTTGTGGACTTGCGCCGATGGGCGGGGCTGTGCAGGGGAATCGCATGAATCTGTTTCTGGGCTGTGCATAGATTTCGCAGCGCCCCTCTGGGGCGCGAGGCCAAATATGGATCGCGTCCCCAGGGCAGCGCTACGCTCGCCCTGGGCGATTCTCACGCGGTCCCTCTGGGACCTGAGACGACTTTCCAAGCGGAATGTGGGGTGCCAGGGCTCGGTATGAGTTCATGCGATTGCCGTCCGGGATCTTGGGGCTGGATTGTGAGACCGGATTCGCTCTGATAGAGTGAGGCGTCGCTATGCCCATCGATCCTGTTCCTGGACTTTTGTCGCGCGCTACGGAGTTGCTTGAGGCGGAGTTCGCGGCGCTGCCGGCGTATGAGGCCGCCGCCGATGTGAACGCGATGGCGCGAGTTCTGGAGGCTACTGCCCAAAGGCTCGGAGACAACTACCCTTACTTTCATCCTTTGTATGCGGGGCAGATGCTGAAGCCGCCGCACCCGCTGGCGCGCGCGGCGTATGCGCTGGCGATGACGGTGAATCCCAACAACCATGCGCGGGATGGGGGACGGGCCAGCTCGGAGATGGAGATTGAGGCGGTTCGGGGGATTGCGGGGATGTTCGGGTGGACCGAATCTGCGGGCTCGTATCTGGGGCATCTGACTTCGAGCGGAACACTGGCCAACTTGGAGGCGCTGTGGGTTGCGGGGCAACTGGCGCCGGGAAAGCGGATCGTTGGGTCGGAGCAGGCGCACTATACGCATAAACGCATTTCGGCTGTGTTGAAGGTGGAGTTTGCAAGCGTTGCGGCGGATGGGCGCGGGCGGATGGATCTTGATGCGCTGGAAACGGAGTTACGGCGCGGCGAAGTGGGCACGGTGGTGGTGACGCTTGGGACTACGGCGACTGGGGCTGTGGATGCGCTGGACGAGGTGCTGAAACTGCGGGAGCGTTATGGGTTCCGGGTGCATGTGGATGGGGCGTATGGCGGATATTTTCGGCTTATCGCGGGCGATCTGGACGACGGCGCACGGAGGGCCTACCTGGCCACGGTGGAGGCGGACTCGCTGGTGATCGATCCGCATAAGCATGGGCTGCAACCTTACGGGTGCGGGTGCGTGCTGTTTCGCGATGCGGCGGTGGGGCGGTTCTACAAGCATGATTCACCGTACACGTATTTCACCTCGAAGGAACTGCATTTGGGGGAGATCAGCCTGGAGTGTTCGCGCGCCGGCGCTGCGGCGGTGGCGCTTTGGGCGACGCAGCAGCTTTTGCCGCTGGCGCCCGGAGGCGAGTTTGCGCGGGGGCTCAAGAGCGGACGTATGGCAGCCTTGGAGCTTGACCGGCGGGTGCGTGCGGACGGGCGGTTTGAGGCGCTTGCCGGGGGTGGGCCGGAGCTGGATATCTTGGTGTGGAAGTTGAGGGCGGAGAGCACTGAGCGGGCATCCGAGCTTGCGCAACAGGTATTTGTCGCCTGCGCCACAAGGGATTTGCATTTGGCTCTTGTACAATTGCCGCAATTCTGGTTTGATCCACAGGCCGGCGCAGGGACGGTTACGTGTTTGCGTTCGGTGCTGATGAAGCCGGAACATTTGCAGTGGCTGGACCGGATTTGGGAGCGGTTGAGCGCGGCCTGCGGCGACGTGCTGGGGGCTTAGAACCTGTCCAAATACCGAGTTCAAGGACGACCGGTTGAGGTTTTGCGGTCTCCCACCCATTCGCAAAAAAAGCGAATGGATGGGGCACGGGGCGTTTCTACCTGGTTGGAAGTGGGCAGGTTCCAGTTCTTGGACAGGGGCTTAGTACTACAGTTGTAGATCGCAGATCGCGGAGGGAGCAGGGGGTTTTAACCCCCTGAAAGATGGCGAATTTACTTGGCCTTTAGGCCCGGGCCTTTGGCCGTCCCCAAAAAATTGAGCGAAATACAACTGTAGTATTAGGGGATTGATGGAGAGGCGAGCGGCGATCACGGAAGAAAACGTTGTCATCCGGGCGGGAGATTGCTCGGTGACGATTCTGCCGCGCCTGGGCGGGAAGATCGCTTCGATTCGGATTGGGGAACTTGAGCTGTTGCAAAGCCCTCTGGCGCCCTATGGGCCGCGGACGCGGACGATGAGCTTCGATGCCGGGGACGCGAGCGGGTGGGATGAGTGCCTGCCTTCGGTGGCGGGCTGCACGGTAAGACTGGCCGACGGATCGGACAAGGAAATTCCGGACCATGGGGATCTTTGGCGGGTGGAATGGAGAAGCAGGGATCAGGGAACAGGGATCACGGAACAGGGACTAGGGACTAGGGACGAGGGACTGGGGATTGCGGATGGCGCGGGCGGAGCGGTGACTCTTCGCGGAGAATGCTTCTCTTTGCCGTTGACGCTGGAGCGGACGGTTCGGGTGATGCAGACTGCGCTGGGATGGGAGCTGCGGTTGGATTATTCGGTCAAGAATACCGGAAGCTTCATTGTGCCATGGTCGTGGGCGGCGCATCCTTTGTTTGTGGCGGAGGCTGGAGACCGGATTGTGCTCCGCGGTTCGATCGAGAGGCTGCGGCTGGAAGGATCGGGCGGCGAACGGTTGGGCTGGAACGGGGATTCGGTGAGCTGGCCGGTGGCTGTGCTTGCGGATGGAAACGATTGCGACCTGAGCATTGCGCAGGGAATTGAGTCCGGAATTGGGGACAAACTGTTTGCCGGCCCGCTGAGCTCGGCGGAGAACTGGTGCGCACTGGAGCGGCCGCGGGCCGGGGTGCGGATCAAGGTTGGTTTCGATGCGTCGGCGATGCCTTACCTGGGGTTGTGGATTTGTTACGGGGGCTGGCCGGAGCGGCCGGGACCGAAGCAGATGTGCGTGGCGATGGAACCGGCAACGGCGCCGGTGGACTCGCTTGCCGAGACGGGGCCATGGTCGCGGGTGCTTGAGCCCGGCGAATCCTACCAATGGGGGATGACGGTTGCGATTGAATCAATTATGAGTGTGAGCTGACATGCATGATGCCGCGGTTTTTCGTTCGATGCACCTGGCGCGCTTTGAAGCGGAGCCGGCAATTTATGTTGCGCCGGGACGCGTGAACCTGATTGGCGAACACACCGATTACGCCGAGGGGTTTGTGATGCCTGCAGCGATCAACTTTGCCACGCTGGCGGGGATCTCTCCGCGGGTGGACGGGAAGATTGCTATCTTCTCAGAGAACTACGGGCAGGTGCGGTACTTTGACGCGGCGGAGCTGCCGTCGAAGGCAGGCCATCACTGGACGGATTACCCGCTGGGGGTGATTTCGATTCTGGCCGGCGAGGGGAATCGGATTCCGGGATTCAGCCTGAGCCTTTGGGGCGATGTGCCGCTGGGGTCCGGGCTGTCGAGCTCGGCGTCGGTGGAAGTGGCGACGGCGCTGGCGGTGTTGGGACTGATCGGGGTGAGCTATCCCGGATCCGAGATGACAGGACCCGTTTTGGCGCGGCTTTGCCAGCGGGCGGAGAACGAGTTTGTCGGCGCCAATTGCGGCATCATGGACCAGTTCATTTCAGCGAACGGGGCCAAGGATCATGCGCTGCTGCTGGATTGCCGGGATTTGAGCTTCAAGCTGGCGCCGATTCCCGACCACGTGGCGCTGGTGATTGCCAATACGATGGTGAAGCACGCGATAACGGGCGGGGAGTACACCAGCCGCCGGGCGGAAGTAGAAGCGGCCTGCGCGGTGATTGCGAGCCACCGTCCGGAGGTGAAATTCCTGCGCGATGCGACGGTAGACGACTTGGAGAAATTTGGCAGTGAGATGACGCCCAACTCGCTGAAGCGGGCGCGGCACGTGATCACGGAGAACGCGCGGACGGTGGCAGCGGCCGAGGCGTTGATCAAGGGCGACCTGGTGGAGCTGGGCCGGCTGATGGCGGAGGCGCACTGGAGCTATAGCAAGGACTTTGAAGCCAGTTGCGAAGAGGCAGACGCGATGGTGGAACTGGCCCAGGACTTGCCAGGGCTGATTGGCGCGCGGTTGACGGGGGGCGGATTTGGAGGCTGCACCATCAACTTGGTGGAGCAAATCCAGGCGGAAGCGTTCCGGGAAGAGCTGGCCAGGCTCTATGCTGGCCAAATCGGGATTGCCCCACAAATACACATTTGTCACGCCTCCGGCGGCGCGCATCGGCTCGAGTCGGGCATCCTTACCGCTTCTTTGTAGCTCCAAACCATATACAGGCGCGGCCGTGGAAGGCGGGTCTCAACCTGGGATCTCGTTTTTTTCATGAAATAGAAATAACCGGTGCGGAATGTGCGTCGAGTGGAAGGGGATCTCCATAGCACGTTGGTACCTCGGGCACCGGTTATCAGCGGGTACCAATGCCCCGATTGTGCCACCGATATCCCTATCGATCCTTGGTAAAATCACAGAAGTTTTAATCCGAACAAGCCACGGATACGAATCCGACCGGTAGATCGGACAGCGGGAATCCTTTATTCCCAGATCGTCGCTTTGCTTGACTTTGGAGCGCCGCGGAGAGAAGAGATAGATGCAACCGACTTCAACGAGACCGTTTTCCTACGAATCCTTTCCAGCCGCCGGGGTGGTGGCGTATTTCTCAATGGAGATCGCGATCAATCAGGCGATGCCGACCTATTCGGGGGGCCTGGGAGTGCTGGCGGGAGACACGCTGCGTTCGGCGGCTGACCTGGGGGTACCGCTGGTGGCGTTTACCTTGGCGCACCGCAAGGGATATTTCCAGCAGCACCTGGATGGGCATGGGTTGCAGACCGAGGATGTGCAGCCGTGGAATCCGGCGGACTTCTGCACGGAGGAAGCGGCGCGGATTACGGTGAGCGTGGAAGAACGGGTGGTCACGGTGCGGGCGTGGCGCTACGACCTGACGGGACGCTACGGGCACGTGGTGCCGATCTACCTGCTGGATACGGATCTCGATGGGAACTCAGGATGGGATCGCGGGCTGACCGACCACCTGTACGGTGGGGATACGAACTACCGATTGCAGCAGGAGATTGTGCTGGGCATGGGCGGGGTGCGCATGGCGCATGCTTTGAGCCACCGGGTAAACGTCTACCACATGAACGAAGGACACGCGGCGCTGCTGACGCTGGCGCTGATCGAGAGTGAGTCGGGCGGCGGACCGCTGGGCCCGCCGACCGAAAGCGACCTGGCGCTGGTGCGGCAGAAGTGCGTGTTCACCACGCATACGCCGGTGCCGGCGGGGCACGACCGCTTTTCGACCGAGCAGACGAATCGCATTCTCGGCTCGGACCGCACGGCGCGCCTGGAAAGGCTGGGCTGTTATCGCGACGGGATGCTGAACATGACGCTGCTGGCGCTGAAGTTTTCGCGCTATGCCAACGGCGTGGCGATGCAGCACGCGAAGGTGTCGCAGGCGATGTTCCCGGAGTTCCCCATCGATTCCATCACCAACGGCGTGCACGCCCCGACCTGGGTTTCCGAGCCGATCCAGGAGATGCTCGATGAGAATATTTCCAACTGGCGGCGGGACAATCTCTATTTTCGCAACGGGATCGACCTGCCCGAGAAGCAGATTCTCTCCGCGCACGCCCGGGCCAAGGAAAACCTGCTGGCCGAAGTTGGAACGCGAACCGGGATGATGCTGGACCCCAAGGTGCTGACGCTGGGCTTTGCGCGGCGCGTGGCTACCTACAAGCGGGCGACGCTGCTGTTCACCGATCCGGCCCGGTTGGTGGAGATTGCCAACCAGGCGGGCGGATTGCAGATCATTTACGCGGGCAAGGCTCATCCCCAGGACGAACCGGGCAAGGCTCTGATCCAGAGGGTGGTGGGGGATGCGCAGAGGTTCTCCAACAGCAAGCTGAAGATCGTTTATCTGGAGAATTATGCGTGGGACCTGGGCGCGATGCTGACGGCGGGCGTGGATGTGTGGGTGAATACGCCCAAGCGGCCCTATGAGGCATCCGGCACAAGCGGGATGAAGGCCGCGCTGAACGGGGTTCCCAGCCTGTCAATCCTGGACGGGTGGTGGATCGAGGGCTGCATCGAAGGCGTGACCGGCTGGGCAATCGAAGACGGCGCCGACGACCAAGAAGAAGCCACATCCCTTTACAACAAGCTGGAGAAGGCGGTGGTTCCGCTGTATATGGATTCGACGGAAAAGTGGGCGCGGCTGATGCGCACCACGCTGGCATTCAACGGCTCGTACTTCAACACCAATCGGATGGTAAAGCAGTACACGCGGAATTCGTATTACCCGGTGAAGCTGCTGGAGCGGGCGAAGGTGGAGGAAGAGGAGTTCGCGCGGTAGTGCGGCGAGTCAGCGAGTTAGCCAGTTAGCAGTTTGCGCGGGTACGCCTGGGAGGCGGACCTTGGGCGGAGCGTTTGTGCCGGGAAGGTTAAGGGGATGCCGGAAGCGGGCGAAATTACGATGCTTCTGCGCGACTGGAAAGCGGGCGATCCCGCGGCTGTCGATCACCTCTTCGAGCTTGTTTATCCGCAATTGAGGCAGATTGCAGGATCGCTGTTCCGCGGGGAACGGACGGAGCATCTGCTGCAGCCGACCAGCGTGGTGAACGAACTGTTTCTGAAGCTCATCCGCCAGCGCAGCCTGCGCTTTGAAGATCGCGAACATTTTTACAGCTTGTCTGCGCGGCTGATGCGGCGGGTTCTGGTGGACCATGCGCGCTCCGAGGGAAGACAAAAGAGGGACGGCGGGATTCCCGTGCAACTGCGGGCGGACCTGGCCTGGGTGGAAGGCCGGCCGGCGGAGATGATCGACCTGGACCGGATGCTGGTGGAGTTGGAGCAACTCGATCCGCGCAAATGCAAGATGCTGGAGCTGAGGTACTTTCTCGGGTTCACGGCGGAAGAGACTGCGGACCTGCTGGGCTCCTCGAAGGCAACCGTGGACAGGGAGCTCAGGTTTGTGCGCGGGTGGTTGAACGATCGGCTGCAGGTGGCGTAGGGGCGTTTCGTCCAAGCGAAATCCATCGAAGAAATCCGGCGATACCATCCTGGCATTCTTGCTTTCCCACCCTTGGCACAAAGACAAGTGCGTGCCAAGGATGGGGCACACGGCTTCCGGGCTGGGATAGGACGCAAAACGATCAAATAGACTTGCCGCAGCGAGCTTTTCAGCTTACATAAGGCACTTTCTCTTTGTATCGCGCCATCGTTGAGTAAAAGCCATGGTCCAGGACGCCGAAAACTGGGAGCTGCTGCAGGAGCTGTTTTATCTGGCCGAGGTGACTCCGGAGCCGGATCGCGAACGTGTGCTTGCGGAGAAATGTCCGGATGAGAACCTGCGCCGCCGGGCGATGCGGATCTTCACGGCGTCGAGCTTGAAGGATCCGGTCAGGATGGTTGCGGCGGAAGACTCGGCTGTGGGCACGAAGATTGGGCCGTATACGCTGATCCGCCACCTGGGAACGGGCGGCATCGGCGCGGTGTACCTCGTGGAACGAATGGCGGGCGGGGCGTTGCAGCGGTCGGCGCTGAAGGTGCTTGCGCCGCACTCGGCGGGGCAGGCCTTCATTGAGAGGTTTCATCGCGAGCAGCACATTCTTGCGACGCTCGATCACCAGAACATTACCCGCATGCTGGACGCGGGGCTGAGCGAGCGCGGCCAGCCCTACCTGGTGATGGAGTATGTGGATGGCGTGCACCTGGACGCATACTGCGACGAGCACAAGCTGGGCATAGCCGAGCGGCTGCAGTTGTTTCTGCGCGTGTGCGACGCGGTGGCTTATGCGCACCGCAACCTGGTGGTTCACCTGGATCTGAAACCATCGAACATTCTTGTCACCGAAGACGGCACGGTGAAGCTGCTGGATTTTGGGACTTCGAAGCTGATTCAGGCGGACAGCCGGCTGACGACCACGGTGATGGCGACGCCTGCGTATGCGAGTCCGGAGCAGTTGCGCAACGAGGCAGTGACGACGTCGTGCGACGTGTACGCGCTGGGCGGAATTCTTTTCGAGCTGCTGGCGGGAACGCGGCCGGGGAGCAGCGCTTCGGCGGCGGCGATGATCGAGCGGGCGATTCTGGAGCAGGAGCCGGAACGACTGCCGGACGCGGTGACGACGGCGGCTGCGGAGAAGCGGGGGCTGGCCAAGAACCGCCTGCGCCAGGAACTGACCGGGGACCTTGCGACCATTGTGCAGAAGTGTCTGCGGCCACGGCCCAAGGACCGCTATCCCTCCGTCGACCAGCTTGCCGCGGACATTCAACGCTTCCTGAACGGCAGGCCGGTGCTGGCGCGGCCGCAGACGACGTGGTACTGGATGAGCAAGTTTGTGCGCCGCAACCGCGCGGCTGTCGCGGCCTCAGTGCTGGTGGTGGTGGCGCTGGTGGGGAGCGTGGCCTACGCGGGATGGCGGCAGGAGCAGGCGGTGCGCGAAGGGCAACGCGCGCTGCGCATGCAGACCTTCATGTACAGGCTGTTCAAGCTGGCCAATTCGAGCTACACGGGCAAGCAGAATTTCACCGTGCCGGAGTTTCTGGAGCTGGGCGTGAAGCTGCTGCCGGACTACATCAAGAATCCCGCGGACCTGAGGGAAGCGCAGATGAGCCTGGCGGAATCGATGTATGAGAACGGCGACATGGACAGCGCGCGGAAGGTGTTTGACGAGATCGTTGCCAACGCCAAGGCGGCGGGCGACGTGGGCGCGGAAGCCGAAGCGGAGGCTTTCGACGGGGACATTGCGTACCAGACGGGCAGGATGGACGAGGGCAAGGCGCTGACGGCGCATTCTTTTGAATTGAGCCGCAAGAAGGGTGTTTCGCCGACTGTGCGGGTGTGGAGCGATATTTACTACGCCGCCAACCTGGAGAAGAACGGCTTCAGGACGGCCGACCATACGCGCCTGCTGCAGGAGGCGGTAAAGGAAAGCCACCAGTACAATTTGCCCGAGCGCGAGACGGCCTATGCGACCTACCAGCTTGCCGAGGACTACGAGGTGCTGGGGCGGCTGGACGAGGCGGCGCAGCTGATTCAACAGGACATCGACATCTACAACAACGAGCCGTATGCGGTGTGCGACCAGTCGCAGATGTACGAGGACCTGGCCTACCTTGACCAGTCGCGGATGCATATCGAGGAGGCGCTGCCGCTGTTTCAAAAAGCGTATGAGGGGTTGAAGGGCTGCTCGGGGCCGGACAAGAAGAACACGCTGATGGTGCAGGCGCTGATGGCTGGCGCGATGGTCCGGCTGGGCCAGGCCAAGGCGGCGGTGCCGATTCTCGAGGACTCGCTCCCGGCGTGGAGAAAGATTTCAGGCTCCAGCCCCGACATGTTCAACCCCATGTACTACCTTGCCTGCGGATACGTGGAGACGGGGCGCTATGTTGAGGCGGAGGCGACGACCAAGGAACTGATGGGAATCATGGTGGGAAAACTGTCGCCGACCAGCCGCCGGTTTGGCGTCACGCATCTGGTGTGGGCGCAGGCGCTGGCCGGGCAGCATCGCTACCAGGAGGCGCTGGTGCAGGCGCAGCTCGCGGACAAACTCACCGAGCACGGGACGACTCCATACGCGCAGCATGGGCACGTAGAGGCGCACCAGTTCCTGCTCGACCTACAGGCGAAGGCGGCTGCGCATTGATGCGAGGGGTTTCCGGCAGCGACTGTTGCCAGCTTGTCGCCAGGCGGACTTCATCTTCTTCCAGCCGTCTCCTCGCATTTGAAGGCGGCTACTTCATGAGATTCAAGCCTTCGGCCGCAACTTTGGCTTCGTAGCACAAGACCTGGAAGGCCCGCGCGTCAAAGAGGCTTGTCGTACCGGCTTCCGCTAGGATCTTCCCCGACCGTCGTGAAATTGTGTTGAATGTGCTCATCATTTCGGGGACTGTGGGCCCATTTCGAGGTCGCCGAAATACGTTTGAAAGCTCGCGCATCACGCCAGAAACCTGACCGCCAAGAATCTGAGGATCAGTACCATTCAGGTTGCTCAGGGACTTCTGGATCCGATAAGCCTTGGCTTCAAAAACGAACCACGCATGCCTTGCTGAGTTGAGCTTCTCCAAAGCGACGGCAAGGCCGAGTTCGAAGGGCATATTAAATCTGGGCGTGGCAAAGGGTGGATTTCGATCCAGGCCAACTCTGGATAGGTCGTGGATGGAGTAGCGACAGCTCTGAATCTCGGCGAGGATCTTGTCCAGCCTGCGTGCTCCGCCGGGCAATACGAGGGTCACACGGGGAACAAAGCCAAGGTGGACGAGACCAGCAATATACGCGAGGTAAAGAGAGCGGAATTTCTGATCGTACGGGATGTTCAGGAATACGGCGTTGCGGGTTGTGCTATTGACCTGTCGTCGCACCGTTGCTCCTTCCAGTGCCGACGGCGATCTGATTTTTAGCCGATTCTCGATCACGAACGGCTCGATCACAGACCTTTGCAGGCCTCATCTAGGGCTTGCGCCATCTGTCCCGAGCACTACCGGCAGTATCGCGCACGCGTTCAACGAGGATCGTCCCGTTGGGGCTAAGCTCTCGTGCTCGCTCTACGGCTTCCCTCTGGGTAGAGAAGACATGACTGGCCCTCTCAGAGCCGCGCCGTCTCACCGCGTAATCACCCTGCGAACGTCGCTCAATGAATATTGGAGCGAGAGCCCTCTGTCTGGACTTGCTCAAGCCGAGGTTCTCCCCAAACTCTTCTAAGGACGGAATGGGAGTCGTAATTCTTACAGAGCGCGCCATATCGATTTCAGTTTACAACGAAATCAGGTTGGATCGCATTTCTTCACGTCAGAATTGGCGCGCCCAGCTGCGGTGTTGCGCCTGACGGGTGGCCGAATTGCGCCGAAACGAACTGCGGCGAAGGTCAGTTGAAAATCACGAAATGGTGCGCCCATCCACAAAGTCAGCAAGCATCCCTGGATTTCTAAACAGGCAGGCCGGCTTCTCGATGTTTCGGGGCGACAATGCGGGTGCGGCTTCGCCCCGGTGCGTTAACCTCATAGCTGCTGGGTCGGCAGGATTGAGGACGGGATCGATTGCGCGTGATTCTTTCGAATATCGGGACGTTTGGGGATATCAATCCGCTGATTGCCATTGCTCTCGAGCTGAAGCGGCGGGGACACGTGCCGGTGATGGCGGTGCCTGCCGTGTTCGAAGGGAAGATTCGGCCGCTGGGACTGGAGTTTCATGCGGTGCGGCCGGATATCGACCCCAAGAACTCCATCATGATCGAGATGGTCTACGACGTGAAGAAGGGCACGGAGCGGGGACTGCGCGAGTTTCTCTTCCCGGCGCTGCGGCAGACCTACGACGACCTTCTTGACGCGGCCACCAAGCCGGAGCGCGCGGACCTGCTGCTGCTGGGCGAGCTGAACTATGCCGGGCCGCTGGTGGCGGAGGTGACGGGGATCAAGTGGGCGAGCTACGTGCTGGCTCCCCTGTCGTTCTTTTCGGCGTTTGACCCGCCGGTCTTGCCCATGTATCCGCGGCTGGCGCGGGCGGACAGGACGGTGCCGGGGCTGGGACGGGCAATCAAGAGGCTGGCGCGGTTTGTGAGCCGCAAATGGCCGGAGCCGATTTACGATCTGCGCGCGGAACTGGGGTTGGAGCGGGGCGCGAATCCGTTGTTTGACGCCAAGCACTCGCCCTACCTGGTGCTGGCGCTGTTTTCGCGAGTGCTGGGGCGCGAGCAGAAGGACTGGCCGGCGAATACGAAGATTACCGGGTTCTGCTTTTACGATTCCGACGCGGGGAATGCAGGGCTGCCTGCGCACCTTGAGGCGTTTCTGGCTGCCGGGCCGGCGCCGGTGGTGTTTACGCTGGGTTCGGCGGCGGTGTTGGCGGCGGGAAGGTTCTACGAGTTCTCAGCAAAGGCAGCAGTGCGGCTGGGGGTGCGGGCGGTGTTGCTGATCGGGGGAGACGAGCGTAACCGGCCTCCGCAGGCGCTGCCGGAGACAATTTGCGTGGCGGAGTATGCGCCTTATTCGGCGCTGTTTTCACGGGCGGCGCTGGTGGTGCACCAGGGCGGGGTGGGGACGACGGCGCAGTGCTTGCGCGCGGGCAAGCCGATGCTGATCATGCCCTACTCGCACGACCAGCCGGACAACGCGCGGCGCATGCGGAGGCTGAAGGTGGCGCGGGTGATCCAGCGCGGAAATTACTTGCCGGTGCGGGTGGCGCGGAAACTGAAGGCGATGCTGGAGGAGCCGATGTTCGCGGCGCGGGCAGCGCTGTTGGCGGAGCGGCTTACGCATGAGGATGGGGTTGCGGCGGCTTGCGATGCGCTGGAAGAGCGGTTGGGGAGGACGGGGGCGTCTCTGTCCTTGTCTTTGCCCCAGGTCTTGTAAAGGCCGAGATAGGCGTAGTTCTCGGTTTGTCCGGCAACGGAGTGGCCGTAAGCGAAGAGCAGTTGCAGGCCGGGCGACTTGAAATGGTAGTAGCCTCCGGCGTCGATGAGTGTCGAAGACTGGGTTTGCGCGGCGGCGATGCCCTCCTTGGCGTGGGAGAAAACCTCCGCGGACAGTTCAAGCTTTTCGTTGACGACCTTTTTCATCAGGTATCCGCCGTACAGATAGTCGCGATAGCCGATCTGCGGTACCACGACGTAGCCAATGCCGCCGACCAGGCTCCAGGAGCCGAATTCCTTTTCCGCCCAGAGCGGGAGCTTGTACCAGACGCGGCCTACGCCGAGGCCCTTGTCGAAGTTTCCGGTGGGCATCTCGAACATGGTGAAACTGCCAACCTGCGGACGATGAGGGGTCTGCTTGATGAAGCCGTACTTGAATCCTAGCTCCATATCAGTAAGGCCGAAGGCGCTGGGGCCTTGTCCGCCGGGGGCGTACGCGGGGTCGTTTGACGGCACCACGGCGCCAAAAGGCAGGATGGCATGCAACTGAATATTGGGGATGGCGCCCCAGTTGAATTCGAACGCAGGGCCGGTGAGGTCGGACTCAGCCGGCGTACCATCAAAAGTGCTGAATACATAAAACTCGTAATGGCCAAGATCGACGGGCGTGGGGTCGTCGGTTTGGAATGGCGGCCCGGCCTGCGCGCCCAGGTTTGCGGCGGTGAGGATGAAAAGCAGCAGGAGAGCCGATCCCGGGCGATGGATGCGCATCTTCGTCGAATTCCCTGCCTGGATGGGACGATGATGGTCGCTCGCATGAAGCCGACCGTTCATCGGAATACTATATATCGAAATTCGATATTAGCCAACGCGGAATCGCTCCGGTCGCGGTATATTCATGCTGTGTTGAAGCAGCAGCGGGAACTCTTTTTCGGGCTAATACGGATTCACGTGCTGGTGCATGCCGCGCTCGAGCCGATCTTCGGGCTGGCGATGATGGAGGAGCTGGCGCATCACGGCTATCGCATCGGGCCGGGGACGCTGTATCCGCTTCTGCATGGGCTGGAGCGGGGCGGGTTGCTGAAGTCTTCCGCCAAGACGGTCGAGGGCAGGAAACGCCGGGTTTACAGAATTACGGGTGATGGTAGAAAGGCGCTCTTCCGGGCCAGCGAAAAGGTGGACGAGTTGCACCACGAATTGCATGAGGAGCGGCCGCGGAAGCTGAGCCACGGTGAGTGAGGCTGAAGAAGGACACGCATTCCCCAGGAGGCGAGGCACACTCTATTTGCGCGGGTAATCCTTGGTTTGGCCGGTGCGGGCGTTGGTGACAGAGAAGCTGCCGTCGGGGGCGGCGACTACTTTGATCCAGAAGCCGTCCGCGCCGCCTTTCAGGTTGGCGATCCGGGGTTCAGGGCTGTTGTGGGCGGCATCGGAGCCTTCGGCGGTGTGGAGCATCCACAAGTCTTCAAGGCCGGGACTTTCGTGGACGGTCTGCCAGGCTTCGGGGCTGCCGGCTTTGTGGGCGCCGTTGTCCATGATGGCTACGCGGGGATGGATGGCGTGAACAAAGGCTTTGGAGTTGGACAGGTTCATTCCGTGATGATCGACCAGATAAAGGTCGACTGTGCCGACGAGGTTGTCGGGGCAAACCAGCGGGATCTCCTTGGCCTTGGTCAGGTCGCCGAGATCGAGAAAGCGGAATTTGCCGAAGCGGATGAGAACGCCGGCGGAGCGCGGGTTCTCGGTTTCGTCCAGGTCCCAATGGGGCTCGGCGGCGCAATAGGGGTTGGGCGCCGGCTTGACGCCAGGAAGGGCGGCGATGTGCTCGCCGTCGGCGGTGAGCACGATGGCGGTGAGGCCCGGAATGTCAATGGTGTCGCCGGGGTGAACGCTGCGGCGGGGCTTGCCTTCGATGGCCTTCAGATAGGCGGCGTAATCGTGGCGGGTGATGTCGGAGTCCTCGCGGTTCTCTCCGTGATCGAGGAACTCGCCGATGGGCACGCGCTTGACCAGCTCGGGCACGCCGCCGACGTGGTCGACGTGGAAGTGGGTGATGAGCAGGTGATCGATGCGGGTGATGCCCGCATCTGCCAAGGCGGCCTGAATGCGGGATGCGTCGCGGCCGTTGTTCCCCGGCCATCCGGTGTCCACCAGCAGCGATGCGCCGGTTGCGGTGTCGACCAACAGCGTGGACTGGCCGCCTTCGACATCGATGGCGTAAATGAGCAGACGGTTTGCCGGCTTGGCCTGGGCGCGGGCAGGGTGCGCCGGCAGCAGGGCGAGGCAGCAGAGGAATGCGGCAAGGCCCGCAAGGGGCCGGCAAAATTGGGAGCGGGGATGGGCAGCAATTCGCATGTGCGGAAAAGTGTACACGGTGACCGGCCTGGAGGCGAAGAGAGGTTGATCGCGGCTGCGACTTTGGCGCATGGTTTGTGGCGCTTGCGTTGGGCGCGCGGGGTGAGGCTGGTGTAAACTGGTTCAGACCCCAAAGCCGGCTCTCTTCAGGGCCGGCTCAATCGTGTCGGGACGTGGCTCAGCCTGGTAGAGCACTCGCTTGGGGTGCGAGGGGTCGGCAGTTCAAATCTGCCCGTCCCGACCATTCTTTATTTTGGGCCCTATTGAAGATGAGATCAAAGGGCTTTCTGTATGTAGGATAAAGACTTACAGAATCAATAGAGCAGTTTAAAAGTACTTTTCTCAGCAATTCGGCCTGTTTCGCTGGTTTCCGCGTAAGATACAAAGAATGAGCCTTTTGCGCGAGTTCTAAAATTCTTTGCACGTTCAGCATCTGCTCGCGGCATTTATCTTCGCCGAGCCCCGAAATCAGCGATTTGGTCCTGAATTCTTCCGCTTGCCAATCGCCTTGTTTGCGCTGCCAGAATTCCTCCGGAATCTTCCCGTCAAGCTTATCGGTATAGGCCGCATCCATGTGGGCCTGCAGTGTCAGTAGTTCCCGTTCCAGACGTGCCCTTTCCCGCGCTGCCTGGTTACGTGCCCCCACCTGCACCCGCTCTACAGAGGCTGAAATGCGCTGCGCTACCTCTTCCGGGATGGACACGTCCCTGAGAACGTGCCCCATTCTCTCGGATATCTCTTCTTCACGGAACCTGGGCAGCGCGCATTTGCCCCTGTGCCCCGTACAACGGTAGTAGACGTACTTGTTCTTCTTTAGCTCTGCCGTCACCATGCAGTCGTCGTGGGCACATGTGAGCATCCCCCGGAATGCAATTTCATGCTTTCCATATTTGGGCTTATTGTGCCCCCTTAAGACTGCCTGGGCACATGCGTACAATTCCGGGCTGATCAGTTTCGGGTGTGTGCCCTGGTACGTCTGCCCGCTCCACTCGAATTGTCCGATATAAGACGGGTTCGTAAGCATCTTGTGCAGGTTCGTTTTTGAGATGAACGTCCCCCCCATGTGCCCCAGTTCTTTTGAGAGCGCCGACAGGGAAAAGCGCCCCGACGCGTAGGGTTCGAACACGTGCTGCGCTATAGCGCCCTTTTTGGGGTGAATTTCGATAGTACGCGCCGCCTGGTTGTTGCGGTATCCGAAGGGGGCACGTCCGGGGTATGTGCCCTGCGATGCTTTCTCATTCATGCCCTTTTTAACCTCTTCTCGCAGATTCTCGGAATAATTCCGGGCCATCGCAAGGCGGATATCGTGCATGAACTTCACCTGTGACTTGGCATCTTTTGAAAGGGTCTCGTTCTCCTTTACGAAATGGATTCTGATATCGAGGTCTTCCAGGGTAAGGGCGTCTCGTTGATTTCGATAGAGCCTGTCAGTTTTTTCCACCAGCAAAGTCCGGCACGTCCGATTGCGCTTGAAAAGGGTGACCATTTCGGAAAACTGCTTTCGACCGGCAACTTTGGCGGATTCGATCTCTACAAATTCGCGCACGATCTCGAATCCTTCCTTTAACGCTGTCGCACGGAGCAACTTCACCTGGGCTTCGATGGAGCAGCCCTCTTCACGCTGCTCACGGCTGGAGACACAGGCATAGAGAACGGCTGTACGTGCGGTCATTTCGTGCCTTTCTTTGAGGCATCCTTTTTTGCCTGATCAGACCAACGAGCTTCGGCGGCCAAACGCGCAATTTCCTGGCGTCTCTCCGGCGACAAATTGGCACTGCGCTTTTTCGCGCCGATCTTGCCTTGCTTCCGGAAATACTCCTTTACGTCCTCGGGCAACTTCATGCTGTAAATCCTATGCTTAGGCCCCTAGGATAAGTCAAGTTGCCGTAGGGGGAGGTTTCCATTTCCGGTTTCGATTCATTGCAATTGCGGACTGTTCTCAATTGAGCCGTTAATCTGGCGCGCAACCGAGCGCTGGTATGAGTCCACAATGGATTCGACTTTCAAGTCGCTTGAGGCCCGCGATTTGTCGAGGTACTCCTTGTAATCGTCCATCAAGCGCTTAACATTGCGGTCGCCGTTAAGTGTGGCACGTGCCTGTTGATACCGTACTTCTCGACGAAACAGTGGATTCCAGCCAGCTTGAGACTGTTGGATACACCAACGCGCTGGGGATCTGGGAAAGGGAAAGTGTTTGGTGTGATTTCAACGTTTTGAAAGGGATTGAAAGATGCAGCATTGCGAAGCTGGCCGAATGTGGAAAGTGTTTCTGGAATCCTACCACCCCCAGCCTGTCGCTCCACACGCGCGCGGACCGTGTTTGGAGGAGACCCGAAAAGGTCCGCGAAGGATGGCGGCTCGGCATCAGGATTAGAACGCTTCAGCAACGCTTGAAACCGGGCCATGCACTCTGCGGGCTTATCGTAGACTCGCAGACAGCTTGTAGACTTCCCATAGCGAAAGTACTCTAACTTTCGGCCTCCGACGACTTCGTAATCAAATTCGCCTATCGCATCCGTTGATCGCTTGAACTTTACTCGAACCGAACCGTACAAGTGTGCAACTGGGATTCCATCCATGTCGGCTGCAAAATCAATGCGCATCAAATGCATTTCGGCGGGTTCCACATCGAAGACCGTTCCGATAATTTTGCTCATCTGCCGAAGGGACTTTCCACCCGAATGGAGGAATTCCAACTTATGATTTCTGAGACCTTTTCTCTTAAAAGAAATATGGAGAATGGCGTCTAGCTTGAAGGGCAAAAGATCACAAGTTCCCGCGTAATGTTGTGACCGATTAACGATGCTGGATAGGCCAGCGTATTGCAATTCTTTGGGGACAAACCTGAAATCTGGCCGGAGGGCCGCGCTGAAAGGAATTCGGACCTCGACTTTATCGAGCATCCCGAGCGCCTCTCAGAGCGGGCCCTGCGTCAATTTGACGCAAGTTGCAGGCTGTTAGATAGAGCCTGCAACTCAGGGCGGCTCCCCGGCCCTGGTGGACCTCTGCCACCAAGGGAGCCAGACTGAATGGGTTGAGCCGGTTGGACAGCGCGCCGAAATTGACCAATGCCGAGGCTATAGCGCCCCTCAGAGACGCTGGCGACCCGAAAGCGGTCCATAGTGGCAAGGAACCGCCACGGAACGCACTGGGACAAGTTGCAGGACGAAAGCAATTCAGACCTCGTTGATGGGTGCCGATGTTTTTTGGAGGGAGGGTATTTGAAAAGCTTGCTGGTTGGGACCATGTGCTGGATGGGTTCGCTCCTATGTACCCGCCGTTCTCAGCGTTCAGCAGCACCAGTGTGCAGAGGTTTGGCCGCAATGGGGAACCCTCGTCCAGGTCAATGACCCCGCTTGTGCGCGTTGGGTCCGCTGCACACCGGGCACAAATCCTTCAAGGCAAAACCACACTTGAGGCGCTGTTCGAAGAAGCCATCTCTCTTCGCCCAGGTGCGCGCCACTCGCCAAGAGATGCCTTGCTTCGTGACGGCAGCCAGTAAAGGAGCACCTCGCCCTGCGCGGTGCGCCTTCACACGCGCGGGGATATTCGTACTGAGCCCCAGGTAATGCTGCTTGCCGCGAAAGCGGCGCGCAAAATGGACCAGGTATACCGATCCGATGATGTGACCGTGACGGCGATGATTGAAGAAGCGCATTAGAAAGGCGTCCTTTCCGTAAGCACGATGTACCGCCGCTTACTCATGCCACGGGGTACGCGGCTTATCAGGAAGCCATCCCACTTCCGCGCCTTGCTTTCTGCTTTCGCCGTAGAACTGAAGGAGCCGTGGAACATGCAGGCAAATCCTTCCCCGGCTGGTTTCTTCTTGCGTTTCATGGGTTCCCCTCGATTGGATTTGAATTGGAGAAGTGCACTTCCCTGTCCCAACGGTCCAAGGTCTCGAAGAACCGAATCAGGGATGAGATTTGAGGGTCGTCAAGGGAATAGGGAAGGCTGGGCCTTGACTGAATAGTGCCGGTAAAGGAGCACGGCGCTTCGCGCCGGGATTGAATGGCGGGGCTCTGCCCCGCACGCCGGCCAGTTTTACGCTGAGTGCCCGCCGCTTCGCGGGGCCGGGAATCGTCGTCGGGAACAGCTATTGGGGGGAATTGAATTGGAGGGCGAGCCGCTGGCTTTCGGCCAGCCGTCGATGGAGGTGTAGGCCGTCTCAGCGCCGGAACGGACTGGCGAACCGTTCTCCCGGATTGTGGTCCGACCGCACTCTGCTCGCCCATGGCATGCGCCTGTTCATCGGCGCAATCGAAGGATATGCCAGCTTTTGCGAATGGAAGACTTGCGCTTCGTGCTCTGTTTTTGAATTACCTGGTGGCGGCGTGGAGTATGGTTTCAATTACCTGGTGGTAAACCGTGAATGACCCGGAATTAGATGGATGCGATTCTCCCAAAAACCGCTTGACACCTTTTCCCACGCCCACGCGAAAACCACGGCGTCCGCCAAGAATCCCGGACGCAATGCTGCGTCGAGACAGAGACGATCTGTTGTTCGCTCTGGAAGAAAACTGGGCAATCGTTGGATGGGACTTGCAACAGGCAGACAGGCCTTCAGCGGTTCGCGAAGCTTAAAGGGATGAATTGCAATAGTCTGAAAGTCTTCCGTCTGGAATTCCGGCGAGAAGCAACCTTGCCGCAGATTCAAGCAGTGCGAAAACGGCTCCAGAAAGTGTCCTGCAAGCAGAGGGAAGCACATTCCGACTGGGAGAAATGCAAAGCCTCCGACGAACTCGTTGAATCGGCGTACAGGACGAACCGCGATGCGCAGACGATGGCGATGGATGAAACGCCGTGCCGCGGTCGAACCGAGCATCGGACATCTGAAGAGCGAACACCGCTTGAAACGCAATCGGCTGAAGGGTACTGCCGGAAATGCGATCAACGCGATCCTGGCCGCCGCCGCGATGAACTTCCAAAAACTCCTCAGAGCTTTTTGGCGCATTTTTCCGCTCTGCCCGATGAGCGTATGGAATGGGATGCTCACCTTGCACGGCCACCAAGCCCGCAATACTCACCTTCAAGCTGCCTGAGAATCACTTTTTCAGGATCGACTTAGTTAGCGACGGACAACAAGGCCTCGATCAGCTTGATCGAGTCATTGACCAGGGGCGGAGGGGCCGCCGCAGGTCTGGATCGACAGTGCATCGCCGGGCGAACCGGCGAGAACATCGCTGATATTGGCGATCTCGCAACCCAGTCCGACGACGATGACGTAGGCGAAGTTCGGGTGTTCGACATCGTGTCGTTGACAAGATCGATATGTACCTTTGGGCTCATCGGAACTGGTCCGAAATCGGTTCCAAACAATACGCGGTCAACGCTGCACATTTCGATCATCGCCTTCAGACCGATCGCGCTTGGGCCCATCGTGTCCACATAGATACCGGATTATAGTTCCAGGCTGAAGGTTGCCAAGTCGCCTCATCCAGGCGCTCCTCGACAATCTTTCCGCCGCTCACCTTGTAGAAAACCCTCTTCTCCGGCGGCAAAGCGCAAAATTGAGCGTAGTCCTGCGTGTAACGGTTGAACCCGCCCGGCAACACCGGTTGGCTTTCTGCTGCGGTCTGTCCATAGGATGGAACAGTTTCCGATGCCGCTGCGATCGCAAGCAGTTTGCAGAAGTCTCGTCGGTGCACGAATCCTCCCCTCTGGGCTTGCCGCAGTTACTTGACTCGATTCGCAACGAGGTCTTCTTCAGCGAACTCGCCTACCTTGCGATGCAGCTTGATCGAGTCGCCGGAGACCGTGCCCGTGTACTTGATCAAGATAGTCTGGCCGTTGAAGTCCAGGCTTTCATCAAATGAAATCTGGTCACCCTTGATCGTGCCGTTGGCGATATCGGTTGATCCACGGTCGTTCTTCGCCGTGCCGGTGAGCTTTTCGCCATCTACCTTAAACGTGTAGGTGTAATGCTGCTCGCCTATCTGCGTGTTGAAGGTTGCGGTCCATTGTCCAGTCAAGTCGGCGGCCCATGCAGTCAGGGCAAGTCCCGCAGCCAGAATTGTCAAAACCACTGTGTTGCGAAGTTTGTTCACTGCATTCTCCTTTTCGATTGTTGAGTCATGATTGCCCAGTCTGTTGCTTGCTGACGCTATTCGGGTAAGTCCACCTGACCGTCAATATGGAATTTGCCATTGACGGTCGGTGCTCCCGTGTCCGGCTGCCCTCCGCCGATGCTGATGGTGTAATCCCCTTGAGCGATGATGGGATGCCCATCCTCAGTCACGATTCCCAGGTCGCGAGGTTTCAGATCGAAATGGACTTTCTGGCTTGCGCCCGGTTCCAGATGAATGCGCTGGAATCCACGAAGAGCAATGCGGGGTGCACCCTTTACCGGAGGGAACTTGAGATAGACCTGGACGACTTCATCGCCTGCGATTTTGGACGTGTTGGCGACCGTCACATCTGTGCCAAGAGGCTGGCCTGCAGCAACGGCCTGTGTGGGCATGCTTAGATCGCTGTATTGGAAAGTCGTGTAGCTTAGCCCATATCCGAACGGATAGAGCGGCTTGCCGTTGAAGTACCGGTAGGTCCGGTTGGCCATCCCGTAGTCTTCGAAGTTGGGCAACTGGTTGACGCCGGTGTAGAACGTAACCGGCAGACGGCCAGCGGGATTGTTTTTGCCGCTCAGTGTCTCAGCTACTGCCGCTCCGCCCTCTTCGCCCGGATACCACGCTTCAAGAACGGCGTTGGAATGCTCGCTGATCCAGTTGACAGCCAGGGCGCTGCCATTCATGAGAACGACGGCGAGCGGCTTGCCGGTAGCCGCGACTCCTTCGACCAGTTCTTCTTCCGGCTGGGGCAGATCGATGCTGGTGCGATCTCCGCCAAGGAATCCCGGTTCCGTGACCGGCATTTCTTCGCCTTCAAGCTGGCTTGTGATGCCCACGACGGCGATGACCACATCGGCATTTTTCGCGGCGGCAATGGCTTCCGGCGAGGGCGCATTACTGGACTTCGCCCAAAACAATTCCGCGTGCGCCTTGCCGTTTCTGCTGCCGTAGGTTATCTCGAGCGCGACCCTGCGGCCCTTCTCGAGTTGGACGCGCCCGACGCCCGATGAGACTTCGCCGCCACCGAACGCCATTGCTACCTGCTTGCCTCCGACGGTGAGCCTTGCGAAACCCGCGGCGCGAATCCCAAAGATGAAGTCGCCGGACTCGGTGGGCGTGAGGAATCCTGACCATTGAACGCCAAAGGGTTTTTTGCCGGATAGCTCCGTCGGTAAGTTTCCGTCGGTAAGCTTGACGTTGGGCTCGGTGCGGCTGACGAGCGGCGTGGTGCTCGCTCCCGGGACCGGTGGCCCAAATCGCATGCCGTCGTTGTAGT
>Ga0302319_10003138_pt1 | contig 34925 bp, 33 predicted proteins | sample Bog_T0_2_FD_203319 | JGI IMG/M metagenome (GOLD analysis project Ga0302319, IMG submission 203319) | Peat permafrost microbial communities from Stordalen Mire near Abisko, Sweden - Bog_T0_2 | ecosystem: Environmental > Terrestrial > Soil > Wetlands > Peat | place: Sweden: Abisko, Stordalen Mire...
GGGTTGATTTTGCCGCCGAATTTGTGCTGGCGCAACCAGGTTCGATTGTAGTAATCTATTGATCTCAGTGAGGATGCGCGCCACCTTTGCCCCACACATGAGCTCCGGCTCGCGGGCGACCCAGGCGAAACCTGAAGCGCTGCCATCCTGTTCCGAGACAAGCTAAAACCGCTTCAGCGGACTTGCGGATGTGTCCGCGCGAGAATTCCCACGCGGAAATATTCTTCCTGCGTGTGCGAAATCGGACTCGGCGCCGGCGATAGTGCGTGCGTGGCAAGTCGCGCGAGCATCGAATCTTTGGGTGCTGTATAAAATCCGCAGGCTGCGACGCGAGCAAGTTGCAGTGCGAAATGGATGCGCATACGCGCAAAATCGGGCCGGCCCTGGGGCGCCGCGACCCGCATTGAAATCGGGCAGGCCGCGGAGTTTTCCGCAGCGCCCAGGAGAGCAGGAATCATTTGGCGATTGATGACAAATTCGAAGACGAAGTAACCGGACTGATCGAGACCGGCAAAGAAAAGGGCTATCTCACCTACGGCGAAGTGAATGACGCCCTGCCCGATGAGATTGGCTCCGCCGACGATCTGGACGATCTGATGACCACCATCAGCGGCCAGGGCATTGACCTTCTGGACACCCCGAAATTCCCCAGCGACAAGGATTTCGAGGCCGAAGAGGGCGAGGACGTCGAGCTGGATCTGACGCCGGGCACCCTCGAGAAAACCAATGACCCGGTGCGCATGTACCTGCGCGAAATGGGCACGGTGCCGCTGCTCACGCGCGAAGGCGAAGTGGAAATTGCCAAGCGCATCGAGCGCGGCCAGATGCGCGTGCTCAAGGCGATTTCCCGCTCGCCCATTGTCATCCGCGAGATTGCCGCCCTGGGCGAAGACCTCAAGCGCGGCGTGCGCAACGTAAAAGAAGTGGTGATCTTCGACGAGGAAGAGCTCACCGAAGAGGTGGTGCAGACCCGCGTGAAAGCCACCGTGGCGCGCACCGACGCTTTGGTCAAGCACCAGAAGAAGATTGCGCAGTTTGATGAGAAACTGGTCGCCATCGCGCCCGGCAACAAGGCCAAGGTGAAGGAAGCGCGGAAGCTGCGCTGGTTGATCGCCCGCGAAAAAGTCCTCGTGTCGCGCATCGTGCGCGAACTGAAATACACCGCCGTCGAGCGCAAGCGCCTGCTCGACAAGGTCAACAAGACCGTGGACACCATGCGCACCCTCGAGCGGCAGGTGCGTTCGCTCGAACAGAAATACGAGGCCTCCAAGAGCGAGGACCTCAAGAAGGAGTACCGCCGCCAGCAGAAAAACTGCCGCATCGATCTCGAAAAAATCGAGGGCGATGCGGGCGTCTCGATCGTCGAGCTGAAGCGCACGCAGCGCGAAATGATCCAGGGCGACATGGATGCCGAGCAGGCCAAGCGCGAGCTGATCGAAGCCAACCTGCGCCTCGTCGTTTCGATCGCCAAGAAGTACACCAATCGCGGCCTCCAGTTCCTCGACCTCATTCAGGAGGGCAACATCGGCCTGATGAAGGCCGTGGACAAGTTCGAGTACCGGCGCGGCTACAAATTTTCAACCTACGCCACGTGGTGGATCCGCCAGGCGATTACGCGCGCCATCGCCGACCAGGCACGCACCATTCGTATCCCCGTGCACATGATCGAGACCATCAACAAGCTCATCCGCACCAGCCGCCAGCTTGTGCAGGAGCTGGGCCGTGAGCCGTCCAGCGAAGAGATCGCCCGCCGCATGGACATTCCTGTAGCCAAGGTGCGCAAGGTCCTCAAGATCGCGCAGGAGCCCATCTCGCTCGAAACTCCCATCGGCGAAGAAGAAGATTCGCACCTCGGCGACTTCATTGAAGATCGTCAGGCCGTGTCGCCTTCTGAAGCCGTCATCGGCGTCAACCTGAAGGAGTACACCTCGCAGGTTCTTCGCACTCTTACCCCTCGCGAGGAGCGCGTCATCAAGATGCGCTTCGGCCTCGAAGACGGCTCCGAACACACCCTCGAAGAAGTGGGCCAGAGCTTCCAGGTCACCCGCGAGCGCATCCGGCAAATTGAAGCCAAGGCGCTGCGCAAGCTGCGCCATCCTTCGCGGTCGCGCAAACTCAAGGCCTTCGTTGAAGGCGTAAAAGAAATGTAAGACCAGTTTCGATCTGGAAATTCATGGGCCGCAGCCGTCACAAGCTGCGGCCTTTTTGCATTTGAATTTCCGCCGCTCCCTCGCTCCCTTCTCCCTGATGGACTGTCCGCCTTCTGCCGATGACTCCGTCAGGGGAATGCACCTTGACGCAACGGATTCTCTTCGTCGGCGATGCCCCGTACGTCCTTGACGACTATCGCCGCGTGCTGAGCGGCGATTTCCCGCTCGAAACCGCTTGCAGCTGCAAAGAAGGCCTGGCCACCGTTCACCTGCTCGGGCCTTTCGCCGTCGTCATCGCGCACATGCGCATGTCCGGGTTGAGCGGCGTCGAGTTTCTTGACCGCGTGCGCGAATTGGCGCCGCAGTCAGTAAGAATGTTGCTCGCGCCATCGAGAGATCACAAGCTTGCCAGGGCAGCAATCAACGAGGGCCATATCTTCCGTTATCTCACCACCCCCTGCCGAAAGGAAGTCATGGTCAGCGCGATCCGTCTTGCCCTGGCCCAATATCGCACCAACATCAAGGCCGCCGAACTCGTCAAAGAGGCCAATGCGTGCCAGTTGAGCGCCGCCGGCAGTCCCACCCAGGAAATCTTGCTCGTCGAAGAGTAGGCCGGCCTGCGTACGGTAGTCGCCGTCGTCAATCGTGCCCGCGATTAGTTCTGGGTAAACGACACCGACTCGATGTTCGTCCACTGTCCGGCATTGGCGTTGATTTGAATGCCGACCCATGCCGTCCCCTGCGTCACCTGAATATTCGCAATTTGCACTTCAGTCCATGTACTTGCCGTCGGCAAGTTAACGGTTGCGTTGCTTCCTCCTGTCGGCCAGGCAAACATCTGCGCTGTCGTCTGTCCGCCGCCATTCTCCACCCACGCGGTCATGGTGTATGTGCCGTTGGGCAAGCCCGTCACGTCCTGCCAGACGGTCCCGCTATAAGCCGACACCGACCAGAACGAAAGCATCGTTCCATTCCCTCCAGCCTGCGTGTAGATCGCCGCCGGTGTCGTGGTCGTAATCTGCCATCCATTTGTGCCGCTCGCAAACTGCGGATCGATGATCTGGTTCCCCGCCGCCGTCCCCGTAAAAAGAAATTCATCCATCGCCGTATTAAACTGCAGCAGCTTCGCCGATGGCTCGCTCACCGCTCCCATCGCGTAGTTGCTCGTCGCGGCATCGTCCGGCGCATCCGGCTCCCAGTAAATCACTCCCACGCCCATCCCGCCCGGCACAGACTCAACCGCCTCCATCGCCGTCTTCACATCGTCGGCCGAGTTCATAAAGTCGCTCTCCGTGTAGCCGATCTCGCAAATCATCACCGGCTTCCCGTAGCGGCTCGCCATCGTGCTCAAGTTCGCGGTAATCGTCCCGAGCGTGCCCGGCCCGTCGTAGTACGAGAAGCCCGTAACATCCCACTTGCCGCCGTTGGTCTTCAGCAGGTCGTAGAACCACTCCAGGTCCGCCAAATTGCTCAACCCCGCCAGGTGCACAATCACCTGCGTCTGCGGGCTCACCGCCTTCACCGCGCTATATCCGGAATTAATCAAGCCCGCCATCTGCGCCGGGTTGGTGTACTCGCCCACCGGCCACAGCAATCCGCTGTTGATCTCGTTGCCCATCTGCACATATTGCGGAGAAATCCCCGCCGCCGCCAGCGCCGTCATAAATCCGGTCACGTAGTTGCCCACGTCGGTCTGCATCTGGCTATAGCTGTCGCTGGCCCACGCCGCGGGCATCGTCTGATGTCCCGGATCGGCCCACGTATCGCTCAGGTGGAAATCGATCATGATCGCCATGCCCATCGCGCTCGCGGCCTGTGCCAGCGCAATGCTGCCCGCCTGGTTCATCGCGCCCACGCCCAGGCTGCCCGGCGAGATAGCCGGATTCACAAACGTGCGAATGCGGATCAGGTTCACGCCGTGATTCTTCAAAATCTGCAGCAGCGGCATCTGCGTCTGCGTCTGGTCCTCCCACGTGTAGCCGAGCGTCGCCAATTGCGTCGACCAGCCGATGTCGGCGCCGCGCGCAAAGGCCACCGTCGTCAACGTAGGCGGCGTGGGTGTGGGAGTTGGGTTCGGAGCCGCACTCGAGGAGGACTGGTTCGATCCGCATGCGGCGAGAAGCGAAGCAGTCATCAGGAACGATAAAGAGAAGATGCCAGGCCGGTTCAACATGTCAGATCATTTCCGGGCGCATTGCGTCCGAGCACGATCCTAAGCCGCAACTTACCGGTTGCAATCAGCCGAAAGTCGGATTCAATCATTGGGCAACCGGGACGTGCCGCGCGCGGGCAATGGCGATTCTCCTCCGCTATAATCGCCCTTTGATTTTGGAAAGGGCGATGGCATCCATGAAAGACATCTCACGCCGTCAGTTTGGTAAGGTTGCGGCCGCCGCCGCCGCATTGGCCGGGGTTTCGCTGCCGGAGTTTTCGCCCCACTCGTCTCTTGCCCAGCAGCCGCCCGCCAGCCGGCAATTTCCGCCGGGATTTGTGTGGGGATGCGCCACGGCGGCGTACCAGATTGAAGGCGGAGCGCGCGAAGGTGGCCGCGGGCCATCGGTCTGGGACGTCTTCTCGCACACGCCCGGCAAGACCTTCAACGGCGACACGGGCGACGTTGCCGACGATTCCTATCATCTCTACAAAGATGACGTGCAACTGCTCAAGAACCTCGGCGTAAAAGCGTATCGGATGTCGATCTCCTGGCCGCGCATCTTCCCGCAAGGCAAAGGCCAGCCGAATCCGTCTGGCCTCGACTACTACAAGCGCGTGCTCGATGAGTTGCTCGCCAACAACATCGCGCCCTACGTCACGCTCTTCCACTGGGACCTGCCCGCGGCACTCGACGGCGGCTGGCAGGCGCGCTCAACGGCGCTGGCTTTCGCCGATTACGCCGCCTACGTGGCGCGCCAGTTGTCCGATCGCGTGCGCCACTTTATGACGACGAATGAATTCGGCTGCTTTACCGACCTCAGTTATCAAGTGGGCCAGTTTGCGCCGGGCCTCAAGCTGCCGGCGGCGCAGGTCAACCAGGTGCGGCATCACGGCATCCTGGCGCATGGGCTCGGCGTGCAGGCCATCCGCGCCAACGCGCCCGCGGCCCAGGTGGGGCTCGCGGAAAACGCCAAAGTCTGCGTGCCGGTCATCGAAGATCGCGCCAACTTGGAAGCGGCGCGGCGCGCCACGCGCGAGGAGAACGCGCCATTTCTGACGACATTGATGGAAGGCGCTTACCCGGACAGTTATTTGCAGCGCGAAGGCGCGAATGCCCCGCACGTCGAGCCGGGCGACATGAAGGCCATCGGCAGCCCGCTCGATTTTGTGGGCCTGAATGTCTACACGCCCACCTATGTGCGCGCCGACGGGTCCGCCCGCGGCTACGCGATCGAACCGTATCCCTCCTCCTATCCGAAGATGGCTTCGCCCTGGCTCTACATCGGACCCGAATGCATCTACTGGGCAGTGCGCAACGCAAGCGAGATCTGGAATCCGCGCGCCGTTTACATCACCGAAAACGGCTGCTCATCCGCCGACGTGGTAACGGCCGCGGGGCGCATTGAAGACACCGACCGCGTGATGTACCTGCGCAACCACCTCACGCACCTGCAGCGCGCCGCCGTCGAGGGGTTCCCCATCAAGGGCTACTTCCTTTGGAGCCTCATGGACAACTTCGAGTGGGCGGATGGATACAGCAAGCGCTTCGGCATCCACTACGTCGACTACAAAACTCTGAAACGCACGCCCAAGCTAAGCGCGGAGTGGTACCGCGAAGTGATCGCGCGAAATGCCGTGGTGTAACGCCGGCATCCTTGCCGGCTGTAGTGCGGGCGTCCCCTCCCGCACAAGTTCCTGAAATGCTGCAAAATCACGTGGTCACAGCACCGGCCGCCAGCGTTCGTGGCTCCCTGGTCCCAAAATCGGGGCGTCGAGGCAGTCCATGCCGTGGTAAGTTTGCTTCCTGAAGGGTCGGTCCAAGGCCTGAACGGGGAGAAATCAAACTGATTCCCGACCTGGAGCGTACTGCTGTCCGAGTGTGCAAAAATCTGTCGATTGGAACATGAATCGCCGAGTAAAATAGCCGCATGGCTAGGGTTCTACAGTTGTTTCCCGAGTTCGAAGAAGAATTCGAGCCGGATATTTCTAAGCATCCGAGAAATCTCTGCGAGATCGTCGTCGGCGACGCAAGGCACGTCCTGGCCGGGTTTCCGGACGGTCTTTTTCAAGCTGTCGTAACCTCCCCGCCTTATTGGGGTCTTCGGGATTACGGCGTGAACGGACAGATTGGCGCGGAAATGGACGTGGAAGCCTATATCTCGAATCTCGTAGCGATCTTTGGAGAAGTACGGCGCACACTTGCTGCAGATGGAACATTATGGCTGAACATCGGCGACAGTTACACAAGCGGAGGGAGGACATGGCGGGATGACGATGCTAAGAACAAGGGCCGAGGGATGTCTTACCGCGCTCCCACTCCAAATGGTCTCAAACCAAAGGATCTAATCGGGGTCCCCTGGAAAGTTGCATTCGCGTTGCAGGCGGACGGCTGGTACCTGCGCTCCGACTTGATTTGGAATAAACCCAATTGTCAGCCGGAGTCCGTGAAGGACCGGCCGACGCGCTCTCACGAGTATGTCTTCCTTTTCTCAAAATCAGAACGCTATCACTACGACCACGAGGCCATCCAAGAACCAGCATCAGACAGTCGCCAACAGCATAAAAACCGACGCAGCGTTTGGAACATCAATACGGAGCCGTATGCGGGCGCGCATTTCGCGGTCTATCCGAGGTCCCTGGTTCGGCTCTGCGTGGCTGCTGGGTCCAGAAAGGGCGATAGGGTCCTCGATCCATTCCTGGGCTCCGGTACAACGGGTATGGTGTGCAACGAACTTGAACGCCAATGCACAGGGATCGAAATTAACGAAGAATATGCAAATCTAGCGAGGAATAGACTGCTCAATGGGCGCTGATTCGAAACGCCAAGTTGCATGCACGGTGCACAGGTCCTTCCTGATTGCCTTGATTTGCAGTTTGCGCTCCGTGCCACCATCGAAGTAGAGCGCAAACTTTAGATTTTTATCCGCGTCGTAAACGTACCCATAACCCGGTTTTGGAGTTTGCTTGCTCGCCGTTTGGACGACCAACTCTGCCCCCGCGCCCTCCAGTAATAGGCCCTTTGGAATCTCAACAAGTTCGTATAGGTACGCGGTTGGCCCCGGCACAAGACATCGAAACTGCAGGATTCGCTCATAGCTGTTCATGTGCTCCAGGAACATGTCACGAAGGAGAGAAAGCTCCCACGGCCCCTTCCCGAGTTCCATGAACTTGCTTATGTGCAGCGAATCAACGCGAATGCCAGCATCGGCTTGCGTCTTAAGACTCACAGGGACCCGCTGAATCGTTATATCGTGGCCGCGATTTGTTCTGTTCTCCACGAGCTCGGCCTCAATTCCTGCGCGATTTAACGATCTTTCGAAGGCGAACTCGAAGCGGTCCTTGCTCAAGGCCTGCCGACTGAACGCGTGGTGTATGCGGAGAGCATCACCCAACATTTCGAGAACCGCGGGCGTGACAAGCTCCGAATCTTCCTTGCGACAGAATTCATAGGGAAGATGAAACTGCCGAATGACTCCACCCACCCAATCGAGCTGCGAGCGTGTGAGTTCCACCAGAGCCTGCGCGAGAGACCTAACCAGATTCAAGTCATCAGCCATAACAGCCCATTGTAGTGTCCCAAAATGAGACACTTTCCGCCAATGTTTGAAACTGAAGCACGACAGGCAACCACACGTCCCACTCAAGTCAAGCCCTCGCCCGCCTCATGCGGAAGGCGGCCCCGGTTCCGATGGGAATTCTATTCAACCAAGGTGCCCCCGGTCGCTTGCCCTTGGGGACCGGGGAGGGAAGCCTGAGCGAGCCGGGTGCCCCGCGATGGCTTGCTAGCGCGGGAACCACGAATCAGCCCGCTTCAGCGGGCGAAAGATCATCCGCACCGCCCGGCCTCCAGGACTGCGCTCCAACGACTGGTCAAGCGCTTTTTTCGAAAAATGTTGACAACTCTTTTTTTTTCAATGGCCTGCAAGCACCAATAATCTGCATATTATTTGCCGCAATCTCCTATTCTGTATTCAAGTGTCATTACAGGCCTGTTCTTCCCGGCGCCGTCTTTCGCCGTCGAAGAGCCCTGCGCCTCAAGTCCAGCGTTCTCCGGAACTTGGAATTCAAGTTCCTGATAACGCTAATCTTACCGTAGATCCGCGGCCGCAACCGCTTTCGATGGGCGAACTTGCCGAAACCAGCCGGGTGGGGGTACCCGGAGAGGTGAATCATGTACATAATCTGCCGGCACAACACAACCAGCGGGCTCCGCTGCGAGTCCTCTGCCCTCAAGGGTGTTCCGAAACCCTCCGCCCAACCGTCCCCGGCTGTTAACGCTTTGGTTACTCCCCCACCCCCTACCCCCGGGTAGGAACCAGGAGCAGGCTCCGGGCTGCGGTTCTCTGACCACTGACCACTGTTCACTGACCAATGGCGGCCACGCCGCCAAAACCGACTGTGAGGCTGTACCGTACCACTTAACCCAATACGATTCAGCAGCTTGCAGCCAATCAGCGGCCCGGGTACAGTCCCAGTGCAACTGTACAGCGGTATTAACCCACACACATAGAAAGACTTGGAGCGGGTACAGCAAACGCCATAAATTCGCAGTATCGCCGTGATCCTGTACCGGATTTAAGAGAGAAATCGCGCGAGTTCGGTTTGCGCGCGGTCGAGGTCTTCGGGAATCCCGATGTCCAGAAAGTAGCCATCGACCTTGAAGGCTGCTGGACGAAGGCGCGCGACTTCGGGAACGAAGAAATCGAATTCGATGGAGAATTTTTCCGGCAACGCGGTCGGCCAGGCGATGTTGCGCGCGAGGACGTAGGTTCCGGCGCTGATCCAGCCAGAGCCGCTGCGGCCCTTCTCTTCGAAGCCGACGACGTGTTGACCTTCGATTGTGACTCCACCATAGCGGCTGACATCGTCGCGGTGCGCGACGGCGAGCGTGACGGACGTGCGCTGAGATTCGTGGAAGCGCATCATGGCGGCGTAATCGGCATCGAGGAAGGTATCGCCGTTGAGCACGAGCACGGATTCCTCGCGGGCCTGCGCGAGCGCAAGACGAATCGCGCCTCCAGTCCCGAGCGGAACGCTTTCGACGACGTAATCGACCGACATCCCGTCGAAGGTCGCGCCAAAGTGATCCTGAATAACCGCATGCTGATGGCCGACAGACAGCAGAACGCGGCTGCATCCGGACCGCCGCAACTGGGTGAGAAGAATTTCAAGAAAGGGTCGCCCAGCGACGGAAGCCATTGGCTTTGGCAAGCCGTTGAGACGCGAAGCGAGCCGCGTGCCGAACCCGCCGGCAAGAACGATAGCTTCCATCCGGGTTCAGCCTTTGGCCGCAGCGGGTTTCGCGGCGAAGTACCGGCGCTCGACGAGCAGGGAGAAGATGTGCTCGAGGGCTAAATGCGCCTGCTGGATGTACATGGTGACGTCAGAGGGCATGCGCAGGCAATAGTCGCACAGGGGAGACATTTTGCCGCCGGTGTTTCCCGTGAGCCCGATCGTGACAATGCTCATGGCGCGGCATTGCTCCAGAGCGCGAAGCACGTTGGGTGAGTTGCCGGAAGTGGAGATAGCGAGAAACACGTCGCCTGGTTGGCCGAGGGCCTCAATCTGGCGCGCGAATAACCGCTCGAAGCCGTAGTCATTGCCGATAGCGGTGAGGATGGAAGTGTCCGTAGTGAGAGCGACGGCGCGCAGCGCGGGGCGATCTTCGACGAGGCGGCTGACGAACTCCGCGACTACGTGTTGCGCGTCGGCGGCGCTGCCTCCGTTGCCGGCGACCATAAGTTTGCGGCCGCAGAGCAATGCGTCCGCTGTCTTTTCAGCAGCAGCCACCAGCGCCGCGTGCAGCGCGGTGTCGCGCGCAACGGCTTCCATGACGGCAACGCCTTGCAGGAGTTTCTCGTGAACTACATCAGGAGTCAACTCACTCATGGCACTCTCCACACCTGCACGCCGCCGGGCGTGAAGTGGCATGCGTAGGCGGTGCCTCCGGCGTGTTGGCTGCGCAACGCGGTAGTGACCTTGTCTTTGTGAATAGGGTCAACGAGAAACATCATGAAGCCGCCGCCGCCGGCCCCGGAGATTTTGGCGCAATAGGCGCCTGCCTGGAGCGCACACGAATACAGATTTTCCAGGAGTTCGTTGGTGATCTGCGTAGCCATGCGCTTTTTCGATTCCCAACTGCTGCGGAGAACCTGGTGGAGGCTTAAAAAGTCGCCGCGCAACAGACACTCCTTCATTTGAAACGCTTCTGCCTTGATCGCGTGCATGGCATCGACGGCGAACTCGTTGTGGTCGCGCACATTGCGCGATTGCTCCTGAATGATGTCGGCGGAGGTGCGGGATTTTCCCGTGAAGTAGAGGAGCAGCGAGGCCTCGAGCTCGGAGACAACCCAATCTTTGACGCGGAGCGGGTTGACGAGCACGTTGCCGTTGCTGCCGAATTCCATAAAGTTGAAACCGCCGAAGGCCGCCGCATACTGGTCCTGCTTGCCGCCCTGGAGCCCAGCCTCGACGCGCTCAATGACGAAGGCGGTGTGCGCAAGCTCGTAGTCGCCGAGAGGGAGATTGAGCCACTCGGCATAGGCCGCGAGCATGGCCACGGTGAGCGTGGATGAAGAGCCCAGGCCGGATCCGGCGGGAACGTCGACGCGTGTGCTCAAGCGCAAAGAAAGCGGCTTGCCCTGGTTGAATTCGCGGACGACGTAGTTGTAGACGGCCTTGAAGAGGTCGAGACGGCCGTCGTTGGGCAGCACGGCAGCGGCCGGGTAGGAATCGCTCTGACCGAGGTCGGCGGAGACGAATTCGATCATGCCGGTGTCCAAAGGCTCGAGCGCGGCGTAAGCGTAGTAATCGATCGTGGCGTTCAGGATGGCGCCGCCGAATTCGTCGCAGTAGGGTGAGACATCGGTGCCGCCACCGGCCAAACCAAGCCGAAGCGGGGCTCTGGAGCGAATCAGCATAGCACTGAAGCCCATTGTAATCAGGAATGCACAGAGTTATGGATGGCACTGTTGGGGTAGACACTTTCGGGTCAACACCTTGGGCGGGAGCTGCGGGGATTACTTGACTTAAGGACTTGGGGACTGCGGGTGAGGAGATTTGACCGGCACAGCGGAACGCGATGCGCTCCGCTCTGCCGGTTCTATATTTAGTGCGGTAAAACCAGCAGACTGGCCGCAAGCAGCTTCTCCGTCAATCGATCGACAGCCAGGGGATATTTGTAAGCAATCGTGCGAATGGCCATGCCGAGCATGACGGCGGTTTCAGCCTGGGTGTACTCCTGGAGCACAACGCGGCTGAGAATCTGACGATCGAGCACCGAGAGCTGACTGATGCATTTCTCGATATCGAGGACGAAGATGACCGCGTCTTCAAAGGTGCGGACGGGGCGGCTGGACGCCCATCCCCGGCCGACCGGATCGCCAAGGATGGACGGCGCCCTACCCACCTGCATGGAGGCATACAGGTAACGCCGCAACAGGCTTTCAGTATGTTTCCGGTAGAAGGCCAAATTGAGAGGTGGGATGGGCTCGGCCGGTGAAGGCTCAGTTTCGGGCGGTGCCTCGGTTTCGGGCCGCAGCGCAGGTTCTCGTTCCCATCGCCTGCGTTCGATCCGCCATACCCCTTTGGAGGCGCTGGCGTCGGGAATCATCGGTAATTGGAGAGCTGCACTCATCGCGCACCTCCCACAGCTTGTGCAACCGCCCACACCCTGGCAAGTTGCTTACAACCCGGACGGCCGCGCTTCTTGCGGCTTTCCGGGGTTGGAAACGGCCTCAGCTTGGTTTCACATTCCTTGCAGTACACACTTTCGAGCGTTTGGGCACGATACCAAAGGCAACCGCACCCTTCGCAAACTTTCAACTGTACGCGCACTTCCATGACGGTCTCTCCATATTTGTTTCATCTCCCGACGGAGGATTGTGTTGCTGGTTGTTCCGCGGGGTGAAGAGAACCAGGCAGGGCAACTCAGATTTCTCCTGTCCTGATGGGGGATTGCCACCTGTGCTCTCTTGTTGTCTGTCATGACCATATGTGCGCAGATCCTGGAATTTCCCGATTGGCATGTTTCCCAGCACCCTTGAAATGGAGGGCCGGAGTTGGGAGGAAAGCCGGAACCGAACAAGCTGAACCGGTAAATGTTCATTCGCTGTACCCAGAGGCACGATTGCGCCCCGCTAACAACTCAGCGAATGGACGTTTTTCCTAAAGATTCCCACAAGCCAATGCGTGATTAAGTAAACCTAATGTAGGGATATGCTTCTTGAGCGTCAATTTGTCACCACAGAGTTCCAATCAATCACTTTCCAATCGTCCAATCGATGCTCAAAATTAAGGCAAATACTCCCTGATAGGTTTTCTAGGAGAAAGCAGTAGGCTTAGGTGCTTATTGCTGGCGGCAAGTTTTCCACAGATGAACTTTAGCCAGATGCACGAGCGTCTCCGGCTGGAACTGCTGCGCAGGATCCAGAGAGGCACGCTCAGCGTATCGCTATTGGCCCGGCAGACAGGTTTCGGGCAGGCACATCTTTCCAATTTTCTGCACAGCAGGCGGCAACTTTCGCTGGAGGCGATGGACCGCATCCTGGCCGCGCAGCATGTGACGGTTGCCGACCTGCTTCCGGCGATTACCCAGAGAGGCTTTTGGCCGGAGGATGAGAGCGCTGGGGCGGTCCCGGTGGTTTCGCACGCAACGGCGCTCTTCGAGCCGGTGATCCGGGCATCTGCCATCCAGGTGATGCTGCATCTGCTGCCCGGAACCCTGCAATCTGTGCGGGCCAAGGCCACGAACGTCCGCCGAGCGTGGCAGCGTTTTGTCGCAATCCGGGTTTCGGCGGCCGACGCCCTGCCCATGGAGCCTTTGGTGCTGCCCGAGGCCATTGCCCTGATTGATCGGCACTACAATTCGCTGCTTCCTTACCGGCCGAACCGCCCCAATCTGTACGCGTTGCGACACGGGGCCCACCTCACGCTCCGGTATGCGGAATTTCAGGCAAACCGCCTGATTCTGCGGCCACACAATATCGCGTTTCCGGTGGAGCTGATCGTCCTTGATCCTGAAGAGTCGCCCAGCGATTTCCTAACGGGAAGGATTGCGCTGATCTTGAACGAGATTTGAGGGATTTCGCGCAGAGATTTGGCTGCGCCGCGCCACCTGTTAGAGTACTGCCGTAGCACACTGCGGCACGCGATTGCCGCGGCAAGACTCGATGGGAGTTGTGGATGTTGATCAAGGAATTCAGCGAAGGAGAGCCGTTTCGCTGCGCGGGCAATGAGTTTGTGATGCTTCTGCCCCGCGACGAAACCGGGGCCTGCGAGGCAGTGCTGCAAATGGTGCGGCCGGGCGGGACAACGCCGCCCAACAGCCACGAAACCTTTATGCAAATTTATTTGCTTTGGGCGGGCGAGGCGCGGGTGTACATCGGCGGGGAGATGCAGCAGGTGCGGGCTCCCGCGGTGGCTTTTGTGCCTCCGCGCACCGAGCACTGGGTGGAGAATGCACTGGCCGACCGGGAGCTGCATTACCTCTACATCAGCGTGTGGCCGGATGGGATTCCGGCGGAGGAGCGCGAGGGCGGCTGGAAGAAGGTGTACGCGAAGATCATTGACAGCTATGTTAGCCGCGGCTATCCGGTGGATGGGGAGAAGTGAACGTGCGTGAGTCTGTGAGCGCGAACAGGGGAAAGAGTGAATCGGCATGAAGATTACTGACGTATCGATCAGCGTGATCGCCAATCCGCATTCGCAGATGGTGACGGCTGGTGTGAAGGGCGGCAAGGCCGCGCACGATATTGTCTTTTTGCAGGTGAAAACGGATGAGGGACTGGAGGGCCACTCCTTTGCATGGGGCGGACGCTCAGGCCACGCGACGGCGCACCTGATCGGTTCAATTATCCGCCCTTTGCTCATCGGGCAGGACCCGCTGAACCGCGAGCAACTGTGGCAACAAGTGCGGCGCATGGACCGTTGGTGGGGATTCTTGCCGATCTACGCGCATGGGCCGGTCGACGTGGCGCTGTGGGACTTGGGTGCGAAAGCGGCGGGCTTGCCACTCTACCGTTTACTGGGCGCGTACCGGACGACGCTCCCTGCCTACGCCAGCTCGCTTATTTTGCCCACTATCGATGCCTTTGTGCAGCAGGCGCAGGAGTATCGCGACCTGGGCTATCGCGCCTACAAGATCCACCCCTGGGGCGATCCGGCGCGCGACGTGGAGGCGTACCGCGCATTGCGCTCGGAGCTGGGTGGCGACTATGTATTGATGAGCGATCCCGTAGCCGGCTACACGCAGCAACAGGCGCTGCGCATCGGCCGGGAGCTGGAGCGGCTGAACTACTACTGGTTCGAGGAACCGCTCTCGGACTACGACATTTACGGCTACCAGGAGCTGTGCCGGGCGCTGGAGATTCCCATTGCGGGCGTCGAGTCAACGCCGGGCGGACTGTTTGGGACGACGCAGTACCTTACGCAGCGCGCCGTGGATATTGTGCGCAGCGACGTTTCGTGGAAGGGCGGCGTGACGGGGTTGATGAAGACCGCGGCGCTGTGCGAGGCCTTCGGCGTGAACTGCGAGGTGCACACCACGACGAACGCGCTGCTCGATGCGGCCAACCTGCACGTGAGCTGCGCCATTCGCAACTGCGAATACTACGAAGTACTGATCCCGCAGGAGCCGTTCTGCTTTGGCGTCAAGAATCCGATCAAGATCGACGCCGAGGGATTTGTGCATGTGCCGGAGGGGCCGGGGCTGGGCATGGAGATTGATTTCGATTTGCTGGATAATAATCTGATTTGCAAGGTGTAGAGAGGATCTAAGTCTTTCGTCCGCTGCACAGGCGGAACTAATCAGCGGGGTAGGTTCCGTCGGTCAAGTCGCGCTCGGCTGCGATGAGGTCGTCGGGGCGGCCGAGATCGCGCCAATAGGCGCCATCGGCGCGAAAGCCGAGAATGGTTTCGCCCTGCGCCGCGAGGCGCAGATACGCATCGATGATGGAGAATGCTCCCTCTTCGTCGAGTTGGTCGAAGATGCGCGGCGAGATGACGTGGATGCCGCCGAATGCGAGGGTAGTTCCAGAATTGGTGTCTCCGGCTTTTGTGTCCTCCCCGGTCCCCAAAGGCGAGAGACCGGGGGCGCCCATGGCTAGGGACTTGCTCGCGGCTGCGCGGCCCAGGAGCTGACCCTGCGCGCTAAGAAGCAAAGGCCGCGACGTGGGGCGCTCGGCGACGGCGAGAGTGGCGAGTGCGTTGTGTTGCGCGTGGAACTGCGCCATGCGCGTGATATCGATGGTGCTGAGCACATCGACGTTGTGCACGAGAAATGGGTCATCCGTACCAGATTCAAGAAAAAACCATGCGGCCTTCTTGAGGCCGCCGCCGGTGTCGAGGAGAGTCTCCTCGCGCGAGAGTTCGATCCTGATGCCGAAGTTGCGGTTGGCTGCGAGGTAGGCAGCAATTTGATCGGCAAAATGATGGACATTCAGGATGACTTCGCGGATGCCGAAGGTGCGCAGACGGGCGAGGGTGATTTCGAGCAGCGAGCGGCCGCCGATCGTAACCAGCGCCTTGGGGCGATCGTCGGTCAGCGGCCGCAGACGCGTGCCCAGGCCGGCGGCAAAGACCATCGCTTTCATTGCGGAGCGTTCTCCCGCCCCAGTTTCTCCAGTTGGGTGTGCCGCACCTTGACATCGACGCCTTTCGCGCCGCGCAAGTGTTGCGCCAACTGCTCCGCGAGATAGACGGAGCGATGCTGGCCGCCGGTGCAGCCGAACGAAACCATCAGATTCGAAAAGCCGCGCTGCCGGTAGTTGGCTACACTCGCGTCGACAAGCGAGGCCACGTGCGCAAGAAACTCATGCACACCGGGCTGCAGGTCGAGATACTCGATGACCGCTTCGTCTTTTCCTGTGAGTTGCCGGAATTGTTCTTCGCGCCCCGGATTGGGCAGGTTGCGGCCGTCGAAGACAAAGCCGCCGCCGTTGCCCGATTCGTCGGCAGGCATGCCGTTGTGAAACGAGAAACTGAAAATGCGGACGGTCAGTCCGGCTGCGGGCGCGGAGAGTTTTTGCAGCTTTTCTGAAGCCTGCATTGCCTCGAGTGCCGCGAGCAACGCCGGCAGCGCGACAGGCAGGCGAACGTTGTGTGCCAGCCAGCGAAGATTCTTGAGCGCGTAAGGAACGCTTTGCAGAAAGTGCGCCTTGCGCTCGTAGAAGCCGCGGAAGCCGTACGCCCCGAGCGCCTGCAATATGCGCACGTAGACATAGGCGTAGTAGTGCTCCATGAACGCGGCGCGGTCGAGAGAGATGTAGCCGGAGAGCGCGTCGAGATAGTTATCGAGAAGTTCCTGGCGCAGAGCCGGCGGCAGATCGGCTTTGCCGTCGTAGAGCAGCGAAGCGATGTCGTAGTGCAGCGCGCCTTTGCGGCCGCCCTGGTAGTCGAGAAACCACGGGCTGCCGTCGCGCAGCATCACGTTGCGCGATTGAAAGTCGCGATAGAGAAAGTAGTCGTGCGGGGCGGCGAGCAGAAGCTTGGTCAGCCGCGTGAAGTCCATTTCGAGCGCCTGCTCATTGAAGGGCACGCCGGCGAGGCGAAGAAAGTAGTACTTGAAATAGTTCAGATCCCAGGCGATGGATTGGCGGTCGAAGCTCGAACGCGGATAGCAAACCTTGTAATTCAGGTCGCGGCCCGCCTGCACTTGAAAGCGCGGCAGTTCCGCGACCACCTTGCGGTAGGCGTCGACGACCTCGGGCGCGATGGTGTCGCCGTTGCGGTTGGCGCTGAGGAATTCAAAGAGGGTGGTGTCGCCCAGGTCCTCTTCAATGTAGGCACCCTGGCTCAAATCTTCGGCATAGATCTCAGGAACGGGCAGGCCGTGGCGGCGGAAATGGCGGGAAAACTCAAGGAATGCAGTGTTTTCTTCCCGCACGGAGTAAAGAATGCCGACGGCGCTGTGACCCGCGCCGGAGAGGCGAATGATATTGCGCCCCGAGCCGCCAAGCTGGCCCTGCAAGGGCAGTACGTGCTCAGGCGGCGAATGAAAGTGCTGCTCGAAGAGGCGTTTCAGTGCATCCATGAAGAGCTTTCCTGATACTCATCAGATATATGTACTTGGATCAAGATAGCGATGCAGGGGAAGGAGGCGCAAGGCGGGATGCCTATTCCTCCGCATGGTGCGTGTCCGCACTGTCGAAGCGCGTGTAGCGGGAGTCGAAGTGCATCTGCACTGTGCCGGTGGGGCCGTTGCGCTGCTTGGCGATGATGATTTCGGACTTGGCCTTTTCTTCGGCCGACTGGTCTTCGTCGCGGTTGTAGTAGGCTTCGCGGTGAATGAAGACAACCACGTCGGCGTCCTGCTCGATGGAGCCCGACTCGCGGAGGTCGCTGAGCATCGGCCGCTTATCGTCGCGTTTTTCGTTGTTGCGCGAGAGCTGCGAGAGCGCGACCACGGGCACCTTCAGCTCTTTAGCCATAGCTTTGAGGCCGCGCGAGATAGCGGATACTTCCTGCACGCGGTTTTCATAGCCCTTTTTCGCACCCGGTATGGTGGCCGACATCAACTGCAGGTAGTCCACGATCACCAGATCGAGGCCTCCGGCATTTTGCATCAGGCGGCGCGCCTTGGCGCGCATTTCTGCTAGCGACCCGCCGGCGGAGTCGTCGATATAGATGCGCGAATCCACCAGGAGACCGAGGGCGGATTGGAGCTTTTCGTGTTCTTCGCGGCCGAAGAAACCCTGTTGCAGCTTGCGCTGGTCGACGCAGGCCTGCGAGGCGAGCATGCGGCGGACGAGCGACGCCTTGCCCATTTCCAGGCTGAAGATGGCCACGATCGCGTTGCCGCGAATGGCCGCATTCTCCGCGATGTTGATGGCGAGCGCCGTCTTTCCCATCGACGGGCGGGCGGCAATGATGATGAGCTCGCCCTTCTGCAGGCCGCTGGTCATGCGATCGAATTCCGTGAAGTACGTGGGCAGGCCGGTGACCTCGCGGCCCTGCTTATATAAATTATCGATCGTGCCGAAGTAGTCGCGGATGATGATGTCGAGCGGTTGCAGGCCCTGGGTGAGTCCGGCCTGGCTGACTTCGAGCAGTTGCGACTCGGTCTCGTCGAGGACACCGATCGCGTCCTGGCTCTGGTCGGCGGCCTTGGCGATGGCGGCCGAACAAATGCCCATGAGACGGCGCAACAGGCTCTTGTCCTTGACGATGCGGATGTAGTCTTCGATGACCGGGCGGCGCGGCAAGCCCTCCGTCAGAGAGGCCAAATAGGCCACGCCGCCGACGGCTTCGACCTCTTTGTAGCGGGAAAGCTCGTTCGATAGCGTAACGATGTCGACGGTGCGGCCGGAGTCAACTAACTCGCCCATCCGCAGGAAGATACGGCGATGCGAGTCTAATGAAAAATCGTCAGACTGGATGTGTTCTGCGGCCTCGGCGTGGGCGGCATTATCGAGCAGGATCGCTCCCAGGATGGTCTTTTCCGCGTCGAGGTTCGCGGGCAGTCCGGTATCCAGAGTGAGATCGGGAACGGTGGCCATGAAGAAGAGTTTAGGACAGACCCGCTCGGCCCGAAACTGTGAAGAAACGGGCGCGACACTGGAAATCGCGCCCCCAAAAATGTAAATCCCTCAGGCTGAATAACCTGCGCGAGCAAGGCGGTCGGAACTGGTGGCTCCGATTCAACTCTTCGCGGCTGGAACCTTATACCCCGCCTTGCGCGCCTCGGATAGTCCGATCGCGATCGCCTGTTTTCTGCTCGTGACCTTTTTGCCGCTGCCCCCGCTCTTCAATTTCCCCTGCTCCATCGCGCGCACTTCGGTCGCGACGATTTTTTGTGCCGCGGGCGAGTACTTGCGGGCGGATTTCTTGCTCGCTGATTTTCTCTTTGCTGCGCTGGTTGCCATTGCATCTCCTTGCCTGGTGAGATGGCTTCCCGATTTCGATCGGTTGTCTCGATGCCGCGTTAATGCGGGTCCGTCATGGAGGCATTGAGGCCGTTGAAGATCTTATCGAAGTTGCCGGATTCGGCGGCAAAGCGCAGACGCTTGACGTTATCGACGCAGATTTCGGGCGGAGTGGGCTGCTGCTTGAGGATCTCCATGACTTCGGCAATGAACTGCCTGAGCGGCATGGCGCGCGAATCGTCGGCGCCGCTCATCAGGTCGGTTTGGACGTAGGGAGGAATCAGCTCAAGTACCTCGATGCCGGTGGAGCGAAGCTGATAGCGGAGCGAAAGCGTGTACGAGTGGATGGCGGCCTTGGTGGCGCAATAGGTGGGTGTGAGCGCGAGAGGCAAAAACGCCAGGCCGGAGGAGACGTTCATGATGGCTGCTTGCGGCTGCTTTTGGAGATGCGGCATGAGCGCGGCCGTGAGGCGGATGGGACCGAGAAGATTCGTAGCGACGATGGCTTCTGCGTCGGCAAGATCGGGCTGCTGAGCGAGAAGCTTCTCCGCGCGCATAATGCCGGCATTGTTGATGAGCACGTTGATCGCGGGAAACTCGGCGACGGCTTTGGCGGCAAAGTCGCGGATCGAAGCGGCGTTTTGCATGTCGACGGTGAGGGACTTCATGCCGGAATTGGCAGCGGTGGTTTCGTCGAGTGCTTGCTGGCGGCGGCCGGCAATGATTACCTGGTTGCCGAGCGCGTGAAGGGATTCCGCAAGTCCGCGGCCGATGCCGGAGCCGCCTCCGGTGATGAGGATGGTGTTCCCGGTGAGAATCATGGCGTTCGTCTCTCCTGAGGGTCATGATAGACCGATTGCGCGAAGCGCAGATTACAGCAAGGGAACGATTGTGCAGATTCGGCGCTGGTTTGAGCCATTCTGGGCGAGAATCTGCGATGATAACGAGATGTGCCTGAAGGCAAGTTGATGAGACAGGAACCACCGTTCAAGTGAAACCCGCAATGCGCCGTGTAGCGCTAATTTACAACCCGGCTTCGGGACAGTATTCCGCACGACGGAAGGCAGCCATCGAGCAAACTCTGGCCGTGCTTCGCGAGGCGGGAATTGCAGTCGAGGCGCTTGAAACAAAAAAGGCGGGAGACGCAACGATTCATGCGCGGCAGGCAATCAGCGATGGTTGCGATGCGGTGCTGGCTTGCGGCGGCGATGGCACGGTGCACGAAATCTTGCAGAGCCTGGTGGGCAGCGATGTGGCGCTGGGCGTGATTCCGCTGGGCACGGCGAATGCGCTGGCCGCGAACCTTGGCCTGATTGGGGCGCCTGCCAAGGTGGCGCGCAAGCTGCTCGATGCGGTGCCGACCCGCATCTCCGTGGGACGCATCCACTACCAGGACCATGGCGGGAATCCCAACTCGCGTTACTTCGTCGTGGCCGCGGGAATCGGCGCCGACGCGCTGGTGATGTCGCGCATGGACGCGGGGCTGAAACGCCGGCTGGGCTACGCGCTCTACCTGGTTGAGTGCTTCCGCACCTGGGCGACGTTTTCGTTTCCCTACTTTGAGGCGGCTCTGCCGGAGAACGGAAACGGCGGCGGTCGCGTGGTGGATGTCTCGCAGTTGCTGGCTGTGCGGGTACGCTCGTTTGGCGGGGTTCTCAACAAGCTGGCTCCGGGAGCCAGCTTGAATAACGGCAACCTGAGCCTGCTGGCCTTCAAGACGCAAAGCCGGATGCGCTATCTGAAGTTCTTGCTGGCTGCATTGGCCGGTCGACACACCTTCAACGGGGTAGTCGAGTTGCTGGAGACGCCCTCGATCGAGTGCCGCGCCCACAATGGCGCACTCGAATCGTTGTTGGTGGAAGCGGATGGAGAAGTGCTGGGCCACTTGCCGGTACGGCTCGAGGTCGTGCCGCAATCTCTCACGCTGCTCGTTCCTCACGGCGCTCAGCCGTGAGGCGATCTGCTCCCGCAGGCCGCGCGTGGTGTGGTGACAGCTTCCAGGTAAACAACAGCAGCACGATCGCCAGGACCACCGCGACGACTACCGCGTGCAGGGCGACGCTCCAGCCGTAGTGCTGGGCCAGGATGCCGATGCCCTCGCCTTCGACGGTGCGACCCAGATAACCAAACAGGCCCAGGAAGCCCGCCGCTGTGCCCACGGCTTTCTTCGACGTAAAATCAAGCGCGCTCACGACGAGCAGCAGCACCGTGGGATAAACAAAGAAGCCGATTACACTGAATAGTCCAAGGCTGATCCAAAGCTTGCCGGGAGGGCCGTAGATGATTCCCAGGTACGACAGGAGCACGGGAATCATGCACAGGACGCTGATCATGCCGCGACGCCCGCCCATCCTGTCAGAGAGCCAGCCCATGAGAATGGTGCTGAAGATGGCGGAGAACTCGAGCGCGGCCGTGCTCACTCCGCCCTGGCCGAGGCTGGCGTGCTTCACCTCTTTGAGATAGGTGGGTCCCCAGTCGAGCATGGCGTAGCGCGCAATATAGACGAAGAAGTTGGCAGAGGCAAAGAGCCAGATGTAGCCGTTGCGGAAGATATAGTTCACAAGCAGGTCGCGGGTACCCAGTTCCTGCTCGCCATCTTTGCGTGGGCCGGCAGGATGGTCGTTGCGCCATTCCTCAATGGGCGGGAGGCCCACCGACTGCGGCGTGTCTCTGAGGCGGATGAGGAGATAGACGGCGCAGATGAGGGCGAGAACTCCTGGAACGTAGAATGCCGAGCGCCAGCCGAGGAGAACCGTGCTGTAAGCGACGAGCAGGCCGGTCAATCCGCCGCCGACGTTCTGCGCGACATTCCAGAAGGCGAACATGGTGCCGCGCTCGTTGACACTGTACCAGTGGCCGAGGGAGCGCCCGCACGGCGCCCATCCCATGCTCTGCGCGAGGCCATTGAGGGCCCAGAGGGTGAGTTGCACGTGGTAGCTGCTGACAGCGCCAAATGCGAAGTTGAAGATGGCCGTAAGGATGAGGCCCAGAGGCATGAAGTAGCGCGGATTGCTGCGATCGGACCACGCGCCCATGAAGAGCTTGCCGACGCCATAGGAGATGGCCGTGGCGGCCAGGATGTTTCCTACCTGCTCCATGCTGTAGTGCAGGGACTGGCCCATTTCGCGGGAGACAACGGGAAGATTGTTGCGGACAAAATAGAAGGTGGCGTAGCCAATGAAGGTGGATTCGAGGATCTGCCAACGCATCTTTGGATAAAGCTGCTGCGCCTTTTCCGAGGAAACTCGCGGAATGTGCGGCGCAGTTCGAAGAAAAGGCAGATTCCATTTCATGATGATTCCCTGTAGTCCCGATTGATGGCGGCGGCTGCCTGAAATAAGCAGCCGACGCCGGCAACACAACTCCCGTTCCGGCCGGCGTCAATAATCAAGGCACGCGGGCTGGAAGACTCTGGGAAAAACGATCAGTCGCTCACTCCGAGTAGAGATACCCCTTCGCAGTTTCCCGGAAGCTCGCCACTTGACTAGCTTTCCAGGCGTCGTCGCGGCCGAGTTCGCGCGCCAGAATGCCGGCGACCGTGGGTGCACACTCGATGGCGGCGCGCGCATCGAGAAAGAGTGCGCGGGTGCGCCGTGCGAGCACATCCTCGACGGTGCGTGCCATCTCGTAGCGCGCCGCCCACACCACCTCGCGGAGGCGAAAGGGCAGACGCGGGTGCAGAACGGCGTCAAGACTTGCATCCTCGTTGGAAAGCGCCTGAACTGCCGGGAGATCGGAGCCGTAGACGCACTCCCATGCGGAGTCCGCGGTCGTTGGTTCGGGTGTCCAGCCGTGCAGCTTCAGCTCCAGAGTTTTCGAGGGACTCTTCGGCAGCGCTGCAACCTGTGTGGCGCGATCGATGGTGTCCTGGCCCATGCGGCGATACGTGGTCCACTTGCCGCCAGTGACTGTGACGAGGCCCGCGGGCGAAACCAGAATTGTGTGGTCGCGGGAGAGCTTCGAGGTCTTGGCATGGCCTTTGCGCACCAGCGGCCGCAATCCCGAAAACACGCTGAGAATCTCTTCCGGCTGCGGCGCATGGTCCATATAGCGGCCAATATGCTCGCAAAGGAAGGCCTTCTCCTCATGCAGGGCGCGCGGCTCGGACGACGTAGAATCGACGGGCACATCGGTGGTGCCGACAATGAGCGCGCCATGCCACGGGATGGCGAAAAGCACGCGCCCGTCGGCAGTTTTGGGAATCATCAGCGCGATATCGCCGGGCAGGAAGCTGCGCGGCAGGACAAAATGCGATCCCTGGCTGACGGCGAGCAGCGATTTGTGGGGTTGGCCGTCCATGTCGATGACTTGTTCGACGTGAACGCCGGTGGCATTCACGACCGCCTTCGCCTGCAATTCGAATTCGGTACCGTCTTCCTTGTCGCGGGCGCGGATGCCGATGACTTTGCCGCCGCGCTCGATGAGGCCTGTGGCTTCAACATAGTTGACGGCCACGCCGCCCAGATCTTGAAATGTGCGCAAGAGCGCGATGGCATAGCGCGCGTCGTCGAACTGGCCGTCGTGATAGAGAATGCCGCCGCGTAGGCCTTTGCTTTGGACGCCGGGAAGTTTCTCGAGAGCCGTCTTGCGCGAGAGCACCTGCGAATGGCCGAAGGACAACTTGCCGGAGAGGCGCTCGTAGACCTTGAGTCCCACGCCGTAGTAAGGAAGCGAAAAATAACTGTAGGCCGGGATCACGAAGCTCAGATCGTGCACCAGGTGGGGGGCATTGCGCAGCATGTGGCCGCGCTCGCTGAGGGCGTCGAGAACCAGCGTCACGTTCATCTGCTGGAGATAACGGACGCCGCCGTGTACAAGTTTGGTGCTGCGGCTGGAGGTCTCCTTGGCAAAGTCGGAGCGCTCGACAAGCAGTGTGCGATAGCCGCGGGAAGCGGCCTCAACGGCGGTGCCAAGACCGGTAGCTCCGCCGCCGATTACCAGAACGTCCCATGGCTTCGAATCGATGCCAAGTTCTTTCAGAATTTCATTGCGTTGGGTCACGCCAGTAGATTCCTTTCATAGTTTCCAGAGAACGAAAAGCAACATGGTTCGAGGCGTGGCACACTCCACCGAGTGAATGCAGTGGGGCAGCCAGGCACACGGCCTCGCATCAATTTGGATGGTTGATTTTCGCCCAGGCTCTGGTCTCTAAGTGGGCGTGGAACCGCGGAGCTGAAGCCTGCGGTTCGAACTGAAGGGCGCGTCACGCTTGAGGCGGACACTCTCCTGAATTCAGTTTATCACTCCAGATTTCTGGCCGCATGAATTCGCGCCAGTGGAGTCCGTGCTGTCCCACCCTTCCGGTCGCCGCGGCGACCGGAAGGATGGGGCAACCGCATTTTCTCAGTAGGTGACCTTCAAGCCAAACTGCACGATGCGCGGCTCCAGCGTGCCGGTGATGATGCCGCCGCCGAGGCTGGTGGGCGCGGAGACACCGTTGTCCGTGCCGGATACCGTGCCGCCGCCGGAACCGCCGGGCAGGTAGAAGTTTGTATGGTTGAAGACGTTGTAGAGTTCTGACCGGAACTCAATCTTGACTCGCTCGATGGGCGTATTGAACTTCTTGTTGATGTCCAGGTCGGTTTCGTAGAAGGCAGGCGAACGGCCGTAGTTCTTGGGCAGACTGCCAAACGGGCTGGCGATGGTGCCGCCGGCGAGTAGCGAGCTTCCGGTGGTATAGGTTTCAGGAATGTTTAGAGCCGCGGCGTTGATCCATTGGACGGTACCGTTGGCGAGCTGTGTCCTTTGGATATAGGGAACGCCGGAGACCAGGTTGGGGCGATAGAGATTCTCACCGCGCCAGTTCTGCGTCAACTCGGGCGAGACGGCATTGGCGGAAGCCGGACTGTAGGTGATGTTGAAAGGGGTTCCGGCGTCCATCGTGTTGACGGCGCTGAGCTGCCAGCCTCCCAGGATGGCGTTCGAGACAGGGTTGGGACTGGCGAGCCAACGCCGTCCTTGGCCGAAAGGCAATTCATAGATCAGCGTGGTGACATTGGTGACAGGGATGTTGTAGTCCGACTGGCCGTAGTCGCCGTTGAGGTTATAGCCGTTTTGCGGGCATGGCGTGTTGGCTTCGAGGGTGGATGAAGCGTTGTCCATGGCATGCGACCACGTGAAGGAGTTGAGCAGTGTGAGGCCGCCCGCAGCCTGCTGCTCGTAGCGGGCTTGCAACGCGTTGTACCCGGAGTGGAACTCGCTCAAAGCCTGGGTAATGTCGCCATTGAGGAAGGTTGGATAGGTGGTTGGGTTGTTGAGCAGGTAGCCGCCCCAGTTCGGATAAGGACGGGCGAAGCCGTTGGCCGGATTCTTCTGGTTGGCGTTGATAAAGCCCTGCAGGTGGACACCGTGATTGCCCACATAGGCGATGTCGATCTTGGTGTTCTTGCTCAGGCCCTTCTGCACTTCCAGGAACCAGCTCTCGGCGTAACCGTCCTTGGTGTTGGTTGGAATGGAATCGATGTCGTCGGTGCCGGCGCTGAAAGTAGTAGCCAGCCCCGTGGGGAAGCCCTGCGACAGAGCCACGAAGCCATTCGAGCTTCCGCCTGCGCGGCCGGTTGTGGCACCGGTGGTAGACGGGTTGCTGACCACGGTGTAGAGAGCGAAGGGCGCGTTGATGGCAAGGTTGTTGCCCGAACCGGCGCGCCAATAGTGGATGAATGCCGTGCCGTAGCCGCCGCGCAGGACGATGCTCGGCGAGAGTGCGGCTGCAAAGCCAAAACGCGGTGACCAATCTTTCTTGTTGGGATTGACCAGCGACTTGCCAAAAACGCCATTGCCGCTATACGGAGCAATGCAGGGAACGCCGCCGCACAGGGGCGACATGGCTGTTGTATAGCCGGGTGTGAGCGTCTGCAAGGTCCCGGTAGCGGTGTTGAAGTTGGAGACGAAGTTGTCGCGCTGCCACCACGGCGAACCGTATTCCCAGCGCAGACCCAAATTCAGCGTGAGCTTGGAGCTGACCTTCCAGTCGTCCTGAGCGTAGGCGCTGTCCATCTGCTGGTAGACGTGGGTGATGAAGTAAGTAGACAACGAGTAAGCGCTGCTGGTTCCGAAGAGGAAGTCGGCCCAGTAGGTGTCACCGACTTTGCTGGTGCTGGGGCAACTGCTGCCGGCCGCTGTGGGGCAGACGCTATAGCCGCCGCCGTAACTAAAGGAGCCGTAGAGCGGGTTCGAGTCCTCGATCTCCTGCCAGACTTTTTCATACTCATAGCCAAACTTGAGCGAGTGATGGCCGTGGACCCAGGAGAAGTTCAACTTGGGATCGGCGAGGGAGGGGTTCTGCCATTGCGGGTTGGTGCTTTGGCGTCCAAAAGAGGTGAAGCCGCCGGAGATGGCGATCGAGGGCAGACCGCCGGAGACGCCGGCGATGGTGGGCAAGCCGGGGATGGTGCCAGCCGGAAACGAAGTACTGCCGATGGCAAATGTCCACTTGCCGGCCCGCGTGCCGGAGAGCGCCAGGCGAGCATCAAGGAACTTGTTGGGGCTGAATGCGTGGTTGTAGCCGGCCGCAACCTGTTCATCGTGGATGAGAATGTGACCGTTGGTCTGCATGTCGATCGGCTCGGGCAGGAGGTTGTAGTTCTTGCCCACTTCCTTGCGGTCGCTGATCTTGAGGAACCACGAAGAATTCGCGTTCTGCTGGAAGTCGAGCCGAAGATCGCCCTTGTCGGCGTGATCGGTAAACGGCGCGTTCAGGGGGCAATCGTTGGTGGCCACGCCTGAAGAGGTGCCGCTGGTGACCGTGCACTTACCAGGAAGAGCGCCCGAATACAAGCTGGCAATCTTCAGGGCTGTCGGATCGGCGTCGGCCTTGGCCTGCGTAGGCCAGCTGGCATACGGCGTACCCGCGGGGATGTACGTGCCGGGACTCCATGGGTCTTGAACGGCTACGGCCAATGCGCCGTTGAGCTCGTTGGTGGTGGGCACGGTGTCGATGACCGTGGGCGTGAGGGTCTGGCGGAAGCCTTCGTAATCGAGGAACCAGAAGAACCGGTTGGCGATGATGGGACCACCGAAGTTGGCGCCAAACTGATTGCGGTTGAAGACCGGCTTGAAGAACGGATACTGCGCACCGGTGACAGCGTTGAAATTGACGGGCTTAATGTAGCCAAAGGCGTTCAGATCGGTGTTGCGAATGAACTCATACAGGGTGGTGTGGAACTGGTTGGAACCGCTCTTGCTGGCCACGTTGACAGTAGCGCCGGAGGAGCGGCCGTACTCGGCACTCTCGTTGTTGGTGATCACTTCAAAGTTCGCGACGGAGTCGGGCGGCGGCTGAATGATCTGATTGTCAAAACCCTGGTTCGACTCGCCGTAAGCATTGTTGTCCATGCCGTCGATCATGTAGTCGTTGAACATGCTGCGCTGGCCGTTGACATTGAAGGAACCGGCGCGCGTCAACGAGGTGACGGCCGTGGTGGTTTCGTCGGCGGGAGCTCCGTGAGCGCCCACGACGTAATTCACAAGGTCGGAGTAGTTGCGGCTCACCAGCGGAAGCGACTGCGTTTGATAGTTGCTGATGACCTGGTCGCGCTGGCTGGACTCGGTTTGCAGTTGCAAGGCCACGTCGCTGACCTCGACCGTGGTGGCCTGGGCCGTGCCCACCTTCAAGACAAGGTCGATGCGCACGCGCGCGCCGACAGCGACGGTAATGGATTTGGCTTCGGCGATGGAGAAGCCGGCGGCGCCGGCGGAGATGGTGTAAGCACCCACCCGAAGCGACGGAACTTCATAGTCTCCGGTCTGATCTGTCTTAACGATCGAAGCGATGCCGGTGGCGTCGTTGGTGACGGTAACGGTCACGTCCGGAACCGCTGCGCCGCTCGGGTCGTGAATGGTTCCGACCAGGCTGCCCGTATCGTATTGGGCAAAGGCCACGCGTGAAGGAAGCATCAACAGAAGCGCCGCGGCCATGTAGATCCAGCCGAATCTGCGCATGTTGGCCCAAAGCCTCACAGATGAAATTGTCGATTGCATATTGCCTCCCAATGTTTTTGTTTCAACAACGGTTAAGTGTCTTCCCTGTTAATCAGGGCTACAGGAATTAGAAGATGCCGTGTTTGGAAACCAATACCCTCAAGTAAGGGCGAAGCACCGAACCCCGCCGTAAGAACGAAATTGGATCTGCGGGCCTAAGCCCGCAGACCTCCGCTTCGGCGAGTGTCGCCGGCAAAGGACGCGAAATTTTCGTTGATGCCGAGATGATAGTAAGCAACGATACCACTGCCATCCTTGGTCACACTCGTTAAGTTTCAAAGAATGCACGGTGAAAAATCAGCTAAAGACAAAAATCCACCCCAAAGACAAACTCTGTTCATCCGGCCTCTCTTGCACACACGACCAGTATTAACAAGGCTGCTCTTGGCGGTGGATTTCTCTTCGTCTATTCCGCGGGAGGAAACTAACAAATGCGAAATATGCGTGTCAAGAAAAATCTGCACACGTGTGTGGGGCGGCTAGTGATGCAGAGCGAAGGCTGAAACAGGCTAGCCAAGCAAACTGCTGGCTGCGGTCCAGGCCCGCTGCTGGCTTTCGGCCACGCCCCGGTAGGTCAACGCGCCCAGCCAGGTGTTCAGGCCTTCGACCAAGCCCGCATCCTGGCGCAGCGCCTCGCGAACGCCCAGGTTGGCGATGCGCAGTACATAGGGAAATGTCGAGTTCGTCAGCGCCAGCGTGGAGGTGTGCGGCACCGCCCCCGGCATATTGGTGACGCAGTAGTGCACGACGCCGTCGACCAGGTAGCTGGGGTTGGAGTGCGAAGTGGGACGAGCAGTCTCCACGCAGCCGCCCTGATCGATGGCCACGTCGACGATGACGGCGCCTTTCTTCATGTGCGAGACCATGGCGCGCGTGACCAGCTTGGGCGCAGTGGCGCCGGGAATGAGCACGCCGCCGATCACCAGATCCGCCTCGCGCGTGGCCATCGCGATGTTATAGCTGTTCGATGCGAGCGTCGAGAGGCGGCCGCCGAAGATGTCTTCAAGCTCGCGGAGACGGTTGAGATTTACGTCGATGAGCGTGGTTTTGGCGCCAAATCCCAAGGCGATGCGCGCGGCGTTGGTTCCCACCACGCCTCCGCCGAGAATGGCCACATGTGCCGGGGGCACACCGGGAACGCCGCCCAGCAAAATGCCGCGCCCGCCGCGTTCTTTTTCAAGATAGCTGGCGCCAACCTGCACACTCATGCGTCCTGCCACTTCGCTCATGGGCGTAAGCAGGGGAAGACTTCCCTGGCGGTCGCGCACCGTCTCGTACGCGATGCCGATGACTTTCGATTCCAGAAGCTTGTCAGTGAGCGCGGGCAGCGGAGCGAGGTGCAGATAGGTAAAGAGAACCAGTCCTTCGCGAAAGTAAACGTACTCGCTTTCGATCGGCTCCTTGACCTTGACCACCATGTCGGCTTTGCCCCAGGCGTAACCCGCATCGCCCACAATCTCCGCACCTGCATCCTGGTACTCGGCATCGGGGAATCCGGAAAGAGCGCCGGCCTGAGTTTCGACCAGTACCGTGTGACCGGCCTCGGTGAGCGCTTTTACGGCGGCAGGTGTGACACCAACGCGGGACTCGTTGTCCTTGATTTCTTTGGGAACGCCGATAATCATTGTTGCTCCTCTTTCGTGATTCGATATCCGCGCCGGGGAGGGCTGCACGTCGGAAGCCAACGCGACCGGCTCTGTACTGGGGAGGGCTCAATCCGGGCGCGTCAAGAATCGACTTCCAACTTAAGGAAAGCTTACGGCGCAAGCGGCTTCCAGTGTGTGCAATCTTTGTGGTAAAACAGCACAATGGGAACGAAACGTGAGCAAAGCGCGCCATTAGCGCAACAATCGCCCGAGGCCCTGCAATCCGTAGAAAGCCTGCAAGCCGCAGCGGGACTCGACGAGTTGGATGGGGCCATTCTGCGTCACCTGGCGCGTCACGGCCGGGCGACGAATTTTGAAGTGGGCGAGGCGGTGGGGCTGTCGGCTTCGGCGGCATCGCGGCGGATTCTGGCGCTGGAGGCTTCAGGCGCCATTCGTGGCTACCGGGCGATGATCGACGACCGGCTGCTGGGCAAGCACATGACGGTGTACATACGCGTCACGCTGGAGCGGCAGTCGGCGTCGGTGCTGAATGCGTTTGAGGCTGCGGTGCGGCACTGCCACGACATTGTGAGCTGCCACCTGCTGGCCGGTCAGTACGACTACATCCTGGTAGCGCGCGTAGCAGGTATCGACGACTACAACCGCCTGCACCAGAATGAGCTCTCGCGCCTCCCTGGCGTGATCCGGCTGGAGACGAGCTTTGCGCTAAGGGATGTGCTCGAGCAGTAGGGCGTCTAGAACAGGGCTGCTCTTGAGTTGTTCTCTCCGGCACCGGTCCAGGCTTTTACTCCATCGTTTCGCGCGCGCCACGCCACAGGTCGACGCCGCTCTCCTGCGCGTAGCGGTCGATCTGTTTCAGCTCCGCCGCTGCGAACTTGAGTTTTTTCAGGGCGTCGAGCGAGTCGTCGAGTTGCTCCACGTTGCGCGCGCCGATGAGCGCTGTTGTCACACGTTTGTCGCGCAGCACCCACGCGATCGCCATCTGCGCGAGAGTTTGGCCGCGGGCTTGGGCGATGTCGTTGAGCGCGCGGACGCGCTTGAGGTTCTCTTCGCTCAGGAATTCCTTGAGCAACGAGGAATTTCCGAACTTGGCGCGCGAATCCTTGGGAATGCCCTTCAGATATTTACCCGTCAGCAGCCCTTGCGCTAGCGGTGAAAACGCGATGCAGCCGACGCCGAGCTCGTCGAGCGCGGCCAGCAGGCCTTTCTCGATCCAGCGGTTCAGCATGGAGTAGCTGGGCTGGTGAATGAGCAGCGGGACACCCATGCCCTTAAGGATCTTCGCGGCCTGTCGCGTGCGCTCCGGACTGTAGGAAGAGATGCCGACGTAAAGCGCTTTGCCCTGTTGCACCGCGGAGACCAGCGCGCCCATGGTTTCTTCGAGCGGGCAATCCTTCCACGGGCGGTGCGCGTAAAAAATGTCGACGTAGTCGAGGCCCATGCGCTTGAGGCTGTCGTCGAGCGAGGCGAGAAGGTACTTGCGCGAGCCGCCGATGCCGTAAGGTCCGGGCCACATGTCCCAGCCGGCTTTTGTCGAAATAACGAGCTCGTTGCGCAGGCCCTTGAAATCCTTGCGGAGAATCGCGCCGAAGTTTTCTTCAGCTGACCCGTACGGAGGCCCGTAGTTGTTGGCGAGATCGAAATGGGTAACGCCGCGGTCGAAGGCGCGGCGAATCATGGCGCGGCCGGTTTCAAAGACGTCAGTGCCGCCGAAGTTCTGCCAAAGGCCGAGCGTGATGGCCGGCAGCACGAGGCCGGAGTTGCCGCAGCGGCGGAAGTTGGCGTGGTCGTAACGAGAGGGATCGGGAGTGTAGGCGGTTTCCATATCACTCCCATGGTAATGGGCGTCAGGCGTTTGGACCAGACTTGGGCAGAGATACATCGGGCGAGCCAAGGCCGAGCTTTTGGGCGAGCGCGTTGACCATGGAGATGGTCTCTTCGTCGCAAGTGTCCGCCGAGGGGAAAAGCCCGCCAAACGGATTCGCCGCGGCTGGAGGCGGGGAGGCGGAATGGGAGGGAGCGCCGGTGGCAATCTGCAATCCGTAAAGAAGGACCGAGGCGCGACGGGCGCTGATGTGGCCATTGGCAAGGGCCTGGAGAATATTGCCGGCGGTGTGGGAGATTCCGTTCGGATCGAGGGTTTGAGGAATCTCGACGCGACGTTCAGCCGAGGGGCCCTTGCGGGCAGGCGGAATGCGGCGGCCGTGGTGATAGCAGAAGGCGCTGCCTCGCATGGCGGGGGACTGGCAGCGGAGTCCGCTGGGCATGATGTGACGACAGGTTTCGTACATGGATTACCTTTCTGTGCCCCTGCCCCTATACCCTCCCACCACCCAGGGTGGTTTCGGCAAGCTCATCCATCGAAAGCGGTTACGGCCGCGGAATTGCGGTAAGGTCCGCTTTTTCAGGAACTTGAATTCCAAGTTCAGGAAAGCGCTGGACTTGCGGCGCGCAAGGCTCTTCGAGGCCGAAAAACGGCGCTGGAAGAACGGGGCTGCAATGGCATTTGAATACAGGATAGGAGATTGCGGGAAATAATATGCAAATCATCAATGCTTGTAGGCCATTGAAGGGAAAAGAGTTGCAACATTTTTCAAAAGAATTGCTTGACCAGCGGTGAGGGGATTGTGGAACGAAGCCGGAGCGGGCGGTTTCCGTCGATTTCCCTCTTATTGTTTTAGCCTTTTCGTCCAATAGCCTGGTCGGCGCTTGGCGTGGGCGACGGCGATAACTTCAATCGTGCGGGCAAGTTCGCGATAAACAACGAAGTAGGAATAGCGATCAAGAAGGACTCAGCGAGTGCCGTGAAGATACGGCGTCTGCAGACGAGGGAACCTGCGCATGGCGCGGTAGGCAGCGTCGAGTTTCTCGTCGAAGTTGAGGGCAGCGAGCGGGCTCTCGATTCTTAAATACTCAAATGCCGCATCAGCTTCGGCCTTGGCCTCCGGGTGGAACCGATGGGGCTTCATCTCTGCAGGGCGATTTGTTTGAGCAGTTCCTTGCGGCGAGCTTTCATCTGGGCCAGGACCACTTTGCCGGGAATCATCTCGACTGCACCGGAATCGATCTCATCGAGACGGTGCTTGATTTCCGCATCCCAAGCCGATTCCACCTCCGCGGCAGAGACGCCCTCATCCTCGATCAGGAGGCATTCCGCCAGCCACTCTCTTTCGTCTGGAGGCAGTTGGCGGGCTTCATCGAGGAGTCGTTGTGCGTTTGGACTCATGAGGGAATTGTAGCGCGGATTCAGCTTTGGTCTCGGCGGCTGGCTGCGATTGTCGCATTCAGGTCCGCCTTGAGTTCTTCGAAGGAAACTGTCTTCCCCACACCCGAGTCGATTTCGTCGATGCGCCGTTTGATCTCCGCGTCCCAGGAGGCATCGATCTCTTCCTGCGGTAAATCGTCGGCAGGTGGGTGAAGACTCCACCATAATTCCTCGGAGAGCTTCGCTCGCTCGTCGTACGAAAGCTCCATTGCGAGCCGACGGGCGTCTTGGTATGAGCTTGGCATGGAGAGATTCTAGCGCGAAAGTCGTGGCGACTTCCGGATTCTTGCTTCAGAACTTATTAGTCGAAGCGCGTAGGCCATTGGCGCGCGCAGTGGAACACGCGAAATATACGGACCGTCTCGGATTTCAGTCGATAGACCAGAATGTAGGGAGTTCGCGGCACGACAAGCTCTCGTGTCCCAATTACGCGACCGGGGCGGCCTCCGCCCGGGATGAGAGACAAACGCATCGCCGATTCGTGAATCCGAGATTCGACAAGAAATGCGTTCTTCTCGCTCTGTTCCGCAATATACGCCGCCAGCAGTTCCAGATCGCGCATGGCGGTGACGGTCCAAATAAGCCTCACGCCGTTCTTTTCAGCTTTCTCGCTTTTTGGATGGCGTCGTGGAAGTGTTTCATGGCCTCTTCGTGGGGAACGCCTTCGGAGGTATCTTCAAGCGCCTCTTCCACGCCCTTGCGGAACCACTCTTCATAGCCGGGATCGGGCTCGCCGGCCTCTTTTTGCCAGGCGGCAAAGGCTGCGTCCGACATGGCGCCCTCCTCGCCGATGAGGTTCTCAATCAGCCAGTCGCGCTCATTGGAAGGGAGCTGGCGAGCTTCATCGAGAAGTCTTTGTGCGTTTGGACTCATGGCTGAATTGTAGCGCGGTTTCGGATGGCTTGAGCTTGGGGAGCACGGCCAGCCTCGCCTTACTCCAATCCACGTATTCCGTGCTGTCATTCTTCGGCGACTCCCAGAAGGCGCGCTCCTCTGCTTCATTTGCGAACTTCGGGGTTGGCTTTAAGCGCTTGCTCATCGTTAGTCTCACTTCATTACCGATTCAGATTCGCCCTTGCCAATACCCGAAACGGCGCTTGCACTTCTTCCCAGGAACAGGACGATCCGTTTCCTGCGTCGGCATCAGCGACGCGCCGCTCGACCTCGGCTTTCCAGGACGCTTCAATCTCTGCCTCGCTGGAGCCGTCGCCATCTTGCAGGAGCTCCCCGACCAGCCAGTTGATCTCGCTGGGGGGGAGCTTGCGCGCTTGTTCGAGGATTTCGGCAGCGGTGCGGTCCATGGGCAGATTGTAGCGCGAAACGATACCGGAGTTTCAATGCTTCTTTACAAAATAGAACGCTACATCGTTGGCAACTTCCTCTGCAAACGCAATCTTCACTTCGCTATCACTCACTCCGAGAGCCTTCGCGAACTGGCGACGTTTCCGGTCTTTCCATTCATTTCCGGCGCGATTGTCCTGGTGCTGGTAGAGCACGAGTAGGTCTTCTGCGCTCAACGCCTCCCAGATCCTGGCAACCTCCAATTCGCAAACGTGCTTCGGACCGGCTTTGCAGATATGCCTCGATTTGAGCCTCTGCCCCTCCGGCTCAAGCCCTGTGTCGGGATCGAGAAAGACGATGCCTGGACGTTCTGTCCTTTTATGAATTGCCGACGTGATTTGCCGCAGATAATCGCCGCGATCTTTATGGGAGAATCGGTCCTTCAGCGCTTCAATGTCAACGTCGCATTTCAAGCTGCAGATCGAATCAACATCCCGGAAATGGCGAATTACTTCATCTGGGATTTGCACGCTCTCGGAGTCTATGCTGATCCTTCCCCATTTTGTTGCGTCGTAGTACACAACTTGAAGAATGTGCTTCGAGTTGGAGCGGCGAGCCAACTCGACCA
>Ga0302319_10003142_pt1 | contig 34889 bp, 46 predicted proteins | sample Bog_T0_2_FD_203319 | JGI IMG/M metagenome (GOLD analysis project Ga0302319, IMG submission 203319) | Peat permafrost microbial communities from Stordalen Mire near Abisko, Sweden - Bog_T0_2 | ecosystem: Environmental > Terrestrial > Soil > Wetlands > Peat | place: Sweden: Abisko, Stordalen Mire...
ATATCATCCAATCGTATGTGGACATCTTAGAGCTTCGGCTTGCTTTAGTTGGGTTTGCATTTCGCCAAGAACAACCGCCTGTTTGAAACACATCGCCTGCAACCGTTCAATCTCACTTACTAGCTGGCCAAATGAATTTCGGAGGGCGACGATGAAATCGGCATCCTCACGAGTGAAGAAGTCGTCCGCGATAAAATAGACATCACCTGTTTCCATCAACGAGTTTATATTGACGGAAACTGTATCTTCATCAACTTCGTATTTCCCTTTCGTCGCCTTTGATTCGAGGTCTTTCAGTTTTTGGAGGTCGAGCATATCTATTCGTTTTTAGGCGCAAGAGCGAGGGCGGCGTCACGTTGGTCTATCCACTTCTGACCTAAAACCCACGAACCGTAGAAAGCATTGAGAATCTTCTCTACACTCTCTGAGTATTTCTGCCACTTAGCTTCACGGGATTCCCAATCTTTCTTCCAAATCGCGTAAACTGAAATCGCATCCGTTTTCTGTTCATTCTCTTTCTCCAACCGCTCTATCGTTTCGCGGAGACGGGTGAGTTCTTCGTTCTGCCCTCTATAACTTTCGGACAGGATTTTGTTTCCTTCGTGCCATTTCACCAATTTCTCATTCTCTTTCTCCAACCGCTCTATCGTTTTGGTTTTTTGAAATTCGCTTCCTTTGCAGTTGATAATCGTTTTTGAATCCTCTACAAATGCTGCTCGAAGGTATTGGACTTCTTCTTCCAACCGCTTTACTTTTTCCTGTTCATCACAGAGTTTATCAGCGAACTCGCCTTTGGCCTTGTTGCTGCGATCCAACCGCTCTAACTCGGCGATGAGGGAGGGGAAGGCCGCCAATACAGCCGATATAAACTTCAATTCATCTTGATTCAATTCGGTTGTCTCAACTCCTTCAATTTTAATGTTTGTCAGGATTGCTCGTGCGCCATCACGAGGTCCTTTCGTCGCCTTCGCTTCCAGTTTCTTCAACTCTTCGATTGTGTCGTGGATGGGCATATCAATACGTAATGATAGTAATAGCAATCCCGAGGATCACAACAGCTGTCATGAAACCGACCATGAAACCAATGTACCAAGAATCGTTCATACACCAAGTATCTTACGCGCCGCCTCCAACGTCGCGGTGCGGCAGTAGTTAAATCCATCGACGTAATATTCATCGCGGTAATAATCGTCTGGATCAACGGTTCCACGCACTAACGTCATCTTCATTTCTACTGGTAAACAACTCGTAACGAACTCCAGGGCGAAGCGTTGGAGGATTTCTTTTATGTCGTCGGGATAAAAGAACAAACCTTCACCTTTATCTATGGCTTGGAAACATTCATCAATGGTCATATTCAGGATTCGTTAGGATGGCGGCCAAAGGGGTTAGGAATTAAGCAACCAGGTTCCAACTAATATGCAGACGACCGCGGTCGAGGCGACAAGGAGAATGGTCAATCCCTTTCTCCATCCCTCTGTCAAAAATAACCCAAGAACAAGCAAGACAAAGGGAACTGATAAAATGCCATATCCTAGGACTTGTTTAAGGTTCATATTATTCTTCCACCGAATCAATCACTTGATTTAAGATGGCACGAATGACGGTTTGGTTGCTGGTCTTCTGCTTCTTAGCGATGCGTTCTATCTTGTCGAACACGGGGCCTTCAATACGCAACGCACCGATGATGCGCTCGGTCTTTTGATGGAGTTGAAGTTTCATAGTTAGTTGCGGGATGAAAGGAATGATTGAATGGATGAATCCGTTTAAAACCTGACTTCTTACGAGAGCCAGCATCCTTCAATCATCCATCACATCCCACAAGTTGGATTAAGATTTAGCGAGTTCGAGCAGGCGTGCTACATCTTTTCGTACTTGATCTCGTTCTAATTTTAATGCTTTATTTTCTGTCTCCAGACGCTCTATTGTCTTTATAATTTGGGGGAGCATGTCCCACAAGCTCATTAGATTTTTGTATTTTGTTGCGAATGTCATAAATTATTATTTTGTCATTCACCACTTTGCTACCAGGGATGGATGGCTGGCGGGGATTTAGATGAGAGGCGCGGGATGGCTAGTAATCCTTTGCCATTTCATTGATTCTGACTCGCGCCTTCTCTTGACGCTCCTTCAAGGACTTTTTGAAAGATTCAGGGACGTATGAGTAAAGATATTTGATGCGCTCTTTCGGTTCCATCAACACCATTACCTGCGCGTGATGTTTCCAAGCGTCTTCGTATCTGTAGCTTTCGGCCATCAGCGCGGGAACAGGCGCATCCACGAAAGTTAGGTCTGGTCTAACCAAGATTTCAATTTGTGGGAACCTAGAGAAGAATGCCTGTAAAAACGAATGGTCAAGACAGCTGTGATCGTCAACTGGATAAGACCTATAATCTATCATTTCAACAGCCGCATCCATCAAATCAGCTTTTCTTCCATAAAGATTCTCTAATGACTCACGCTGTCTTGATAGCCAAGCCTGTTGCCATCCACACGTAAATGCCAACAACCTTACAAGTTTTTCTTTATCTTCGAGTACGAAGCGAAATTGATGTTCTTGCATACCCTATTTCTTTATCAATTCATTTTTTAACCTCGTTCTGATTTGGTAGGTCGAGCTGGCGGCGTTTGTTCAGCACCCTGCAAAGCGATGCGGCATTCTTTTACTTGCCTTCGAGCAAGTGTTTGTGTTCCCAGATGTTGCCGATGACTTCCAGCTTGACCATGTTCGGTTTCTTGTAGGAGATACTTCCGTCGATTGGACGCGTCATTGTCTCTATTGGCAGGTTTTCGTCACCAATGAGTCTGACTCGAAATCCCGCCTGAGTTTCATCCCAACGAAACTCCCAAAGTTTACCAAAACAATCTTTTCCTAGATCTCCCTCGAAGCATTCCTTTCCTTTCGTATCGAGGAGGCCTGTAAATTGCATGAGTTCAACGTCTTCAATAGGACAAAATGACTGCCAGTTCCAAAGTCGTACTTCCTGATTTCCTGATAGCGTTTCATGGATGCTTCTTACACGTTGCATACCGTTTATCTTTCCATCAATGTCATCTGATTTTTCTTTCGACCATGTTTTGTGCCATGCTCTAAATCGTATTTCTCGCATATCCCTATTCACAATTAAACTTCTTTAACATCAGACCTGCGGACGTATTCCACTCCATCAATCGTGATCGTCTTTGTCATACATTTATTGGTTGAGTTTATTTAGTAATTCTTTAATGGCTTGCGCGGCAGCCTCGGCCTTCTCACGGGTGGGGAAGCAGTTGCCGACAGCAAATAACTTCTCTTCATGTTCGAATCCAACCTCTGACCAACCGACACCACAATACAGATTCACAAACCAATATTCTTTGGACGGCTTCCAGCGTGGTTTTGGTTGAGGGGGAGGCGCGTGGACGATTTCTTGTTTCAGGGAAAGGGGCATATTATTGTGAACAATGCGGGCATTTATTTATCCATGTTTCCTCGACTTGTTGGGCCGTCCATCCATTTTGTTTCGTTTCCTCGACAAATTCCTTGTAGTGAACGCAGCCAGTAAAAATCTCGCTTTCTCCGCACTCATCGCACTCGATCTTTCCTTCATTGAAATTGATTGACATAGTTCCTCTACTTTAGCACAGAGTGGGACACGGGTCAATTAGTTATCCACAAAAAAATACCACGGAGGTTTGACCGAAGTCTTTTTCCGTGGTACTTTGGGATCATGTTCGCTGGATCATGTTCGCACATATCCCGCAAAACATCAAGCGGGATTTGTTTTATGCCCGTGAGCTGACGGCTGGGAACGTGGTCGGGCGAATCCCGTGAGCCACCCCTGGATGCCAAGCCAAGTCACGGGAACTGATGTCGAGCGATGGAGCTACCCCAGGGCGGTAGTGACTAAACCGATAACAGCGTGTGATCAGCGTTCCTCCTTACGCTGATCGACGTAGGCAATCCCCATGGCGGGGCGAGTACAGAAGGCTGGTGAGACGATGGGAGAGACAACCCTATCAACGTCAATAACTAAATCCCTTAACTTACGGGGGCTTTTGTCTTCGCTTCCAGGACTGCCCGATATGATAGCTTGTAACAAGTGTTTGGAAAACAACTGGTCGTACCATCACGAAACGGAATCAACTGCGACGCATCGCATTAGCACAATCACCGCTACCTGTAAGATGTGCGGTTCAGAGGTTTCTTGGGATAAATCGAAACCGATTCCCAAAGGGGGATTGACGGTTACGTTTGAAACTATTGAAGGAAAAATGCTTCGCGATGGCAAGGCGTTTGAATTTCCAAAAAGAATTTATGAACTTGCTGGATCTCGTCCGTGATGAAAAAAACAAACAGAAGCTCGTAGATCAATGGGTAGAATCTCTAGAGCCTCCGTTTGGCGTCTTAGAAAGAATCCACAAGGAAAGATTGACAAAGCACCTAAAATCTGATAAAGTAGAGTCAACATGATGTTCATCCTCGGCCTAATTGTGGGTCTTCTCATAGCCTTTGGATGTTCTTTGGCTATCTTGGTCATCGAAACCAAGCTGCCAGCCTCTCGTAAGATCATCTACCGCGTCCAGCAGGCAGTACCACGCATCAAGGCGGCTATCCTCGACACGGACGACGAAACCCTGGCGCGCGACGAGCTGCTCGAAGAGAACGACCGAAACGGAGTGGATACGGAGCTTGAATCAATCATCTGATCTCTATGGCCCACTTTGGCGAAATGTACGTTCCAGGCATTTACCTCGAAGGCCCAATTCCATTACCAGATTCCGAGGCAGTTGTGTATAAAATCGCTGGCAAGTTGAAAGAGCAGCCGACAGAGTTTGAACCTGGTTCAGTGATCCCGAAGATCTACACCTGGGCGATGACGATGCGGCAAGACGATGTGGAACGCCTCGAAGAAGTGATCCAGGCCTCGTTGAGAGAATTGATCGGTTCGGCAGAAAAGATTGGCGGCTTCGACGAAACCTGGAACGGTGAATGGAAAACCAAATAGCCTATGCGCGTCCGCTGCTACGTCTGCCACAAAGATCACTCCTGGCAAGGACGACTGCCAGTCATCCCAGATCGGGTACGCATGAATCCCGACAACTGGTTCTTTCGTGCAGGCAACGCTACTTGTTGGAAGTGTAAGGGCTGGACACCACATCAGAGCTATCGAACCGCCGAGGTTGATCGTCAGATATTCGAGCAGCGTTACTGGCACTGGCAGGATTTACTCCAACGCAACACCGACGGATTGTTTGAGAAGGTTTACGGATCTCCCACCGATCCATTCGCAACGAAACTGGCTAAACAGGAGGGTAACGAGCTATTATGATGAGATATGGCCACTTTGCGACAGAAACGGCTTGCTAAGAAACTCGTCGAGGCAGTGTCTAATGGGGATTACGACAGGTTAGACACAATGCTGGTTTCAGCTGGCTACGACGAAACGACAGCGAAAGCAACACCTGGCCGTGTGATAGCCGCAAAAGGCGTCCAAGAGGAAATGAGAATACTTGGCTTCGATCCTGAAACTGCCAAGGGAGTTGTGAGCGAGATCCTTACCAATGTGGAAGAGAAAGCGCGAGATCGTTTGACGGCTGCTGACATGACTTTCAAGGTTCATGGGACATACGCGCCCATTAAGGCTGAAGTGCTTCAAGTGAACATTGATCAGGCTCGTTTGGAAGAATTGGCTCTCCTCTCACATGGGATCAAAACCAACGTCCGAACAAAATACGTCAAGTCCAACTAAGCAGGATCTCATCGACCTGACGACGTTGGAGTTTTCCATTTGGCTTGATCTCTACAACGTGAAGAACGAGAAAGGTGAATCGCTCGATTGGCGCGACCATCTTTTTCTTTTTGATATCGCTGATGATTGGTCGTCGCTTCAGATCGTGCTGAAGGCAGCGCAGCTCGGCTTCTCAACGCTGATGATCATCAAGACTCTGTGGGCCGCAAAGTATAAAAGGTTTGAGATCATCTACACACTGCCGACGATGGATGCGATGTACGGCTTCGTTCGCTCCAAGGTCAACCGCATCATCGAAAACAACCCAGAGCTTCAGAAGTACATCAAAACATCAGACACGCTCGAACAGAAGCAGGTTGGGGATAACATGGTCAACTACCAGGGAACCAACACGCTGGCCGACACGCTCATCACCACGTCGGATCTGAACGTCAACGACGAACTCGACGCGTCGAGCCAGGAGAACATCGAGAAGCTGGACTCACGCCTTCAGCAGTCCAAGTACAAAGGCAAGTGGCAGTTCACCAACCCTCGCAACATGGGTGCGGCTGGCTCCGTTGCGTGGGAACTCTCGGACAAGAAAGAATGGTTCATCACCTGCCCCGAGTGTGGTGAGGAGCAGTATCTTCGCTGGCCTGAATCCATCGACAAGGTGCGCGAGTGTTACCAATGTCTCGGTTGTGACGCCGAGATCACCCGTGAGACACGTCGGGTTGGCGTCTGGAAGCCCACAGCTGTTGGTGAATGGTCTGGCTACCACATGAGCCTGATGATGGCTCCCTGGGTCACGGCACGCGAGATCCTGGGATACTTCAACACCAAGGGACACGAATACTTTTGGGGATCGGTTCTCGGTCTGCCATACGCTGTGGATGGTTCGTCGATCAGCGACGACATCTTCACGCGCAACATGACGCTCCAGGTCAACTCGCAGAAGGGAACAATCATCGGCTGCGATAGTGGCGTCAAGAAGCACTACGTCATGGGCAACTCCGAGGGACTTTACTTCTACGGCGTGACGGAAAGCTGGAAGACGATCGAGCAATATCTTCGCAACGATTCAACTGCTGTTCTGATCGTCGATGGTGCCCCTGACATCACAGGGCCGCGCGAGTTGCGTGAGAAGTTCCCTGGTCGAGTGTTTCTGAACCACTACGCACGCGACAAGAAGAACTTCAATCTTATAAAATGGGGTGAGAAACAAGACTTCGGCTCCGTGGCCTCGGATCGTAACCCGATGATCCAGTTAGTGATTGACGAGTTCCTGACGCGCCGCATCCCGCTTCAAGGCAACCTGATGGATTGGGAGGATTACATCAAACACTGGCGCACGCTCTACAAGGTCAACGGCAAGGATTCGCGGGCCAACGACATCTTCCAGTGGCTCTCTTCAAACGGCATGGATCACTGGGCGCACGCAACGGTGCTGTGGCGCGTCGGCATGGAGAAATACGGGCAGAAGGGTCAAGCCTCGTTCATGTCATCAGGCGAGGACTCAACCGAGCTTCGACCGTCGCCATCGCTCATCTTCGGCAAGACGCACGCGCCATCGCCAGCGTTTCCAGACGAGGACGAGGTAACCGATGATTGATATGCCACCCACCCTGCTTTCAATCCAGATCGTATCGGCTGACACCAAGATCCAGCGGTACATTGACCTGGCAAACATCTTGATTGCTTCGGGTGCTTTTGACATAGCGGAAGGAAGTGTTACAATCCACTATGATAGCGCGGGTTGTATCAAGAAATTGGAACGTAAAGACAACTTAGCCGTACTCGGTTGCTCCTGATTCCCTACCTATACAGCGGCGGGATACCTTCAAGAATTTATTCTTTGGTGTCTCGCCTTTTTGTATGGGTTCTCCTGATTTACTCGATGGATTCTTCTCCCTTGGCCAAGATATCAACAAGGTTGAGAATCCCGAAAAACTGGAAACGATGGAAGGCCCACTCACGCCTTCTCTTCCTGAATTACAAACAGACACCAATGACGCTGATCTTTTGAAATCAGCGAAAACTTGGGAGGATCGCTGGAAGGATTTTGATTCTGGCCTTCAGAAGCGTCGCAAAGCCTCGGATGAATACTGGTTGGGCAAGGCGTTCAACAACAACATCGACGACATGGTGAAGAACGATCCAATGGCGGACAACACGCTTTGGGAAGCTCTCGAAACCTTCATCCCGTTCTCATCGGCGCGCAATCCTGATCCAGTCGTGACGACGGACAACACGCCTGACGGCATTGATCTCGCGGACAAGGTGGCCCAGTTCCTCCGCTTCCAGGCCGATCGTCAGTCGCTCAAAATCAGCCTGTCGCGTCTCACGCGCTACTGGGCTATGTACTTCCTCGGTGTGGTGCAGGTCGGTTGGTCAGAGCAGTCGGACGACATCAAGACGGTCGTCAAACGTCCACAGGTGATGATCCTCGACCCTGATGCCACGATCGACGAGAAAGGCGAGTACACGGGCGGGTACCTCGGCATTCACCGCAAGGAAACGGCAGGCGACATGAAGCGCATGTTCAAGTCGATGGCCAAGGAAATCGACACGGAATCAAAGGACAACGATGCAACTGAGATCGGCTTCATCGAGTGGTGGACGCCCGACATGACGTTCTCGACGTTGAAGAAGAAAGTCCTTTCCAAAGGCCGCAATCCTCACTGGAACTACGACATCCCGCCTGATCCGAACATTCCAGGTGTCAGTCCGAAAGCCTTGCGCCGTGGGTTGAACCACTTCCAGCAGCGCAAAATGCCGTTCATCTTCCTGTCGGTCTTCAACTTGGGCAAGCATCCAGTGGACGATACGAACATGTTCGAGCAAGCGATTCCAAACCAAAAGAACATCAACGAACTGAACAAACAGATCCGCAAGAACGCGCAGAATACCAACAATGGTTTGGCAGTGTCGGGCGACGTGTTCACCAAGGAGCAGGCATACAGCGTCGCTGGAGCCGTCCGCAAGGGCAACACGATCTGGGTTCCAAGCGGTGACGTGAATAAAGCCATCGCACGCCTAGCAGCCCCAGAGTTGGCTCCGATGGTCTATCAAACACTCCTGGACTATCGCAACGAACTCAAAGGCATATTTGGAACGAAAGTCTTGTCGGGTGGTCAAGCTGCTCAAGGCGATTCCAAGACGCAGAAGGGTCAAGCAGCCGCGCGCTCGCAGGAATTGGATCGAATCGGTGGGGGTGTCACAGCCTTCATCGAACAGGCAGCCGACAACATTTACAACTGGTGGGTTCAACTCTTCTACGTCTACTACTCCGAGGATCACACTGCTTCGATCATCGGGAAGGAAAACGCCGTCGAGTACGTCGAGCTGAAGAAGTCGGATCTGAACCGCCGCATCCGCGTCACGATCAAGGAAGGTTCGATGATCCCGCAAGATCCGATGTCGCGCCGCAACGAAGCCGTGGAATTGTTCTCGGCTGGTGCGCTCGATCCTATCACGCTGTTTGAACGCCTCGATTACCCGAACCCACGCGAGGCCGCGAAGAACTTGTATCTGTGGAAATCAAATCCTGCTTCGCTCTTCCCAGAATTGAATCAGCCACAGAAGCCAGATGATTCTGGTCAGGTATCACCTGCGGGTGGGCCAGCCGCGCCGCCAGCACCGCCTGGTGTCCCTGGTGCGCCGCCTGGTTCCCCAGCGGGTCTACCGCCACCGCAACAAGCCCCAGCACCTCCAGCAGGCCCGATGCCTGCGCTCGGAGCCTCTAATAACCCCTTAGCCTAAGATGTATGCCTTTTCCCCCGCCCGCAGCTATGCCGAAAGGAAAGATGCCGATGAAGAAAAAGAAAAAGTCGAAACTGGGCTATCAAGCCGACGCGTTGAAGGCTGCCGCCGCCGCGCCACAGCCGATGCCAGGTAAGTAATTTCATTCACAATTAAACCAAAAACCTTGTGTCAGACTTTTTAGCGAGCCTGCCGACCGACGGTGAAGATCCGTTTGTCGAGCAGACAGAGGAGATGACAACTCCTCCCGCCCCGCTAGCGGACAAAGAATCAGAGGAAGACGAGCCATCGCAGGAGGGCGAGAATACTCCTGGCGAAGTCACTGATCCTAAGAGTGCGGAATCGCACAAAGTACCAGTTGGTCGCTTGCGCGAAGTTGCGCGCCGCAATCGCGAACTGTTACGCCAGAACGAAGAACTTCTTGCCTTCAAGGAAGAGCAGGAGCGTAAAGCTACGCAAGCCGCCGCACCAGCCGCCAGCACTGATCAGGCGGTGCCAGCATGGTTTGGAGGCGACAAGGCCGCTTGGGACGCATACCAAGCCCATCAAGCGTCTGAACGTCAGCGCGTGAAGGAAGAATTGGTTCGCGAACAAGAGGCTCCACGACTTGCGGAGCAGCGAGCAACTGAAGAAGCTAATGATTTCATCGACGATCAGTATGCCGCGCTTGAAGAAAGCGGGCGTATCAAAACCCCAGAGCAACGCCAGGAACTCGCGAAGTTTATGCTCGAAAATCCAGTCATGGATCAAGACGGAAACTACGATCTGGCCAAGGGTCTGACGCTGATGGAAAAAATCAACGGCAATTCCAACGCAGCCCGCATGGGTGCGCGCAAGTCCTTCGCCAATTCACTGTCACCCTCGCACAGCGGCGGTGATGGAAGCGGTGAAAAAGACTACATGACCGCTGCGGACTTCGCAGGAAAAGACGTAACCGACCTGTTTTAATCTCACTCATTCAACTCTATGGCTACATTAGGCAATCGAGTTACCACTACCACACGTTTCAAGCTGATGCCTTTCGTGGTTGACACTGTGCTTAAAAGCAACGTGTTCTTCACACGCACTGTATCGCGCGCGAAAAAGTGGAGCGGTAACCAAATGAAGTACCCAGTGAAAGTCTCTAAGAACAGCACGGGAACCTCGTTCGCAGGCATGGATACGTTCTCCACGTCCGCCACGAACAACCGCCAGCTCTTGGCCTTCGATCCTGCTTTCTATCAAATCTCGGTCGCCTTGCCGCTTGATGAATTGTCCGCCAACGCGACGGATGATCAGATCATCGACCTCGCTGCGATCGAAGTGAAGGGTGCCGCACAAGACATGGCCGATTCGGTCGGTGGCTTGTTCTATCTCGATGGCACGGGCAACGGAAACAAAGATCCTTTGGGTCTCGCTGCGATCGTCGATGACGGTACTTCCGTTGCGACGTTCGGTGGATTGTCCCGCACGACTTTCCCAACCATCAAAGCAACCAAAACGGCTTCGGGCGGCACACTGTCCTTGCCGAAAATGGCGACGCTCTACAACGCCGTGACCTCTGGCACGATCAAGCCGACTGTCGGTGTGACCGATCCCGCGACCTGGGCTTTGTACGAACAGCTTCTCCAGCCGCAAGAACGCATCAACAAGACGCCAGCTAACATGAAGAACGACAACAAGGGCTTGAACTCCCAGTCGGGCTTCATCGGTGGTACAGGCTTCACTGGCTTGGACTATAAGGGCTTCGCGATCTTGGCTGATGAAAAGTGTACGGTCGGCAACCTCTACTTCTTGAACGAAAACTTCATTGAGTGGCGCGCGCTCCCGATGGCGATGACGGAAGCCATTAAGTACAAGTCCGTTGACATCGAAGGCAACGATTACTCGAACGTGCTGGGCCTCGGCTTCTCATGGAGCGGCTGGATCAAGCCTTCGGATGCCGCTGCTGTCGTCGGTCACATTTACCTCGGTGGCGAACTCTGCTGCGACAACCCGTTGCGCCAGGGCGTTTTGACAGGCGTGACAGGTGTGTAAAAATTGCTTGACGGTGTAGATCAGAAGTGAGAATATAGTGGCCTATGAAACCCACATCTCTCAACGAAGATCAGCTCGTCAAGGAATACGCCGAAGGAAAGTCAATGACAGTCCTCGGTAAGCAATTCGGCTGCGACGCAAAGTCAATCTCGCGCCGATTGAAAAAGCTCGGAGTAAAGGCTCGTCCGTTCTCAACTAAAGGGATTCCATTTTCACGGCTTGGTTATCATCATTCGATAGAAACCAAAGAAAAGCTGCGTCAGGCTCATCTTGGGAAGAAACTAACCGAGGAACATCGTTTGAAAGTCATTCAGACTCTCAATCATGGAACTGGAAACGGAAACAATGTTTGGAAAGGCGGAAAGGTCTTAAGCAAAGATGGATACGTTTATGTGAGACAGCCAGATCATCCGAACGCATTAGCGAATGGATATGTTCGAGAACATCGCCTTGTGATGGAAACAAAACTTGGAAGATTGCTCGAAGAGCATGAGGTTGTTCACCACATCAATGGATTCAAAGACGATAATCGACCAGAAAATCTTGAACTGCTTACTCAGTCGACGCATAGCCACGAACATTGGGATCGTCCCGAAATGAAAGACTGGCAGGCGAAACGAGTGAGTGAACTACGTTCTAAACGATTCTGGTCTTCTAAGAAAAAATAATCACCTTTGACCCCGTTTACGGGGGAGGGTCTACAAGATTATGTCGATGTTACTCGAAGATGCTTTGCCTCTGGTGAAGTACCAGGGGCTCAACACGAACAAGAACGTGGTACTCGGCGGCACGCTCGCTGTTACGGGCACGCTCGCTGTTACGGGTGCGACCACGCTTCCCGCTGGTACGACGATTGGCGGCGTGCTCGGTGTTCCAGGCGCAGTCAACGCCTCTGGTGGCGCGACCGTTGCGCTCACGGCCGCCCAAAGCGGTCAGGTATTCTTGATGGATGCTGCGACGGGTATCGCGTATACGCTACCGACGACGCCTGTTGCGGGGATGATCTTCACGTTCATTGTGAGCGTGTCGGTTACCTCCAACGCGCACAGCGTCACAGCAGTCCAGTCAAGCATCTTTCTTTCAGGCGCGGTTCAATCGCTTATCAGCGCATCGGCTACTACCAAAGCGTTCTTCGCAAACGGAACGAGCAACTACACCCTCTCGATGAACGGTTCAACGACGGGTGGATTGATCGGGACCACGCTCACGTTCACGGCCATCTCCGCGACCGTGTGGAACGTAACAGGTTTGGTCGCCGCCTCTGGTACGCTTGCCACACCGATTACATAAATCATCTAAGCCCTATTTTATGGCTACAAAACTCTGTCCAGGAATGGTCACCGCGCCTGATCTGGCCTTCTCGGACAACACCACACAAGGTGCGAACCTCGGTGATCGTATCCGTTCAACGGACGGTCGCGAGTTCGTTTACGCCCAAGTCGGCGCGACCGCCTGGGTTCCAGGTAAGGTCTATCAAGGCGCGGCTGTCGTCGCCAACCACCAAAACATGGTTTGCGTCACACCGTTCACTGTCACTGGTGGTCAATCCATCAGCGCAACGCTCGGCGGCACCGCCTCGACACTCGGTCAATACGCGAACGGCTATTGCTTCGTGAACGACGGCACGGGTGCTGGTCAAACCTTCTTCGTGAAAACCAACACGGCCCAGTCCACCACGACTGGTACGGTGGTCATCACGATTGAAGATCCTGTGATCACGACGCTCGACACGACCTCGCGCATCAGCTTGATGCCGAACTTGTACGCGAACACCATCATCTATCCTACGACCGCAACCAACGCCGTTGCTGGTGTGGCTCTTTATCCTGTCGCTGCGACAGATTTCGGCTTCCTCCAGACGAAAGGTTTGATCGCTGTCTTGAACGATGCTGGTACGACCGTCGGCCTCGGCGTTTCCCCTTCAACCAACACCGCTGGTGCTGTGATGACGGTGGCTGCGACGACCGTTCAGATCGGCATGGCCGCTCAAACGGGCGTGACAACGAAGTACAACTTGGTTTTCTTGAACATCTAATTGTTCAAAGGCTTATCGGGGCTGTGCCTAAAACAGCCCCGTCGGATGTCAAATAGCGGAACTCATCCACCGCCAAACCCTTATGAAAAGCGTCTTGTTCAAGAACTTCACGGATCGTACCTTTACCTGGCAGTGGAACAGCGTCAGTTACACCTTCAAACCTCACCAGGAAATCTTTTTGGAGGATTGGTTGGCAGAACACTTTGCCAAGCACCTGATCGACGACGAGATCAACCACATGAACATTGGCGTCAAAGATGCCGAGAAACAGATTCGCACGAATAGCGTACCTGTGCGCGCTGAAATCTATGCCAAGATTATCTTCCAGCAAGATGATTCCGAGGAGGTTGACCAGAACCAAATGACCACGGAGCTTTTGAACAAGAACAAGCCAGTGCCTCCGCACTTGCCGCAGCCAGATCAGCCAAGCTCCAGCATTAAGGGCAAAGCTCCTTTCTGCGACACATGCGATTCAAAGGGCGTTCGACACAAAAAAGGCTGCCCTAAATACACTCCTCCCGCTCCCGTAACTGAAGCCGCCGTATGATGAAGCTCTTTCAAAAGAGCGACCTACGAAAAGCGCAGCAGGAACAACTTGCAACCTTGACCCAAATGAAAGCGAAACTTCAATCGGAGATCGCCAAACTCATCAAGGACGTGAATAAACTGCGCGACGAACATCAGAGCCTCATCAACGACGTTACTGACTTACGGAACAAGCGGAGAGATTTATCCTAAAATATGTCCCAAGAACTTCTTCGACACAAAGGCGAGATTATCCGCGCGGACATCTCGATTGCTACGTCTGGCAACAACACCATCATCACGGGCGTTGCTGGAAAGACGATCCGTATCCATCGGATTACCTTGTTTTGCAATGTAAGCAACAACATCACGCTGTACAACGGAGCGACAAAAATAATGGACGTGATGGACTTCACATCCAATATGGGATGGGAACATGATTCGTGCGATCACTGCCCGTTTGTTCTCGCAGATGGCTCCAATTTCGTCCTCAACTTGTCGGCTTCTCAACAGGTAAGTGGTTCTGTTTGGTACGCACAAGATTTGACGCTTAACTCCTAACACATCCCCGTATGTCAGCTTTTTTTGGAAGCGGCGGCAATAGCGGAGTCATGGCTATTGGGGATGCCGTTGGGAGTGGAACCAGTGGATCAGTTTTGTTCGTAGACGGTTCAGGAAATCTGGGACAAGACAATGCCAAGTTCTTTTGGGATAATACGAACTTTCGTTTAGGGATTGGCACAGCTTCGCCAACGGCTACTCTTTCCGTAGCGCAAACAGCATCTTCATCAGGCGTGCCCATCACAGCCTTGTTTACGCCAGCATCCAATACAGCAATCACGCTCTCGACAAACGCGCCGCAATTTATACTTGCAACCTCAACGCAAACCTACGCGACAGGTGCATTGACTGAATACGACTATGCTCAAATCAATGCTCCTACGTTAGCTTTTGCGGGTGCATCAACAATTACTTCTGCGGCTACGTTTACTATTTCAGGTGCTCCAATTGCTGGTACGAATGCTACAATTACGAATGGGTATTGTTTATGGTCTAAAGGCGGTGTAACTCGTTTAGATGGTCAGCTTCAAGTAAACGCCTCCGTGTCAACAGGCTACCTTAGTATGGGTTTATGTACGGCTTTTGTTCATCGAGCTAATGGAGCGGGTGAAGCAATCATCACTAATGATGGAACGCAAGTCTTACAAATGAGTACGTCGAGTTCAGGTACATCCAATGAATCCTATTTTGCAGTTAATAGTGGTGTTGCAGGTAGTTATGGTTTAGTTGTTGGTTTTACTGAAAATAATGGCACCTTCGGTCGTGCAGGGGTCTTTCGAGTTATACCGAATAATGCGACACTTCAGTTTATTGTGAACAACACTACAATTGCTTTAGCGGTTGCAGCCTCTGGCTCACAAGCATGGAACGGGTCTGCAACTTCATCTGGGGCAGTTGCTTTTTCTTCATGGACTCCGCCAAATAATACGGGTATAACGACCACAGTGAACGCTCCAGAATTCTTGTTCGTTACGTCTACTCAAACGTGGGCGACAGGTACGGTTGCAGAGGCTGATTACATGCAAATTAATGCCCCGACGTTTGCCGCTGCTGCTGCCTCTACGTTCACAGCAGCGAGTACAGTGACAATTACGGGCGCGCCAATAGCTGGGAGCAATGCAACGCTGACGAACAAATATGCTCTGTGGATCAAATCTGGTTCAATACGCGCTGATGGCGGTATAGATCTTTCGGGTATCGGAAGTACGACAGCCAATATCACCTACACCGCGACCACCTCGACCCCAGCGACGACCTGGACGACTGGAGCAACGACCTCTAACCCACAAGGATTTATCAAGGTGATCACGGGTGGAGCGACCGTCGGATATATCCCTGTTTACTCCTAAAATCCTTCTATGACCCTCGCACTCGTTCAGGATGCCGACGGAAACAACGCGCTTCAGGTCACTGCCGACGATGGATCTGTTCAGACATTTTCAAAAGTACAAGTTGATGCCATCCAAGCAAATACACAGGCACAAACACCTATCGTAACCGCCGCCGTTGCGCTCAACACACAAGCTCTCGCTGATTGTGAAACGATGGAAGCGTTCTGCCTCGCTAATGCAATCACGGTTTAATCTTTCAAAATATGGTTAAGTTTACGACCACACAACCAGTAGCCGCGACTGCCATCTTCTTTTCAAAGTTTGGCCTTCAAGGGATGTCACTTGATACGCAACGCAAAGCTATCAAATGTCTCCACAAAATCCGCACGGAGATTGAACCGACGGAAGAAGCACTTCAATCGAAATCGCAAGAACTGACAATCTTGAACAATCAACTAAAAGGAAACGTCCCTGTGACAGTGGAATTTATGGCGCAAGTCACAGCAGCCACGGAAGAAATGACGAAGGGTAACAAACTGCCAATCGAGGTCGAAGCTATGGCAGAAGGCGTCAATGCGTTCATTGAAGTGTTGAAAAAGATTGATTGGTCGTCAGCCGAATTAAAAGACAAATTCGAGGGTGTCCAAATGATCAACGTCGAACAGATGATCTGCGATCTTGAATCGGCCAAAGAAGCCGTATAAACATATGCCTGACGAAGCTGTCTCCAAAATCAATGAAGCGGCTGCTGATGCGGCTCATGTTGTGGCCCAAGCCGCGGCAGAAGCAAAAAACGTGATCAACGCAGCGGCTGCCAGTGCCATTGCTACATTGACGACGGCAGCAGCGGTTCAGGCACGAGAGATCAAATACATTACTGATACTCTCGATAAAGTGAACGATAAACTCGATAACCTGGAGAACAAATACGTCACAAAAGAAGAGTTTAAGACCATAGAAAACTCCGTTGAGAATTGCGTTACGTCAAGTGATTTTGCTCCTGTAAGGAACACTGTCTATGGGACTGCCGCAGTCATCTTCACAGCGATTATCGGAGTTGTCTTGAAGATTTTATTCTTCAAACTCTAAAGGTATGCCAGCACTTCCAAAATTTCGCATCCTTGGCCAGCAAGAACAACCGTGGGCCAACATGAAACTCGGCGCATCAAATCTCACTGTGGGGCATGATGGTTGTGATCTGTGTTCGGTCATCACTCTTTCAAACTATTTCTACGGAGGAATGAAGTGGACGCCAGATCAAGTGTGTACGGATGCCTCCTTGTTTACCCCAGATGGTCTGGTGATTTACGACGCTTTGTGCGCCAAACTAGGTAACCTGAAATATACGGGTGCCACGGTTGGTGAGAATGATGTCGCGATCAAAGCTGCTATCCAAGGAACGAACACGGGTGTCGTCCTGTGGGTGAACAATAAATCACACTTCGTCCTCGGTTGGTCTATTCCGATCTTTGGAAATGATTTCAACGTAGCCGATTCCTGGTATCAGAAAGTCGATCAAGCAAAAGGCACTTGGAAAAACATAGACGGAGGACGTTTCTTTATTCACGCATAACAAAAATATGTTGTTTTCTCAACTCCCTGCCGACATTCAATCCGCTTTGAACATGGACGCTTTGTACGTTGCCCAATTCAGCTCGAATGTGAATGATCCAGCTGGCACAATTACTTCTGGTGCGCGCATCTCCCTTAAATCCCCTGCGCTCGCTCAATCCCTCATGGCGCATCAAGGCTTCCAGCTCGTAAGTGCCGAGGTCTGGTTCAACCAAGAGGCCGCTCCTTCCACGGACGCCGAAGGTTTGCAAATCGCTCAAAACGCTATCGCCGCGACCGCTGCGGGCGTCTAAATATATGAAAGCATTTTGGGATTCAAAAACAGTTTGGATTAACGGGCTTACATCCGTGGCTGCCATTGTCGGCCTGGTAGTACAGCAGAACGGCCTCCTGCCGACAGCCTGGATTGGCTACGCAGTGTTAGCCCTCGCAATCGTGAATCTTATTCTACGTTTCGTTACAGGCGAGCCTATAGGACTTCCGACGCCACCTACAGCCACAACGGTAACAACTACGACTGCTGCACCAGCGACCGTAGTGGATGCTTCAACCACATCAGCCTAACCCCCCCTCCTGTGAAAAGTTTTACCGACCTCCAAAAACTATATGGCACGCTGACCAACGATTCATCGTCGGCAAACTTGGCGGTCGGTGCGGAACTGATGAACGATTCGATTCGTAAGATCTGCGCGGCTCGTGATTGGGATTTCATGCAAACAACTTTTACCGATCAAACCGTCGCGAGCCAGCAGGCTTACAATTTGCCCTACGATTACGACACGTTGGAGAACGTAAATTTTCTTGTTGGTACGACAACCTACGTTCCAAGCGAAGCACCGAATAAAGATTTCTGGGATTTGTTGAACCAAAACACTACAATTACCTCGAACATTCAGAATTGGTACTTCATCATTAACAAGCAAATTCTCTTTTATCCAACGCCTTCTTCAAACGGCAATTCAATCAACTACACCTACCGCCGCCGCGTGGTTGATTTGAGCCGAGCTGATTACACGACAGGCAGTGTAAGCGCGGTAACGAATAACGCGTTCACACTCACTGGTTCAGGCACGACATGGACAGCGGCGATGGCTGGCCGTTATATCCGTATCAACGCAAGCGATGTTGCCACCACTAACGGCGATGAATTTTGGTATCAGATTGCATCGGTTCAATCAGCGACGGCCTTGACACTTACGCGGCCTTATGCTGGTACCACAATCTCAGCCAATGCCACTTACACTATTGGGCAGATGTCCGCACTTCCCGAAGCGTATCAGGATCTTCCAATCTACGAAGCGGAGCAGCCGTACTGGGCGACTGTTCAGCCAGAGAAAGATCGCTACGACACAGCAGTCGATATGTACGATAAAAAATACGCACAGCTCGTTTACGATCATTCTACGAAGACCATGAATCCTGCTATTGATGATGACCATGTGCAGACGAATCCTAACCTTTTTGTTACACTTTAGTGCTTAACCTAGCAAAAATATGGCACTCAAGCGCATCACAATCGACGGCATAGCCAACGGGCGCGCTGATACCAAATATATGCCCAAGAGCGGTCAATTCACCGCTTCGATTGCGATTGACCCTGACCTACCTGTGGGAGATTCTGTGCTTACGTCAGGCATGGCGGTTCCCACAAGTTTCAAGTCATTTTCAAGCAGTGCGATGACTTCTTATGTCATTCAGTGGATCACGTCGCCAAAGAACGCGCTGATCTATGCCGTGCTGAAAAATGGAAGCCTACTCTCGTACACAGCAGCTCTTGGATCTGAAACATTGGTCGCTACGGTCGCTGGCGGGAACGCAGAAGGCGCGGCGTACTACAACAACTACATTTATATCTTCGGCACGGGTTCTTCAAAGAACGACGTGTCGCGGTATGGGCCTCTGAACAATTCACCGACGCTTGTCGATGGTGTTTGGACTGGCTCTACACTCGGCAGCCAGACGGCGTTGACCGCGACGACCTATCCGCAGTTCAATCAGGCGACTTTGCCTAACCACTGGGCATTCGCACACTCGGACGGCAATCTTTACTTCGTCGATTACATCAATGGTCAAGGTTTAGTCCACAAAATAGCAACCACAAAAGGAACTAACGAAGGAGATACCAACAATGGCTCCGCGTATAACGTCCTCGACCTCAATTACGGGTTCTATCCGACCTCGATCTGTAATTTTGGCACAGACATCGCGGTTATCGCCATCCAATCGACCTCCGCAGCCATCAATCAGGGTCAAGCGGCTCTGTTTTTGTGGGATCCAACAAATACGGTCACTTTCTATCGTCAGATTGCCCTGCCTGACCCGATGGCAACGGCCCTGACGTATGCAGACGGTTATTTGACCATTTGGAGTGGTAACGCGGGCGCAGGCGTGCGCCTGACGCAGTACACGGGCAACGGCGACACCGTCTCTGACCTTGTTTCACTAGAAGATGGTCAACCTCCACTCGCAGGAGCAGTGGACAACATCGAATCGGGCGTGGTTTGGGGTCAACAAATTACCTATCCATCCCTCGCGGCAGTGGTTTTTGCCTACGGATATGATGGGGGGGATCTAAGCAGTGGTCTTCAGTGTATTTCGCGCGCGAATGATGTATCGATAGTCAATCCAAACATAACAGCCCTCATGCTTGCTCTTCAGAGCGCGCGTGCATCGAATCAGTTGATTCAGGCTTGGGCCGACACTGGAACATTCGCTGCCGATAGTTATGGGTCTACCACTCTCGCATCCGTTTTGAACCTGCCAATGGCAATGATTGGTCAACGCTTCAACATAAAAAAAATCCGCATCCCATTTGGGGGAGCGGTTGATTCTAATACTACGATTACGCCAAAGATTTATTTCGATGATGAATCTTTGACACTTACGTTGGCGACAATCAACAACACGAATTACCCAGCCCAACGCAAGGTTCTCTATAAGCAGCCGCAGATTGTTGGTAATACAACACAAAACAATTTCTTCCTCCAATTAGTTTGGACAGGCACAACTGCTCTACCGTTATTATTCCCAATCTTGATTGACATCGAGACATTCGAAGACGAAACGAACCAATAAATATATGGCTGAAGAGTACGAAGATTTGAACATTTATTACGACGGGAATAATGTTCCCATATCTTCGGATTCCTCATCGGATAATTCTTCGGACAATTCAGACACATCGGATTACGTCACCGCTGATGTCGTTCAGGGAATGATCAAAACAGCTTTGTCACAGCTCACGGTTCCTCTCTCGTCTGGAGCAGGCTCAAACGCCTTCAACGTCACAAACCAAGGTCTGTATCTCGGCAGTGGTACATTTGCCACCGCGCCTTTCTCGGTAACAATGGCAGGTGTTTTACGGGCCACGGGTGCCATCATCTCTGGTTCCATCACAGCCACAAGCGGAACGATCGGCGGATTCTCCATTGGTTCAACAACCATCTCATCTACTGGCCTAACACTCACAAGCGGTGCATCCGCTTCGCTCGCGTTTGGGACGGTTCCCCCGACTTCACCTTCGTCGGGCACGGGCATTTATATAGACAAAACAGGTTTATTTGGTCTATCGGCAAACACGCAGAATTTCATCATATCGGCGGCAAATGGAAGTATAACTGCTATATCAGGGACGATTGCAGGGGCCACGTTCACATCCTCGGCAATCAGCTCTTCCAACTACGCTTCAGGATCAATCGGTTGGACGATTTCAAATAGCGGAAATGCCGAGTTCAATAACATCTTGGTGCGCGGCGAATTCCATTCGTCGGTTCTTTCGTATGCTTCCGTTCAGGTAACGGCTGGGTCAACGCTCCTGGCTCTATCTGGTGGCTCATTGCGCGCGGATGTTACGACGGCAACATCTCCGACGACGTTCAATGTGGATATTAACGATCCGCCGTCTGGTCACATTCAGGTGTTTGCTGCGAATGACATTCTTCGTATCAAGGACGGCAGTGGAAATGATAATTGGATGACAGTTTCTTCGGTGTCAGATCAAACGACTTTCTTCCGATATGTCTGTACGAAAAATAACGGAACAAACGCCACATTCCGCGCGGGCGCGGCAGTGGCTGATTATGGTCAATCAGGACAAGGCCTCATTTTCAACACGGTGGATCAAACCAATGCGCCGTACATGAGCATTCAGACGCACACTGGTTCTCCATGGTCTTCGGTCACGGAGCAAGTTCGCATTGGTCAGTTGAACGGAATCAATGGTTTCGTTTCAAGTACCTATGGGATTTCCATTGGCCAGATCACGACGGGCAATTACCTCACCTACGACACGGCATCGGGAAAGCTAGTCGTGAACGGTTCCCCAATCACAAACGAGGACATTTTCGGTGACGGTTCTGATGGGACTCTTGCGGGAGGAGGAGGGACAAAAACTTTGACAAGGGACACATTCTATTCGAATGCAACGCTCAACAGCGGGGATGTCATTGTGACGAACGGATTCCGTTTATTCGTCAGTGGAACTCTCACAATCAATTCGGGAGCATTTATACGATGGAATGGGAATAACGGAAATACGGGTGGCAACGCTTCAGGCATCACAGGCGGATCCGCAGGATCATCTCCTGGCCCATTAGCTTCAGGCTCCGTTAATGGAACGGTGGATGGTGGTGCAGGAACAGCAGGCGCAACTGGCGTGTCCGTTAATAACGGCGCAGGTCAAAACTCTAGTGCTTCATCGACTGGAACTTCGGTAACGAAGGCTATCACTGGCAATCCAGGCGTTAAAGCAGGTCAGGGCGCATCTGGTGGTACAGCCACGGGAGGATCGACTTCTCCAAATGGCACGGGAGGTTCGGTTGGAACCGCTGGCACAGTTTCAGGTACGATCTTCAATACCCTCCACACGGGGGCAGCTTGTTATCTCTTACAGGATTTATTCCCATCTCTCACACCACTAACGGTCGCGGCGGGTTCCACTGGTGGCACGGGGGGGGGTGATGGAGCTGCTTCCTTCGCCAACGGCAATTCAGCATCATCTGGGGGCGGCGGAGGTGGTGGTAGTGCTGGAACGCCAGGTGGTATCGTTCCAATCTTTGCTCGGATCATCGTCAATGCAGGCACGATTCAAGCACTTGGCGGTAACGGCGGTAACGGCGGTAACGGCGGTAACGGGACAGTCGGCACAGTTTCCCAAGCAGGTGCAGGTGGAGGCGGTGGAGGCGGTGGAGGCGCGCCTGGGCCAGGAGGCGTCATCATCATGGTTTTTTCAGCCATTACCGATACAGGAACGGAAAGTGTAGCAGCGGGCAGCGTTGGATCTGGGGGAACTGGTGGAACTGGCGCACACTTCTCCACTGGCACGGCGAATAATGGTGCAACTGGATCAAATGGAGCTACGGCAGCGTCAGGAACGATTATCAAACTTCAGGTCTAAGTGCTAAAATCACCATATGCCAAATCCAATCACACCCACTCCTTCAGCGGCAACCCTTCAACTTCAAAAGGAAGCCGCTTTGACTGCGTCTGGAAATAAAGCAGGAGCAGTCGCTTCAAGTGCGACGTATAACCAAACCCCGCCCGCTCCAGTGGTTCCAACGACACCACCGCCCGTGACACAACCAGCTCCCGCCCCTGCCGCAGCCCCACCAATGCCTGCGGGTGGAGTGGCCGCGCCGACTGGAGCCTCGGCAAACACACCTGGCTTCACTTCAAAAGCTCCTGCGGCATCAACGCCACAGCAGGCAGCTTTGACGTGGTATCAAGGTATTATCAATGGATCGACGCCGTACAACCCTTCCGACCCGAATGCTTCAACATATCTTCAGGCTCTTGCACAAATGGGCGTAGCTGGAGCCAGTAACATTCAAGCATTAGGAGCATCGGGTGTTGGCCGCGCACAACAAAATTATACTGACGCGCAGAGTCAGATTTCCGATCGCATCAGCAACGCGTATTCCAACATTCAAAACATTCTTGCGAACGGACAGAATACCCCACAGCAGCAAGCAGCGGTTCAATCTCAAATCGCTGGCATTCAAGGCTATCTGAACGTGGCCGCGAATTACGGCATCCCGCTCACAGGAATTGCCTATCAAGACGCAAACGGAAACTGGATCGCTGGAACAGCTGCGGCTCCATCTCCCGCGCTAGCTGGAAATGCGGGTAACGTACCAGCAGTAAATGGAACGACAGCACCAGTTAGCACTCCACCCCCTGTGACTGCTAATGGCGGGAATAGCGGCACCACTTCGAGCGGTACGTCGGTTGCGCCTGCTGGCACCACGGCTCCGCCCGCACCTGGAGGTAACGGTTCAACTGTTCTTCCTGGTGGTGGAACGAGCACGCCCATCACGCCCGCGGCTGGCGCGAACGCATCGGGTTCCGCAATCACACTCGCTGATGCTGGTGGTCCCGCTGGTTCGAACACATTGAGCCCGCCGCCAGGATCAACCTTGCTTACTGGGCCGAGCCAGCTCGCAGGTCTGACGGAAAGCCAGATTTTTCGTGGATCAAATGGTCAGATTTACGCACTGCCTGGTGTGACACCTGGCGGTGGCGGAAGTTCTTTCGGTTCAACTGGAAGCGCAGCAGGAGGCACAGGTGGTGCTGGAGGCGCAACGGGCGCGCCAGTCTCCACACAGGTTCCAGGGGCGAGCACGGCCAACGGTATGCCTGGCTCTTCGGGATATCCCGCTGGTTCAATTCAAGATCTAAAAGCCCAAATTACCTATTTCCAGGGTCAGATCATCTCGGCTGAGGCACCGACGGCTGACGAAACGACACTTCAAAACACATTAGACACATTGAACGAAGAACAAGAAGCGATCACGTCGACCCTTTTGTCGAACGATGTGAATGTAGAAGGTCAACCGATTGCACAAGCTTTCGTCACAGGCCAGCAGGCAGCTCTTCAGCGTAAAGCAGACGCGCAATCTGCCGCTCTTGGCGTTTCACAAACGAACGTAGAGGATCAACTCAAAGAACTTCAGGCGAAGCGCGCAACCGCTTTGGATACGGCTACTTCGGACGAACAATTTGCGGAGGAGAACTACGCCGCCGCCGTTCCTGCTCCAGTTGCTCTTGCGGCGGGTGCTTCGTTGGTGAACCCATTGACGGGAGCCACGGTCGCGAATGGCGCGCCGAAAGAGGTTCGTACGGGTTCCACGACCGATCCGACCACGGGAGCCGTCAGCTATTCATACGGCCCAGAGCCTGGCACTGGTGGTGCGACATCGAGCGGTGGATCCTCAAGTGGATCTACTTCAGCCCCTGCATCAACGGGCGGTGGTCTAGGCACCACAACTTCTACTCCTGCCATGAAGGGTGGATTAGGTAAGGCTGTCACACCTACGCCAACGGTCTCTGGTTTGACGACAGCGAGCGGTCAACCAGCCAACTATCAGGATGCGAGCGGAACGAGCTACTACGTCGCACCCGATGGCACGAAAACGATCGCAAACATCCCAGCGGGCGGTGCGGCTAAGTCTTCGGCAACTTCTACATCTTCGAAGTCAACTGGAACGCCTTTGTCGAACCCGAACTTGGAAAGTGTGGCACAGGCTCTCGCTGATGGAACTATCGCGCCTTCACAGGTATCAATGAGCCGTGGCGGAGCTGGCGAAATCAATCAGGTGGAAATGCGAGCATCTCAAATCAATCCGAATTTCAATGCTGCCGAGGCACAGAAGCAGTACGGTTATGCCACAACTCCAGCCACGATTACGCAGGCACAGGCCATCGTCAGTGCATATCCAAACTTTGACACGTTGATAAATCTCGCAAAGAACGCAAATTATAAAGGCCCGAAGACTTTGAATAACATTCAACTGGAATCGGGGGTTGAGTTCGGAAATACGAACGCGGCAAATTTCGCCCAAGCACAGAAACTTCTTGGCGACGACATAGCTGGAATCCTTGGTTACGGTTCCGCTTCCGATTTGAAAACCCAACTTGGTTTGGATGTGGTCGATCCAACACTTACAGTCGATCAATTCACTTCAAATATGAATCAATTGAAGGGGTTCGTGGACAACAAAATCAACGCAATTAACAGTCAGGCTGGAATGTACGCACAGGGTCTTTTGAACCTTCCTGTCCAGGTTACATCTCCTGACGGTACTACTGGTTGGATGCCAGCTTCAAATCTTCAAAAAGCATTGAGCCAGGGATTCACTCAGATACAAACGAATCAATAATATGGATGACTACTCCTCGCTGGGCTTCATGCCTTCTGCGGTACAACCGAAAACAAGCGCACCAACTACGGCTGCGCCTGCTTCGTCAAATCAGTATTCCGATTTGGGGTTTATGCCGTCAGCGGCGAATACTACATCTGCTCCAACTCCAGCACCAGAAACATGGACGCAAAAAGCGGAGGATGTAATGGGTACAATCAATAAATATAATCCCGTCAACATCGGGAACGAAGCTCTCGTCGGTGCTGGAAAACAGATCGCTGGAATGGTTCCAAACGCGGCAGAACTCGGCGTGACGGCTGGAAACTGGGCGGCCTCAACTCCTGTTGGAAAAACCATCGCCAAAGATGTCATCCAACCTGTCGCTCGCAAACTTGGATTTACTCCACAGATGGCGGGAGAGGTTCAACAAGGCATCCAGCAGGGCGTGACAAAATCTCAACAGGACTTCGCTCCAAAAGGTCTACCAGAACAGGCAGGCGCGCTTGCGGCGAACGTGGCTGAATTTGCCGTGCCTGGCATGGGTGAAGAGGCTGGTGCCGCGCTTCTGCCTCGAATGGCTACACAGGCCGCAGAAACAGGCGCGCTTTCCGCCGCCCAAACTGGATCATGGAAACAAGGAGCATATGGAGCCGCATTGGGGGCTGCTATGCCTCTCCTGGAGCCTGTAATGGCTGCGGCGTCCAAACCTTTTGGAAACATGGCAAAGGAGGCGGCTACGTTCGTCGCATCGAAATTAAGCGGCGTCCCGAAGGCTGCCATTAATTACGCGATTGAAAATCCTGAAGCGGTTCAGGCGTCGATCAAAAAGATGTCCGAGAATCCCGAACTTGGCGCAGAGAAAATTACGCAGGATGCTAAGGATGCTCTCGATGCCCTCAAATCCGCGCGCAGCGATGCTTACGAGGCAAACATGGCCGCAGTAGAAAAGTCAGTTCCCGAAAAGGCACTTACCACACAAGGAATAAAAAAGAGCATCACACAGACGCTCACTGACTTCAATGTTCCGACAAAGGGAACCAATCTTGATTTTACAAAAGCCACGCTCCCAAAATCCTATCAGAACAATCTCACGGAATTGGTTCAACGCGTCTATGATTGGGATGACACAACACCAAAAGGCATGAACCAGTTGCGTAAGATCATCTCCAGCTATCGTGTGGGTGGCATTTCTCCAAGCGGAGCTGCCAAATCCTTTGATGCCATCGTCACAGGACTTTCTTCTGGCCTCTCGGATTATATCTCGGAGCGTGCTCCTGAAGTTGGAGTGATGAACAAAGAATACGCCGCCGCCTCACAATTTATTGACCAAGCCAAAAGTGCATTGAGCCTTGAGACGAAAACCCCGACTACGGCTGCCCGTAAACTACTCAACGTCTTCAATCCAAAGTCGATTGTCTATCGAAACGTGACGGAACAACTCGGAGCAAAAGCCAGTAAGGATTTGATGTCTGACATCGCGGGACTTCTCATGTCAAAATGGACAGCGGAGGGTCTTGGATCATATCTAACTACGTTTTTGCTTGGGAGTGAGGGGATGGGTGGCTTTGAGTCCATGATCCATAATCCTTATGTGATACCTGGCATGGCAGCGACGGCAGCTACCTCTTCTCCACGAATCGTTGGTGAGACGGCAACCCGCGTCCCAATGTTCGCCAAAGCGATTGCTCCCATAGCAAAACCTCTTTTAAAAGGGGCAGCTAAAAAAGCAGCCGTATCAGTTTTTGGTAATCAGTAGCCAGAGACAACAGATAATCAGAAATGTTTGAAGCATATCATTTAGTGATTACATTCAATCGTTACGATGATCCACAGCAACTTTGATTATCACTGCGAGAATTGCGGCAAGTAGAATATCGGTCATATTATTTTGGAATTACGTTTAGTCGAGCAAACTCGCCGTGATATTTTAGTGCTGCTACGTTGTAGGCCTTTGCTGCCTCGATTTTTGTTTTGAATGTTCCTAAATGGATGTGTTTATAATTTACCGTAATTTCCGCCGACCATGGCTTACCATTTTTCTGCTTTACGACGCCTTTAAATCCTGAAGTGTTATTGACATTCTTTCCTCGGTTTCTCAAATTCTCCGAATGACAGCAGAGACGCAGATTTTCCTTTCGGTTGTCGAGTCCATCGCCATTTATGTGATCTACATGCTGGCCTTTTTCGGCCTCCATTATGATCCGATGCATTGATACATCTTTTCCATAATTCGGTAGTTTCCTGGAGGCATAAACCAGTTTTGATTTTTTGGTCATGCTATGTAGATACCACGAAGACTTTGAAATACGATCAAAATCATCGTCATCTACCTTCGCATGATACCCTTTTGTCAATTCTATTTTTTTCATAAAAATCACTCAGAGGCTGAGAGTGCGACGGTACCAGCTACCGCGTGGATTTCTCCACCTCTCAACCTTTGAGTGACTTTTTTGGCTGGACTTTTCGCACGGAAAGCGTATCATGGATTCATAGATTTGTCAACACCACCTATGCCCTTGAAACGCGCTTATTTCATGGATTTCTTCGGGGAATGTCTTCCCGTGGCTGAACATTTACAACGTGAAGGTGTGGACGTTGTTGTGTCTCTTTTGCCTGATATTCGATCCACGGAAACCTCGGCTGACGGAAAAAAACACGAAGAGAGTGATGACAAGAAGAAACGCATGTCTGCTTTCGACGGGATCGTGAAAAAAGTCACTCCTGAAAAGATGGTTCAGATGGTTTTGAATGACAAGAAACCTGAAGAGGCGTTTTTCTTCGCGGGATTCAACTTGGTTTTTGAGTACGCCGAACAGTTGAAGGACTGTAAGATGATGGGCTTGTACTGTACGGAGGAAGATCGAAAGTTAGAGGTAGATCGTGCCGCTGCTAAAAAGTTTGTCGAGGCCAACTATCCTGGTTTAGAGGTAGCCGAAGAGCATGAGTTTTCCAAGGTAGCCGACGCTATTCAATTTCTACAGGATACCGATTCCGCATGGGTCGCCAAAGGATTTGACGAATCTGCTCCCACCTCCGTACCTGATTCTGATGATCCAGAAAAGGCACGCGATGACATCACAAAAAAGTTGGAGAAAAACCAAAAGGAATTTGAGCGTGGTGGTTTTCTGTTAGAAAAAAAGATTGCCAATGCCGTAGAGATCACCCCCGAAGCATTGTTTGTCGATGGAAAACTCGTCGCCACGACTGTTGATATTGAATTGAAGAAGATCGGAGCGGGTGATATTTCTTTTTTGACAGGTTGCTCGGCCGATCTGGTCTTCACAACGGATCCAGGAGCGCAGATCAATGAAATGGCCTTCCCACCCGCTGTCTACAAAATGGCAAAGGCACATAAGGGCGTATTCATTTTTGACGCATCCATTTTATTTGATCCAACTGATGGTACGCCTTACTTTTCCGAATTCTGCTCCAATCGAGCGGGCTTCAATTGCCTTTATAGCGAATTGGCTCTTGTGGGTTCGTGTAAAGAATTTTTCGAGGCTCTGATGGAACATCGCAATCCTTATGAGAACGCACCTCATAAATTCGCCTCCAGCGTTCGAGTTTTCAACTTCAAAAACAGTGACGGAAAGATCGTAACACCAGAGGATGCCGATGTTGATTACGACGAAGAAATCCAAGACAATGTTTGGAACATGGATGTCAAGATGAAAGGCGACCAACTTGTGACGGTTGGGGCCGATTATCAGCTTGCGGTTGTTACGGGTACTGGTGATTCGATTCCGAGTGCGGCGAAGGATTGCTACAATAACCTCGAAGGATTCAACTTTCCAAACAAATACACCCGCCCTCTTCTCGACTATCTCTCCAAGGCATATCCTGGGGCCATTCAGAAACGCTACGCTTACGGCCTAAAAAATAACCTCTTTTAGCCTATGAAACTTCGCCAATGGTTCTCCAAGTTCAAAAGGAAGTTCAGCAAAAACAACTGCGTGGGAAACATGCACGTCCAAACGGATCGAAGCGGCGTCTGTGCATGTGGCAAGATTTCAGGCATTCCTCCTCAATGCCGTTGATATGCGCTTCATTCTTGAAACGGTGGATAAAAAAGATATCAGGAATGAAGATGTAGGCGATTGGATTCCTACTGCTTACGGCGGTTACATCAAAGGCGTGGACTTGGGCGATGCCGACATGAACTTTGTACTCTTGGTACATGAATTGGTAGAGTTTTACCTTTGCATGAAGAATGGGGTGACGGATGAACAAGTGACGGCCTTCGATGCCTCATTTCTGGCCTCTGGTAAGCCTGGAGAAGCGGGCAACGACCCTGATGCTCCATACGCGCCATTCCATGACTTTGCCACGGTTGTGGAGCATTTAATCGCTAACAAACTTGGGATACCTTGGGAAACTTACGATCAACTTATTGAGGAATACAAATAAGCACCCATTACGGGTGTTTTTTGATGAAAAACGGAAGGCTTGTTAGCTTTCCGTAAGCGTCTTGCAGTGCAGACAGTTGCGAATGTCTATCTCCTTTCCGTCAACGTATTTCACACCCACATCGTGGCGTGTACTTCGACGGCAGTTGTGACAAACCATCACAGTGCTTCTCATCCACTTGATCACGGGATCTTCAGTTTCCATGTTATCTCCTTTCGTTCCGTTCTCACTCTAGCCCAAGACACCCAAGCTCGAATGAGGACGAAACGGGCGAGATTTTACGTCTCACCAATTCCGTCTCTGAGGAGCGTTAATCGCTCCGTTCAAACGTCCGATAATTTCGGACAGTTAAACGGAACGCCCAACGTGGAAGAGTTGGGGTCGATGCGCTCCGATAAAGGTTCTTCAAAGAACAGAGCGCACGAACGCTCGTGTGCCTAACCAACGTCTTAAACGGAGCTGGCATTTGAGGCCAATTTGCTATCCGTTTTCTTTACATTTGGTCAAGCGCACGAACGGGCGAGGAAGTTTCAAAACCTCACCAATTCATGTTTATGAAGATTTGAGCGGGTTCCTGTTCAGCTACGACCCTATGCACACCACCTGACAGTGATGAAATAGATAGCCAATCAGTGCCTACCCACAAACGAATGTGGGAATGTCGCGCTGTGTTTATATTTTACTCCTTCGACAAAGTTTTCAAAAGTGCTTTATATTTCTCTATCATGTCTTGATACCATTGAACCGTGTATTTTACTGACATTCTTGGTTTACCAAATAGGTAATCATAACGTTCAGGAAATTTGGCTTGGAACCAGTCACCAGCTTCAATAGGATTCTTGTGCCACCAATTTATGTGGCAGTGATAACAAAGTGTCTTGATGTTCAAAGGATCGAAACGGAATTGATTCCCAGCAGATACAGGGATGACGTGTGACCCGTGACAATCTGATCCTGTAACGTACTTGCCGCACCGCTGACAAATGTTTTTGTCCCTTATTTTCACGAATTGTTTTACTAGAATCTCAAGTTGTTTTTTCAAACGACTTATTGATGGTTTCTTTTTGGATTTTACTTTGAAGTAGTTCATTAGGATATTGTATCACTTTTGCTGGGGTTCATCAGCATCAAAGTCTCAATGCTTGGAAATGCCTCATGGATGCCGAGCGATGCCAGATGACGATTCACCACGTCATACACCAAATCAATTTCCTTTGTGGACAAGTCCGCCGTGTGTTCCTTTTGAACCAGTATTCTTTGAACCGTCTTCCATAGAAGAATTTTGACCGTCTCTGGCGACCATGGAATCTCCATGTCGGGGAGTGACGCCTTGATTTCTATTCCAGCGGCATTCAAAGACGTGGCAACGAGAGTAAAGTATAAATGCAAAGCTCGATTCTGTGATAGCGTTCTCTTGTTATCTATTTTTGGTTTATCTTTATCCATATCACTCAAATGATTCGGCCCAGTGGGGTGTGACGATGTGTTCGCCAACTTTCTCCTCACGGCCTTTGCGTTTCAATTTGACTTCGGGACTAGCCTCGTATTTTCCCTCCTCCTGAAACTTGCGGCGGATGCGCGTGATCGTTTCGGGGCTGGTGAGCTTCACGATGTTGTCCACGTTCACCCAGCAGCCGTTGTGGATGAACTCAGGATGCCATTTACGATAGAACTCTGATATCAGGATTCTATCCTCATCACGCGCTGGTTGTGAACGATCAAGGACTTCGGCCACTTGGTTTTTCACGGACATAAATCAACCGTTGATAGGTACTTCCTCCTCCCACATTTTTACACCTGGGATTGAAATACCTGCTTTGACGGTCGCGGCAATCTTCTTCTCGTCGATCACCCAATAGGCAGCAGGGATCAACTCTTGGTTCTCGATCTCGTAGCGTGTCACCTTGCGATAGGTGAGCTTGCCCGACTGCGTTTGTACAGCGCGTGGCGCGATAGCAGCGGCTACGGCGCGTTCGTCGTTGGCAACCTGCATCTTCTCCAAGTCTCCCATTCGGACGGCGTGTGAGGCGTCCCGTGCGGCTTGGGCAGCCGCGTCCTTGGCCGCCTGTACCTGTGAGCTGTTGCGGTACATCGTGAGGCCGCGCACGACGATCAGGTCGGCTTCTTCGAGCGGGTTGGTGGCTTGCTTCACTTCGGCGTTTATCATCTTCACATGGTCGTTGAGCGGCTTGACGAGCTTCACACGCGTGGCTTCGCACGCCTTGGCGCGAATGTTGATCTGGGCGCGAAACTCGGCCGCACGCTTCTCATGCTCGGGCTGCGTGATGTTCGCAACCTCGTGGGCTTTGGCGAGTAGTTTTGCGGCATCGCTTTTTAGGCTTTCGATTTGTTCCTCGTGTAAGACTTCGACCATTGTTTCTGTGGGAGACATATTCATTTTTGATAAAAGTTTTTCTCAAGCCATGCAATCACGATGCGACAAGTTTCATCATCCGCTTCGCCAGCGTGAATTTCGCGACCAAATTCTTGCTTCATTCGCCCGTATATTTCATCTCGACCCGCTTTCTTCGACTTCCAAATAGGATCAAGTAATGTGTGAACATGGACACGCCACGCTCGGACGACTGGCCCCGCGAGCGTTCCTAGAGGCTTCTTCGTGTTGTTGTGACAACCGACACGAGCATCACATGGGCGACAAAGCCACATCATGTATGAATTGCCGTAATTCTTTCCGTAGATCGCATTGTTCTCCACCCATTCGGCCTCTAGGCCGCAATAAGGGCAGATCATATTAGGCCATCGAATCCTTCGTGGATTTGCAGGTTGGATAATTGGAGCAACCGTAGAATTCGCCGCGCGCACCATTGCGGAGCTTGTAGTGGCCCTTGCCGCACGCAGCGCACAACTCGCCTTGATCCTCTGGTGCGTGGTCTGGGAATGGTTCGGGTGGGTATTCGTCGTGCGCCGACGTTCCATAGTTTGGCGTCTCGGCTTTCGTTGTTGGCTTGGCGGCTGGCTTCGCTTCTTGATGGACAACTTGCTCGTCAACCTCGATCACACCATCCTCGACGTCCTGCGTGAACAGGTCGCTCATGCCAGTTGCGCGGATCACGGCATCAACGAACGCGGATTTTTGGGCCATCTTGATCGTCTTGTTGAGCGCGAGCGGGTCGAACACTGGTTCCTCTTGCAGCTTCCAGTATTCATAGGTCGATCCTGTCTTGGATGTGCCTTTGAACGGGCCTTTGAGCGCGGCTGTTTCCTCGGCCGTGAGCGATGCTTTGTCCGAATTGAAGATACGGCGATAGCTATTGCGCATCAGTTCGACGAACGCTGCGCCACGACCCTCGCCAGCAAAAATGCCGTTGTATGTGAGTGTGCAAACGTAGGCAACGAATTTCTTATCGCCCATGTCTCCCAAGGCATCCATCGTCTCGTTGTCGATCTTGAACGACGCGCGAAGGGCATAGAATGACGCGAGCTTCTCTGCTCCAGGCTTTCCCAAACTGTCTTTCTTCATTCCAGGCAATCGGTAGAAGTCCGTTCCCTCGATCAAGAGGGGGCGCACTTTGGCGATCATGTGCGCGCGGTTGGTTATCATGTCGTCAATGCGTGTTTGCACGTCCGTCATTGAAAGTTCGTTGTGTACGGTTTGAATTTCATTTTCCATAGGATCTGTTAATGAATAAAATCACTTATCGTCGTAAAGGTCTACGTCTGGTTCATACTTACTTATCAAGAACCACGGGCCACTTGGACACTCACAATCATCTAAATGCTTGTTACAAAAATCGCAGCGTTCAGGTTTTTCCATACGGTGGTTTTGACAGCTTGCGCGTCCATTCCATCCCGTCGGCTTCACGGACGGCATTCTTGAACATATCCTCGAAAACCTGTTGGAGTTCGTAGGTGGTTCGTGGGCCTTCTGGGTTCTTCAAGCGGTAAAATTCTGATCGGGTGGAGTTCATATTATTCACATTTTTTACATACATTTTTCCAAGTCGTTTCCATTCTGTTGCCACCGTGCAGCTTGTCCTCGACGATCTTTATATTCACAGGCTTGCGTATTCGTTCACCGTGACAAAGTGGACAGGGCAACACGGGCGGTAGTTTCTTCATAGGTCTGTTTAGTAGCTTGGGCTTATTCCTCCTCACTGGCGGGAGCAGTTGTGGCCGCAATCGTCGTGAGGAGGTCTGCGAGAGAGGCATCAGCCTCATGGATACAGTGTCCCACCTTTTGTATGTTATGTCAAGCCCACTTTATCCACACGATCTAGTACCATAACCTGACTAGCTACTCGCAGATTTACATCTACAAAAGCGACCAAACTCATGTCTGATCGTTTAGCTGCTTTACGCACATCCTTCAACGTCTTCTTCAGTATACGGATACGAGTGTATTTTTTTTCCTTGGACGGTTTTAGAGGCATAATTTTTAGGTTTTAATTTTTCCCTCCCTGTTTGTGAATGCACAGGACAATACGTCCTTTGTCTAAGCGTTGGAGAGCCACAGGTGAGACAAAAAGACATACAAGCCTAGCCGTCGCCGTTGCCGTCGCCGTAGCCGTTGCCGTTGCCGTTGCCGTCGCCGTAGCCGTCGCCGTAGCCGTTGCCGTCGCCGTAGCCGTTGCCGTTGCCGTTGCCGTAGCCGTCGCCGTAGCCGTCGCCGTTGCCGTTGCCGTTGCCGTTGCCGTTGCCGTTGCCGTTGCCGTTGCCGTAGCCGTTGCCGTTGCCGTTGCCGTTGCCGTTGCCTGACGCGATTGTAGTGGTCATATTACTCACTCCAGTTCGCCACCTTAGCGATGGACTTTTGAGCTTCTTCGGTACATGGGATTACTTCAATTACTTCTGATAATTGCACCTCGTTAAC
>Ga0302319_10003143_pt1 | contig 34885 bp, 24 predicted proteins | sample Bog_T0_2_FD_203319 | JGI IMG/M metagenome (GOLD analysis project Ga0302319, IMG submission 203319) | Peat permafrost microbial communities from Stordalen Mire near Abisko, Sweden - Bog_T0_2 | ecosystem: Environmental > Terrestrial > Soil > Wetlands > Peat | place: Sweden: Abisko, Stordalen Mire...
ACCGCCGCCTCAAACCCCTTGTTGCCGGCCTTCAGTCCGGCGCGGTCCAGCGCCTGCTCCAGGGTCTCGCAGGTCAGCACGCCGAAGGCGTGGGGTACGCCCGTCTCCTGCTGGCTCTGCCCGATGCCGCGCGCGACCTCGGTGTAGATGGCCTCGTAGTGGGCGGTCTCGCCGCGCAGCAGAACGCCGAGGGTGATGATGGCGGCGAAGCGCCCGGACTCCGCGAGGGTGCGCGCGGCGGAGGGAATCTCCCACGCGCCGGGCACGCGGACGATCTCGATGTCGGCGCGCGCGCAGCCGCTGCGTGTGAGCGCGTCCAGCGAGCCCTGCAGCAGGCGGTCGGTGATGACAGAGTTCCAGCGCGCCACAACAATTGCAAAGCGGCGACCGGCTGCTGACAGGTCGCCTTCGATGGCGATGGGCCTGCCGTGCAGCGGGTTCTCCGACTCCCAGAAGCCGAGGGTGAGGTTCGGCGCGAGCTCGACGGTGAAGAGGCGCGAATGCCAGTGCGTGACTTCCGGAGCACTCAGGGCCGCGTTCCGCTCCGTGCTCCACGGCTTCACCACCGCATGGACGGCGTCGAGCTGCGTGACCTCGACCAGCAGCAAGGGTACCGCGGGCGCGCGTCCGGTCACGAACTCGAGGTTGCCGAGCGGCGCGAGGAACGCCGCGCCCTTGCCCTGGGCATCGCTCCAGCCCTTGCCGGGCTCAAAGCCCAGCGCGGCAAACAGCTCGCCTAGCGCCGCGAAGGTCTCCGCGGAGGCGATGGGCGCGATGGCGGTGATTCCCTTGACCATCTGTCGATTGTAGTCGGTAGCAGTCAAGAAGAGCGTGACATGCGCCACCCGGCTTTGCAGCGCGAGACGAGTGCTTTTGGATCAAGAGCTGCTGGGGAAGTGTGTGGCGAGGGCCTTGGTGACGGCTGCTTTCAGGGAGGGAAGGTCGTCCCGAACGGTGTTCCAAATCTTGTCGGCTTCGATGCCTTCGTAGTCGTGACGCAGGATATTACCCATGCCCCGAATCTTGCGCCAGTCCGGGCCGGGACAGAGATATTCATCTTCCGGTTTCAGACGGTAAGCGGCTTCTATCACGATTTGCAGTTGACCCTCGACGGCGGCCCGGGTCTTGATGTCGGATGCATAGGCCCGAAAGTCCATGCCAACGGTGAACTCTTCGATCAAGCCGATGGCTTTGAGGACGTCTCCGAGATGCATCTCCGGGCCTCTAAAAGACATCGACCGCCTCACGGTCGACGTTGGCGCGGACGGGTCCTTTGAGAGCTGTGGCGGAGGAGAGATCGACCTCTGCACCGAGCAGATCACAGAGTTGGAGGCGCAGGCCGCTGAGGGTCAGCAGAGAGAGGCGCGCGTCGGGGGTGAAGTCGGCGACTAGGTCGATGTCAGATTGGGGGGTGGCATCGCCGCGGGCGACAGAGCCGAAGAGGCGCAGGTGAGCGAGACCAGCCGCCTGGAGTTCCGGGGCGTGGCTGCGGAGGATCGCGAGGATGCGGTTCCTGTCCATCTGGAGAGAAGGTTAGCGCGTGTAAGGGGCAGGGGTGCGGGGCGGGTGCGCGGGCATCCTGCGAACCCACATCTAAAGATCGAGATGTGGGGCACCCAGAGTGATGGGCAGATGTGGGCCACCCGCCATGGGGCGGGTGGCACAAAGCACCTACGCCGAACGCTTATGGGCGTCCACGTAGGCGCGCAGCACGGCGTTCATGCGGGTTAGATGGCCTTTGCCATGGTCCTTGAACCAGTCGACGATGTCGTTGTCCAGGCGCAGATGGACGGAGGTCTTGCCACGGGGCATGACGACCTTGGCGTTCTTCCAGAAGTCCGCGCCAAGATACTCGCCCTCCGGTGCGTTGGGGTCGGTCTTGTCCTCACCGCGAGCCCGCATCGCCTTGATCTCGCTCATGGTGTATCTGACGATAGTAGGCTTCTTCTTCATGCTTGCTCGCCCTCAATCATGGCTACAATTGTGTACACGGTCAAGTGGCTGCCTGTTTTTAGAAGATGCCCCGCTTGAAAGTGATGGTTGGAAAAGGTGTTGGACTCGGCGGAGCGACTAACACCATCGGGGTCCTTCGACTCCGTGAGGCGCATCCTTCGGCAGGCTCAGGACGCGAGCCTCACACCGCTCAGGATGACAGTTTTTGGTGGGATGAGCGGGTGGCCCTTGTCCGGGTAGACTAGCGGCATGATAGGCAGAAGGATCAGGATTCGTGGCGGGTTCCTCGGGGTGGCGGCGGTGGGGCTGGCGATCGCCATCGGAGGGGGCGTGGCGGACGGGCAGAAGGGGAAGCATTCCCCGCCGCCGCCGACATCGGGGGCGTACATCGCGCTACGGGACGCGTTTGTGGATCGGATTGGCGAGGACGGCTTTTATTGCCGGCTGCCGGCGCCGGCGATGGTGGTGGCCGATACGCCGCTGTTCGGCAGGTTCGACCGGGGATCGAACAACATTGTGACGCCGGACTGGACGCAGCTAACGCCCGCCGAGAAGTCCGTGTTTACACAGCTTGCCGGAGCGGGCAGGGCCGGCGCGTCGGGAGGGACGGACGCGCAGGCGCAGAAGATCTTTGAGGTAGAGGCGCACCAGTGGATCTTCATCGTGCAGGAGGTGCACTGGTGGGAGGCGTGCAAGCAGTTGACGCTGAAGCTGACTCCTTACCAGGCGGAGCTGCAGGCGGTGCGTGTGGCGCTGGCCTACTGGCGGGAGCGCGACCCGGAGGTGGTGGAGCGGCTGGCGGCCATCGTGGAGTCGTTTGGCAAGGAGCCGAGCCTGATACCGCCGGGGCAGGACCTGCCCACCTACTTCAACCAGCACTATCTGACCACCGGCTCCGGGCAGGAGTACCTGTGGTTGCAGGCGCAGGTGGTGAAGGTGGCCATGGCCGATCCGCAGGAGCTGACGCTGGTGCAGGCGATGAAGCAGTTGGAGTAGCGGCTGAAGGGACAAGCAAAGGCAACAACGAACGCAAGGGACGCAAAGGAAGAACGCCAAGGTCGCAATGGAAGGCGACAGACTTACGCGAAGTCTTCGGCGATGGTGGCGTCGGTGCCGGGGTCGGCGTGGAGGGCGCGCAGCAGCATTGTGCCCAGCGCGCTGACGGCGAGGTTCAGCAGCAGCGCCGGGACCGCCGCGTACATCGCGTAAGTGTGGCCGAAGAGGGTGAGCGGGTAGACCGAGCTCTTGAGGCCGAGCTGCACGGCCATCCAGGTGCCCCAGACCATGCCCGCAGCCCAGCCGGCGAGCAGAGCGCGCGGATGCAGCCAGCGGGTGAAGACTCCCAGCACGACCGAGGGGAAGAGCTGCACCATCCATACGCCGCCGAGCAGTTGCAGCTCGATGGCGAATTTGGCCTCGACCTTGAGGACGAAGGCGAGCGCGCCGAACTTGACGGCGAGCGAGACGAGCTTGGCGATGGTGGACTCGGCGCGGTCAGAGAGGGGCGCGCGGCGGAACTCGCCCAGCAGGTTGCGGGTGAAGAGGTTGGCGGCGGCGATGGACATGATGGCCGCGGGAACCAGCGCGCCGACCGCCACCGCCGCCAGGCAGAAGCCGGCGAACCACTCGGGAAACATCTTGAGGAAGAGCAGCGGGACGGCGGTGCTGGTGTCCTTGGCGGTGACGCCGGCCGCGAGCGCTCCGTAGCCGAGCAGCGCGATGAGACCCAGCAGCAGGCTGTACGCAGGCAGCAACGCGGCGTTGCGGCGGATGACGTCGCCGGACTTGGCGCTGAGCACGGCCGTCGCGGTGTGCGGATAGAGCATCAGCGCGATCGCGCTGCCGATGGCGAGCGTGGAGTAGCCGAGATACTGCTGCGGGCGGATGAAGATGGTTGCGGGCGGATTGTGCAGTGCGAGTTGCTGCGATGCGACGGCGAAGATGTGCGAGTAGCCGCCCAGCTTGAGCGGCAGCACAATGAGCGCGGCGGCGACCATCAGATAGAGCATCGCGTCCTTGACGATGGCGATGACCGCGGGAGCGCGCAGGCCGCTGGAGTAGGTATAGGCGGCCAGCACCACGAAGGCCAGCACCAGCGGCCACTCGCCGTTGAGGCCCAGCGCGGCGAAGACGACCTTCATCCCCACGAGTTGCAGCGCGATGTAGGGCATGAGCGCGAGGATTCCGGTGACGGCGATGGCGACAGCGAGCCAGCGGCTGCCGTAGCGGCCGCGCACGAAGTCGGCGAAGGTGACGTAGTTGTGGCGATGGCAGACGCGCCACAGCCGCGGCAGCACCACCATCATGTAGGGATACGCGAGCGTGGCGTACGGCACAGCGAAGAAGCCCATGCCGCCCGCTCCGAAGAGCGCCGCCGGAACGGCAATGACCGTGTAGGCGGTGTAGAGATCGCCGCCTAGCAGGAACCACGTAATCCAGGTGCCGAAGCTGCGGCCGGCGAGCCCCCACTGCTCCAGCGTGTGCATGCCGGCCATGGGACGCCGCCAGCGCGCGGCCCAGAATCCGGCGATGGTGACGAGAGCGAAGAAGAAGAGGAAGACGGCGAGCGCCGTGCGATGGAGAGTCAACGCAGGCTGCCCTCGCTGAGGTCGTAGACCTCGATGCCGAGGTCGTTGAGGCTGCGCACGGCGACCTCCAGGTTGCGGCGGACGGCGGGCTCGGCGCTGCGGGGGGTGTTGTGCGCCTCCTCGATGGCGACGACGCGGCCATAGGGCCAGGAGGTCTGCGGGATGGCGGTCATGGCCTCGCCGAGCTTGTCCATGGAGATGTTCAGCACCTGGCGACGAGCGCCGACGGGGCGCATCATGCCGCCCGCGCCGATGGGCGTAGTGTTGGCGTCGGCCAGCGTGACGTGCAGCTCCAGCATGTTGGCCTGCACGGTCAGGTAGGGGTTCTCCCAGCTCTCAAAGGTGTGGATGGCCATGTAGAGGTTCTTGGAGGGCGGCGGGACGCGCTCCATCTGCTCACGGCCGGTCTCCAGCTGGGCGCGCTGCTCGGCGAGGGCCTGCGCCCTCTGCTGGGGTGTGGACGCGGCGGGCGGCGCGGTGTGGCAGCCGCATAGCGCCAGCAGTACAGATAAGGCTGGGAGGGAGGTCCGCAGGTTGAACACCGCACCAGCATACCAAGTGCCGCCACGGCGGGCGTTGGCGGACCCGATGAACCGCAAACTTGGTTTTTTGCGGGACGTAAACACCCTCCAGGCTGCATCCAACCGGGAGTGCGTACAATTCGTCTTTAGGAACGTATGTCCAATTAGCGGGAGCCGAAGCCGGTTGTGCGACAGCTACCCCCATGCAAAGCAAAGGATAGGGAATGTCCCAGGACGAATACCGAGATACAGGACCGCACCGCGAAACTCTGGGCTCCTCCTTTGCAGCACACACCGGCGATACGGGAGCGGCCTTTGAGCAGCGCAACGCGTCGCCGGAAGATCCCGACGAGGGGGCGCGGCGGAAGCGGAGACGCCGGTTTTGGATCGTGCTGGCGGTGGTTGCCTTGTTGGCGATCTTCATCGTCTACCGGCTGACCTCGCCCAGCTCCAGCAAGCCCAGCGCCGGAGCGGTCGGAGGTCGCGGCCAGCAGGGGCCGGCGGCTATCACCACCGCCGAGACCACCACCGGCAACATGAATGTTTACGTGGATGCGCTGGGAACGGTGACGCCCGTGGCGACGGTGACCCTTTATAGCCAAATTACCGGCCGCGTCATGGCCGTCCACTACAGCGAGGGGCAGATCGTCGCCAAGGGGCAGGCGCTGGTGGACATCGATCCGCGGCCCTACCAGGCGACCCTGACCCAGGCCGAGGGCCAGTTGCAGCGCGACCAGGGCGTGCTGGCGCAGGCGAAGATGGACCTGGCGCGCTACCAGGCGGCGTTTGCGCGCAACGCCATCGCCAAGCAGCAGCTCGACGACCAGGAACAGGCCGTCGCGCAGGATGAAGGCACCGTCAAGGCCGACCAGGGAACGGTGGACTACGACCGCGTTCAACTGTCCTACTGCCACATCGTCGCGCCCATCAGCGGAAAGGTTGGCCTGCGGCTGGTCGATCCCGGCAACACGGTCTTCTCCGGCAGCAGCTCCACGCTGGTGGTGATCACGCAACTGAAACCGATTACGGTGGTCTTCAACGTCTCCGAGGACGATCTGCCGCAGGTGCAGGAGCAGTTGAAGGTCAATAAGAGGCTGGAGGTCGATGCCTTTGACCGTTCCAATGAGAAGAAGGTGGGGACCGGAACGCTGACCTCGCTGGACAACCAGATCGACACCACAACCGGGACGGTTAAGTTCCGCGCGGAGTTTGCCAACCAGGACCTGGGGCTGTTTCCCAACCAGTTCGTGAACACCCAGCTGCTGGTGCGGACGCTCCAGAACGTGACGCTGGTTCCGAACGCCGCGGTGCAGCATAACGGTACGGCGGCGTTCGTCTACATTGTGAACTCCAATAGCACCGTCGGCGTGCAGCCGATTACAACGCTGACCAACGACGAGAACAACACCGCGGCCCAGGGTGTGAACTCCGGCGTGACGCTGGCCACCAGCGGCTTTGACCGCCTGGAGAACGGCGCCAAGGTGGAGGTGCACAACCGTAAACCTAAGTCCGGAGGACAGGGCGCAGCCGGTGGCTCGTCGCCCGGTAACGCGGCTCCATGAACCCATCACGGCCATTCATCCTTCGCCCGGTTGCAACGGCGCTGCTGATGGCGGCGATGTTTCTGGCCGGGGGCGTGGCGTACTTCCAGCTTCCGGTGTCGGCACTGCCGGAGGTGGACTACCCGACGATCCAGGTGCAGACGTTCTATCCGGGAGCGAGCCCGGACGTGGTGGCCTCCGCGGTGACAGCGCCGCTGGAGCGGCAGTTCGGGCAGGTGGCCGGGTTGAGCCAGATGACCTCCACCAGCTCTGGCGGGTCGTCGATCATCGTAATGCAGTTCCAGCTCAGCCTGAACATCGACGTGGCCGAGCAGGAGGTGCAGGCGGCGATCAACTCCGCGCAGAGCTACCTGCCCGCGAACCTGCCCACACCGCCGATCTACAGCAAGTCCAACCCCGCCGACGCGCCGGTGCTGACGCTGGCGCTGACCTCCAACGAGATGGCGCTGTCGCAGGTAGAGGACCTGGCGGACACGCGGCTGGCGCCGAAGATCTCGCAGATTACCGGCGTGGGGCTGGTGAGCATCTCCGGCGGGGAGAAGCCGGCGGTGCGCATCCAGGCCAACCCCACGGCGCTGGCGGCCTATGGGATCAATCTGGAAGACCTGCGCAACGCGCTGACCGCGACCAGCCTGAACTCTGCCAAGGGTAACTTTGATGGGCCGGCGCAGGACTACACCATCAACGCCAATGATCAACTGCTGACCAGCGGCGACTACAAGGGCGTGGTGGTGGCGTACCGCAACGGCGCGCCGGTGATGCTGACCGACGTGGCGCACGTGGTGGACGGCGTGGAGAACGCCAAGCTGGCCGCGTGGAGCAACACCACGCCCGCAGTGATCCTGAACATCCAGCGCCAGCCCAGCGCCAACACCATCCAGGTGGTGGACAGCATTGAACACCTGCTGCCCACGCTGGAGACCACACTGCCGCAGGCGGTGCATGTGGCGATCGTCACCGACCGCACCACGGCCATCCGCGCCTCCGTGAAGGACGTGGAGTTTGAGCTGATCCTGGTAATCGCGCTGGTGGTGATGGTGATCTTCCTCTTCCTGCGCAGCCTCTCGGCGACGATCATCCCCAGCATCGCAGTACCGCTCTCGCTGGTGGGCACCTTCGGCGTGATGTACCTGGCGGGCTACAGCCTGAACAACCTGACCATGATGGCGCTGACCATCTCTACCGGGTTCGTGGTGGACGACGCGATCGTGATGATCGAAAACATCTCGCGCTACATTGAGGAGGGCGTGGCGCCGATGGAGGCCGCACTGCGCGGCGCGGAGCAGATCGGCTTCACGATTCTGTCGCTGACGGTCTCACTGATTGCCGTGCTGATTCCGCTTTTGTTCATGGGCGATGTGGCGGGGCGGCTCTTCCGGCAGTTCGCGGTGACGCTGGCGGTGACCATCATCCTCTCCGCGTTCGTTTCGCTCACGCTCACACCGATGATGTCCGCGCGGCTGCTGCGCCATACGCCGCCGGAGAAGCAGAGCCGCTTCTACAAGTACTCGGAGGGGATATTTGAGCGCATCATCGCGTTCTATGGGCGCACGCTGAAGTTCGTGCTGGGCTACCAGACCATCACGCTGCTAGTCGCGGTGGGGACGCTGGTGCTGACCATTCTGCTGTACATCACCATCCCCAAGGGCTTCTTCCCCACGCAGGACACCGGGATCATCCAGGGCATCTCGCAGGCGTCGCCTTCGATCTCGTTCGCGGAGATGACAGAGAAGCAGCAGGCGCTGGCGAAGGTGATTCTCGACGACCCGTCGGTGGACAGCCTCTCGTCTTTTATCGGCGCGGACGGCACCAACACCACGCTGAACAGCGGACGCATCCAGATTAATTTGAAGCCGCTGGGCGGCGGCAAGGGCGAGCGTAACCTGTCCGCGACAGAGGTCATCGACCGGCTGGGACCGAAGCTGGAGAAGGTTGAGGGCATCAAGCTCTACATGCAGCCGGTGCAGGACCTGACCGTGGACGACCGCGTGAGCCGCACCGAGTACCAGTACACGCTGGAAGACCCCAACCAGACCGAGCTGAACAGCGTGACGCACCAGCTGGTCGCCGAACTGAAGAAACTGCCCGAGCTTGCGGATGTGGTCACCGACCAGCAACTGGGCGGCGAGGCCGCATCGCTGGTCATCGACCGGCCCACCGCTTCGCGCTTCGGCGTGACGCCTTCGACGATCGACAACACGCTCTACGACGCGTTCGGCCAGCGCCAGATCAATACGCTCTACACGCAACTGAACCAGTACCATGTGATCCTGGAGGCCGACCCGCAGTTCCAGTCCAATCCCAGCAAGCTGAACGATATTTATGTGCAGGCGTCCACCACGGGGACGGTCGCCGCGCAGGCCTCCAACACGGCGGGTTCGTCGTCGGGCGCGGGATCGGGCAGCAGTACGGCCACCAGCGGCCTGTTGACGCCGAGCGTCACCAATGGCGTCTCCTCAGCTTCCGCATCGACATCGGCGCTGTTGTCGAGCAGCTCGGGAACAACAACGGCGACATCCAATGTTTCGTCGACATCGGCGCTGCGGTCGACGAGCTCGACTGCGCAGTCCTCCGTTCTGGCCAACACCAGCACGACCACCAGCACGTCCTCCAGTGCCAATACTTCGCAGAGCGGGACCAGCCGCTCGAGCACCACGGGCTCTTCTAATACCGGGTCGAGCAGCGGCAGTACGTCTGGCGGCGGCGGCGGTGTTGGCGGCTCGGGAGGCAACAGCAACAGCGGGCCCGCCAATCCGGTCCCGCTCAGTGCGTTCGCGCACTTCCAGACACAGAGCGAGTCGCTCTCCATCAACCACCAGGGCCAGTTTCCGGCCGTGACGATCTCGTTCAACCTGTCGAACGGAACTTCGCTGAGCCAGGCGCTGGACGCGATCAACAAGGTCATCGCGAAGTCCAACCTGCCAGCCAGCGTGGTCTCCGACTACCAGGGCACGGCGGCGGCGTTTGCGGGATCGCTATCCAATGAAGGGCTGCTGATCCTGGCCGCGCTGGTGACGGTGTATATCGTACTGGGCGTGCTGTATGAGAGCTTTATCCATCCGGTGACGATCCTCTCCACGCTGCCCTCCGCCGGGGTGGGCGCGCTGCTGGCGCTGTACCTGTTTCATCTGGACCTGGATATCGTCGCTATCATCGGCATCATTTTGCTGATCGGCATTGTGAAGAAGAACGGCATCATGATGGTGGACTTCGCGTTGGAGCTGGAGCGCAAGGAGGGCCGCAATGCGACCGACGCTATCTATGAGGCGTCGCTGCTGCGCTTCCGTCCGATCCTGATGACCACCATGGCCGCGCTGCTGAGCGGCATACCGCTGGCGTTTGGTACGGGCATCGGCAGCGAGCTGCGCCGTCCGCTGGGTGTGGGCATGGTCGGCGGCCTGCTGGTGAGCCAGGTGCTGACGCTGTACACCACGCCGGTGATCTATATCTTCTTCGACAACCTGGGCGCGCGGTTCGCGCGGCGGTCGGGTAAGGCGACGCTTGCGCAGGCGGAGGGCGGCGCCGCATGAACCCGTCGCGCATCTTCATCGAGCGTCCCGTCGCGACCACGCTGCTGACCATCGCGGTCGCGATCGCGGGCATCATCGCGTTTACGGTGCTGCCGGTGTCGCCGCTGCCGCAGGTGGACTTCCCGGTGATTACGGTGGCCGCACAGCTGCCCGGCGCCAGCCCGGACATCATGGCGTCATCGGTCGCGACGCCGCTGGAGCGCGAGTTCGGACACATCGCGGGCGTGAATGAGATGACCTCCTCCAGCACGCTGGGCACCACCAGCGTGACACTGCAGTTCGACCTGAACCGCGACATCAACGGGGCGGCGCGCGATGTGGAGGCCGGCATCAACGCTGCACGGTCCTATCTGCCGGCGAACCTGCCTGCCAATCCCTCATACAGCAAGGTGAACCCCGCGGACTCGCCGATTCTGGTGCTCGGCCTGCAGTCCGATGTCTACGACATACCGGCGTTGTACGACGAGGCTTCGACGGTGATCTCGCAGCGCATCTCGCAGATTGCCGGCGTGGGCCAGGTGCGGGTGGTGGGCGCGTCGCTGCCCGCGGTGCGCATTGAGCTGAATCCCAACCAACTGGCGCATTACGGCATCAGCCTGCCGGCGGTGCAACAGGTGATCGCCGGACAGAACTCCGATCTGGCCAAGGGACAGGTCACCCTGAGCGGCACCACAGCGGACATTATCGCCAACGACCAGATATCGAAGGCCGATGCGTACAAGCCGCTGGTCATCGGCTACCACAACGGCGGCGCAGTGCGGCTCGAGGATGTCGCCGACGTGATCGACTCGCAGCAGACGATCCGTCAGGCGGGGTTCCTCAACGGCAAACTCTCCGTCAACATGATCATCTTCCGCCAGCCGGGCGCAAACATCATTACGACGGTGGACGCGGTGAAGGCCGCCATCCCGTCACTGCAGGCGACCATCCCGGCGGGTGAGCACCTGATTACCATCCTCGACCGCACGCTGACCATCCGGGCGTCGGTCAACAACATCGAGTCCACGCTGCTGATCTCTGTAATGCTGGTGATCCTGGTGGTGTTCCTGTTCCTGCGCAACGTGCCGGCCACGCTGGTACCGGCTGTGGCGGTGCCGGTATCGCTGATCGGGACCTGCGCGGTGATGTACCTGTGCGGCTTCTCACTGGACAACCTGTCGCTGATGGCGCTGGCCATTGCCAGCGGCTTTGTGGTGGACGACGCCATCGTGGTGATGGAGAACATCTCACGGCACGTGGAGGAGGGGCTTTCGCCGCATGATGCTGCGCTGAAGGGCGCGCGGGAGATCGGCTTCACCGTCTTCTCCATCAGCATCTCGCTGATTGCGGTCTTCATTCCTCTGCTGCTGATGGGCGGCATCATCGGACGACTGTTCCGCGAGTTTGCCATCACGCTCTCCACCGCCATCCTTGTGTCGATGGTGATCTCCCTGACCACCACGCCGATGATGTGCTCGCGCGTGCTGCGCGCTCCCAAGGATGTGCAGCACGGGAGGTTGTACCGCTGGAGCGAGAACGGCTTCAACCGGCTGCTGCGCGGCTACAAGTCGAGCCTGAGCTGGGTGCTGGACCATCCTGCGCTGGTGCTGATCGTGTTCCTGCTGACGCTGGTGTTGAATGGGTTTCTGCTGTTTATGGTCCCCAAAGGCTTTTTTCCGCAGCAGGATACCGGTGTGATGCAGGGAGGAATGCAGGGGCCGCAGGACACATCATTCTACGCGATGCGCGACGCGGTGCAGCAGTCGGTGCGCATCATCAAGAACGACCCCGGCGTGCAGAACGTGATGGGCTTTACCGGCGGCCAGGGAACGACCAACGGGGGCTTCACGTTCATCGCGCTGAAGCCGCTGGGCCGTGGCCCCAACGACCGCAAGGTGAGCGCCGCGGAGATCATTGACCGGCTGCGGCCCCAACTGGCACGCGTTCCCGGCGCCGCCACGTACCTGCAGCCGGTGCAGGACATCCGCATCGGCGGCCGCCAGGCCAATGCGCAGTACCAATACACGCTGCAGGCCGAGTCCACCGAGCAGTTGCAGAAGTACGGTCCGGAGCTGCTGTCGGCTATCCGGAAAGCCCCCGGCTTTCAGGATGCGAGCACCGATCAGCAGAACAACGGCCTGCAGGCGCTGCTGACCTATGACCGCCCTACCGCGGCGCGGCTGGGGATTACGCCGCAACTGATGGACCGCACGCTCTACGACGCGTTCGGGCAGGCAGAGGTCTCGACGATCTACAGCGAATTGAACCAGTACTACGTGGTGATGGAAGTCGCGCCCCAGTACTGGGCTTCGCCGCAGGGGCTGAAGGACACGTACCTGATACCGCAGTCCGGCGGGGGAGCGGTTCCGCTGGACTCGGTGATGAAGTATGCGCCCTCCACGTCGCCTCTGGCGGTGAACCACACCGGGCTGTTTCCCTCCGTCACCGTAAACTTCAACCTGGCCAAGGGCGTGTCGCTGGGCCAGGCCACCAAGACCATTCAGCAGATCCAGCAGAACCTCGGCGTGCCGCAGTCTGTGCACGGCGAGTACGCGGGAACACTGCAGGCCTTTCAGCAGTCGCTGGGCAGCGAGCTCTACCTGGCGATTGCTGCGGTCGCGGCAGTCTTTATCGTGCTGGGCATCCTGTATGAGAGCCTGGTCCACCCGATTACGATCCTCTCCACGCTACCGCCGGCCAGCCTGGGAGCGGTGCTGGCACTGCTGCTGACCGGCACCGAGCTGGATGTGATGTCCATCATCGGCATCATCCTGCTGATCGGCATCGTGAAGAAGAACGCCATTATGATGATCGACTTTGCGCTGAATGCCGAGCGCAACGAGGACATGAACACCCGGGACTCGATCTTTCGGGCCTGCATGCTGCGCTTTCGGCCTATCCTGATGACGACGATGGCGGCACTGTTCGGTGCTGTGCCGCTGGCGGTGGGCACGGGCATGGGATCAGAGCTGCGCCGGCCACTGGGCATCTCCATCATCGGTGGGCTACTGGTCAGCCAGGCGCTCACGCTGTACACCACGCCGGTGATCTATCTGTTTATGGACAACCTGCGTCTGAAACTGCAGGGCGATAAGAACGCACGGCTGTTCACTGCAACGCCGGCAGAAGCAAGCTAAGACATTTGTTCGTGATTCGTCAGTACTGAGGAGCGGGAGCCATGAGGACGAGGCATTCAATACGAGGCGGTCGTTGCGCGGTTGGTCTGGCGTCCGTGGCGCTCACGCTGCTGGCAGGGTGTCGCGTCGGGCCGAAGTACGTCGCGCCGAAGGCGGTTGCGCCACCGGAGTTCAAGGAGTCATCGCCGGCTGCCTACAGCGCGGCTCCGGCAGGGACATGGCAGCCCGCCAACCCGCAGGATGCGGCGCTGAAAGGCAAGTGGTGGGAGATGTTCCACGAACTCGAACTCAATGCTCTGGAAGAGCAGTTGAACATCAACAACCAGAACATCGCGCAGTACTTCCAGAACTTCATGGCGGCGCGCGCGCTGGTGCGCGAGGCGCGGGCGAGCTACTACCCGACTCTGACCACCGACCCGTCGTACTCCCGGCAGCGCACGCCGGGGACGCTGCGCAGTACAGGCGTGACGACAGGCACCACCACGGGAACTGGAACGACAGGCACTACCGGCGTTGCAACGTCGAGTGGAAGCACGTCCACCGCGCTGTCGCTGCCGTTTGACGTGTCCTGGGAGCCGGACCTGTGGGGCAAGATTCGCAACACTGTGCGCGAGTACCAGAACGCCGCGCAGGTGAGCGCCGCCGACCTGGAGAATGAGCGCCTGACCGAGCAGGCCGATCTGGCCGAGTACTACTTCGAACTGCGCGGGCAGGACGCCCTGCAGGGCATCTATGACCAGACCATCGACGCTGACCGCAAAGCGCTGAACTTGACCAAAGCGCTGTATGAGACCGGCATCGACAGCGATGAATCCGTGGCGCAGGCCGAGGTGACGCTGCAGAACGCCGAAGAGGCAGGCGCGGGCATCGCCACCAACCGGGCCATCTACGAACATGCGATCGCCACGCTTATCGGCAAGCCCGCCTCGAGCTTCTCGCTGCCGGTGAAGGAGCTGACAACGCCAGTGCCGGCAATCCCGGTGGGAGTGCCGTCGCAACTGCTGCAGCGGAGGCCGGACATCGCCGCCGCGGAGCGCACTATGTCCGAAGCCAACGCGCTGATCGGCGTGGAGAAGGCCGCGTACTATCCCAACCTGACGCTCACCGGCGGTGGCGGATTGGAGTCTTCCACCATTACCTCGCTGTTCTCCGGGCCGGCGCTGTTCTGGTCCCTGGGTGCATCGGCGGCCGAGACCATCTTCGACGGCGGCCTGCGCCGCGCGACCGTCGCGCAATACACTGCGCAGTACAACGCCGACACTGCGGCCTACCGGCAGACCGTGCTCACGGCCTTCCAGCAGGTCGAGGACTATATTGCGACGCTGCGCGTGACCTCCGCGCAGATCGCCCAGCAGGACCAGGCGGTGAAGTCCGCGCAGCGCTATCTGGACATCGCCACGGCGCGCTACCAGACCGGCCTCGACCCCTATCTGGACGTCATCTCGGCGCAGACCACGCTGCTGAGCGACCGCCAGACCCAGGTCACGCTGCGGGTGAGCGAGATGACCGCGGCGGTGCAGCTGGTGCAGGCGCTGGGAGGCGGATGGGACGTAAGCCAGCTTCCTTCGGCAGCGAAGGTGACCTCCAGCGCGGCGGCGCGGCAGGTGTCAACGACGCCCTAAGCCGGGTTCGATTGCGTCCCGTCAATGAAATATTGAGCGCATAGCGCGCGCTTCAAGTGCCAACGTCTTGTCGCCGATAGGACGGGCATGGAAGGTCGTCCGCAGGTCCAAACATCCGCGCGGGTTCCGTTTCGGGACACTCTCTTCGGATGGAGGAAGCTCTTTCGTAACTTACTTAATTCGGCATGCCTTGAAAGTGGCATCCTACGGTCAGGACGGGTGCCGTACCGTTCTGCAGAGGATGTCAACGTGCATATGCTGTTTGGGCCCCGTAAGAGCCAGTTTCTTCGCCTATTCCAAATCTTCCCAACCAAAATACAACTTGGTGTAACAAGCTGGCAGCATCTCGCCCTGTTGATGGTGGGTGTTGCGCTGGTGCTGACGCCCAGCCATGGGCGGTCGCAGACGGTGTTCCCGGGAAGCACCGTGGTGGGACAGAAGTCGCTGCCGCTGCCGGTGTTGGTCACGATCACATCAACCGGGGTGTCCACGACTCCTGCAGTGCTGACGGAAGGAATCGGCGGGCTGGACTTCCAGGCTGCCCCGGGCGGGACCTGCGCATCCGGCATCACGTACACTGCGGGCCAGCAATGCACGGTAAACGTGTTCTTCGCACCGCTCTATCCGGGGGCGCGCAGTGGAGCGGTCGTGGTGAGCAGCGGGGGCAGCGTTCTGGGCAGCACCGCATTGAGCGCGACAGCCACCGGCTCTTTGGCGGTGCTGGTACCGGGCGAGATCAATACAATCGCCGGCACTACAACGTGGATCTATCGCGGCGACGGGGTGGCCGCGAACACAGCCCCGATCTTTCTGCCGACCGGAGTCACCGAAGACGCTGCCGGCAATGTATTTCTCTCCGACTCCAACAATTACCGGATTCGCCGGGTGGACGCGCAGAGCGGGTTAATCTCCACAGTCGGCGGCAATGGCATGGCGGGCTACTCGGGCGATGGCGGACCTGCGACGCAGGCCTCCATCAACGCGCCGGGCGGGTTGGTGCTGGACGGCGCGGGCAACATCTACTTCGCCGACACCGGTAACGATGCCATCCGGCGCATTGACGCCGTGAGCGGCATCATCACCACCGTGGCCGGAGTGCCGGGCGTTCAGGGCTACTCCGGCGACAACGGCAAGGCGACAGCGGCGACGCTCTCCTCGCCGCAGGGCTTGGCCTTCGACACTGCTGGAAACCTCTACGTGGCAGACACCGGCAACAACGTCGTCCGCAGGGTCGCGGCTGGCTCGGGGACGATTACTACCATCGCCGGCACCGGCGTCGCGGGCTACAACGGTGATGGAGTCGCGGCCACCGCGGCGCAATTGAACTCGCCGTGGGACGTGGCCGTTGCCAGCGACGGCTCACTGTATATCGCCGACCTGAACAACAACCGCGTTCGCCGTGTGGCCTCGGGCAGCATCTCCACTGTGGCGGGCAACGGCACGGAGGGATTCGGTGGAGACGGCGGCAGCGCCACCGCGGCGCAGATCAATGGGCCGGCGAGCGTGGCGTTCGATCCGGCGGGCAACCTGTACATCGCCGACTCGGCGAACAACCGCGTGCGCAAGGTTTATGTCTCCAACGGAGATATCGAAACCCTGAGCGGCAACAACAGCGAACAGTTCCTCGGCGACGGCGGGCCGTCCAACCTTGCCAGCTTGTATGGGCCGTACTCGGTGTACTTCGACCAGACGGGCAACCTGCTGATCGCGGACCTGTTCCACAACCGCATCCGCGAGATCAGTGGGACGTCGATCACGCTGCCGGAGTACGCGACCATCCGCGTGGGCAAGATCTCGCCTCCCCAGGCGCAGGGCCTGGAGAACGACGGCAATGCCGACCTGATTCTCTCCAGCACCAACTTTGTGACCTTGAACAACGCCGCCCTGGACGCAGCCACCACCACCTGCAATGCCGGAGGAGACCTGCCTTCGGACAGCACGTGCAACCTGGGTGTGGAGTTCGCGCCCACGGTGACCGGCAATCCTGTGAACGGCTCGGTGATGGTCAACTCCAATGCGGCCAACACGCCGGACAACATCTATATCTTCGGCCAGGTGCTGAGCGTGAACCCTACTTCTATCGCGCTGACCTCCAGTGTGAACCCCAGCGTGGTGGGTGCAAGTGTGACCTTTACCGCGAATATAACCAGCGCGAGCAACACACTCACCGGGACAGTGGTTTTCTACGACGGCACGGCCCAACTGTGCAGTGTGGGCGTCAGCATCAACGCCGCGGCCTGCTCCACAGCCGCGCTGACCGTCGGCCAGCACAACATCACAGCCGACTACTCGGGCGATGCTCAAGACGCCGCGGTCAACTCTTCTGTATTGAAGCAGATTGTGAAAGAGCCGAGCGCACTGGCACTGACGGTCTCGCCCAATCCTGCGATCGTGGGCGCGACCGTCACCATGACGGCGACGGCAAGCGCGCCGGTCGGAACGCCAACGGGCTCAGTGACGTTTTATGACGGAAATACTGCTCTTGGCAGCGCCACTTTGAACGCCGCGGGCCTAGCTACCTTTACGACGACGCAACTGGCGGCGGGAACGCATCCCTTGTCAGCACAGTACACGGGCGATACAGGCGATACGCCGGCGACCTCGAACACGGTGTCTGAGGTCATTCAGCTGTCGACCTCCGGTACGAATCTGACCTCCAGCGGCAATCCGGAGCCGGTGGGAACGGCAATCACCTTCACGGCGACGGTCGCGAGCAGCGGCGGCACAGCAGCTACCGGCACGGTGACATTCACGGAGGGAACAACCCAACTGGGCACGGTGACACTGAGTGCGAGCGGCGTGGCCACGCTGACGACTTCCACCCTGGCGCCAGGAGCGAATCCGATTGTTGCTACTTACAGTGGCGATGCCGCTAATGCCAGCAGCGCCTCCGCCGCGTTCACGGAGACGATCCAGCAGATCGGAACCGTCGTGACGTTGAGCAGCAGTGCGAACCCGGCGAATGCAGGCCAGACGGTGGTCTTCACCGCCAACACGGCCATCGCGGCCGGAGCCACCGCGGATGGTGCGATCACCGGGCAGGTGACGTTTACCGACGGCACGAATACGCTGGGCGTCTTCGTCGTGGACGCCAACGGGAATGCGACGGTGAGTCTCAACACGCTGCCAGTGGGCGTGCATCACATCGTAGCCACCTACAGCGGCAGCACCAACTACGCGGGCGCTGCATCGAGTCCCTTGCTGGAGACCATTCAGATTACCGGGACGACGACCGTAGGCAGTTCGGCCGCAAGCCCCACGCTGGCGGGCGAGCCGGCGACACTTAACGCGACGGTCAGCAGCGCCTCAGGCGTTCCCACCGGTTCGGTCACCTTCTATGACGGAGCAACGGTGGTGGGGACGGGATTGTTGAATGCTCAGGGCATGGCCACCTTCACGACGTCCACGCTCAGTGTGGGGACGCATACGCTGAAGGCTGTCTACAGCGGCGACGCCAACTATAACGCGAGCACCTCGGCAAACTTTACGCAGACTGTCAGCCTGGCGACGACGGGATTGACATTGACCGGGCCGACGGCCCCGGTGGATGTGGGCACGCCGGTCAACCTGACCAGTACCTTGACCACCAACGGCGTGACTCCCACGGGCACATTGACCCTGCGCGATGGCAACAATGTCATCGCGACGCAGCCGGTGACTGCGGCGGGAACGTTTGCGTTCAGCACGTCAAGCCTGTCGATCGGGACGCACACACTGACCGCGGCCTATAGCGGCGACGCCGACAACGCGACGGCGGTCTCTCCCGCGATTACCATCGTCGTGCAACAGGCCGGGTCGGCGACCGCGCTCAGCAGCAGCGCAAATCCCTCTCCGCTGGGCCAGAGCGTCACGCTGACGGCCATGGTCAGCAGCGACAGCCCGGCCATCTCCGGGACCATGACCTTTGAGGATGGCGGCGTGGTGATTGCAACGGTCGCCGTGAGCAACGGGACGGCCACCTTCACGACGAAGACGCTGGCCTTTGGTACGAACAACCTGACGGCGGTGTACTCGGGCGACACGAACCATGCGGGGTCGACTTCGGCACTGCTCGTGGAGCAGATAACCGAGGTCTCGACCGAGAACCTGTCCTCGAGCGTGAATCCGGCTGCGTCCGGAGTGAACGTCATCTTCACCGCATCCATCGCCGCGGTGGGAGGGATCGTGCCGACCGGCACGGTGGTCTTCAAGGACGGAGGCACGGTGTTGGGCACCTCGACGGTGGACGCAACCGGGACGGCAACCTTTGCGACATCAACGCTGAATGTGGGATCACATACCATCACCGCGACCTACAGCGGCGACAAGAACGACGCTCCTGCGACGGCGACGCTGATTGAGACCATTCAAAATGCGAACACGCAGATCGTGTTGACCGCGAGCAGCAACCCGGCGACCTATTCCACACCGGAGACGTTCACAGCGACGATCACCAGTAACGGCGGCATCGCCACCGGGACAGTGACGTTCACCGATGGCGGAACGGCCATCGGCACCGGCACACTGAACGCCAGCGGCGTGGCGACGCTCACGACCTCCACGCTCGCGCCGGGAGTCCACCAGATCGTGGCGAACTATGCGGGCGACGGAAAGGCGAGCGCATCGAGCTCGACGCCGCTGACCATCTCCGTGCAGGAGACGACATCGATTGCGCTGAGCAGCAGCGCCAACCCGGCACTGACGCTGGCGCCGATTGTGCTGACGGCAACGGTGAGCAACGCCGGAGTGGGGGCGTCGACCGGGACGGTCACGTTCAAGGACGGCTCCACGGTGCTGGGCACGGAAACGCTGAACGCCGGCGGTGCCGCGACCCTCACCCTAGCATCGCTTCCTGCAGGCACGCATCCGCTCCAGGCCAGCTACGCGGGAGATACGAACAACTTCGCCAGCGTCTCGCCGATGCTGTCTGAGGTGGTTAATTTGCGTACCACGACAACTTCCGTGTCCTCCACACAGACCAACACAAGCGACCCGCAACAGGTAACGTTGATCGCGAGCATCGGCTGGACCGGTCCAGTTTCGCCTACCGGGACGGTGACTTTCATGACCGGAACCACGGTCATCGGGACCGAGCCGTTGAACGGCAGCGGGCAGGCAACCATCAACATTGAACTGCAAGCAACGAGTGAGCCCGTCACGGCTACGTATAACGCTGACACCGTGTATGCCAGCTCCACCTCCGCGGTGACGGCGATCACCGGCGGCGGAGTCTCGCAGTTCTCGATCGTGGTCACTCCGGCTTCGATGACCATGCAGAGTTCGCAGCATAGCGTCGCGACCGTCACGCTGACCTCGGTCAGCAACTTTACCGATACGATGCAGCTCGGTTGTCTCGGTCTGCCGATCGATGCGACCTGCACCTTCAGTGCTGATCAGGTCGTGTTGGCCGCCAATGGAACCATGGCCGGAAAACTGACGGTGGACACAGGAAATCCGCTGGGTGCTGGAGCCTTGGCGAAGAACGAGATCTCCACACACCGCGGAGTTCTGCTCGCCTTCCTGCCCACAAGCCTGCTGATCTGTATGGTCTTCTTCCGGTCGCGGCGCCGTTCGCTTCCCTTGCTCCTGCTTCTGGTTTGCGCGATCGCCGCCACATTGGGCGCGACCGGATGCGGCGGCATCCAGATCAACAGCACGCCAGCTGGAACCTATAACTTCCAAGTCACGGCGCGCGGAGTTGGGACAGGCATCACCCGGACACAGGACGTGACCCTGATTGTGACCCAGTGAGCAGTACGATGAAGCATCTTCGTTTCTCTTGGTTTTCCATCCTGGCGATCGCCCTGCTGCTCGCCGGAGGCCGCGGCCTGCATGCGCAAGCCAAGCCCACAGCGACTGGTCTGGGCACCCTTATCTCCGTTGGCGGAGAGGGCTCGTATTACCAGATGGACTACGGCAAACGGTACGTCGGAGGCTTTGCGGCATTCGCGGAGGTAGATCCCACCTGGCGGTACGGTGCGGAGGCGGAGGTGCGCTTTTCACGCTTTGGCGCCGATGAGAATGTCACCGAGACCACATATATGGCGGGGCCGCGGGTCACTCTGAGCAGGCGGCAAGGAAAGATCCGTCCCTACGCGAAGTTCCTCATCGGCGTGGGACATATCAACTTCCCGTTCAACTATGCGACGGGCAATTATCTTGCCTATGCGCCTGGCGGCGGGCTGGACTATGTGATCAACGACCGCTGGACCGTCCGCGCGGTGGACTTCGAATACCAGGAGTGGCCGAAGTTCACCTACGGCGCGCTGAATCCATACGGCGTCAGTATGGGAATCTCCTTCCGGCTCAACCCGCTCGAGACGACGTCCAGCAAGGCTGCACACCACTGGTAGGCCGGGGCGACCATAGCCCTGCACAGATACACTTTCAGCATGGATGTTTTATACGGCCTGCACCCGGTGGAAGAAGCCCTGCGCGCCGGGGCGCGGCCCATTGACCATGTGAGCGTAGCCAAAGACCGCAAGGATCCTCGGCTGGAGCGGGTGCTGGAGTTGTGCCGCGCCGCCGGGGTGAGCGTCCACACCGAGCCACGCGATCAGCTCACCCGGCTGGCGAAGACGGACGCACACCAGGGGGTGGTCGCGTTCCTGCGCGAGCGCACGCTGCTGACGCTGGAAGACCTGTTAGACGCGCCGCCGGGGCCCTCCGGCTACCGGTTTCTGCTGGCGCTCGATGGTGTAGAGGACCCGCACAACCTTGGCGCGCTGCTGCGCTCCGCGGACGGTGCGGGCATCGACGGCGTAGTGCTGACCGAGCGCCGCGCTGCTCCACTGAGCGCAGTGGTGGCGAAGAGCTCCGCTGGCGCGGTGGAGCACGCGAAGATTGCGCGCGTCACCAACCTCGTGCGCGCGCTGGAGGCAATGAAGCAGCGCCACCTGTGGATCGTGGGCCTGGATGAACGCGGCACACCGGACTACAGCGACTTCGACTTCCGCCAGAACTGCTGCCTGGTACTAGGCAGTGAGGGCAGCGGCCTGCACGATCTGGTCAAGCGCACCTGCGACCACCTGCTGCGCATCCCGATGGCGGGCAGTGTCAGCTCCTTGAACGTATCCGTGGCAGGCGCGGTTGTGATGTATGAGGCGATGCGGCAGCGACACGGCAGTGCCCTTCCCGCTCCGCGGGAGTCCAAACCGGAGAGGCCGCGCAAAGGTTTGGGATCGTGACAGGAAGACTCCGGAGGTGGATGCGCTATAGCCTTACCGCGCTGGCGCTGGGAGCGAGCGCGGCACTCGCGCAGCAGCCGCCGGCCAACTCCGCTCCAGACGCCGGCGCGCAGCAAGCCGCGCCTACTCGCCACGGAACCGTCCTGTTTGAGCGCCACGCGGATGCCGCGGCAACGCCGTCTGCTGCAGCGCAGGATTTGCCGCAAAGCGCGCCGGAGATCTCCGACGCGGAACGCACAGCGATCACCATCACCTCTTACGATCTGGACGCGCAGTTGAAGCCTGCGATCTCCGGCCTGCAGATGCGGGCCCGCCTCACACTGCGCAACGACGGCCCGCAGCCGCTGACACGGCTTGCGCTGCAGATCTCTTCGACGCTCACATGGGTGAGCGTGAGCCTCGCTCCGAGCGATGGCACGGCGACGGAGAGGCTGCCGCTGGTGCAGCATCTGATCGACACCGACGCCGACCACACCGGCAAGGCGGACGAGGTGGTGATCTCGCTGCCCTCTCCACTCGCCGCCGGCGCGAGCCTGGCGTTGGATACCTTCTACTCCGGAACCATCGCCGCCAACGGTGCCCGGCTGGAGCGGATTGGGGCCACTCCCGCGGCTGCGCTGGACACCGACTGGGACGCCATTGCTCCCCTGCCCAACGGCCTGTCCACCGCTCTGCGCGGCCTCGGGTCCGTGCTCTGGGTGCCCGTGGCCGCACCGCCGCTCTTCCTCGGCGACGGCGCGAAGCTCTTTCAGTTCATCGGCGCGACCCGTCTGCGCGAGCAGAACGCGAGCGTCCATCTGCGTGTGGCGGTCGAATACAGTGGTGAGCCTCCCACCGCTGTCTACTTCTGCGGTCGGCGACGGTCCCTGGCAGCCATCAGCGACGATGTGAATTCGCCGGTCGCCGCGGGACACGGCATTGCGGCGGCCGAATTCGTTGCGGCACCGCTCGGCTTCCGTCTGCCGAGCCTGTTCGTCGTAGACCACGCCGAAGAGCGTATCGCTCCTGCACCGGCGATGCTCGACGCAGCGCCACAAGGTGACAGCTCGTCTTCCAGTTCCAGCCGCAGTGACAATTTGCCGCCGTCGGCGAGCATTGACGCGGCGGCGAGCGATGATGAAACGCCGCTGCTCGCCGTAGAGACCGAAGACGACGGAGCGCTGCCACGTCTCGCCGCCTCCGTGGAGACGATTGCGCCGCTGCTGCAGCGCTGGTTCGGCGCCCGTCCACCCAGTGCGCTGACCGTTCTGGACCACGGCGGCCAACCCTTTGAGGACGGGCCACTGCTGGTGGCTCCTGTCTCCAGCCTGGCAGGATCGGGCTCCGCCGTTGCGCTCACGCACAGCCTAACCCACGCCTGGGTGCAGACCGGCCAGCCGTGGATGGATGAGGGGCTGGCGCAGTTTGCGGCGTTGCTGTGGGTGGAGCAGCAGCAGGGCCGAGAGGCGGCCGTCGCGCAGTTGCAGGACCTTATGCTACCGCTGAACCTGGCCGAGATCGTCGTTAGTCCGGACATCACCACCGATGCGGGACAGCCGTTGATCGCGGCGTCCGACGAGTTGTATTACCGGCGCAAGGCCGCCGCAGTGTGGTGGATGCTGCGCGATATCACCGGCGACCAGGCGTTGCAGGCGGCGCTGAAGGCCTGGTGCGCGCAGCCGGTCTCTGCACAGAGCGCACACGAGCAGTCCGTGGCGTTCGAGCGGTTGCTGGAGAAGACCAGCGGCAAGGAACTGGGCTGGTTCTTCGCCGACTGGGTTCTGCGCGACCGCGGCCTGCCCGACCTCACGATCGTGAGTGTGGAACCGCACCTGCTGCCCGCGGGGCAGGCGCACGGCAGCAGCTGGCTGGTCTCAGTGACCGTTCACAATGAGGGCGGCGCCGTGGCCGATGTTCCGTTGGTGATTCGCTCGGGAAGCTTCAGCACCACACGGAGGATGCGCATCCCCGCCTTCGCCAGCACCACCGAGCGCGTGCTGGTGGAGACGCCGCCGTCGCAGGTGGTGGTGAACGATGGCGGCATGCCGGAGGTGCGCTCCAGCACACACTCCGTATCCGTCGATGCTCCGCCGCGCTAGCCGCACGAATTTAGTATCGACGCCGAACGCTCCTGCGATGCCCCGAAACAGGCTTGACCGGCACGGCCTCACACGTCTGTGGCGCGGACCATGCACGCGAGCAGACCAGGTTCACAGCGGTCACCACGTTGGGCGCCACAGCCAGCGCAGGCAGCGACGCCGCTACGCCGTCGCTGAACAGCGGCACCATGTTGCTCCACTCCCCGACCTGCTCCGGTGTCGCTGTGCCGGCGAGATTAAGGGTGTAGCCGTCGGACCGGACAAAGCCGGAGAGCGTCAGTAGTCCGGCGTTGCCCGGCGCAGTCTCCTTCGCGGCCGGATGCAGTGCCACCGGCTGTAGCAGCAGCCCAAACTCCGGATTCGGTGCGGAGGGCACCACCAGAGTCACCATCTGGGCCGGACGCGCGCCCACAGATGCCGGGTTCCCGCCCGTGGACGGTGGGAGTGACACCGCGAGTCCGCCGCTCCATCCCGCAGGAGGTGCGCCCGGACGCGCCGCGCCGCTCCAGTCGAGTTCTCCGCTGACGCTGCCCGCAGGATTGAGGTCGGCGGGGATGCGCTGCGAGAACAGACGCGCCCAGTCCAGCACGGTGGGCAGCGGCAGGTCCTGTAGCCGCAGGGTGGACGCGGCCTGGAGCGGTGCGTCGAGATCGAGCTCAGCTGCGTCCAGGCTGACCGGCTCTGTTGCTTCGACGGGCAACGTGCAGTGCAGGTGCATCATCGTAGCGCGCAGGGTGTCGACCAACGCAGCGCAACGCACGCTGAGGTCCTGCATCTGCGCCGGCAGGAAGTCCGCGCGACGCACGTCGTTCGCGTGGACAGCCGTGGCGAAGTCCGCGCGGCGCAGTGTGCCGCTGAGCGATGTATCGATATTGAGACTGCCACGCCAGCCGGCATCGCTGCCAGCGAGCAGGCGGCTGGCTTCGCCGAGCTGGGCGTCGTGCCAACTGGCCTGCATATGAATGCCGGCATCGTCCATCCGCGCGGCGCGGTCCAGCGAACCCTCCAGACGCACCGCACCGGCGTCCGTGACGTTGCTGTCGGTACGCGCTGGCCGCGCCTGCAGGCGGATGTTCCACTGCTGCGGCGTGGGCAGCCATATGGCAAAGTCGGCGTCGATCAGCGAGAATGGTTGCTTCTGCTGGCCGAGCTTGAGGTTGATGCGGCCGTTGCGTGCTTCGATGTATGGAAATCGCGGCGCGGGACCCGGTTTGCGCTGCGCGGTGGGCGCGCTGTCCACGCTCGCGGCGTGCATCAGCAGCGACTCCAGGTTCCAACGGCCCTGCGCGTCGCGCACCAGGTTCAGGCTGGGATCGACGAAGCGGATGGTGGAGAACTCCACCTGGCGCCGCCAGAGCGAGCTGGGCCGCAGCGTGACCTCCACGGTGTTGGCGCGAATGGTGGGCTCGTAGCCGAAGGCCGGATCTTCGCTGACCACCAGATTTTCCAGCGTGAAGCCAGGCACCGGCAGCAGGTTCAGGCGCACGCTGTCCAGGTGTACGGGCCGGCCGAGGCTGGCGCTCATGCTCTCGGCAATGCGGCGGCGCAGGCGGTTCACGTTGACCAGCGGCGGCGTCAGCACCAGCAGGAGCAACAACAGCAGAGCGGACAGTATCCAGATCAACCGCCGGCGGTGCGGCCGCGCCGCCAAGATAGGAGCCGGTTCGGAGATCGGTTCGGGACTGGCCATCGCCGGGTTACCGGATCACGTGGAAGGTTCGCTTCCAGCGCGTCTCATCGAAGATATGTAGCAGCACATGGCCCATGAAGCTGAGGCGGTCGCCCATGGAGGTCTTGTTCTCCTGGTCGGCGGGCGTTTCAAAAGACCAGTAAACAAACAAGGGACGCCCAAGGATGCTTTCCTGGGGGACAAAGCCCCAGAAGCGTCCATCCAGACTCTCCATCCGGTTGTCGCCCATGGCAAATACGCTGCCCGGCGGGACGACGAGATCATCCCCCTGGATGAAGCTGGGCAACTCATCTGCCCAGGTGATGGTGCGGTTGTCGATGGCTTCCTGTTCGATGCACGCCTCGTCCTGACAGTCGCCGCGTCCCGCGAGGTCTTCACTGGCCTGCCGGCTCAGACCTGCAATATCGGAGGGAAAATCATCCCGATAACTCACGTAGGAAAACTGATTGGGCATCTGGGCATAGGGCTCATTCTGAGCCACGCCATTGATGTAGACAACGCCCAGGCGCAGATGAATGCGGTCGCCGGGCAGGCCGATCGCCCGCTTGACGAGAATCATGTCCGGGACTTCCGTGTGCGGCTTAAGGAAGACGATGACATCGCCGCGATGCACAGGCCGATAGTGGACGAACGGCGCCCAGCGGGTCGCCGGCGCCAACGTAGTGCGGTCCACCACGACGTGGTCGCCGATGAGCAGGGTCTTCTCCATGGACGCCGAGGGAATCTCGAAGTTCTGGAAGACGAAGCCCATCACGAAGAGCGCGACGACGAAGACGCAGCAGATGGAGGCCAGCGCTTCGAGCGGTGTCTCATTCGGCTCGCCGGGCTTGGAGGCTTGGGCCTCAACCGGGGGTGCGGGCGCTGTGCTCAAAGGGGTTTGGCTCCTCTATCGTGGGTCTGCATGGGCCGGGCGATGCGACCCGGCGGCCATGTCAGTGTACCTTGCGAGGCCGTGTCGCCGCAGCGGCGCGACCAGGCCTTCACCGCAGGACGCGCACCTGGCTCAACTCGTCGAGCAGCCGTTCGCGCATGGAGATTGGACCATCCTGCTCCTCCGGCCGGTGCAGGGAGAAGTACACCAGTAGCGGCCGGCCGACGATAGCGCTGCGCGGAACGAAGCCCCAGAAGCGGCTGTCCTCGCTGTCGTTGCGGTTGTCGCCGAGTACGAAGTATTCATCCGAGGGGACGATCAGTTCGTCGTCGCGGGTGGCGCGCTGCAACTGTCCCGACCAGGATGGACGCAGCGCGGGGCGGGTCTCGCGGACCGTGGGAAACTCATCGCGAAAGGCGTTGGCCGGCGAGGGCGAGTAGAACGCGTAGGGCTCAGCCAGCAGACTGCCATCGATCCATACCCTTCCGCCGCGCAGCCGGATGCGGTCTCCCGGAACGCCGACCACCCGCTTGACGAGGTACTGATGCGGATCGACCGGATAGTGGAAGATCATCAGGTCGCCGCGCTCGACGCGTCCGGGCGGCAGCAGCCGGGCCAGCGGCCCCTCGAAGGCGAACGCCTGCTTGTCGGCCAGCCCAAAGTCGCCGACGAAGAGCGTGGGCTGCATGGACTCCGACGGAATCCGGAACGGCTGCACCACGAAGGTCACGATGAAGATCGCGATGACGACGATCTCCAACAGCGAGCGGATGAGCACCAGCGCCTCCGAGTGCAGGGGCGGTCGGCGGCGGCGGGAGAGCGGTGCCACTGCGGGCGAGGTTGGCGCTGCGCTCAACTCAGGGCCTCACTGCGCTGCTTCGCCGACGGCGCCTTGCTGTTCCACTGGGCCAGGGCCAGCTCGGCGGCGCGCTGCTGGGCCTCCTTCTTGCTGGGGCCTTCGGCGGCGGCCAGCACCTGCACGCCATCGGAGTTCTCCAGTTGCGCCTCGACGGCGAAGCGGCGCTGGTGCGGCGGGCCGCTCTGGTCAGTGTCAATGTAGCGCAGCTTGCCGGCAGCCTCGGCCTGCACGCGCTCCTGGAGCAGGGTCTTGTGGTCACGCATGGCGCCGCGGCCAGCCTCACTGGCCAGGGCCGAGCGCATGGCCTCTACCTCCGGCTGGACGAGATACCGCAGAGCGACGGATTGCACCGCCTTCAGGCCATCGCCGCCGGCGTCGCGGACATCGAGATAGAGCGCCGCGAGCACGGCCTCGGCGGCGTTGGCCAGCAGCGCGGGCTTGGTGCGGCCGCCGTTCTGCTCGGCGCTCTGGCCGAGTCGCAGCGCCTCAGCCAGACCCAGCTCCGCGCCCATCTCGGCCATGCGCTTGCGGCTGACCAGGTTCGAGCGCAGGCGGGTCAGCTCGCCCTCGCTGCACTGCGGGAACTCGGCGAACAGGGCCTCGGTGACGGCCAGGCCCAGCACCGCGTCGCCGAGAAATTCGAGCTGCTCGTTGTCCGTGCCGGGCTGGTTGCGCATCTCGCGCTGCTCAGGCCGGGCGGGGAGGATGACCTTGGGCACGCCGTGGCGCGCCTCATAGGTGTGGGAGCGGTGCGTAAGCGCCAGCTCCAGCAGCTCCGGCCGCGCAAAGCGGTGGCCGAGGCGGGCCTCCACGGAGGCGTGTCCAGGCGGGGGCGCGGCGGGCTTTTTCTGCCGCTTGTTTGCTGCCGTCATGCCTCGCGCCTCCAGCTCTTACTGTAGCGCCGCCCGGCGGGATTCCGAGGCTGCGTTTGGCATGGAGTAGCAGCGGGGGTGCCCCCCTCCCCCCACCCTTTTGGGGATAAGAACCGCAGCACAAAGGACTTAGGGGTGGTACCCCCTGTGCGTGGAGGGTGCAGCGGTGCACGCTAAACCCTTTGTTTTCAGTGACAGATTCTGACCATCTATCTTTAAGATATATCAGAAAGATATATTGCTTCTGCCGGCCTCGATGTCAAGGAACGCTATGTTTCAGCTGGCGCTGGGCCAGTAGGGAGAAGAGCCCGGCGGTGGCCGCGCTGTCTTTCTCGTACTGACTTCTATTGTATGGGGTGTGTCAAGAGGCTATGGGGGTCTGGTCCCGGAGCGTCGCCTTCTAAATAGTGAACGAAGACAAGAGCGCGTATCGATACTAGTCCGCCTTGTTGAACCTAAGCTGATCTCGATGAGTGGTTTGGCCTGTTTTCTTAAATTGTGAACGCCTGGTCAGGCGGCCCATTCATCAAATCGACGCATGATCTCCATGAGCTTGCATCCCAACAGGATGAGAGAGCCCCACAATAGGAAGGGGACGCCATAGAGAAGGAGATGCTTGCGCGAACGGGCTAACTCAAACACCCGCACCTTCACGATGGCGTATCCGTTCGCCGAGAGATAGGCAACCGCCAAAGAGCACACTACCAAGTTATGCATCTTGTTGCTCCTCCTCTCGCAGTGGAGGTTCTGCGCCGGTCGTGAAGGACAAGTCCACGCCGGAGACCTTCACGACGGCCTGCCACGCGGCTTCCTGGCTGGCTTCATCGTGGAGATGTGGCTGGCGCTGCACCTCGATTGGGCCTGAGAACTTCCCTTTGGCCGAGGCGAAGAATTGCCCTGAGACGTCTGTTCCGAACTCCGACGCCTGGATGTAGCGACCGGCTGCGGTCTCCGGCGTCTGATTCATGCCGGGAATGAGGTTCACGATTGGAATAAACAGATACTTCAACATCGGGCCAGCGCTTCGCACCACCTTGGTGGCGGTCGCCCCACCGGGCGAGACAGCGTATACGGCCATGCCGGAGGGAAGCCGGCGCGCCAGTGCCGCGGTCCACCAAGCGATGATGAGCTTCGCGTCGGCATAGGTGTTGTTAGGCACATATTTCACGTTTGGCCCATTGCAGATCAGGGCTTCCACCGCGGCGGCTCGGTTGCCCTGGTAGTATTTGCCTGCAAATTCTGGCAGGTCGGTGTACTTGAACATGGGTACGCCCCCGCGGGCAGGTTCCGCACCGGCGATAACGATCCGCGCGTTGGGACTCAGCAAGTAGGCATTGAGCAACCCAACAGTCAGTTGATGATGCCCAATGAGCGGAGCCTGAGAAGCTTCTACGCCCGCCGCTGTAAGCACGCGCTGCTTAAAGGGAACCAACCCTGCATTGAGCAGCAGGAAATTGATCGACCGACCTTGCTTGACCAGCGCGGCGACGGCGGAGCGAACGCTGGCCGGGTCGTTCAGATCAAGTTCCAGCGGCGTGAAGACCTGTCTTTTGGTCTCCGCCGCGAGCTGAGCGGTCGTTTCCTTGATCTGGGCCACGCTGCGCCCGGTGACGATGACCTCGCGGTAATCCCTGGCGGCGAGCAAGCGGGCCGCCGCATAACCGAGCCCGGAAGTAGCGCCGGTGACGAGGGCGATCGAGTGTTCCATGGATGACTCCTGTATTTACTGTCTTGCAGCGTTACATACGCGAGAGTACGATACTCGTATATGGAATGCAAGGAGTTTCGTACGCGATGGTAACTAATGTTGAGAAGCGTCCCCCAGGACGTCCAAAAGGCTTCATTCCCGACGAAGCACTCGACCGTGCCGTTGAGATGTTTTGGGAGCATGGATATGAAGGAGTTGACGTGGATCAGATCGCGCGCACCGTGAACGTCACGAAGCCGGCGCTCTACCGCGAGTTCGGAGACAAGTCCACCCTGCTGCTCAGGGCGGTAGAGCGCTATGCCACGTATGGCGCTCCTAGAATGGCGGCATTTCAAGCGGAGCCGGACATCCACAAGGCCGTGACCGGCTTTTGCGAGGCTACCGTCAACACCGCTACCGGCGAGACTTGCGGCGGGTGCATGATGGCCGCTGCTGCGCTGGGAGAGTCGGAGCGAGTAACCGAGATCCGCTCCTATCTCGCCCAGCGCCTCACCGCAGCCGCTGATAGTTTCGCGAAACGTTTCGAAAAGGAGATAAAGGCGGGGCGCCTTATGCGCACACCCTCTGCCAAGGTGCGAGCCCGTTTGCTCGTTGACTTGCTGCAGGGTGTGCAGCTTCGCGCCAAAGTTGGGATCACTCGCGAGCAATTGCTGGAAGATGTACGAAGCTATGTGCCCCTGATTCTTGGCGAGTAAATCTAACGCACTTCTCGGCGGGATGCGTCTGGATGAGTGCCAAATCGCCAATGCACTCAATGAGCTCTGATTCGTAATCGCAAGACCAACCCCAGGGCGATGCCCCGGGGCTGGGATGGGACGGGCCTTTGCCCCTTCTAAGCCGGTAAGGCAAACGCAGATTCCCCATTCGACTTCGCTCAGGGGAATGACAAACAAAAAGAGGTGGGGAGGCGAGGTGGGAGCTGCGGGTCTCTCCACTGCGCCAGACGATGAGGCCGTCTGGCTTCGGTCGAGATGACACTTCTGTTTGTGGGTCAACCGGCGTTAGTGCCTCAACCGGCGAAATGCAGATTCCCTGCGGGAATGACAAACCAGAAAGCAACAACAAGAACCAACAAACACGAACGCAAAGGTCGCAATGGAAGAACGCAAAGGTCGCAGTGGAGATGCCGGTCGGGGCTAGTGGGGCGTATCCGGCTTGTAGGAGTCTTTTTCGGCCTTGCCGGTGGGGTCGAAGTTGGGGTCGTCGTCCTTGGGGGTGGGGGTGGGTTGGGAGCGCTGGGGCAACTGGAAGGGATGGGCGACGCCGCTCTCGGCGGCCGCCTTGGTGTCGGGGCGGGCGTCGCGCACGGCGAGGGCGGCCTTGTACTCGGCGATGGCCTTGTCGCGCTCCGGTTCCTTTTCCGTGTCGTAGAGGCGGCCGAGGTAGATGTGGCTCCAGGCCTGGGTGCGGGGGTCCTTGCTGAGTTGCAGCGCGGCCTCAAAGCCCTGGATGGCGTCGTCGGGGCGGCGCTCCATCAGGTCAATGCGGGCGAGGACGTACTTGGCGCGGCCCACGTCCGCTCCGGGCTGGGTGAGCGCGTTCTCGGCGAGCTCGCCCGCTGCGGGCAGGTTGCCCTGCATGAGGTCAAGCTCGGCGAGGTCGAGGCCGGCGAGCTTGCGCGGCGCGCTGGCCGGGCGCAGCGGGTCGGCCGGGGCTTCCTTGGCGAACTGAATCTCGCCGGCGTGCTTGCGCTCGCGGTCGACGTCCATGCCGTAGATCATGGGGGCGATCTCGTCGCGCAGGCCGTCGCCGTTGTGCTCCATCTGGCCGAGCTGCCGGTAGAAGTAGCCGGTGAGCACCCAGCCCTGGCTCTCGTCGAGATTGACGAGCTTCTCGCGGGCGAGCGCGGTCTCGCGCTCATAGAGCTGCTGCTCGGCGGTGAACTGCTCCTGGTCCACGCGGGACTTCAGCCCCTTGCCGTTGGGTTTGGCCATCACTTCATAGGTGCGGGCTTCAATGGCCTTGATCAGGCACTCGTCAATCAGCGCGACCGCGTCGCTCTTGTAGAAGAACTCCAGCGGCGCGTCCTGCACGCCGCGCAGCACCGGCTGGATGCGCTCCATGGCCTTGCCGCGGCTGTAGACCATGGGCTCGGTGACGTAGTGCAGATAGATGTGGCGGATCTGGTCCATGCGGACGGGGTCGCCGGGCGTGCCCGCGGCGGTGGTGACGGGAGTGTTGTCAGGAGAGGTGACGATGATGTAGTCGCTGCCGTAGATGCGGGCGTTGGTCAGGCTGGGCGAGAGCATCGGCTCGAGCAGCACAAGGAAGCGGCGGCCGTCGTAGCTGGAGACCGGCTGGTGGAGGTAGATGTTGGTGGAGAGGATCATCTGCGTCATCGGATCATGAACGCGCGCGGTGAGGGCCTCGTACTCGGCGCGGTGCTTGAGCCAGATGTAGTGCAGGTCGATGTCCGTAGCGAAGGCGCGTATCAGCGGCAGCACGTTGACCACGCTGGCGGCCTGGGGCGGGAGGTCAAGCTCGCTGACGTTGGGGGTGAGCTCCGGCGGCGGCGAGAGATAGAGCGCCAGCGAGACGTACTGGCCGACGTCCAGACCGAGGTCATTCTGGCGGTGCTCGGTGATGTACTGGCAGAGCGCATCGCGGCTGGTGCGGGCGGCCTCAGAGGCGGCGAGGGCCTGGTTGATATCGGCGCGGACCTCGGCGCGGACCGGCGCGGACTTGTCCAGATCGGCGTCGTAGCCGCAGGCGTTGAGCGCGGAAGCGACCTGAAAGAGCGGCTCGCTGACCTCGAGGGTGACCGCGGCGCCGCCCTGCTCAATCTGCGCGGCGCGCGGGCGCGTGACCGGGTTGGCCTGGTCTGTCTCTCCGCCCTTCGATGACGAGGAGGAACTGGAGCTCTGAGAGGAGGAACTCTGCGCCGGCGCGCTGAGCGTCAGCAGCAGCAGGACCGCAAGCGGAAGAACGGCAGAGCGAAGCGAAGAGGGGGGACGGAGGTTCACGATACAGTTTCGACGCACAGATTGAGTCTATGGAAGCGGGGGGTGGCAGGCAATCGGTGCTTGGCAGCGGTGCCGGTTCCTGGCAAAGGGCAAAGGCAAACGCGGAGGACGCTAAGGTGCACGGAGAAAGACAAGCAAAGACGAACGCAGAGGACGCAATGGAAAGACGCAAAGGGCGCGGAGGAAGACAACTTCAGCCGCGGACGGAGAGACCCATGTAGGTGAGCACGACGTGGCCGCGCACCGGGACGCCGAAGACCGTGGCCGGCTTGAAGACGCTGGCCAGCAGGTTCTGCTGCACGCGCACCTGTACGGCGCGGTCGGTGGGCCCGGCGAGGATCTCATAGTCGTAGACGCGGCCCTCAGTGTCCACCAGCGCCTCCACCACAATGGGGACATCTCGGCCGGCCGCGATGGGCTGCGGCGGCACCTGCGAGTAGAGATAGCGCGGAGCGACCAGGTGAGCCAAGCGGTCGTCGTTGGCCTGGATGGGCGCGCCGAAGACCCAGCCCAGGCTGGCGGCGATGACCACGGCCGCAGCCAGGCCGCCGCTGACGCGCAGCGCCACGGGCGCCAGCGTGGCACTCCATGTCCGCAGAGCGCGTTGCATCCACGGCAGATAGCTGCCCAGTTCGCGCTCCTGGGCGATGGCGGCGCGCAGCCGTGCCTGCAACCTCGGCGGAGGCTGCGCCGGACCCAGCTCGGCGAGGGCGCTCTGTATGTGGCGCCAGGCGGTAAACTCCTCCGCGCAGCCGTTGCAGCTCTCCATGTGTCCGGAGAGCGCGGCCATCTCCACACCGCTGAGCGCGCCGTCCAGATAGGCGGAGAAGCCCCGGCGCACTGTATCACATGACTGGCCGTGCCCGAGCTGCTCTGTGGTCTTCATGCGGTCACCGTGGGGAGAGCGGTTGTGGTTGCGGGGTTCTGGACGGCAGCCTGGCTCTGCGCCGGACCGCTCTGAGACAGGGCGGCGCGCAGGCAGGCGCGGCCGCGGGTGAGCCTGCTCTTCACCGTGCCCACGTTGAGTTGCAATATCTCGGCGATCTCCTCATAGCCGCAGCCCTCGATCTCGCGCAGCACGACCACCTTGCGAAAGGCCTCGGGCAGAGCGCTGAGGGCTGCTGCGACGCGCTCGCGGACCTCGGCGCGTACCGCGCAGTCAAAGGGCGAGGCCTCGCTGGTGGCCAGAGCGTCGGCGAGCGAGAAGGTCTCACCCTCGTCGTTCTCGTGTTCGGCATCGATGGTGAGTTCGCGGCGCTTGTGGCGGTTCCACCAGCGGCGCTGGTTGCTGGCCTCATGCAGGGCGATGCGGTAGATCCAGGTGCGGAGGCTGGCTTCGCCCTGGAAGCCGGAGATGTTGCGGAAGACCTTGACGAAGACCTCCTGGGTGACGTCGGCGGCGTCAGCGGGGTCGCGGAGGTTGCGCGCGATGAGCGAGTAGACCGGGTGGCTGTACTGCGCAATCAGCAGCGCAAAGGCCGTCTCGGAGCCGGACTTCAACTCGGCGACGAGGTCCTGCTCGTCTGCCCGGAGTCCGATTGCGCTGGCCAGATCGCTCATCGTGGTGCCTCGTGCGAGATACAGGGTGCCAAGTTCAGGATGCGAACCGCTTGAAGAGCTTAAGCTAGTCCCGGCAGGGCGGGAATGTCCAGCCCGGAGCCCGGTGAGAGCGAAGAAAAACTGCGCCGCCGGCGGCCGAGTGCTCGCTCACTCTGTAGGACTTAGACACCGGAGCGGGGCGGATTGTTCCGGCGACAGTAAAAGCAAACGCGGAGGACGCGGAGGA
>Ga0302319_10003144_pt1 | contig 34882 bp, 29 predicted proteins | sample Bog_T0_2_FD_203319 | JGI IMG/M metagenome (GOLD analysis project Ga0302319, IMG submission 203319) | Peat permafrost microbial communities from Stordalen Mire near Abisko, Sweden - Bog_T0_2 | ecosystem: Environmental > Terrestrial > Soil > Wetlands > Peat | place: Sweden: Abisko, Stordalen Mire...
CTGGTAGCTCGCGCAGAGGTCGGCAAGGGACCCTACGACCTCCGCCTCGGACATGGCCTGCACGCGGTACCGAAGGCTTGTCTTTAGCCCGGAGAAGCTGAAATCCAGGTCCCCCCGCTTGCCGATTCCCCGCGGGAAACCGAAGGCGTCGCTCCTGCCCCCGACGGCCAGCCGCTCCACCGCGGGGCCGCCCGGGTAGCCGATCCCGAGGAGTTTCGCCCCCTTGTCGAGCGCCTCGCCCGCGGCGTCGTCCCGTGTGGCCGAGATCTTCCGGATCCGGCGGTCGCGGTCCATGGAGAAGAGGATCGTGTTCCCGCCCGAGACGAGGAGCCCCAGGTGCGGGAGCAGCTTCTCCAGGGCCGGGTCAAAGCCCGACGGGTTCTCCGCATGGAGGGCGATGAAGGGCGACCAGGCGTGGGCCCGCAGGTGATTTACGCCCACGAGCGGCAGCTTCCGGGCCTGGGAAACGGCCTTGGCCGCGGCGCCCCCCACGGCAAGGCAGGCCGCCAGCCCCGGGCCCCGCGTCACGGCGAGCTTTGTCACCCGGCCCCAGGCCTCCGACGCAATCGCCTTCGCGAGGAGGGGCCCGAAATTCCTCAGGTGCTCGCGGGTCGCTATGTCCGGAACGACGCCCCCGTGCTCGGCATGGAGCGCAATCTGCGAGTGGATCCACTCGCCCACGATCCCGGACCTTGGGTCGAAGATCGCGACCGCCGTCTCGTCGCAGGAGCTCTCGAAGGCGAGGATCACCGGCTGAGCGAGCGCGCGACCCGGAGCACGTCGAGCGCCGCCTCGAGCTGGCGGTCCTCGACGGGGGAAAAGTCAAAGCGCTCCCGGAACTCCACGGGATCGGTGATGTCGGGCCGCGACACCTGCCGCTCGAGCTTAGCGTCCTCGTCGGGCGTCATCACGACCTCCACCTGGGGCGTGATCCCGTGCGCGTTTATGAGGGCGCCGCTCGGCGTGAAATAGTGCGCCGTCGTGAGCCGCAGGCCCTCGCCGTTTCGGAGCTTGAAGATCGTCTGGACAGAGCCCTTGCCGTACGAGCGCTCCCCCACGATCACGGCGCTCCCCGAGTCCTTGAGCGCCCCCGCTACGATTTCCGCGGCGCTCGCCGTCTCGCCGTTGATGAGGACGGCCACCGGGAGCTTGAGGGGCTCCCCGTCCGTCTCCGAGTAGTAGTTCTCGCGGTCGGCGGGCTTCCTTCCCTGCGTGTAGACGATCAGCCTGCCCTTCCGGAAGAAGGGCTCCGCCACGTCGACCGCGGCGTCCAGGAGCCCGCCCGGGTTGTTCCGGAGGTCGATCACCAGGCTGTCGATCCCCTTGGCGAGGAGGCCGTTCAGGGCATCGTCAAACTGCTCCCCCGTGTGGTCGGAAAACTCGCGGATCTGGAGGTAGCCCGTCGTGCCGTCCATGATCCTGGCCCCGCGGACGCTCACGATCTTCACCACCTCGCGGACGACATCGAGCTCCAGGTGCTTGCCCGGGATCGGCCGGAAGAGGCCCACCTTCACGTGCGTGCGGGGCTTGCCGCGGAGCTTGTCGACCACCTTGTCCATCGGGACGCCGCGGTCGACCGCCTTGCCGTCGACGCTCACGATCTGGTCGCCCTCGAGGATCCCCGCCTTGGCCCCGGGGCCGCCGGGTATCGGCGAGGTGACCGTAAGGGCGCCTTTGTCCATTTCGATCTCCACCCCGATCCCGCCATACTCGCCGTCCAGGTCCTCCTCGAGCTCCTCGTTGTCCTTCACCTCCAGGTACTCGGAATGGGGGTCCAAGGTCTCCACCATCCCGTGGATCGCGAGCTTTGACAGGGGCTCGTAGCCGGAAGCGGCCGGGTCCACGTAGTTCTCGTTCACGGTCTTCAGCACATCGCGGACGTAGGAGGACGCCCGGTCCAGGTCCCGGTTCGGCAGGAGCGACCAGGATCCGTGCACACGCTCTACCCCCAGGCACACGGCGAACCCGAGGATCGCGGTCCCGGCGAGGATCAGAATCCGTTTGAACATCCGTGGCAGTGTGGTCATCGCGTTGCCTTTGTAAATGCAGCCTTCGAGCGCACCTTCCCCGGACCCAGCCGTGATGGACGCCCTCCGCGCGAAGGCGGCCGGGCGACCCGCGGTCGACTTTTCGGAGTTCATGGCGGTTGCCCTCTACGACCCCAAGGTCGGCTATTACCGCAGGGACCGGAAGCGTATCGGTTACGGTCCCGGGACGGACTTCCTGACGGCGAGCACCTCGGCGCCGCTCTTTGGGAGGCTCGTCGTGGCCGCGTGCGAGCTGCTCCTGGCCCCCGTACCGATGCGCGAGTTTGAATTTGTGGAGGTGGGCGCGGAGCGAGGGACCGGGATCCTTCACGGGATCTCCCACCCCTTCCGCTCCGCAAAGCTCGTGGGCGTTGGAGACGACCTGAAGATTTCCGGCCCCTCGGTCGTCTTCTCAAACGAGCTCTTGGATGCGCAGCCCTTCCGCCGGTTCCGGTATCGCTCGGGTGCCTGGAGGGAGTTGGGCGTAAGCCTCCAAGGCCCCGGGCTCGCCGAGCTCGAACTTCCGCCGGGCCCGCTTCCCCGTGAATTGCCTGCCTCGGCGCCCGAGGGCTATGGGATCGATGCCCCATTGGCGGCAGCATCCCTAGCCCGGGCCCTCGCCGACCAGGCCTGGACCGGTCTTTTCCTCGCCTTTGACTATGGCAAGTCGTGGGAGGAATTGCTTTTTTCCGCTCCCGAGGGGACGGCGCGGGCCTACCGGAACCACACCCAGGGCAACGATCTCCTCGCTTTCCCGGGAGAGCAGGACCTGACCTGCCATGTCTGCTGGGACTGGATAAGGGACGCCCTTCTTGAAAGGGGCTTTGCAAGTCCCACGGTCGAGTCCCAGGAGGCGTTCTTCGTGCACCACGCCGGAGCCTACATCGCCGACATGACGGCTCGTGAAGCCGGCAGGCTCAGCCGCGACAAGCTTTCCCTCCTGCAGCTGATCCATCCCGCGCACATGGGACAGAAGTTCCAGGCCCTCTGGGCCCTGCGAAAGCAGGCCTAGCGGCAAATCCCCCTCCGAATCCCCTTGCCTAGCGCCCGAGCGTCCCGCTAACGTCTTCCTTTTAACTCATTACACCATGGCCAAAGTCTGCGTAATCACAGGTCGTCGTCCCGTCAAAGGGAGCATCATCAATCGTAAAGGCCAGACCAAGAAGAGTGGCGGCATCGGAACGCACGTGACGAGCATCACGAAGCGCAAGTTCCGTCCGAACCTCCAGAAGGTCCGCATCCGCATGGCGAATGGGGGCACGAAGCGCGTCTGGGTCTCCGTGAAGGCCCTCAAGGCAGGCCTCGTTCAGAAGGCCTAAGTTTTTTGGGTGTCGGGAGTTGGGGATTCGGTGTTGTCCGCAATCCTGTCGATTCCCTCGTCGTTCCAAGGGCGGCCCGGACCTCGCTGGGGGTTCCCATGGAGGGTACACGCTCGAATTGCCTCGCGGCGCATTGTCTCCTGCAGGGGCGAATTCGCGCCACGTTCCTGATTTCCGGGCTCGGGCCGTCTCCCGGCCAATGGCAGCACCGGGCTTCGCCCCTTCTCCAGCGGCAAACTTCTCCAGGTTGCGATCGCTTCGCACGCGCGCATGCACTGGGAGCATGGCCCAAGCGTGCCCATTCTGCACGATCCTGCCAAGCGACCCTCCGTGCTGTGCCGCGGCAGGCTAGATTTCGGCCTATTTCGGCGCGCTGATGGGGTGCACGTCTCCCGCCCAAATCTTGTAGGCGATCGGGTCCGAGGGCCGTGGAATCCGGCTCATGTCGAACCCGTGCGACGCTACGTAGTCATAGCCAAAGTGGTACGATGCCCATAAGAGCGGGTACGAGAAGACGCCCTTTTCCGTGAGGCTCCCCTTCATGCCCACCAGGCTATCCATCCCCACCTGGAGGTTCGTCTGCCAGTTCCATACCGCAGGCTCGTAGGGCAGGTTCGAGACGGCCCTCCAGGCGCGGGGCTTAATCTGCAGGAGTCCCCGGTTTTCGCCGTGGTGGGCCCGCGGATCAAAATGGGATTCCACCCGAACGAGCGCGTACACGAACAGCGGGTCGAGGTCACGGGCCGCGGCAAGCGGCTGAATGGCAGCCCAGATCTGGCGCCTGGCGGCGGGCGTGTCCGTCGAGACCGAGGGCGCCTCGCCTTCGTGCGGCGAGCATCCTCCAGCAAGTAGCGCCACCGACAAGAGACCGAGGGCTAGAGGGCCCGGAAAACGATGGAGGCGTTCTGGCCCCCGAAGCCCAGGTTGTTGCTGAGCACCGTGCGCACCTTGGCGGCCCGGGCCACATTTGGGACATAGTCCAAATCGCAGTCCGGGTCCGGCTCCTCCAGGTTCATCGTGGGAGGGATGATCCCCTGCTCTATCGCCTTTACGCATATCACAGATTCTATGCCGCCTGCTGCCCCGAGCAAATGCCCGGTCATCGACTTAGTCGAGCTGATCGCGACCTTGTGAGCCCCCTCCCCGAAGACCTTCTTGATGGCCAGGGTCTCGAACTTGTCGTTGTAGGGGGTCGAGGTCCCGTGGGCGTTGATGTAGTCGACGCTCTCGGGCGCGGCGCTTGCGCTCGCCAAGGCCCGCTTCATGGCCATCGAGAGGCCCTTCCCCTCAGGATCGGGCTGCGTGATGTGGTAGGCGTCGCAGGTGGCCGCGTACCCGGCCAGCTCGCAGTAGATCCTGGCCCCGCGCGCCTGGGCGTGCTCGAGGGACTCGAGCACGAGGATCCCGGCGCCCTCCCCCATGATGAACCCGTCGCGGTTCTTGTCGAAGGGTCGGCTCGCCGAGCTCGGCGAGTCGTTGCGGGTGCTCATCGCCTTCATCGAGCAGAAGGAGGCGTAGGCAAAGGGAGTGATCGCTGCCTCGCTGCCGCCGGCCACCATGACGTCGGCGTCCCCGCGGCGGATCGCGTGGGCGGCCTCCCCGAGCGAATGGGTCCCCGTGGCGCAGGCCGACACCATCCCGAAATTCGGGCCGCGGGCTCCGTACTCGATCGCAACGAGGCCTGAGCACATGTTGCCGATAAGTGACGGGATCGTGAAGGGGGACACCTTCCTCGGGCCGCGCTCAAAGAGCACCTTGAGCTGGTTCTCATAGGTCCACATCCCGCCGATCCCGGAGCCGATGATGACGCCCACCCGGTCGCCGTCCTCCTTCGCCATGTCGAGTCCGGAGTCGGCAACGGCCTGCTTCGCGGCCACGAATCCAAAGTGGGTGTAGCGGTCGTTGCGGCGCGCCTCCTTCGGGTCCATGAGGACGTTCACGTCCCAGTTGCGCACCTCCGCCCCGATCTGGCAGGCGAAGGCAGAGGGGTCGAAAAGGGTGACGCGGTCGACGCCGATCCTGCCGGCAACAAGGCTCGCCCAGAACGCGCCCACGTCGTGCCCGATTGAGGTCACGGCCCCGAGGCCTGTGACGACGACACGCCGGTCGGTCTGGGGCGGATTCATTGGCTCGGGTGGCGCCCCGCGTGCCGCTTCCAGCTGGGTGGATGGCGGGGGCCGATCGATTCCGTCGGCGACGGATCAGCTCTGCCCGGCTTTGCTCTTAATGTAATCGGTGACCTGCCCGACCGTCTGGAGCTTCTCGGCATCGGACTCGGGGATCTCTCCCTTGATCTCATCCTTGAACTCCTCCTCGAACGCCATGATCAACTCGACGGTGTCGAGCGAGTCGGCACCCAAATCATCAAGAAAGGAGGCGGTCGGGGTGATCTGCTCCTCGTTGACGTTGAGCTGATTCACAATGATCTCCTTAACGCGCTGGTCTATGGTTTTTTGGTCAGCCATTGGGTGATAGTCCGAGTGAACTGACGCTTCACATTGCCATGCCGCCGTCAACGGTAAAAACTTGTCCGGTAACATATCCGGACTCCTCCGAGCAGAGATAGGCGGTCATATTGGCTATATCGGCCGCATCCCCGAACCGCTTAAGGGGAACGACCTCCAGAATCTTGGCCGCCAGCTCGGGTTTGTTGACGAATTCCGTGGTCATGTCGGTCTTTATGAACCCCGGGGCGACGGCGTTTACCGTGACGCTCCGGCCGGCAAACTCGCGCGCCAGGCTCTTGGTGAGGCCTATCATCCCGGCCTTTGCGGCCGAGTAGTTTGCCTGCCCGGCGTTGCCCATGATGCCGCTCACCGAGGTGATGTTCACGATCCTGCCCCAGCGGGCCCGGGTCATGGGGCGCGCCAGGTGCTTCGTCCAGTGGAAGCAGCTCGTCAGGTTCGTCGAGATGACGTCATTCCAGTCGGCATCGCTCATCCGGAACAGGAGCCCGTCCCGGGTGATCCCGGCGTTGTTGACCAGGATGTCGATCACCGGGATTTCCGCCAGGAGCGCCTCCGCGGCCTTGGCGATCGCGGCGCCGTCCGAGACGTCGACCGCCAGGGAGCGCGCCTTGCCACCCGCCTGGGTGATGGCCGCGGCGGCCGCGCCGCAGGAGTCCGCCGATTTCGAGACGCAGATCACGGTCACGCCGTTTTTTGCGAGCGTTTCTGCAATTGCTTTGCCAATACCGCGACCCGCGCCGGTGACGAGTGCCGTCCTGTTGTTGAATGTGAGCATAGGGGGTTAGTAAACGTCGCGCAGGTAGCGCTTCTCCTTCTTCATTAGCTTAACGTAGTCAGCGGCCTCCGCGGGGGTCATTCCTCCCTGGCCGGCGATGACTTCATGGAGGGCCGAATCGACATCCTTTGCCATACGCTTCGCATCTCCGCAAACATAGAAATAAGCTCCTGAATTGATCCACGACCAGAGCCCCGCGGCGCGCTCGCGCATCCGGTCCTGCACGTAGACCTTCGTAGGCTGGTCGCGGGAGAATGCCGTGTCGAAGCGCGCAAGGAGGCCCGCGTCCTGCCAGCCCTCGAATTCCTCCCGGTAGACAAAGTCGCTCTCCCTCCTCTGGTCCCCGAAGAAGATCCAGTTCCGGCCCCTTGCGCCCGAGGCCGCCCGGTCCTGCATGAACCCGCGAAAGGGCGCAATCCCGGTTCCCGGGCCCACCATCACCATGTCCCGGGAGCCGTCCTCCGGGGGACCGAAATGGGACGGCGAGACAAAGACCGGCACGGTCGGCGCGTTGAGCGCGACCCGGTCGGCGAGGTAGGTCGAGCAGACCCCCACCCGGCCGCGGCCGTTTGTCATGTAGCGGACGATCGCCACCATGAGGTGGACCTCCTCGGGATAGGCCCGTGGCGAGGAGGCAACCGAGTAGAGCCTCGGCTGGAGCCGGTGCATGTGGTCCACGAGTTCCTGGGGCGAAAGCCGGGCGGACGGGAATTCCTGGAGGAGGTCGATGAATTCGCGCTCCTCGAGCCACGCGGGGAGGCCACCCAGGGACTCGAGGGAAAGGAGCGACAGGAGCGAGGCCTGCTCCCGGGGATCGCCCGCCCGGAGGGCGAGCATCTGGAGGAAACGCCTGCCGGGGTCGGCGAGCGCGAGCCGGGAGGCCAGGGCCTCGCCGAGCGATACGGGCTCGGGGACCTTGGGAAGCATGACCGGCTCCAGGCCGCTCGCGCCGAGCGCCCCGAGGAGCGCCTCCACCTCGGACTGCCGGTTCGAGGGGAAGATGCCGAGCGAATCCCCGGCCTTGTAGGTAAGCCCGCTCCCCACCAGCGACACCACGAAGTGCCGGGTCTCCTTGGTCGATCCCGCACCGCTCAGCAGCCGGTTTTCGGTGACACGGGCCGGAAAGGGATGGTCCTTGGTGAAAGCCGCTGTGTCTACGGGTTCGGACATGAAAAGGCAGCTCGATAGAGCGGTCGGTGGGAGCCGCTTGCAAGCCGGTTCAATCGCTGCACCTTGTCGGCCATGAAGGCAAAGGGCCCGCTCCTCACCGGATTGCACCACCTGACCGCGGTCACCGCGAAGGCCGCTCAGAACCACGCGTTCTACACGAAGGTGCTCGGGCTTAGGCTCGTGAAGAAAACCGTGAACCAGGACGACGTCTCGGCCTATCACCTCTTCTACGCCGACGGGAACGCGAGCCCCGGGACCGACATCACCTTCTTTGACTGGCCCGCAGCTCCCGAGCGGCGCGGGACCCGGAGCGTCGTGCGGACGGGCTTCCGGGTCGCGGGGGAGAGCCTCTCGTGGTGGAAGGGCCGCTTCAAGGAGCAGGGCGTCACCCATGCCGAGATCGCCGGGCGCGACGGGCGCCAGACGCTCGATTTCGAGGATCCCGAGGGGCAGCGCCTGGCGCTTGTCGCCGAGGGGGACGGGGATCCCGTGCATCCCTGGGAGCACAGCCCGGTTCCCGCCCGGCACCAGATCCGGGGCCTTGGACCCATCCTCATGAGCGTCCCGGACCTGACCCTCACGGACCGGGTCCTGACGGAGGTGCTCTCGATGGTGCATGCGCGCACCTACGCGTTGACCCAGGCGAACGTCCCGATTGTCCACGTCTACACGATGAAGGGCGAAGGACCGGCGGCGGAGCTTCACGTCGTCGTCGAGCCGGACCTCCTTCCGGCCCGCCTGGGGGCCGGGGGCGTCCATCATGTGGCCTTCAGGACCCCGAACGACAAGGAATACGACGCCTGGGCGAAGCGGCTCCTTGAGATGGGCATGCCGACCAGCGGGCCCGTCGACCGGTATTATTTCCGAAGCCTCTATTTCCGGGAGCCCGGCGGCGTACTCTTTGAGATCGCCACCGACGGGCCCGGCTTCGCCACGGACGAGAAGCTTGAGGACCTCGGAAAGCGCCTTGCGCTTCCGCCCTTCCTTGAGCCCCGCCGCCAGGAAATCGAGGAGGGGCTGGAGCCCCTGGAGTTCTGAGCCGGGCCTGACGGCGACACGGGTCCAGGCTCGCCCCGGAGGGCGTTCACTTCGCCCGCTCGGGCGTCACGTCGATCTCCAGGAGGCGGTAGGACACCTTCGTGTTGGCGTATCCGTGGATCTGGAGGGCGAACCGTCCGTGGAGCGCAACCGAGGCGTCCTTTTCCTCGTAGTCGACCGTCTTCACGCCGTTGAGCCAGATCTGGATGTGCGGACCCTGGGCGCGTATCCGGTAGTCGTTCCACTCCCCGGGCCTGAGGACGGCCTTCCTCACGTCGGCGGCGGCAACCTGAAGGTTGGCAGCACGCCGGCTCTCATCGTAAAGGTTTCCGTCGGTGTCCGCGCCGAGGTCGGCCTGGTAGCCCGAGACCTCGAAGCTTCCCGGCACGCGCTCCGACCAGAACTGCACTCCCCCGTTCACGAATCCGCCGGAGCCCTCCACCTTGTACTGGAGCCTCAGGTCAAAGTCCCCGAATTCCTCCTCGGTCGCCAGGAACTCGTTGTGCGGCTGCAGCCGTTCGAGCGCGCCGGCCACGATGGCGCCGTCCTCGACCCTCCAGTTGGCGGTGTTTCCCTCCCACCCTTTGAGCGTCTTTCCATCGAAGAGCGCCCGCTCGACGCCCTCCTTGTTCGAGACCGTGCCAAAGGGAACCGCGGTCGGCGCAGACTCCTGCACCTCCATCCGCGTCAGCTCGGGGTCGATGATGTCGACCGCCCAGATGTGCTCGCCATTGACCCGCGGCATATGCTTCGGCTCGGTGGCGACCCCGCCAAACCTAAGCGCCCGGTAGGCCACGTCGATGTCCCCCACCTCGAAGTTCATGTGGTCGAATGCCCCGGCGGCCCATTTGTTGAGGGGCGGGTCGAAGAAGATGAGCTCGATGAGCTCCCTCCCCGGTCCAGGCAGCCGAAATTTCACCAAGCCGAGCTTGCCGTCCGGCCCCGCGATGTGGACCACCTCGGGAAGGCCCAGCGTGTCCCGGTAAAACGACCGGACGCTTTCCGCCTGGGCCCGAGGCACGGCGAAACCCACGTGCTGCAGGTGATCGCTAAAGGCGGCTGCCGATCGGGGAAAGGCTGCGCTCCGCGGTTCAGCCACCTCGAACAGGTTTCCCGCGGGGTCCCGGAACCGGAGGCTCATGGCTCCCTGTCCTTTCTCACCCTTCACGACTTCGACGCCGCGCTCGCGAAGGTCCCGCTCCACGTCGGCGAGCACGGGTGCCTCAAGCGTTACGTTCAGCATGCGCCTCGGCCAGCCGGAGTCCGGCACCTGCCTGAACTCGATCCATTGTCGCTCTCCGACGGCGAATACGATCGCGTCGGGACCCGTGGGAACCTCGGCGAACCCGTCGCCCCGCCCGTAAAAGCGGCGCACCGAAGCGGCATCGGCCGTCAGGAACGTGGCACCCGCCAGTCCCGTGACAGGCAGCGGCGGCAACGGGGCGCCTGTCATCGGGGCCCCGAGCGCAAGCAGTAACGCCACGCGCGTCACTTGGAGCCGGCAAAAGTGACGCGACAGGGACCAACGAATCCGGGTGTTGTGAGTCATGTGCGATGGGGAGGGGCCCTCAACCCTAACCGCGGCGCCTGGGCTTCTCAAGTGGAACAACCTTGAGCGCAGCGGCCCTATCGCCGTGGCCTGCACTCGGTGCGCCGATGGGCAAGCCGCTCACGTACGCACGCTGCTGCACCTTCACCCTCTTATGGGTTGCCCGCGTGGCACGGAAGCTGCGTACTTTGTCCTCGTTTGCCGCAGCCGGCCGCGGCATTAACATCGTGGCTTTCATCCTCCGCCCCCATTGAATCTCCGGGAACCTTCAGCCTCCCTGTGTGCGGGTCCATCATATCCGCCTGGGGTTGCCGTTCCAACGCCCCGTGGTTTTTCCGAGGATACACGGCCGGCGGATCAGGATCCGGAATTATACGGAGGACTCCGTATATGCTTTGCGGGCCGTTCTGGTACCCTCGACCCGGTGACCCACTTTACCGCCCGGACAACGCGACAATTCTCAAAGGCCTTGGGACAGCTCTATGCTGCGCAGTCGTTGGACACCCTCAGGCAGGAAGTGCACCAGTCGGTGCTGGCACTTTTTCCCGAGCTTTCCGGCGGCGAGCACAAGGCCTGGGTTCGCGAGCTCTACGAGAATGTTGCCCATGGGAACGGTCGCACCGGTGAGCGGCCTTTTCTCTTCGGACTCCTAAGAGGCCATGTCGCGCGCTGCAGGAATCGACTGGCTGGGCATCCCAGCTCTCCCCTTCAGAAGGCAAAGGCGATCAGCAACGGGTCGTCCGTTCTCACACCCAGGGAATGCGAGGTGCTCATGCGCGCGGGATTCGGAGAAACCGACACCGAGATAGGAAGGGTGCTCGGAATATCCCCGAAGACGGTCAGTAAGCACGTGGAGCACATCCTTCAAAAGCTAGGTGTCGAAACCAGGACGGCGGCGGTCGTCTCCATGCTTGCTCCCGGGCCCCGACAACCCTAGGAGCCCAAGGCGCGCAAAAGCCTCCGACGGTGTACAGCCAATATGACATCGCCTGGCTCTCTTCATCGCTAGCGTCCATCTACTCCGCCAAGAACGTCACGGACCTTTCCAGGGAGATGTCGAATGCCGTCGACGGCCGTTTCCGGCTGCTTGCCTCGGCCTGCGAGGAGTTTGGAACGGGCGTCTCGTTCTACATGTTGCACGGCTACCGGTTTGGCGTCGCCCCTCCAAGGGATTACGCAAGCTTTATCCACGACAATCCACTCGGACTCCAGCTGTCCGGCAACGTGAAGCCCGCCGTGATGCATCTTCGCGAGTCCGTAACGCTGGAGCGCTGGGCGCGCACAGACCACTATAACGGGCTCGCGCGTCCGATGGGCTTTTGCGACCAGATTGTCGTCGTCGCGCAGGCAGCGCCCACGACGGCCATCCTCGGGCTCTACCGCGATTGGAAGTTCACCCGCCTTGAGAGGGACCTTGCCGCCCTCTTGCAGCCCCACATCGTTGCGGCATGGAGGCGGCTCAGGGCCATCGCGTTTGACCCGGGCAGCGGCCCCCTCCGGATAAATCTCGATTCCAACCTTAACCCGACCGCCCTTAGTGAGGACGTAAGAAAGGTCCTGAAGGCCTATTTCATCGACGCCGGTGAAGGGGACCAGCTTCCCCCATCCGTCGTCTCGTGGGTGATGCACTCGGCTAAGGAACTCCGAACAAATCCAGAAATGAGGCCCTTGAGGGCGCTCTCGGCCGAGTCGATTCGCGGCAAGCTCCTGATCCGCTTTTTTCCCCCTGATGCCGGGGGATTCATCAGTCTCATATTGGTCGAAGTCCCTGCTGTCCCTAACTTCCTGGGTCTTCAGAGAATGGGCTTAACGCGGCGGGAATGCGAGGTGATGTACTGGCTCTCCTTGGGAAAGCGAGATTCGGAAATCGCTTCGATCATGGGCACAGCTATCCGGACGATCAGCAAACACGTGGAGAATCTCCTTAGGAAGTTCGGCGCCATCAACCGAACGGCGGCAGTGACCGTCGCAGCTCACTGGCTTCAAGGGCCGCCCGGGGACTGAAAAACCCTAAGATCGCGCGGCCGAGGCAAGGACCAAGCCGCTGGATCCATCGGCCGCAACAGACAGGACCTTAGCGCGCACGAGCCGCTTCACGTCCTCAACGGTGCGCAGTGTCCGGATATCCTCGGTTTCAATCGCGATCTGAAAGACATCCTCAGCAAGGAATACGATTTCAAGCATGGTGAACGAATCAACCGCAAGGTCTTCCATTAGACGGAGGCGCTTCTCGTCCTTCGCTGGGACCTTTCCGCGCCCGTCGCCACGGTAGTGCCCAATGATCCCCTCGACCATGAGATCAAGCTGCACGGGGCAACCTGTATTTCGGAAAGCACAGGCGGCGGCACGAGTGGCTTCCGGAAGCCGGCGAAGGGCGTGCATAAGGGCGTCTTCCCCAAGCGACTCATCCTGCCTCGCGTGACCCTTGCCCGTTTCGGAGCCGCCGTCGGTGGCCATCGGAATTCCGTGAGCCTGCAGGTCATTATCAATCGGCATCACGTGTAAGCTACACGCTTTCCAGCAATCGGGATATACGGAGGATTCCGTAGTTTTATCGCCGCCGATTTCCACGCCGATTGCGGCAGGAACGCGCAATCCTCCCGGAGCAGTCGCCGGTGATTTCCCGACGCGACCGCCTAATCCTCGAGGGCGGTCAACGCGCTCCGGATGGCTCCCGTGCGGTTAGCCACGCCAAATTTCGCCAGGCAGTTCTCGACGTGCTTGTTGATCGTCCTCACCGTTGAGCCGAGAATCACGGCCACCTCGGCGTCGCGCTTTCCGGAGGCAATCCAGTGGAGCACCTCACACTCGCGGGCCGTAAACCCTCTTCTCCTTAGCCGGGTAAAATCCGGCCTCGAGCGCTGCTCCACGAGCCTGAGCAGCACCCCATGGGTACTCATGTCCGGAAACAGACGTATCCACAGCTTGCCCTTTGCCGACTGCGCCAGGAAAGGGCGGAGCGGGCTTGCTCCCACTCCCCCGCCCAATTGCTTGACCGAGCATGCGATCCACTGGCGCAACTCGGAAGGCACGGCCTCCCTTGCGCTCGACCTGGGAAAATAGCCCGCGAGCCTGTGCACGTTCGCCATGTCCGCGGGATCTGGGCGCAGACCCTGGGAAAGGTGTATCTGGAACATCGGGTCTATTCCAGGCGAGTCCGATGGCATGCGAACGCGGCTCGACGCCGCCTGGAGGTGGGGACGCAGGAGCTTAACCAGTTCGAATTCGCGATCCGTGAAAGCCGTGTCGCGTTCCACGCCGAACCCCCCGTACGTTCTTGGCGAATAGTATGTGGCTATGATTTGGTCATCGAAGCCCACGGCCCGGGCGAAATAGTTGTAGTAGTCGGTGCTCCGCCACCTGGACTTTGTGACGATCTGGCCTAGGCGGAAGGTCGATGGCCGCGACCCGGAGGTCATGTAGATCACGGCGGGATGGTCGTGCACAAAGGGAGCGGCATCGAGAAGGGGAACGTGGCGCTCGGTCACTAGCCCGTGCATGGCGTAGCTCGACCCGTCGTTGCTGACCTCGTCGCAGTGGGCGACAAGGGCATTGAGGTGGCGATGCATCCCGGCCACAGCGGCGGCGGCAAGCTCGGTGGCGCTCGTTGCGGCGTAGATGTCGGCGACCATGTCCGACAACCATCTTAGGTCGCTTGAAGAGTTCGCGGTTGTAGACTGCCGAGAGGGCACCTGAGGCGTGAGCTTCTGGACGGGTACCGGGCGCGACGCAAGCAAACCCCGGCGGGTGCTCCTGCAGGCGACCCGAGATTCCGTCCTTTGGGATCGGGGCAAAGCCAGCCAGGGGCGGGTGCCGACGGAGCATTCAGCGCGACCGAAAAATACGGAGTCCTCCGTATATCAATGAACCTGATGTCAGTATAAGATTCGCTCCCGTGAACGCAGGCTCCGTTTCCTGATTCATCCCTTTAGGCGGACCCGTGGCCGCGCCTGGGAATGCCCAAGAACGGACAGGCTTACTCCCCCCGAAATGAAAAGCGCCCCCACACTCCGCCCTTCCTCCAAAACCTGCGCGACGAAAAGCGGATGGCGCCTGGCGAGCATCGCCGCCGCGTATTGCCTTCTCCTGGGATCGCTGCCCGGACAGACCCCGCCCTACTCGCCCCCCTACACATTCACGACCTTTGCCGGGTCACCTCCGGGATACGCAGACGGCACCGGGAGTGCGGCCCGCTTCGATTCGCCCGGCACGTCGAGCGTGGCCGTGGATTCCTCGGGGAACATCTACATCTCAGACACCCAGAACCAGGTGATCCGCAAGGTTACTCCGGCAGGCCTGGTGTCCACTCTGGCTGGGCTACCCGGCCTTTCGGGGTACATCGACGCATCCGGCATTAACGCCCGCTTTGCTTCACCGCTTGGAGTCGCCGTGGACAGCTCCGGCTACGTGTACATCGCCGACGGCAACGAGGTGATCCGGAAGATTTCGCCCGCGGGCGCCGTCACGACCCTCGCCGGAGGCGGCGTCGGAAGCTTTGAGTCATACGGTTACCTGGACGCGGTGGGGACCGCGGCCCAATTCGCGTCCCCTGCCGCCGTGGCGATTGACTCGTCCGGGAACGTCTACGTCGCCGACACCAATAATAACGCCATCCGCAAGATTACCCCCTCGGGCTCCGTCTCCACGCTCGCCGGCGGGCCCACACAGACCACCTTCCTCTCCCCCGGAGGCATCGCCGTGGACTCCGCCGGAAACGTCTACGCCACGGTGAACATTATAACCGTGCCCGGCCCGCAGCCGACAACGGTCCCGGGAGTCATTGCGGTCACGCCCGCCGGGGCTGTGACCGTGCTCGCCGGAGGGGTTTCTAGCGGAAGCAGCAATGGCACCGGCGCCGCCGCCCAGTTCGGGGGCCTTTCGGGACTGGCGGTGGACAATCTCGGCAACCTCTATGTCGCGGACAATGCAAACAACGCAATCAGGGTCGTGACGACCGCGGGCGGTGTCGTCACCACACTTGCCGGCGGCACCCGCGGAAATGCGGACGGAACGGGCACTTCGGCGCAGTTCAATAATCCCGGCGGCGTCGCGATATTCGGGAACGCAACTTCTGGGATTCTCTACGTTACGGACACCAACAACAGCACTCTCCGGGCAATTGCGCTTCCCAGCGTTTCTGTCTCGACGCTGGCCGGCGTGCCCACGTCCGGGAGCACCGACGGCACGGGTTCGGCGGCGCTCTTCGCCCAGCCCCAGACCATTGCCATCGACGCCTCGGGCAACGTGTTCGTGGCCGACACGGGCAATGCGACGATACGGAGAATCACGCCCTCGGGAGCCGTCACGACGTTTGCCGGGACCGCGGGCTCGCAAGGCAACACGGATGGGCCCGTGGCGACCGCGACGTTCAGCAGCCCCACGGCCCTCACGTTCGACGCCTCCGGAAACCTGTACGTCGGCGACGGGTCGACCGTCCGCGTCATCACTGGAATAACCGCGACCACGGGCACGGTGACCACCCTGGCCGGGGGAGGAAACGGGGGGAACACCAACGGCACCGGCGCCGCCGCCAGCTTCTCGGCGATCTACGGACTGGCGGTCGACGCCTCCGGGGACATCTTTGTCTCCGACACCTGGAACTGCCTCATCCGAAAGATAACCCTTCCCAGCGGCTTCGCGACCCAGAGCGGCGTCGTCACCACGTTTGCCGGTGACGGCAACAACAACTTTGTGGACGGGACCGGGACCGGGGCCTCCCTCTTTTTCCCCAGCGGCCTCGTCATCGACGCGCAGGGTAACCTCTACGTCTCCGACACCTACAATTTCTCGCTCCGGAAGATCACGCCCGCGGCGGTCGTCACCACCTTTGCCGGCGGGAGCTGGGGCTCCGCCGACGGCCCCGTCAAACTGGGCCTCATCCAGAGCGCGTTCGGACTTGCCATCGATTCGGCGGGCAACCTCTACATCGCCGACACCGGCAACTGCACCATCCGCCTGGTCTCCCCAAGTGGTTACATCTCCACGCTCGCGGGCTCCTTCGGGATTGTGGGAAGCGCGAGCGGCACGGGAGCGGCGGCGCAATTCACCAATCCAGGCGGAATCGCGGTCGACAGCACCGGGCACATCTACGTCGCCGACACAGGAAACAACGCCATCCGGTACGGAACGAGCACGTCGGCCCCGGTGATCGTGCAGCAGCCCGCTCCGATCCAGACCATTGCGACCGGAGCCTCCGCCACCGTCTACGCCACCGCGGCCGGCGTCGGCGTCACCTACCAATGGAACCTGAACGGGAGCCCGATCTCGGGCGCGTTGAGCCCGGTCCTCACCCTCCCGAACTTCCAGTCGGCCAACGCGGGATCCTACACCCTGACCGCGACCAATGCCAATGGAAGCGTGACGAGCGCCGCCGGGATTCTCACCAGTGTAGCTCCTCCGTCCATCACCGCGCAGCCCACCTCGGCAACGGTCACCTCCGGGGCGCAGGCCTCGTTCACCGTAACCGCGACCGGGACCGGCACCCTGTCCTACCAGTGGCTGCACTTCGGCCAGCCGGTCGCGGGCGCCACTGCGTCGACGCTCACGATCGCCGCGGTCGCCGCGACGGACTCCGGCCCTTACACGGTTGTCGTCACCAATGCGGGCGGCAGCACGACGAGCAGCGAGGCAGATCTCGCGGTCGCCGCCTCGACGGGGCTCGTCTACACGGACATCGACTTTAGCACGTTCCCGGTGGGCGCCAGCACGCTCCAGCCGGGATTCACCGTGACGGCCTACGGCCTCACGTTTATCGCGTTGGGCGCAAGCGATCCCCTGTTCGGAGTCGTGGGCAGCTCCGTCCTCGGAAGCGGCCCTGCAGGCTACATAGGAGGGGCCGGGACCACGTCGTTCTTCGGGGCCGACGCAACCATTCAAACCGCGCTACCGGGAGACATCGACCTTCGCCTGTTTCCGGGAAGCGACCCCGAGAACACCGTCACCCTCACCGCCGCCGGCAACCCCGTCATTCAGTTTGACATCGATTTTGCGGTCTCGAGGAACGGCAGCACGAACCAGCAGAGCTTCGGATTCTTCATCTACGACGCCTCGCATGAGCGCATTCCCAACTTCATCTCGTCGAACGCCGTCGGCGCGAATCCAGGGGTGGAGACGGGCAACGCGGTGCTCGACCACCACTCCATCGTCAACATCGACCCCACCAATGAGGTGTACATCCAGGACAACACGAGCGCCACGGCGATCGACACCGGGGTCTCGCTCACCTCGGGCGGCGCCTACCACCTGCAGACCTCGGTAGACTACGCCACGGCCGTATGGTCGGCGACGCTCACGAACTCCTCCACAAACCAGGTGGTCTCCCTTGCCTCCAATCGGTCCATCAATGTAAGCGGCTACACCCTGAGCGGCCTAACGACGCTCTCGGACGGATGGGCGATCATTGACGCTCCCTCCGCCAACGTCTCCTCCAGCAACGATTCCTTTGAGGACCGCCTGTTGGTCAAAAACTACAAGGTGACCCAGGTGACGCCGACCCCCACTCCGACCCCGACACCGACTCCAACGCCCACGCCGTCGCCAACACCCACTCCTTCGCCGACCCCTACCCCGACTCCGACACCCACGCCATCGCCTACTCCCACCCCTTCACCGACGCCTACGCCGACCCCGAGCACCACGCCGTTGACTCCCACGCCAACCCCGACGGCGACACCCATCCCCTCGCCGACCCCCACGCCGTCACCGACGCCTACGCCGACCCCGAGCCCAACGCCGACACCCAGTCCCACACCCACTCCTAGCCCGACCCCCACGCCGACCCCTACACCGACCCCGATTATTGCTCCGGCGATCCTGAGCGAGCCGAGCGCGCTGACGGTAAACGCCGGTGGAGTCGCCGCCTTCTGGGCGACGGCGAGCGGGACTTATCCCCTGTCCTACCAGTGGCAGTTTAACGGGGACAACATCACCGGGGCGACGAGCGGTGAGCTCCTGATCACCGACGTCCAGCCTGACATCGCAGGCTCGTACACCGTGGTGATTTCCAATGCCTCGGGCTCCGTCACCAGCATCCCCGTCACCCTGACCGTCAACCAGGCACCGGCGACAGGCGGGACGACGACCACCTTCACGAGCGAGCCGAGCTCCCAGGTCATCTCCGGAGGGGCCACCGTGGTCTTCAGCGCATTTGCGGGTTCGGGTTCGTCCGGGTCCGAGGTCGTGCTTCGGACCGCGGCAGAACTCGGCACAAAGAACCCCGCGCTGGTCCCCAGGGCCAGCACGACCACCTACCAGTGGTTCTTCAACGGGGTCCCGATCGCCGGGGCCACGAGCACCATCTACGTCCTCTACGGGGCCACCGCCGCGGACAACGGCAGCTACAGCTGCATTGCGACCAGCGCCTCCGGGGTCGCAGTGAGCCAGGCCGCGACGCTCAACGTCGTAGCCGCCCCCGCCAACCCCGGCCGGATCGTGAACGTGTCCTGCCGCGCCCCGGTCGGAACGGGTGCCAACCAATTGATCGTGGGCTACGTGGTCGGCGGACAGGGTACCTCGGGGACGGAGCCGCTCCTCATCCGTGCCTCGGGCCCGGCCCTCACCGCTTTCGGGGTCTCGGGCGTACTGCCCGACCCGCAGCTCACGCTGAACGGCCCCTCGGGAATCCTCGGCACGAACAGCGGCTGGGGCGGCAACCCCCAGATCGCGGCAGCCGCGACGGAAGTCGGAGCTTTCGCCTGGGCAGCGACGGGCTCTCCCGACGCAGCCCTCGTGGAAACGCTCGGCAGCGGTGCCTACACCGCCGAGATCACCGGCGCAAGCGGCGACACCGGTGTCGCCCTGGCCGAGATCTATGACACGACGGCCGCGGCAGCCTACTCGGCCACCTCGCCCCACCTGATAAACATCTCGGCCCGCGTGAAGGTCGGCACAGGCGGCAACCTCCTGATCGCCGGGTTCGTGGTGGGTGGCTCCACCGCAAAGACCGTGCTGGTCCGCGCCTCGGGCCCGGCACTCACGGCCTTTGGGGTGCCCTCGACCCTCGCCGACCCCCAGCTTCGGATCTTCAGGAGCAACAGCGACGGCACCTCGACCCTCCTGCAGACCAACACGGGTTGGGGCGCCGATCCGACGCTCGCTTCAGCAGCCGCCCGGGTCGGGGCCTTCTCGTGGGGGTCCTCCGCAACCGCGGACTCCGCTATCCTCGTGACCCTGCCGCCGGGTTCCTACACAGCCCAGGTTTCGGGCGCCTCCGGGGACACCGGCGTGGCCCTTGTCGAGGTTTACGACGTCCAATAGCCCCGCAAGGGTCCGGCGGCTCTGGAATTGGAGGGAAGGCCCCCGTGAACTGGGGGCCTTTCCCATTGCCATGCATGGGGCTGCGCGCAACGCTCTCCCTTTAACGTGAACGATTCCTTCGAAGAGACCGCCTCGGGCGGGGGCGCGCTCCGCCTCCAGAAGTTCATCGCCGACGCGGGCATCTGCTCCCGGCGCAACGCCGAGGCCCTGATCACGCAGGGCGAGGTCTACGTGAACGGTAAGCCCGCAATCCACGGCCAGAAGGTGACCCCCGGGGTCGACAAGGTGGTCGTCAGCGGGAAGACCGTCCGCAACCAGCCGCAGCCGCGGATCACGCTCGCCGTCAACAAGCCCCGGGGCCTCATCTGCTCCAACGACGACCCCCACAACCCGGACACGATCTTCACGCTCCTCCCGAGGGAGTACAACCGCTTCCGGTTCTTCTGCGCTGGGCGCCTCGACAAGGACAGCGAGGGCCTGGTGATCCTGACGACCGACGGCGAACTCGCCAATCGCCTGATGCACCCCTCCGGGGAGGTGATCAAGAGGTACCATGTGACGCTCAAGCAGGCCTTTCCGGCAACCAAGCTCCCACGGCTCGTCAAGGGCCTCACCTTCGAGGGCGAGCGCCTGAAGGTCGAGCGGGCCGCCCTCATAAGCCCCAGGGCCGACCGCACCGGCTTCGACCTGGACGTCCACATGCACCACGGCAAGAAGCGCGAAATCCGGCTCCTATTCTCGGCCCTGGGCTACATCGTCCTGCGCCTGCGCCGGTACCAGATAGGCGCCGTCCGCCTGAAGGGAATCCCGTTGCGCGGCGCAAAACAACTTGCTTCAAAGGAGATCGAGCAACTTTTCCGGTCGCCGACCACGCCGCACGCGGCGCTCCAGGCGACCGCATCCGAGGAAACCCAACTTCATGAAGATTAAATCCATCGCCTCCCTGGCCTCCCTTGGCTGGTGCGCCTCCCTGGTCGGAGCGACCCTGAGCGCCCCGACCGCCGTCCAGGTCCAGCCGGATCCCACGTCCGCCGTGATCGTGGTCCTGAAGGCCGGGACCGAGCAGCCCGTCGCAAGCGACAAGGTCGGCCCCCCACCCGCCGGCTGGACCGCCGTCGATGTCCCCGGCCCCTTCGTCGCCTTCGTGAAGAACAAGGACCTCTCGAAGTCCCTGGACGTGATCCCGGGCGCGAGCGTCTACCTGACGCCCAAGGACGGGACCCCCGTCCTCACGACCTTCGCAGCGGGTGACAAGGCCGAGATCACCGGCCTCCACGGCGGCTGGACCCAGATCCGCCTGGATAAGACCCTCGTGGGCTACATCCAGCTGTCCCCGGCAGCGCCCGCGGCCCCGATCGCGGAGGCCCCCGCCGCGGCCCCTGCCCCGGCGCCTGCGGCAGCAGCCGCGCCCTCGGCGCCCGCCGAGACCTACATCCCGTCCCGCCTTTACGAGGGCACGCTCGCCTCGACCAAGTCGCTCCTTGCCGGCAAGAAGCCCTACGCCTGGCAGCTCTCCGATGCCGACGGCAACTTGATCGCCTACGTGGACCTCTCCCACCTGCTCCTGACCGACCAGATAGAGAACTACTCCGGTCATGCCGTCGTTGTCCTCGGCGCCCTGAAGCCCATCGACGGCAGCAAGGACCTGGTCGTGGACGCCGAGGGCCTCCGCCTTAAGTAGATGGAGGCGATCGACGGCAACCGGATCGCGGCCGAGATCATCGCCGAGCTGAAGGCCGAGGTCTCGGCGCTCGTCGGCCGGAAGCCCTGCATCGCGCTCGTCCGGGTGGGCGACGACCCCGCCTCGGTCTCGTACGTCAAGAAGAAGGGCCAGACGGCCGCCGAGATTGGGATCGAGAGCCGCGTCCTCCTTCCCCCGGTCACGATCCGCCAGGAGGAGCTCGTGGCGCTCGTGGACACCTTGAATGCCGACCCGGCGATCGACGGCATCCTGGTCCAGTCGCCGCTCCCCGGGGGATTGGACGAGTCCGCGATCTTCCGCCGGATCGCGCCCGAGAAGGACGTCGACGGGTTTAACCCCCTTAACCTCGGGAAACTCGCCCAGGAGGACGAGTCGGGCTTCTCCGCCTGCACCCCGGCGGGGATCATGGAGCTCCTCCTGCGGAGCAAGGTGGACCTGGGCGGGAAGCACGTGGTGGTGCTCGGGCGCTCGCTCATCGTTGGAAAGCCCGCCGCGCTCCTCGCCCTCCAGAAGAAGGCGGGCGCCAACGCGACCGTCACCATCTGCCACTCCAGGACCACGGACCTTCCCTCAATCACGCGCCAGGCCGATGTCCTGATCGCCGCCATCGGCAGGCCCGAGTTCGTGAAGGCCTCCATGGTGAAGCCCGGGGTGGTCGTGATCGACGTCGGCATAAACCGGGTCCCGGATGCGTCCAAGAAGTCGGGATACCGCCTGGTGGGCGACGTGGACTTTCTGGGTGTCTCCCCCCTTGCCTCCAAGATCACGCCGGTCCCGGGCGGCGTGGGCCCCATGACGGTCGCCATGCTCATGCGCAACACCGTCAAGGCGTACCGCCTGCGCGAGGCACTATAATTATTATCGAGCGTTCGTGGGCTTGCGCCCCGGCTCCGGTCGCCCATGCTCCGCGGGAGAAACACCCCATGTCCCGCGCGCGCATCCTGGTCGTCGACGACCAGCCCATCAATGTCCAGCTTCTCAAGCGCAAGCTTGAGCGCTGCGAGCTCGACGTGTCGACGGCCAACAACGGCCTCGAGGCGCTGGAGCAGGTGAGGCTGCACAAGCCCGACCTGATCCTTTTGGACCTGATGATGCCCGACATGGACGGGATCGAGGTGTGCGAGCGCCTGCAGGCGAGCAGCGACACCCGCTCGATTCCCGTCATCTTCGTGACGGCGCGCACCACCAAGGAGAGCAAGCTCGAGGGCCTGGCGGTCGGCGCCGTGGACTACATCACCAAGCCGATCGACCTGGACGAGACCGTGGCCCGTGTCCAGACGCAGCTCCGCTTCGCCGCCATCAACCGCGAGAACCTCGAGCTCCAGAGGCGCCTTGAGGAGTCGCGCAGGGCCGCGACCATCGGCGCCGTGGCCCAGGGGATCGCCCACAACCTGAACAACCTCCTGGGGGTCGTGATCGGGTACCTGGACCTCATCAAGAGCGGCTACGACAAGCCCGCCAACGTGAAGAAGAACGCCCAGAACGTGGACGACGCGATCCAGAGGATCGTGGCCATCATCCGCCAGCTGAGCACGCTGGTCGTCAAGTCCCGGCCGGACCTGACGCGGGTGCCGCTCCAGCGCCTCATTGACGGCGGGATCCGCCGCTTCCACAGCGACTACAAGCTCGAGGCGAGCGTGACCGTGAACAATGCGGCCGCGGACATGGAGATCGACACGAACATAGAGACCTTCGAGGAGGTGCTCTCCAAGCTCCTCATCAACGCCTGGGAATCCTACCACGAGGGCCCGATGGACCAGCGCCCGATCACGGTCCACACGCGCGTCTTCGACAAGCCCCGCGGCGAGAAGATGCTCGAGGTGCGCGTGGACGACGAGGGCGACGGCATTGCCGAGGAGATTCGGGACCGGATGTTTGAGCCCTTCGTGAGCACGAAACGCACGGTCGGGGTCGGCATGGGCCTCACGATCGCGCGCCACTCTCTCCGGAGCGTCGGGGGCGAGGTCACGATGGCCGCGCGCTCGCCCAAGGGGGCGAGCGCCCTCATGGTGCACCCGGTGCGCGACCCCCGCCAGCGGGACAAGTCCCAAGAAACCGACGACTAAGGCCTTAATCCCCAAGGGAGCCGGCCACACGCCATGGACACCATCGCATTTCTGGGAGCCGGCTCAATGGCCGCGGCCATGGTTGAGGGAATGATCGCGAAGGGCGCCTATGCCCCGGGGAAGATCGCCTGCCTGGGCGGAGGGGGACAGACGGGCCCTGCCCTCGCCAAGCGCTCGGGGATACGCCTTGCGACCTCGCTTGAGGACCTGCTGGCCGGCGCCGACACCCTTGTCGTCGCCTTCAAGCCGCAGCACCTGGCCTCGGCGGACCCGCGGCTCGCGGGCCTAACCTCCGGACGCCTGGTCATCTCGGTCCTGGCCGGGAAGAAGATCGAGGCGATGCGCACGGTGTTCCCCGGGGCGCGCGCGCTCGTCAGGAGCATGCCCAACACCCCCGGCCAGATCGGCGCAGGCTTGACCGGCTGGTGCTCGGACAAGCCGCTTTCCGCCGCCGACCGCGCGAGGCTCGACTCGGTCTTCGGCGCCCTCGGCAAGGCGGTCGAGCTTCCCGAGGCGCAGATCGACGGCCTGACCGCGATAAGCGGCGCAGGGCCGGCGTACGTCTTCGAGTTCGCGGCCGCGCTCAGGGACGCCGGCTTGAGCCTGGGCTTCGACAAGGCGACCGCGAACCTGATGTCGGTTGAGACCGTGCTCGGGGCCGCACTCCTCCTCGCCAGGCGCGGTGTCGATCCGGAGATCCTGCGGGCCGAGGTCACCTCCCCGAACGGCGTCACCGCGGCGGGCCTTAGGAAGATGTCCGACAGGGACTTCAGGGGCATGATCCGCGAGACGGTGGCGGCGGCGCGCGCCCGCGCCGAGGAGCTCTCGACCTAAACGATGCCCTCCAATCCCCTAGGCGGAAGGATACTTGTGACCGGCGGGGCCGGCTTTATCGGGAGCGCGCTAGTCTGGGCGCTCAATGCCCGGGGACTCGAGGACATCGTCGTCTGCGACATCCTCCAGTCCGACGAGAAGTGGCGCAATCTGGTTCCGCTCCGGTACGCCGACTACGTCGAGGGGCCCGCGCTCCGCGCGAGGCTCGCCCAGAGCCCCGGGTCATTCGGGAAGTTCTCGGCCGTGTTCCACCTGGGGGCGTGCTCGGCGACGACCGAGCGCGACGCCTCGTATCTCGTCGACAACAACACGGCCTTCACCCGGGAGCTCGCCGCCTGGGCGCTCAGCACCGGGGCCCGCTTCGTCTACGCCTCCTCCGCAGCCACCTACGGGGACGGCGCGGAGGGCATGGATGACAAGGCTCCCGCGCTTGAGCGTCTAAGGCCTCTCAACATGTACGGGTACTCGAAGCACCTGTTCGACCTCCATGCCCGGAGGCTCGGGTGGCTCGACCGGGTCGTGGGCCTGAAGTACTTCAACGTCTACGGTCCCAACGAGGCCCACAAGGGCGACATGCGCTCCGTGGTGGCGAAGGCCCATGTCCAGATCAGGGAGACCGGGAAACTGGGCCTCTTCAAGAGCTACGACCCGAAATACCCCGACGGGGGCCAGATGCGGGACTTCCTGTACGTGAAGGATGCGGTCGAGATGACGCTCCACTTCGCCGAGAAGGGTTCCTCCGCAGCGGGGCTCTATAACATCGGCTCAGGCGAGGCGAACACCTGGCTCGCTCTCTCGGACGCGATCTTTGCGGCCCTGGGGCGAAAGCCCGATGTCACCTTCATCGACATGCCCGAGACCCTCCGCGCCAAGTACCAGTACTACACGAAGGCGGACATCTCGAAGCTGCGGGCCACGGGCTACGACAGGGCGATCACCCCGCTCGCCGACGCCGTGGCCGACTACGTGCGGAACTACCTGGTGCCGGACAAGCGGCTGGGGGCGTGAGGTCGGCATCCCTTTTTAGGTCGCCCGCCGCGCAGAAGGACCCGATCATCCGGCGGTCCGGCTTCCCGTCCCACCGCGGCAAGGGCTACCCCTTGTGCGGCCGCGCATGATATTTACCACCTATTGGTTTATAGCTTTTTCCGTTTTCGTGGTGGCCGTCTACCGGCTCCTTCCAAGGCCGTCGTGGAGGCTCGGGTTCCTGGGGCTAGGCTGCCTCGTGTTCCACGCCCATTTTGCCGGGCCGGCGGGGATGGCCCCGATCATAGCCCTGATGATCGTGACCTACTTTGCGGGGCTTTCGCGCAGGCGGGGCGCCTGCCTCGCGGCCATGGCGCTCAGCGTCTTTGCCCTGTGCTTCTACAAGTACGTCTTCTTCATAATCGCCCAGGCGGTCGGGCCCTGGGCCCCCGACACCGCCCGCCAGCTTGCCGACCAGGCGCGGAGCATCATGCCCGGGGCACCCCCCTTGGGGATAAGCTTCTTCGCGTTCGAGTTCGTTCACTACCTCTACGAGGTGAGGAACGGGGGCGAACCGATCCGGAACCCGCTCAAGTTCCTGCTCTTCTCGATCTTCTTCCCGAGCCTTGTCGCGGGCCCCATCAAGCGCTACCGGCAGTTCATCCCGGCGCTCGAGGAGAGCAGCCGGACGTACAACGCTGCGTTCCTTGGGGAGGGCCTTTTCCGGATCGCCACCGGATTCGTGAAGAAGGTCGTCATCGCCGACAACCTGAACGTCTGGATCGATGCCACCCAGCCGGAATTCGCGTCGCTCTCGATCGCCACCCGCTGGGTCTTCCTCTGCGCCGTGGGCGCCCGGATCCTCATGGATTTCTCGGGCTACAGCGACATCGCGATCGGCGTCGCCCGGCTCCTCGGCATCACGCTCCCCGAGAACTTCAACTGGCCCTACCTGGCGAGGAGCATCCAGGACTTCTGGCAGCGCTGGCACATCTCGCTCTCCCTGTGGATCAGGGACTACGTCTACATCCCGCTCGGGGGAAACCGGCACGGGGTTCCCCGCCGGATCGCGAACGGACTGCTTGCATTCGCGCTCTGCGGCCTCTGGCACGGCCCGGCGTGGCATTTCGTCGCCTGGGGCCTCTACCACGGCCTGGGGCTCACGATCAGCTCGGGCTACTCCCGGATCCCGGCCGTCGGCACCTTCTTCACGCGGGTGTTCGCGCGCGAGCCCCTGGTCGCTCTTGCCCTCACCCAGGTCTTCGTGCTCTGCGGCTGGCTCCTCTTCTTCTATCCCATCCATGACGCCCTTCGGATGGCGGGGCAACTCTTCGGCCTATGAGTGAGCTCCCCCCCGGATCCCCTCCCCGCCGATCGCCCCTCTTTAGGCCGGGGACCTTCGTGCTCGGCCTCGTCGTGGGCCTCCTCCTCTGCTCCCTCGTGGCGCGGCACGTCTCAAGCCGCTCCTACCACGAGGGCTTCACCCGCTTCTACTTGGGCATTTCCCCGGAGGCGCAGTACTACCCCACCCTGGACGAGATGAAGGGCATCGTCCGCTCCGGCTGCCGGCCCGACCAGACGCTCGTCATCGTCGGGGGCAATTCGATCTTTAACGGCGTCGGTCAGCCCGCGGGCAAGGTATGGACCGAGGAGCTCCAAAGCCAGCTCGGCGACGGCTATTTTGTCGTCAACTTCGCCTTCCGCGGCGCCCTCTGCACGGACGGTGGCGCGGTCGTGGCCGAGGCCCTCCGAAACGAGTTTCCCCGCCAGATCTACGTGGCCAATACCTCCCCGTTCGGTGCCATCGCCCCCTATGGGACGGAGCCCTACCGGTATCTCTTCTGGGAGGCCCTGTCCCGGGGCGAGTTGGAGGCCTTCCCGGCCCGCGATGCGGCCGTGTCCGACTATAGAAGAATATTCATGAGCTGGGGCGAGCGCTTCAACGCGGGGGCAAGGGAGTCGCTCGACCGGATCCTCAGGTTCAGGGACCTGTGGAACTGGGTCGGGTTCAATTACCTGTTCACGATACAGAACCCGATGACACCGCACCTGCCCGAGGCCATGGCGCCCCGGAGCCAGATCCCCGACACGGAGACCGATTTCGACACGATCCCCTTTGAGGAGCGGTTCCGGCCGGAGATAAGGGACGCCGAGATGAAGATTGTCCGCGGGTTCTCCCAGCTCTTCTACGCGGAGGGTCCCGGCCACGCCTGGGTTCTTAGTCCGAAGAAGGCGAAGGACTACGAGGAGGATGTCCGCATGGCGTTCCCGGATGACCTGAAGGCCCGCACGCTGATCATGCTCAGCCGGAACAGCCCCCTTTACCTGGACCAGCTCTCGCCCTCGGAGCGCTCCCGCGACAACCAGGCTTACCGCGACGCCATAGGCCTTTGGCAGAAGGCGGGCTACCAGGCCGCCGAATACGGGACGGGCTACGACGTCCTGGATTTCGGCGACCGGACCCACCTGACATCGGCCGGGGGGCAGAAGCTGGCACGCACGGTTGCGGACCTTGTCAGGTCGCTCGCTGAAAAACGGGGCTACACCGCCCACACCTCCCCCTCACCATGAAGCTCTTGGACGACGCAATCGCCGGCCTCTCCCCGGCCCTCCAGAAGGCCCTGGCCCATGCGGGCTCGCTCGCTTTGGGAATCATCCTGGCCGTGCTCCTGCATTATGTGCTTTACCGGATCGGGCTCCCGAGCAAGCCGTTCATCTATGTCGCGTTTTAGCGCGGGCAGCCCCGCCCCAATCTTCTCGGCCCGGCTCGCATGGTGGCGCCTAGCTCCCGCCTGAATGCCAGCGGAAACAAACCCCCAGGTTGGTTGGGGCCGGCATCTGAACAGGGGTGCCGAGGCCCTGTCCCTCCTCCTCGCCGTAGCGATAGCCGAGCGTCTCTTTCTCGAAACACCGCTCTCCTGGACAGCCAAGGGTGTCGCGCTTGCCCTGCTCCTGTTCGCGCCCGGTGCACGCGATGACGGCGCCGCGCCCGGGGCAAGGCGATTCCTGAAACGCCTTCCCGTCCTTTCCGCGATCGCAGCGGCCCTGGGGGCCGTCTTCTATTTCATGGCGGCCCCGGCGGCCCCTTTCTACCTTTTCGCACCCCTCTGGATAGTGTTGTGCGGCGTGTGCCGCCTGGCGCCGGGAGCGTACCGCCTCCTGGTCGTTCCCGCGTACACGGTGGTCCTAGCCACGGTGCGCGGGGACTATCACCTGGCTCGCCAGGCATCTGGATCGATCGCCGCGGCTTTCAAGGCCGCGGTTTCGATGCGCATCGACATCATCCTCGGCTTTGCGGCGCTCGCGGGAATCGTCATGGTCTTGGGGGCGGGATTCCTGCCCCATGAGTGGCAGGGGGCGCCGCTTTCCGTGCTCCTCGACCGCGCGCACGTTGTCTTCTACGGCTATGTTGCGCTTGCCGGAGCCGGCTACGCCACTGCGCTCGCGCGCCGTGCGCGAAGCGAGGCCGCGGCGGCGGAAAACTGCCGCTGGATCGTGTTGGGGGTGGCGTGGGTGTTCCTCATGCGCCCCTTCTTCTCCGTGGTCCTCCAGGGGACGCCGGACGCCGCGTGGTACGGAACCATGATGGCGGACATGCTGGCGCAGGTTCGGGCGGGCGTGTTTCCGGTGTTTTCCGGCCAGAGCGAATTCCAGTTCAACGGCGCCATCTATCCCCTGCGCGTTGCCCCGCTGTTCCACTACATGGGCGCGCTCGTGGACACCCTCACGCTCAGGACCCTGGGGGCGTTCGCGGTCCAGAACCTGCTCCTGTGCCTGGAGGCCCTTGCCGCCCTGGTCTCGTGCTACCTGGCGACCGCCGCGATGCTTCCCGGGAAACGCTGGGCCGCGTGCGCGCTTTCCCTCCTCTTCGTCAGCTGCCCGGGGGTTCTCGGCATCGTCTACAACACCGACCTCTACATGTCGTGGATGACCGTGTCCCTGGTTCCAGTGGTGTATTATGGGCTCGTGCGGGTCATCCGCGGCGACGCCCTCCCAGGGTACCTGACCCTGGGAGGGGCGCTCGGGCTCATGTGGTGGGGCCACACCCCCATCGCCCTGTGGACAACGCTCTTCTCGGGATGCGCGATGGGCATTCACGTCCTGCTCAAATGGCCCGGCCGCGCGCTGCGGGAGCACGCGGCGATGGGCGCCGCGCTGTTCGCCCTCATAGCCGCCTACCCGGTCATCTCGGTGCTGGCCTTTCCGCCCGTCGCGGGGATGAAGCCGGCCAACTTCCAGCAGGCGAGGCCCGACAGCGTCGTCTATTTCGTGTGCCAGGTGTTCCCGGGCATCTTCCTGCCGCTCAGCGAGAACGGGCGCCAGCTGAGCGATTTTCAGCTGGGGTATTCCCTGGGGTTCATGTTCCTGGTTTGCCTCGTGGGGCTAAGGTGGATGAAGGGCCAGGAGCAGCGCATTCTCGTGGGCATCGCGGGCTGCATCCTGCTCCTGCTCACGCCCCTTCACGGACTCGCGCTCGCACTCTGGTCGCTCGTGCCCGGATTCGTGCGCAACATAAACGGCACCTGGGCGATGAACCGCCTCTACGTGGTCCTTGCCGGCGCCTTGGTCCTCTCAGGGGCCCTGGCGATCAACCGGCTGCTGTCGGGCACGGCATCCTCGAAGAGATGGGTCTACGGGGTCCTGATCCTCATGTGCGGATGGAGCCTGGCGGAGACCCGCAGGTTCAAGTTCGGCTCGGCGGAGCACCCCCGGACGGAGGCGCAGTCCGCGGCCCTGCTCTATCCCGAGAACGTCATGGTGACGCAGTATGCCTATCTTGTGTTTCCCAAGCTCCCCGGCCGCTTCACCCACGGCGTCGCCGATCCCCAGATGGAGAACCGCATCCTCTCTGAAAGCGGCAGCGGGGTCCTTGAGGACAATGAACAGGGGATAAATATGCAGGCGGGGCCGGCCTTTTCCACGGAGTTTGCCGTGGACTACACGTCCTACGCAGGAAAGGCGCTCATTGCCAAGGACCCCATCGTCCTAATCCCGGGAAGGCGCTACATCGCCGAGTTTCAATTTGAGAACCCGGAGGCGGCCTCCGGGGTGCTTCAGATAGCCGGCCAGACGTTCATCCGCGAGTACCAGCTCCCCGTCTACGGCGGGGCGAAGGCGTTTGGCAGCGGCAGGGCCAACTCAAGAAGGCTGTCCCTTTGGACAAGCGCCCCGTCCCCTGAAAGCCTGACCGTCCATTTCTTCCCGGATGCCCCCAGGGCGATGGCCGGCTCCCTTCCCTTCGCGAAAATCCGGGTGGCGAGCTATGATCCCGCCCTCCTGCCCGTCAGGGTTTCGCAGTGGATTCCCTACCAGGCTCAGGTGAAGGCGAACGGCCCCGGCTGGCTGGAAACGCCGCGGATGTACCAGTCCGCGTACCGCGCGCGCGTGGACGGGAAGCCGGCGGAGGTCCGGGAATCGCCCGACGGCCTTGCCATGGTAGCCGTTCCCAAGGGTCCGTCGCAGGTCACCCTCGAGTTTGATGCCCCGCTTCTCCTTGAACTCACCTTCTTTGTCTCCGCGTTCTCCGCGATCGGATGGGTCCTTTGGCTGGCACGCAGGACTTTTGCGCGTATCAACTAGGGCGTTGCAGGCCGCGGTGCCCACCGCAAAGCCGGGTTGCTTCTGATCGGGCGCTCTACGGCACGTCCGCTTTCGCCCTAGTAATGGCAGCGCAGCTGGGAAATCAACAGTTTGCCGTCCTTGACCGTGTCGACCATGCGGTGCTCCTCTGTGATCCGCCGCGACCCATAGCCTGAAACGGCGTGCCGCCGGGGCTCCTACTCGGAGTCTCAATCAGGTCGTGGACCCGACGCACCGTCTTCCTGTCAGTGGCCTGCCGGTAAAGGTAGTCTTCCCAGGCGTCGGGAGCAAAAGTGAATTTCACTCCTGCAGTTTCAATTTGTGCTCTCTGCCTTTTCCTTGCTCGGGGCTTTGGATGGCGTCCAAGAGCCTTCGAGCATTGGCCGGACTGCGAAGCACATGCGCCGTCTCCTCGAGCGCCTGATACTCCCCAAGCGAAACCATGACCACATACTGCTGCTTGCCGGAACGCGTGATCAGGCAAGGCGCGCGATCCTCGCACACGCGGTCCATGGTATTTGCCAGATTCTGCCGTGCCGCGGTGTAGGTAATGGCGTTCATGTACATAAAACGGAACATGTACGTATTTCTTTCAACAGGCACTCCGCACAATCAGAAGGGGCACCTCGGATTCGGTAACTGACCCCCATCGGGCCGGCGGCCCCTACTTCACGTCCTGCAACTCGGCCTCGCTGAATTCCTTGCGGTCGCCGAGCGACTTCCGCACCGCGGAAACCTCGTCGGCCGTGACCGCACCGGCCTTGTTGCCCCATTCCTGGCGCACATAGGTGAGGACGGCGGCCACCTTCTCGTCGCTCCAATTGTAGGCGGAGCCGGCGACCTGGCCAAAGACCGGCATCGCCGCTGCCCCGAAGTCCTTGCCCGCAACCGTGACCTTGCCCTTAAGGCCGTAGAGCACGATCCGGATGACGCGGGAGGACGGCCCGTTGACCCATTCCGAGCCCGCCAGGGGCGGATAAATGCCCGCTATGCCCGTTCCCGTGGCCTGGTGGCAGGTGATGCAGACGGCGTTAAACTGGGTCTTTCCCTGGGCGATCGGGTCGATCTTCACGGCAACCGGCGCCCCCGAGGAGGGCTTCTGGTTCTCGTTGTAGACCACGCCGCTGTAGTGGGCCGTGTAGCGGTTCAGGTACGTCCCCGCGAAGAGGATCAGGCCGCTCAGCGTGAAGAGGATCGCGATCGGGAGCAGCTTGTAGCGCGCCCCGTCGTCCGGATGGCGCCCCAGGAGCTTCTCGTGGGCATCCAGCACCCCGAGGTCGGAGGCCTTCGCCTGGTCCACCCGCGGATCGTTGTTCAAGGGCTCGCTCATTTTGCAGCTCCGGTCTCCCCCTCTTCCTTGGCCGGGACAAAGGGCGCCGCCTCCGGGTAGACATAGGGATTGGAAAGGCTGAGGAGGTACGCCACGAGGGAATCCGCATCCGGGGTCGGGACGACCTCGAACCCGGCCTTGGGCTCCAGGGCCCCGACAAGCTTCAAGGCCTTCTCGGAAGGCTGGCCGCCGACGCCCACCGCGCGCGTCTCAAAGAGGAATCGGTAGGACGGCATCCCATTGGCTCCGGCATAAAGGAGCTTGAGGAGGTCCGAGGCGTCGGGCGCCGTGGGCTTGCGGTCGGCCAGGTTCGCCAGGTCCGGTCCCGTCCGCGAAAGCCCGAGCTGCGGGGCCGGCTGATAGATGTAGTCCCGGGCGACGCTCTGGCGGTCGCCCCAGCCCCGGTCCTTGTCCGAGCCAAACCCGGGCCGGCGGACCTGCTGCGTGTGGCACTCGGCGCAGCCCAGGCCCCTGTAGACCAGCTGCCCCTGGGCGGCGGCTCCCGGCATGCGCTGCGGGAAGGCGTTCGTCTGGGAGTCGTCGTAGAACGGGGCCAGGGCGCCCAGCTGGGCGTTTGAACCCAGCACGATCCCGCCCCAGGAGATCCCGAGGGCGGCCACCAGGCCTAGGAAGAAGATGACGTTGCTTTTCACGACGCGTGGGTCTCCAGGGCCTCGGGCTCGGCGAAGGTGGCCGGCGCCGAGACCTTCAGGATCTCGCAGGCCGTCCCGTAGAAGTTGGCGAGGAAGCAGATGTTGCCAAGGAGCAGGACGGCGTAGGCGGCCGTCGCCCCGAGGAGCGCCCCGCGGGTGTCCGTTGCGATGGTCGAGAACGGCACGGTGACATCCAGGAGGTCGTGGCTCTGGGTGGCGCCCGCCGCGCAGAGCGAGACCACGAGGAGCGCGATCCCGAGGAGCGAGAGGGAGAGGTGCGCCCAGACAAGCATGGGTGAAAGCCAGGCCTTCCCCGTGATCCGGGGCAGCGCGAAGTAGACGCCGCCAAAGAGGATCGAGGTCGCGGCTCCGTAGAGCGCGATCTGCTTCTGCGCCTCGTCAAAGTACGTGAACTGGGTGTGGAGCGCCACCGCGTGGAACGAGGTGATCGCGTCAAGGACGGCGCCCGCCACGTAGGCGGCGATCCCGAAGGCGATGAACTTGAGCGCCGTCCCCTGGAGCGAGAAGGCCCCGCGCAGGTTCAGGAGGACGACAAAGGTGTGGAAGAAGAGGAGCGCGCAGGAGACCACGGCCACGGACGGGATCCAGGCCGGGACCGGCCCTCCCAGGAGGTGGCGGCCGCCCGTCAGCCCTCCCACGAAAACGAGGCACCAGAAGCCGAGCGAGGCGAACTCATACGAGGGGAGCACCCTGCCGGTCACCTTCGGAACGACGAAGTACCCGACGCTGAGCGCGAGCGGCGCCAGCCAGAGCGTCCAGGCCGACTGGGCGTACCACCCAGCGATGATCGGCTGCATGACCCCGCGCGCCGGCGAGGAGAAGAGCATCACGTGCGCGATAGAGAGGAGCCAGGGGAAGAGGAAGAGGGCCGCCGCCGCATACCAGTGCGAGGCAAACGACACCCGCCGGAGCCGGCCCGCCCAGGCCAGGAGGCCGGGGATAGCGATCGCGGCGTAGGAGAAGAAGAGGATCAGCTGGACGTAGCCCGGGAGCTCCAGGAGCGGGAAGCCCGTGGCGTCCCCGACGGCGATCCCGATCACGGCTGCCAGGACCCCCAGGTTCCAGAATATCGCCCCCCCGAGCGCCCAGTTCTGGGCCCGGAGCGGCTCGCCGGAGAGGCGCCCGAGGACCCAGAGCGCGAGGGCAAGGCCCGCGTTCGCGAGCCAGCCGTACACGAAGGCCGTCTCGGCGATCGCGACCGTCCTGCCGTAGGTGAAGACCGGGCACACCGCCATGAAGCCCGGGGTGTGGAGCTGGATGGACCCGATAAGGGCAAAGATGCCCGAGATGACGAGCCAGCCTATCCCCTTGATGAGGAGAAGGAGGAGCGGCCAGCGGGACGCCGCGTCGGTGGGTGAGTATTCGCGGGTCGTGCTCATTTTGCCCCGTGCTCCTCGACGATCAGTTCCATGGCGCGGTCGACCGGCAGCTGGACGATCCCCTTGCTCTGGTCGACCCAGGCGTAGCTCGCGGCCTGCTCGGCCTGCTTCTTCCTGAGCTCCAGGAGGGCGGCCTTCCTCGACTCCGGGGTCGCCTTCCACTGGAGGTCCTTGGTCAGGTTCTCGGGCGCCTCGTTCTGGGGGGCGGCCGGCCGGTGGTGCGTGTAGACGCGCACGGTCACCACCCCGAAGAGCGAAAGGAGGACGAACAGGGCGACGATCGCCACGAGCGATACCGGCCGGGGAATGGGTGTGCTTGGGTCACTCATTGTGGTTCAGGCACTCTCCGATGCGGGGGTCGCGGATCGGGATAAGCTTCGTGGTCGGGAAGCTCCGGAGATAGGCGGCGATCGCGATCCCGCCGACCCCCACGACCGAGGTGATGGCCCAGAGGAGGTTGATCGAGAAGAAGGGCTGCGGGTTTCCCTGGGCGTCCTGGAGGGCGGGCAGGATGTTGTAGCTCAGGTCCACAAAGATCACGAAGAGCACCAGGTAGGCGATCCGCCGGATCGTCCGGTGCGTGACCTTGTAGCGGTACGAGAGGAGGAGCAGGAACGGCAGGAGGAAGTTCCCGAAGACCAGGAAGAGGCTTATGTACCACCAGTCGCCGTACTCGCGGATGTTGTACCAGAAGGTCTCCTCGGGGACGTTGGCGTTCCAGATCAGGAAGTACTGCGAGAAGCTGATGTA
>Ga0302319_10003145_pt1 | contig 34874 bp, 21 predicted proteins | sample Bog_T0_2_FD_203319 | JGI IMG/M metagenome (GOLD analysis project Ga0302319, IMG submission 203319) | Peat permafrost microbial communities from Stordalen Mire near Abisko, Sweden - Bog_T0_2 | ecosystem: Environmental > Terrestrial > Soil > Wetlands > Peat | place: Sweden: Abisko, Stordalen Mire...
AGGCTGAAGCCGACCTCAAGACCGCAATCAGCCTTGCTCCGCAAGCCCCGCAAGCCTATTTGGAGTTTGGAAAACTGCGCTTCGCGCAGAAGCGCTATCCGGAAGGAGTGGCGCTACTACAGCAGGCACTTCAGACTGACCCCAACTCGGTTGAAGCCGTACGCCTTCTGGTCAGCTACGACCTTTTCCAGAAAAAGCCGGCGGACGGCCTGGCCCGCTTGAAGTCGCAAATCGAGAAGAGTCCAAAGAATAGCGGCTTCTACGATCTTCTGGCCCAGTTGCAGGTGCAGACCGGCAGCTTTGACCAGGCTGCGGACACGGCCCAGAAGGCCATCCAGTTGAATCCTGGCGATGGTGAAGCGGTGATGCTGTTCGCACAGATTCAGGTGAAGCGGGGCCAGACTGCCAACGCTGTTGCGGTGTGGGAACAGTGGCTTGGTGCGCATCCCAACGACGCCGGAGCCATTGCAGTTCTCGGAACCCTGGAGGAATCGCGCGGAGATCATGCGAAGGCGGAAGCCTACTACAAGAAGGCTCTGCAGATTCAGCCGAAAAACGCAATTGCATCGAACAATTTGGCCTATCTGATGCTTGAGAACGGCGAAAACGTGGATGTGGCCTTGTCATTGGCGCAAACTGCGCGTCAGGCATTGCCGAATTCTTCCAACACCGCCGACACGCTTGCATTGGCCTACTATCACAAGGGAACCTACGGGTTTGCCCGCGATCTGCTGGAGGAAGCGATCAAGACCAATCCTAACGACGCTTCGATGCAATATCACCTGGGAATGGTGTACAGCAAGCTTTCCGACAGGAGCAATGCGGTGGTCCACTTCAAGAAGGCATTGGCGCTGGCACCGGACTCGCCGGAAGGAAAAGGCGCCAAGGCTGCGCTGCAAGGTCTCAGCTAACGGGCATTTGGTATGGCTGCATCAACTGGCTTCAGGGTTCCTCTCGGGAGATATCCCGGTAAAGCAAGCATTCCCTCAGGGGCTAAAGCCCGCGTTCATTTTGCTGCCTTTACAGCACGACTGAAGTCGTGCCCTTTCAAAGCGGCAACCTGATCAGAGGTTCATTAGCGTAAGGCGTGTCAGTAAACAACTATCCTGAGACGATAACAATCATCGCGCTCGGCAGCACGTTGCCGCCGAGCAGGGGAGAAAAACGATTGCAAGTGGACGATGGCACTGAGGCTGGGGAGGCGCACGTTCACTTTTCCCGGAAGCAAAACGGAACCGAAGGCCGTTCCTGGGTTCGGACCTTGGCCCAGGTGTTGTTCGTTGGCTTGTGCACTGAAGCAGTTTTCTCCATACCTTATCGGAGCGTCTATCTTGCCCGATATTCGGTACCGCTAGCTGCGTCTGTCGCAATTTGCGCGGTTGCAGCAATCGGCATCTGCTTCGCGTTTCGCCGGGTCATTTTGCAAGGGCTTGACCGTCTGCTGATGGCCCTCCCCATGGAGCACAAGGGCTGGCTCACATTCTGGCTGATCCTCGGGCTGGCCATACGGCTGGCGTGGATTCTGCGCTTCCCTGTCACGCTCAAGTCGGACTACCTGGTCTATTTTCAGAATGCCGCTGTGATGGCCCTCGGACAGAATCCGCACGGTGCATTTTTTCCTCCAGGATTCTCGTTGTTCCTAGCGCCCTTTTTTATGGTCTTTGGGGCGCACCTGTGGGTATGCGCGGGTTGCGCTCTGTTGCTGTTCACGGCGACTTACTTTCTTGCTTATGCCCTGGCCCTGCGGATTCAGGGCGGGCTGGCGTCACGCATTGCGCCGATGCTGGTTGCCGTATGGCCTGGCTATTTCATGCTTGCCGGAATCAACTGCAAGGAGAACTTTCTTGCCGTTCTGGTGCCGGCGTCTGTGCTGCTTTATTTAAAGGCAAGTGATTCAGAATCAGCTCATAAGCCGGCAGGCAAAACCGGATTTCGATGGAGGTTTGCGATTGCCGCAGGCTTGTGCATGGGACTGGTGGCTTTGACCCAGCCAGGCTACCTGCTGTTTCCCGCTGTCATCTTCGGGCTGGAGACGTTGCGGCGGACGGGGATTCTGATGTCTGCGGCCAGAACCGCAGTGTTTACCATTGCTGTGGTCGCGGCGATTTCACCCTGGACCTACAGGAATTACCTGGTCTTTCATCGCATTGTGCCCATATCCACCAATGGCGGGAATGTTTTTTATCGCGCCAATAACCCGCTTGCCAACGCGCATTTTGAGGCGCAGGGAGAACTGCCGCTGCCTAAAGACGAGTTTGCGGCGGACAAGGAAGGCTACAGGATGGCTGATGAGTGGATCACGCAAAATCCTGGAGCGTTTGCGACGCTGATGGTAAGGAAGCAGATTGTCTATCTTGGGGATGACGGGCTGGGGGCATACGAAACCTTGAAGCGCGACCTCAGTCCTTCAGTCGCGCTGTACGCTTCTTTGAAGGCGATCTCGAATTTGTATTGGCTGGTGATATGGGCGCTCCTGTTGCTGGGTTTCCCGCTGCTGTTCAGGATTCGCAACTGGCGGCTATGGTATGGCGCGTTGTTTCTTCCCCTGCTATACCAGTGGGTGATCGATAGCGTATTCGAGAGCGGGCCCCGCCATCATGTGCCTTATGTGGCGCTGTTCAGTGTGCTGGTTGGGCTGGTGTTCGAATCTCTGCAATCGACGGCGCGGAATCAAGTTCCCGGCATAATCGAAGCACGCGAAGCCATCAAGTAAAGAACCGCTTGGCTAGTGTGGAGTCTCAGAAGTTTGTGGCATTTGTCTTACACTACGGGGTTTGCCGCCATCTTCCCGAAAAGCAGGTCCTTCGGCTCCGCTGAAGTACGCTTCGCTCAGGATGACAGCTCATTTTTTGAAATGAACATTCGAGACAGAAAACTAGACCGCCTTATTCTCTAGAACGGGACGGGAACGGCGATAGAGCCAGTAAGAGTTCCAGATGTAGATGGTCCACCACAGGGCCGCTCGCGGGATGGACAGCTTGGAGAATTGGCGATAGATCTTCCAGGTGTCGGAAATCGCCCTGCGCTTATTTGCCGAACGGCTTTGCGCCGACAGGCGGTAACGGCCCAGATCATAGGGGAGCCGGTGTCCGTTCTCTCCCCGCTGGATGATGCTCATCCAGCCAATGAAGTCCTCGTGGGTGAGACGATAGCCGCGGGGAAAGTGGAAGCCAGGAACGCGTTCGAGATCGATGACCATGCTCAGACAACCGCCAGTGCCGCGCCGCAGGTGGAGGGTGCGAAAGTCCAGCACCTCAGGCCCCGTGATCAACGGACCAATCAGAGCGCCATCGTGGGACATGTGACGATAGTCGTGGTAAATGAAGCCATAGCCGTGGGTTGTCATCCAGTCCACGGCGCGGGCAAGTTTTTCCGGGAGCCACAAATCGTCGGCATCGAGAAAAGCGATGAACCTTCCGCGGGCTGCGTCGAGCGCCAGATTGCGCGCGGCCGAGGGGCCTTGACGCCCAGCAGATTGCAACACTCGAAAGCGCGGATCTTCAGCCGCAGCAGCCTCTATGATCTCCCGCGAGCCATCTATCGAGCCGTCGTCGACGAGAATCTGTTCCCAATCGGTGAATGTCTGGGCGCGGACAGTGTCCAGGGTCTCCGGCAACCAGCGCGCTGCGTTGTAAACCGGAGTGACGATTGAAACCAGGGGCATGAAACGGCCTTTCAGCGGATGCGGCAATCCTGCGGAGTGTCCGATCGGGTGGTGCGGCTATAGCAGAAGCTTTGTTGCTATGAACAGATGCAGGTCAAATGCAACGCCATCGGATGGCGAATCTCGGCACCACAAGCAGTGGCCCACAGTAAGTATATTCTCACTGCGAGAGGGGTTTGACATCGTTCTATTGACCAGGGATATACTTCGCTCGATCGGTCGCATTTGAGCTTGCTGAAGATCGAGCGGCGGACATTGCCGGTGGGAATCGGCAACGCAGATTTGAATTTCGGACGGGGTCCTCAAGCAGCTTGCATTGAGTCATCTCAGTGCAGCACAGGCTGGTAAACTACGCTTGCGGTAGCCTCTTAGAACCTGTCCAAATACCGGGTTCAAGGAGGGCCGGTTGAGGTTCAGTGGTCCCCCACCCATTCGCAAAAGCGCGAATGAATGGGGCACGGAGCGTCTGTACCTAGTTGGAACTGGGCAAGTCTCAGTTCTTGGACAGGTTTCTAATAACTTCACATTCATCGCTTCAAGCGGGGTTAACTTTGCGCGCTGAGTCAGTTTCCGGGAAAACGGTGGGACAGCCGGCGCCGAGACTACATCTTCTTTACCATGAACTGAGGCAGGGCGAGAGCAAGTACTCATATGTGCTGGGGAAAGAAGCGTTCGACAGGCAAATGGAGATGTTTGTCCGGATGCGGAACGAGGAGAATGCGGGCTTGTGGCCGGAGGTTACCTTCGACGATGGACATAATTCCGATTATGAGTACGCGTTACCGATCCTTCAATTGCGGGGGATGATCGCGCGATTCTTTATTACAGTTGGCTGGACCGGGAAAAGGGCAGGTTATATGGGTTGGAGCGAGTTGAGATCGCTTCACGATGCCGGGCAGATAATTGGCGCTCATGGATGGTCGCATACGCTTCTTACTCATTGCGGCGCGGAAGAACTGAACAAAGAACTGCGCGGCGCAAGGCAGTTGCTGGAGGATAAGCTCGGGGGCCCGATTACCACGATGTCGTTGCCTGGCGGCCGCTCGAACCGGCGAGTGATTGCCGCCTGCCGGAAGGCGGGATACACGCAGATTTTTACTTCCGTGCCCAGGGCTGAGCAGACGACTTCGCCATTTTTGGTTGGCCGGCTTAATATTCGCGGAGATATGACACTGGAGTGGATCCGCAATCTGCTTGAGCCGGGGAGCGGCACAATAAGAAAGCTGGAGCGGCAATATGCGATCAAGCAGGCTGCGAAGGGGCTGCTTGGAGACTGGGCTTACGAAAAGCTATGGGCAGTCATGAATCGCAAAGAGCCGAAGAGCGGCGAGGACTACGCGGGATGAAGATTCTGCACGTCATCAGCAGCGGCGGAATGTACGGTGCAGAAGCCGTGATCCTGAACCTGTCGCGCACGCTGAATGAAGGACCGCACCGCGGTCTTCTTGGAGTTTTCAAGAATTCCTCCCGCCCAAATCTCCAACTTCATGAAAGCGCAACCAGGGAAGGCATCGAGTCGCATCTGATTTCTTGTGGCGGACAGATTGACCGCTCGGTGATTGCTCGTATTCGAGACCTGGTTGCACAGACGCGTATCGATGTTGTCCATGCTCACGGGTACAAAGCAGACATCTACGTCTACCTGGCATTGCGTGGCCGGAGCATTCCGCTCGTATCGACGTGTCACACATGGTACGACAACGACCTGATGGTTCGGCTTTACGGCGCGGCAGATCGATATGTACTGCGCGGGTATGCGGCCGTGGTGGCTGTTTCGGACGACGTGAAGCAGAGACTGCTGAGGGCGGGGGTGCGCGAAGACAACATCTATCTGATCAAGAATGGAATCGATCTGCGGCCCTTTGACAACTCGCTGCCATCGCTTCGAAAAAGCCGGGTGCAGCAGGGCTTTGCGGTTGTTGGCCTGGTTGGGCGGTTGGCTCCAGAAAAAGGCGTTGATATCTTTCTGGCTGCCGCCGCGCGCGTGCTGTTTGAAATGAAGAACACAAAGTTTGTGGTGGCCGGAGATGGTCCCGACCGAGCAGGGTTGGATGCGCTGATCGATAGGCTCGGCATACGCGCCAGCGTGACATTGCTTGGGCGGTGCGACGACATGCCGTCTTTTTATGCATCCCTGGACGTTATGGTCTCATCGTCGCGTCATGAGGGAATGCCGATTGCAATACTTGAAGGAATGGCCAGCCGCCTGCCGCTCATCGCAACGCCAGTTGGAGCGATTCCATCCGTCATCCGGGATGGCAACACGGGCGTTTTGGTGCCTGCGGAAAATCCGGAACTGCTGGCAGGATCGATCATCGACCTTTTGCATGACCACGAAAAGCGGCAAGAGCTTGGCTCCGCGGCGAGGCGATTGATCGAAGAAGAATTCTCCGCGGCACGAATGACGGCGGATTATCTGCATGTTTATGAGGATGCCGTTGCTGCTACCGAGGTCGGCAGAGGCCGCGAGGCAGGCAGCTCGCTCGCTTCGCGAGGAACAACAAATTGAGCAAACGCCGTATCCGTGTCTTCATGATGGACCTGTGGGCGACCGTGCCCTACTACACGGCGTATCTGTCCAAAGCCCTGATCGATCACGGAGTGGATGTGATGGTGGGGTCGATCACCTACTATCTCGATCCGGATTGCTTTACGAGCCGCAGCATCAAGGTCGATCCGGGGCTTCTGGATGTGGTGGGGAAATTCAATTTGCCGCGCCTGCCGCGGAGAATCCTGAAATTGATGGAAGCACTGGTAAACCTGGCTGCGCTGACAGTGCGCTTCCTTGTGTCGCCTCCGGATGTGATCCATGTCCAGTTTCTTCCAATGTTGAAGTGGCGTCTTCCGCTCGATTTCTGGTTCCTGGAGTTCTGCCGCCAACGTGGCTCAAAGATCGTGGTCACCGTGCACGATGTGCTGCCGCACGACACCGGCGAGACGCACAGGCAGACGTTCGACGCGTTGTATCGATTGGCCGACCGGCTTGTTTGCCACTCCGATCACATCCGGGCGAGGTTGCGTGCGGAGTTCTCAGTGCCCGAAGAGAAGGTCGCAGTGATTCCGCATGGGCCTTTTTTTTATGACGTTGCTTCAACCGGCAACGAAGAAATCCTAGAGGGCTTCCATGCCGCACCGGGCAGAGTTCTGGTTCTTTGGCAAGGGCTCGTTTTTCCCTATAAGGGAGTCGATCTGCTGCTTCGTGCGTGGAAGCAAGTGGAGTCTCAGAACGCCAATTGCAGCCTGGCGATTGTAGGAACCGGTGCGCCCGAATTGCTTGAGCAGATTCGTGAACAGGTGAAGAGTCTCGGTCTGAAGCATGTGCAGCTTTGCCTGCGTTTCGTCTCCTCGCGCGAGCTAGTCACGATCTATCGAGCCGCCGACGTAGTGGTCTATCCTTATCGTGCTATTACAACCAGCGGCGCAATTGCAACGGGACTGGCATTGGGAAAGACGATTGTGGCGAGCGATCTGCCTGTGTTTCGCGAGCTGCTGAAACACCGGGAGAATGCCCTGCTTGCAAATCCGGAAGATGCCGTCGAGTTCGCAGGCGCGCTGATCGAACTGGCACAAGATGCGGGCCTTCGAGAACGCCTGGCCAGCAGGGTGCGCGCGATGGAGTTTGGGGAACAAGCCTGGCTCTCAATTGCGAAGGGGACCGAGCGGACTTATGAAATTGCTTTGATGTGAACCTTCATTCTTCTTTCATTTTCGCTTTCTCTTGTCCGGGATTCTCTCTTTTGCAGCTTGCGTGGAGCCGCGATTTCTGCGCGCCTGGACCTTTATGATTGCATCGGCGCTTATATGGCAATATTTACCGTAGAGGCTGTAATAATTACAGAATTATTGGCTATTGACGGCCACGTGCGCTTTCATAGACTATCGAACCTCCGCGGCAAGTAACACATTCCACATCATCTATTTCCTTCTCTACTGTCCGCCGCAACGATCGGCACAGTGATTGCACAGTAGCGGGCAATTCACAGTTTTGCTGCACGGAGACGCATGTTCAAACGCCCAGATTCATGGGCGAAACGTCATCAAGAGAACCCTGTGTCTGTTCGGCGGCGCGCACTGAGTGGCTCCTCAGTGTCGGCGGAAAGCTGCGTGCATTCGCAAAACTTAAGCAGAGATACGTATAACACGGAGTCTCCAACGTATGACTTTCGATTGCCCATGCCACGTGATCCCTGTCACGTTTCATCCGCTCCTGATTCAAGTCGGGGAGCAAACAGCCGAAATACAAATCATTGGAGTAGCTAATTTGTGTGAGGCCTACTAACACCGATGTTGCATGCCGCGGTGGATAATCGGCCGAAATACAAGCCAATGGCAATGTCCATTCGTATCGCTCCGACTAGCGCCCAATGGTACTTGCCAGCGCGGGTAGTTGGGCGGAATGCAAAACAGTGGACTAACTAATTTGTGTCACCCCGACTAACACCGACGGACCTTGTCGGTCACTTTGAAATGGTTACCCTAAAGGTACCGCGTAACTTGTGTAACCACTTGAGCCGGCCGCCGATCAGTTTTGAGAGCCGCCATCGCAGGGAGTTGTATGAAAAAGCAGTTATTCGCATTCCTTTTCTTGTTATCGTCCGCGACGTTAATGTTTGCCGCGAGCTCAACCTCTACCACAGCGCCCGCATGCCTCTTCACAGATGTTGTTTCAGGGCCGGCATCGGGCGGTGAAGGCGGGAATGGAACCTACCTAACCATTTTCGGAAAGAACTTCGGATCAACACAGGGAACATCGACCGTAACTGTCAACGGAAAACCCGCGGCGCAATACCTGATGTGGACGCAAGATTATAATTCGACTGCGCAAGATGCAATCGGCGTTCAAATAGCAAGCGGGACAACTGGAACCGGGCCGATCGTCGTGACGACACCGGTTGGCTCGTGCAGCAATCTGAGCTTTACCGCACGCCCGGGCAAGATCTATTTCATCGGCGCGACTGCCGACAACTCCAAGCCTGGCACCTGCTCATCCATGCTAGCCTCAAATTCGTATTCGACGCCGTGGGGGCTGACGAATTACGCGAGCACGAGCGAGTCCGGTTACTCCTTCGCGAAGATGCGAACTCCGTACACCTATTACCAATGCATTTCGCCTGGGGACACGCTCGTCTTTCTGAATGGCGCCTCCTATCACTACTTCGACGGGCGCGGATGGCACGCCGCATTGACGATCGATAGGAGCGACGCAACGGCCGGCAGCTTCTATACGTTCATGGCGCGTCCGGGCGCGGCTGTGCAGTTGGGCGCGGTGGGATACGCTCTTGGAATTCGCGGCACGGGCGGCTCATCCTACGACGTTTACTCGGGGTTTACGCTTTCGGGCAATGACTCAGATGGAGCCAGCGCAATTGCGACTTCTCCTTACGACCGCGCGGTAGGCAACACGATTGTATGCCCCGGATGCGCGGGAGAAGCGGGAGCTTTCTCAGGGACCGATGGCACTGTGGCCCTGGGCAATGTGTTGACATCTATATCCACGGACAAGACGCTTCTTCCGAACGGATCAAACAAGGAGTACCACGCTGCCTATTTTGCGGGCAACAACATTGAATTCGGATGGAATCGGATTTACAACACGGCCGCCTACAACGGCTTTCAGATCAATCATGACGGGTCTACGGGGTTTTATAATCTCAACATTCACGACAACGATATTGCCGATGTGAATGGCTCAGGCATCAACCTTTCGACCATCGATCCTTCCTCGGGATTCGTGCACGTTTACAACAACATCATTCACCACACCGGGTTGAGTGAACCAAGCGACGGCGATGGGGACGATCCGCATAACTGCATCGCCGTGAAGGGATATTACGGTTCTGCCGGGCTTGGCACGGCAGAGATTTACAACAACACGATGTACGATTGCAGTTCCAATCTGAACGCCAATCCAAAGGACGAATCTTCGTGCGCTGTTCTCATTGCCCCCAATGCCTGGGGAAGCGTGACAACGCAACTCAACAATAACATTGCTTATCAACCGGCCTATTCCGGAACAAGCTTGAGAAACGTGTACCTTTGCGGCAACCCCAGCAACATAGTTTCCGGCTCGAACAACATCTGGTACAGCGAAAGCACGCCGAAGAGCACGGAGTATGCGACGACTCTGGGCACGATTGAGAACCCCATGTACGTCAGCGCCGCCGACGGGGCTTGGACCAACTACGCGTTGCAGGGCAATAGTCCCGCAATCGGCTCAGGAAGCACCTCACTGTATCCAGTGATGGACTTTAACGGAGTCACCCGGCCGCGCCCGCCGGCTATGGGCGCACTCCAGAACGGCAGCACATCCTCAGGCTCGCAGATCACTGCCAGCGCCACGCCTAATCCGGCGACGACTGACAAACCTGTGACATTGACGGCGACAGTGGCACAGACCGGAAGTTCGGTTCCAACAGGCAACATCGAGTTCATGAATGGAACCGTCTCTCTGGGTCAGGCTTCTCTCGACAACGACGGCACCGCGACGCTGGAGATTTCATCGTTGGCTGGCGGTTCCTACGACGTGGTTGCCACCTATTCAGGAGACTCGAAATATCCTGCTGGTGAATCCGCTGAAGTCTTCCTGCAAGTGCAAGCCGCGACGACGACAAGCCTGATTGCTTCTTCGAATCCAGTCGCAGCCGGCCAGACCCTGGTCTTGACGGCGACGGTTGACGGGAACAGCACAAGCTTTCCGAGTGGTACGGTCAACTTCCTGAATGGCTCTACAGTTATAGGAACAGGCACGCTGAACTCTTCCGGCGTAACAACGATGTCGACTTCGACCCTGGCAGCCGGGACATATAGCCTCACTGCTCAGTATTCGGGGAATGCAAGCTTTCTTTCGAGTACGTCGTCCGCGGTATCGGTAAAAGTGACGGCAGGCGCTCAGTCGGCGACAAAGACAAGTCTGGCGGCGAGTTCGAATCCAGTCGTCGACGGCCACACGCTGGAGTTGACCGCAACCGTAAAAGGAGATGGCTCCGCAATTCCATCGGGAACAGTACTCTTCATGAACGGCTCGACGCTGCTGGGAAGCGGGACACTGAACTCTACCGGAGTTGTCACTTTCTCCACATCTTCTCTGGCCGTTGGCACATACAGTCTGACTGCACAGTATGGGGGGAGTGCGGGCTTTCTCGCAAGCACTTCGACTTCGATTTCTGAGAAGGTGGTCGCAACGGGTGCTGTCGCCGCAACGACAACAAAACTGACTGCGTCCTCGAGCACCGTCATGCCGGGCGCGATGCTCACTTTATTCGCGACCGTAAAAGGGAGCGGTAACGCAGCTCTGAACGGAACGGTCAGCTTTACCGGCGGGTCGACGCTGATCGGTACGGCTACGCTGAATTACTCCGGCAGCGCGACACTCCACACCAATTCTCTGCCCGCCGGATCGTATAAATTCACGGCTAAATATGCGGGGAATGGCAGTTACGCGGCCAGTTCTTCGACGGTTGTCACAGTAACGGTGAAGGCTCAGACCACGACGACGAGCCTGGTCGCCTCTCCGACCAAAGCCACGCAGGGTGATTTGGTGACGCTGTCGGCAACTGTGAAGGGAACCACCACCGTGCCGGGCGGCATAGTCAACTTCTTCAGCGGCTCGACTTCATTGGGATCCGGTTCTCTGAATGCCTCTGGCGTGGCCACGTTCAGCACCAATTCCCTGGCTTCCGGGAAACATAGTCTTACCTCCAAATACATGGGCGATACCGGTTCTCTGCCGAGCAGTTCGTCGGCAGTTTCGGTAACCGTCGCAACTCAATAGACAACAACAAGCGTGGCAGCGTCTGCAACACAGTCACTACGGGGCAGGCGCTGCCCATAACCCCGACCGTCATCTCAACGAAGTCGGATCCTGCGGGCAGGGGCCAGCGTCGCGCTGAACATTCAAGGTTAAGCGAATAGAATGATTTTTCCTCCTCGGACAGAGTCCCGGCCGTGCGAGTACAAGGATTCCTACCGGGATTATTGAAGAGTTATTCAGCTGCTTAGTCATACCTATAGAAGCCTTCACCGCAGCCGATGCTCCGCCCTTGCGGGTCTGCCGCGGATGCCGTATATTTAACATTCCCAAGCTAGATTTAAATCGTTTTGGAAACTACAGGATCAAACACCGTGAGAGCTCCTTCCACCGGCCGTTTCAGATATCTCCTCTTCGGCTCAATCGCCATTGCCCTGCTTGCTTTTATCGCGAAAGCAAATGCAATTATCGACGGGCAGAATCATAGTGCAGCTGCATCCGGTTCTTTGAAGGCCATAGCGCAGGGTCTTTCGCAGCCGATCATTTTGTACACGGACATCACTTCCGGGCCAAATTCCGGCGGCGAGGGCAACAACGGGACGTACCTCACGGTTTTTGGAAATCACTTCGGCACGACTCAAGGGACCTCAAAAGTGGCCATCAACGGCAAGGCCGTTGCGAAATACCTTTTGTGGTCTGATAAAAAGATCGGCCTTCAGGTGGGCCCTGTTTCGTCCGGGCCGATCGTTGTTACGGTGGGCGGCGCTTCCAGTAACTCCGATCTGACGTTCAAGGTTCGGTCCGGCCATATCTATTATATTGGCGCGGGGGCCGATAACTCCCCGCCTGGAAGCTGTTCAAGCATGATGGCCGCAAACTCTTATTCGATCCCATGGGGATTGACCAACATCGCAAGCACGATGGAATCCAGCTATTCCTTCGCTACGATGAGGACACCTTACACCTATTACAAATGCCTTTCATTCGGCGATACGCTTGTCTTTCTGAATGGCGCCTCCTACCACTACTACGATGGCCGCGGATGGCACGCATCGCTGACCCCGGACAAAAAGGGCGCCGGCGCAGACAGCTTCATCACTTTCATGGCTCGGCCCGGAGCGAGGGCGCAGTTGGGTGGTGAAAGCGGAGCGATGTTTCCGGTGCGCGATATATCGGACGGATACGACGTCTTCTCGGGGTTCACGCTGACCGGAAGGGGCAAAAGCGGCGGGGCCGAGTTCAGGACGAATGTTCGGCTTGTTGGCAACGAGATTACCTGTCCGGACTGTTCGGGGCCGGCGGGGGCGGTGTCGGGAGGAGACGGTCTTACCATGTATGGGAACACCGTTCACGATGTCGGTGTGCTGGCCCCGGGGGGCGCAGGCAAGCTGTATCATGCCATCTATGTGGCGGGTAACAATATCGATATTGGGTGGAACAAGATTTATAATACCAAGGCATATAATGGCATCCAAGTCAACCACGACGGATCTCCCGGGTTTTACAACTTGGCCTGGCACGATAACGACATCTCCGATGTGAACGGAAGCGGAATCAATCTTTCGACGATCGATCCCTCGTCGGGCTATGTGATGGTGTACAACAACGTGATTCACCATGTTGGCCTGAATATCGCCAGCGATGGCAGCACAAGCGATCCGCACTCGTGCATCGCGGTGAAGGGGTATGGACGTTCAACGGGCAGCGGTACCGTGGAGATATTCAACAACACGATGTACGACTGCAGTTCGTACCTCAATGTCAATCCGGCAAGTCAAGCTTCGTGTGCGATCATCGAACCTTTCAAACAGCTGAACGCAAGGACGAACCTTGTCAACAACATTGTTTACCAGCCGGTCTACACCGTCACGGCAAAGCAGAACGTCTTTATCTGCGGCGGCGTTTCCATGGGGACGCTTTCTGGATCGAATAATCTCTGGTACAGCGAAAGTCCTGCGGGGAGCGCGGCACCCGTGACGACTTTCGGGGTCATTGCCAACCCTTCATTCCTTTCGGCAAGCGATCTGCATGTGAGGAGAGGGAGCCCTGCCGTTGGTCATGGTGCTTCGATTGGCGACTTGAAACGCGATCATGACGGGGCGCCGCGGGCAAATCCTCCCACAATTGGCGCTTATGAATAGTCGAAAACCAAAGTTTTGAATTCGCCGCCGATCGTTACAACCCAATTATCAGAGCGACGGACGCACGCTTGGACGCTATGGTATAAATGACCAGAAAAGCCCCGTCAAGCTGCGAGATGGAGTTATGGTTTTTTGACGGGTCGAGCCGCGCTACACCTATGCGGTGAACGAAGGATTCCATGCGGTTCGCGCCGTCGGTGTGAGAATGGCGACGGGACCCAGACTTATACAGTAGGGTTTCTTAGGGAGCCATCGCTGGCCTCCTTTCGAGACGGGATGCCCGAAAAAACAGAGTGCACACAATGAGGAGAGTTTAATGCGGGATTTTTGGCGCTACGTGATCGAGTTGATTAAGTGGAATTTTCTTCGATTGATGGGAGGTAATGTTCTTGCGGCTCGATCACAAGGAGTCAAAATCGGCAAGGACTGTCGAATTTACACTCGGCAGTTTGGCGGTGAGCCCTGGTTGGTCTCCATCGGCGATCACGTCGACATTTCAACCAATGTCGAATTTGTAACCCATGACGGTACGGGTTGGCTGATCACAGATGAGCGCGGGCGGCGTCACCACGTCTCCCCGATCAGCATCGGCAATAATGTGTACATAGGCGCAAACACAACGATTCTTCCAGGCGTCAAGATCGGAAGCAACGTGATTGTCGGTGCAGGCTCTTTAGTCAACCAATCGATCCCTGACAACTGCGTTGTGATGGGCGCTCCGGCGAAGTATCGCCTGTCATTTGATGATTTCAAACAGTATGCTCTGTCTCATCATGCCGCCGACGCGGATATGGTTGGGAAAACTCGCCGGGAAAGGATCGATAGCATCGTAGATCATCGCCCTGCGCCTTCCATCAAGATTCCACAGGTTAGAGAGGTGGATAGCTCCGTTCCACCCGCTAAAGACCCATCGTAGATTGATGGATGTGACAACGGGGGGCAGGAATAGCGCGACGATATCTATTTTGCTTCGGCGTGAAAATACGACTTGATTCGGGGAAGGATCATGCGCTTGACGCTGTCTCGGAAAATCCATCCGACAGAGACGACAAAAATGGGCAGCAAAGCTAAGGTCTGAAGAAGAAACATTGCCATATTGTGCGCCGGGGAGTATACATCCACCGCGTAAGAAGCCGCGGCAAACGGCAGGGCGCAGAGAAAAACAGGCCCCCAGACTTTCAGGAAGACTTCGCGATAATGAATGCCCACGAGCTGGGAAACGTACCTCGGCCAGAAAAAGAGATTCACAGCCAGGCTCGGTATCAGCGTTCCAATTGCTACGCCATAAATTCCGAATTTGATCGCCAAAATAACACTGAGGGCAAGGTTTGCAATCGCTTCGCCGATCGCCCATTTGGCAACCGTCTTATGCTTTTCGATTCCTAATGCAATCGATGAGGAAGGGGTATTCTGCAGTGAAAACAAAAGTGCGGTCGCCAGTATTGCCAGCACTGTTCCCGAGACTCGCGAATACTGGGGGCCCATCCATACGCCGATGAAGTTATCGCCTCGAGTGATGAGCGTGATGAGTATCGGCAGCGACAAGGCCATCGTGGCGCGTGTGCCGTTCAAATAAAGGGCGCGCAGGCTCAAAGTATCGCCGGCCGCTTCGTATGTGCTTGCGGCGGGCGTAAATGTCGCTGTCATCGAGAAGAGAAGCTGCTGCGTATAACGGCACAATGAGTTTCCAATTGAATAGAAGGTGACTGCCGAAGCGGAAACGAAAGCGCCCACGACAAGGTTGTCAGTCTGGTAGACCAACTGGACCGCGATCATGAGAAGGAAGACGTAGACGCTATAGGACCAGATCTTTTTGAGAACGTCCCAGCGCGGTATCTTCAGCCGGATTTTGAGCTCGGGGTAGATTCTACGCGCAACGTAGACAAACAAAGCGTTACCGACCGTGGCGGCAAAAAGCTCGCACCAGGCGATGGCGACTATCCCGTGGCCCGTGCGCAGTACCGTGATCACGCCTGCGAGACGGAGAGCCAGTTGGATCAGAACCACAAGGGTATACAGGTCATAGCGGTTCAGTGCGGACAACACCCCGCCGAAGACTCCAATCGACATGTAGATCGCGAAATTGAGGCCCATGAGCAGAATCACGACCCGAGCATCGTGGGCCATTGCTGGAGGGACGTTGAAAAAAATCGGGAAAACCGCCGCCAGTGCTCCCGTCAGCACCAGAACCAATGCCGCAATTTGAACCCGGACCCAGAGCGCTGCCGAAAGTACTTCAGAAGCCCCCTCGTGATCCCCCGTCGTGTGCCCTTTGGAAACAAATCTGGTCACGGAATTCCGCAAACCCAGATCGAGGAGGCCAAAATAACTTACCGAAGAAGTCGCCAGAACCCAAACACCATAAACAACATTTCCGAGTCTGTGGACAATAAACGGGGACAAAAAGAACGCAACCCCCATCATGGCGGCCATTGCGAACCAGTTGGACAGAACGCTCCGTGCTATATGCCGACCACGCAGCTTCAAGCAAATCTCCTAGGCGCTGAGTTCAAGGAACATCGAGTTTAAGTATGAATTGCTATTGGGCTCAAGAAACCACGAAATCCGCGGACTCGAACCTGCTTTGGGGTGCCAGTGTGCCGGCGGGATGCGATGGTTCCTTTCAGGAAATGACGGCGCCTGAAACCAGGAGTTCCTCCCCAATGTTATACCAACTCGTCACGCTGTTCCTTCGGCTGTACGACGAATCGGCGGCGCAAGTCACATGCGCACAGGACCCCATCCAGAAGCGGTCTTGCGCGGTTGAAGATTCGACGAGAGGTTGAGTGGAAGGGCTGGCTGGCCCGGACGAAAGTCACCATAAATGCCAGTTACTATTGCCGGACAGATTCGGCATTCTCAATGCAGTGTGGGCCATTGCGTTCTATAATCTTATTCTGGCAAGAACTAGAATCCGGGCTTCGAAAAGCCCGTTCTTCAAGCCTGGACGCGCGGTAGATGACATCATTTCAGAAGCCATTGAGGTAATGCATGTTTGGGCTTGGAGCCGAACACTTCGTTCCGTTTTACATGTACATCGGCTTCTGGGTCATGTGCGTTGTCTCGTTGACCAAACGCCCTCTCTGGGGCTTGTATTACATGATTCCGTTCCTTCCCTTCCGCACCATGCGAGTCCGCATGTTCGCCTTTCCCCTTGGGGCAAACATGATGAGCATTCTGGTGATTGCGGTGATTGCCGGGGCTCTGATTCACGGCAAGCACCTTCCGAAATCAAAGCTCTACATCATCTGGCTGATCTATGGCGTTTATATCTATTTCTCGATGTGGCTGGCCTTTGGGCTGGGCAATACCCCGGCGCCGCTCTGGTTGTCGGACAGGAACTTCGAAGTCTGGAAAGACTACATGGTAGTTCCAATGATTTTTGTCGCGGCGAGCATGCTCGTCGAAGACCGGAAGACCATCAGGACGATTATCATTCTTACCGCAATCACAGTTTTGGCCATCGATTGGGTCAGTCTCCATTCGCTCGCGGCCGGGGCCTCGCAAAGCTTCGACGAGGGCAAGCGCAGCCGAGGCCCGCTGGCCGCTGGGCCAAACGGAACGGCTGCATTTCTGGCCCAGTCCGCCATGTTTTACTGGGGATTGCTGCAGTTCGTCAAGTCCTGGAAATATAAACTGATCGGCTATGGATTGGTTGCATATTCAGTCGCAGCCGCAATGTTCACATTTTCCCGTGGAGGGTATGCCGCTTTACTTGTGAGCATTCTCGTCCTCGGGATTGTGAAGGACCGCAAGCTGCTGTTGATGCTTGGAGTCTTCCTGCTGACATGGCAACTGGTTGTGCCTAACGCCGTTCGGGAACGCGTGACCATGACCCAGGACGCCAACGGGCAACTGGAAGCCTCAGCCCAGGAGCGCGTGGATTTGTGGTCGGAATCCTGGGACTCGTTTGTTCATAGCCCGATTGCAGGAAACGGGTTTGCCAGTTTTCAGTATGGCCACCACGTTGTTGAAAATCTGAAGGATACTCACAACTTTTATGTGAAGGTGATGGTGGAGACCGGCATTCTCGGACTCATTTTGATTTTCGCTCTCCTGCAGCAGATGCTCGCGCTGGGGTATCGTCTTTTCAAGCGCGCAACCGATCCGTTGTACCGGGGTCTTGGTCTCGGTCTTCTCCTCGCCATCTGTTCCTGCATGGTGGCCAACTGCTTTGGCGATCGATGGACTTATCTTGAAATTTCAGGCCCCCTGTGGGTGCTGCTTGCGATTGGCGTGCGCGCGACTCACCTCACGGAATTGGCGCAGGCCAAGGAAGTAACTGCACCCAAGGCGGATGTCCCTGTCGCCTTGTATGCCGGCTAATTCATTGCGGGCATCATGCTATCTTGAATCGCAGGATCAAGTTAAGATACAGGAGCGCAAAAAGGTTTGGCAGACGAAGAGATAAGTCAGCGGGGCATAGTTGCCCAATCGGGAACAGGTGCAGGGTCTCCACTTCCAAGCGACGCTGTGGTGGTTCGCCTGCCCCATTTCCGGTTTCAGGGAGACTCGCTGTTTTTCCTGATCTCGAAGAATTCGTTTGCGGTTTTGACCCCGGCGGAACAGAACCTGTGGCTCGCGTTGGAGAGAGACGCAACGGTCGGGGAACTGGAGGCGCGGCTGGGCGCATCCGCAGGTGAAGACATTCGCCGCCTGGTAGCGCTTGGAGTTGCCGAAGTGTTGGCGGCCGCTCCGCAAGGAAAGCGGCGGCGCGTGATGGTCATAGAACCGCATATGGACGACGCGGCTTTGAGCGTTGGCGGGCTGATGCTGCAGCGGCGGGCCGAATGCGAATTCCTTCTTGTCACGGTGGCTACGCGGAGCGTGGCTACTTCCTACCGGGGGAGGAACCGCAATTTCTTCGATATCGAGACCATCTCGAATCTGCGCAAGGCTGAATCCGAGATTGTGGCCCGGATGGTTTGGGGACGCCACATTCCGCTCGGCGTGACCGAGGCCACTTTGCGCTACAACCCGCAGAATTGGACGCTCGACTGGTTCCAACGGCACGAGCAGGCCGTTTATGCGTACTTGGAACATGGGGCCGGGCAGGGCGAACTGGAACTGTGGACCGCGACGATTGCCAAGGCAATCGAAGATTTTGAGCCAGAGGAGATCTGGATGCCGCTGGGCATCGGCGTGCATGTGGACCACCAGTTGACGCGCCACGCCTGTCTCAATATCCTGCGCACCAATCCGAAGCTTGTGGAGCGGCGCGTCTGCCGGTTCTTCCAGGACGTGCCCTATGCGGCAAACTTTCCGCATCACACCGCAATCGTGCTGGAAGCGATGCGTAACGCCGGCGTGAAACTCGAAGAGGAACGCATGGACGTCACAGACGTGAAGCAGGAAAAGATACGCCTGCTTGCCGTCTACCTGTCGCAATGGAAGACCGATGCCATTCTGGCGAGGGTGGAGCGGTGTTCGAACGCTCTTGGCGGGCCGCCGGGGAGTTCGAACGAACTGTGGTATCGCGTGACGGCCGCGCCCACGAGAGACATCGCCATGATCGATACGTCGGCGATGAAAGAGCCGATTTATCGGGTGGTGCGGGACGTGACGCCCTGGCTTCGCCGCAACCGGAATGCGCGGAAGATCGGAATTGTGCTGGCCGCACCCATGGGCCGCTGGGCGGACGATCTGAAGTATCTTCTGGATTGCTTTCCCAATGCGCAATTCGAAGTGCATACGCAGAGCAAATTCGGGGGACATGCAGAGATGTTCACATCGCCCAGGGTCGAGGTCCGGCTGGGGGGCGATCGCTGGCGCTGGATTGTTGGCGACGCGCTGACGACCATCCTCGGGCGGCGGCTGCCGCTGGTGATCATTGCAGGACGGCAAAGGGAGAAGCACGGCCGGTGGCTGGCCCGCTTCGGCCTGCTCTCGGACCCGGTGGTCGCGGCGACAATGAGCGATTTTATTCAGGCGCTTCAATACGCCGTCAAGCAGGGCGCGTAGTTTTCTTGCTTGACAGGCGCGGGAGCGTCAAACACTCCGTGGACTTTGCCGGGGCGAACTGCTATCCGGCCGTCGAGCATGTCGGGAAGCTATTTGCATTTATAGTGTTCGCCTGGTTCCCAACCTGCCTGTTAGTTTCGCAAAAAAGGTTACTGCGGTGCCATGACGTACTCTACAGATATTGAAGTAAGAAGCGTTTGTTTCCTATATATTGATTTGTACCGATAACCTAACAAGTCTTGAGCGCCCGAGGCAAAATCTGCGCTTGCCACCTATTCTGAAAATCACCCGGTCCGCTCACTTCGACGGAGCACTCGCATGATCGGTCCAAACGTAACTAACTCGAAGGCCGTGGAGGAATCTAGACTGCCGAGGCGGGACTGGTTTCTGCTGCCATTGCTCAGCCTGCTGACAATCTGTTGCCTGATAGCAGGCTCGGAGCTAACTGCGCGGGGTCTGTTTGAGTGGAGGCCGGGGGTCCAGAATTGCGTGGTGTTGAACGATCCATTGGGTCAGCACGGAATTCCTAATTCGGTGTGCCGGGAAAAAGAGCCTGAAACCTCCACGGTCGAGTACAGATTCAATAGCTGCGGGCATCGCACAGGAATGGAGTGCGGACCTAAACCGGATGGAAGCTACAGAATTGTACTGACCGGCTCCTCCCTGGCTATGGGTCTCAGGGTGACACGCGAAGAGACGATTGCCGCGCTGCTGCCGACGGAGCTTTCACTCCGGACGGGCCGCAAGATTGAGCTCTATAACACCGCCGTGGCAGTCATGGAGGGGGGAACGCCGCGTTCTGTTGCGCTGCGTTTCGATGACGTTCTCGCCGCCAAGCCCGACATGGTTCTATGGATCCTTGGTCCATGGGACATCGAGCACGTTTCAACTTTGTATGTTGAGCAGAAGCGATCTTCGGCTGCGAGGCCAGTGAGCTTGGTGCAAAAGGTAATGCAGTATCGAGACCAGGTAGTTAGCTTGTCTCCGCATGCGATTAATGAAGCGATAATCGACGTGTTCCATCGTTCCAGGACTGCGCTTTTGCTGCAGCACTACATGTATGAGAACCAAAGCCTGTATGTGAAGCATTTCTTGATCGGATCCGACGAGTCGCAGGGCTTCCTGAAGGCTGAACCGAGTGCAGCGTTGAAAAGCAAGATGCAGCAATTCGACCGGTATACCGCCGAGATCGCAGGCCGGACCAAGGCTGCGGGGGTGCCACTGGTGGCTGTTTTCTTGCCAAATCGCGCCCAGGCGGCCATGATTTCCAGGGGCGAGTGGCCCGATGATTACGATCCCTTCGAGCTGGATCTCGCACTGCGCGACATCGTAACCAGGCATGGTGGGGTTTATGTGGATATACTGCCTGATTTTCGGAATGTACCTAATCCCGAGGTGCACTACTTTCCGGTAGATGGGCATCCGAACGCGAGCGGACACGCGGTTATCTCGGAAATGTTGGCCAGGGCACTTACAAATGGCGCAATCCCAGAGCTCAGAGCCGCCAGCGCGCCGCCGGCCGAAAGCGAAAAGGGCAATTGACGATGGACGCAGCATCCTTTCAATTCGTGCTATTTGGACTGTGCGCGGCGATTGTGTCGAACATGCGCAGCTCGCCTGCCTGGCGTTCGGTTGTTCTTTTTTTGACCAGCCTTGTTTTTCTAGAGCTTCTTTCGCATAACCCGATCGTGCTTCTGCCGCTCGCCGGTTTTCTGTTGCTTGGCTACGCCGGCCTTATCCTGATCAGACGCGGCTGGCTCCGCTCCGCAGCGGGGAGTATTCTAGCCGTCATCCTGGTCTATGTGTGGCTGAAGAAGTATTCGTTTCTGCCCGACGAGACGTTTCTGCGTGTCCCCTATTTCACTCTGGGACTCTCCTACATCTTCTTCCGCGTGCTTCAATTGTTGATCAGAGCCGGAGACGGAAGCGAGAAACGGCAGGTCGGGTTCGGCGCTTACCTGTTGTACACGCTTAACTTTACAACGCTCGTTTCCGGCCCGATTCAGCGCTACGACGAATTTGCACGCGACCAGTTCAGCGCTGAGCCGATTGCATTGGGGCCGCGCGTGATCGGGCTGCAACTCGAGCGCATTGTTCGCGGCCTGTTCAAAGTGAACGTGGTGGCGATGCTGCTGCAGGCTGTCCACGAAGACGCGGTTGCCCAGATGTCGCAACCTTTGCCACTGACGCACAAGCTCACCGCGGCCTTCACCCTTGCTGTGGCTTACCCGTTCTTTCTCTACTCGAATTTCTCCGGGTACATTGACATTGTGATTGCCTTGGCGCGGTTGATGCGCGTGCGGCTGCCGGAAAACTTCGATCGCCCATTCTCAGCGTCCTCGTTTCTCGATTTCTGGAACCGGTGGCATATCACGCTTTCAACGTGGCTGAAGAATTATGTCTATAACCCACTTCTGCTGGCGCTGACGCGAAGAACATCCTCCAAAGCGCTGACACCTTTTTTCGGGGTATTGAGCTTCTTCGTGACGTTCTTTCTTGTCGGGATCTGGCATGGACGTACGTCGGAGTTCGCGTTCTTCGGTGTGCTACAGGGCGGGGGGGTTGCGATCAACAAGCTATGGCAGATAGGAATGGCGCGCGTGCTGGGACGCAACGGATGCAAGGCACTGGCAAAGAATCCCATCTATATTGCATTTGGCCGCGGCCTGACCTTCAGCTGGTTTGCCTTTTCTCTCATCTGGTTCTGGGCCGGTTGGAAGCAGATCGATAAAGTCTTCAGCTCGATACGCGCGGTTCAATGGCTGGGGGTGTGGCTGGCAATCTGGCTGTGCGCAACGGTCGTACTCGCGTTTTGGGAATGGTTGAGGGAGGGGCTTCTTTCGATCGGAGCAGCGGAGCGGCCATTGCTCACCAACCGCTATGTGCGGGTAGTGTATGCGTCCGCACTTGGCCTGGTCGTTTTCGTCATGACCGTGCTACTCAACCAGCCTGCGCCGGACATCGTCTACAAGGCGTTTTAACAGCGGCCGACGGCTTTGCCGAATGCGATACCTACTCATCGGAAGCTGGATAGTTGACCGGTCTGAATCCACTGATTCAGTTTTGTGTTGATGATTGCGACGACTTGCCGCGCCGACTGGTTGGTCAGGTGGACGCCGTCTTTGAAGTTTCCAGGGTCGCTGCGGAAATCCATGAACTCGTCGGAAGTAAAATCGATCACTCGATCCTCTTCGCTCCTATTTTCCAAGGCAGCGTGGGAATAGTTCGCGAAAGCGTTCACTTTGGAGAGATAGATGGATTGCGTCACCGGCGGGATAACGTAAATAATTCGGATGTTTGCGGAATGAAGCTCATCGACGAGAGCTTTGTAGCTCGCCATCGCAGATGCATCGATGGTGAACTCTGTGCCGGGAGCCATGAGCTTTTGCAGATGCGGATTCATCTTCTGGGGAATATCTCCGAAGTCGTCTGTGCCAAATTCGTCTAACTCGGGCTTCGCAAGGCGGAGCTTGATGCGGGCTTCGGATTTATAGGCGTCGAGCAGGCTTTGCGATCCAAGCGCTGCCAGATTTTCGCGCGGCGTGAGCTGAACCGTCTCGAATTCATGGGAGGAGGTGAGATAGGGGTGAACGATGAGCAGAACTGCGCGGATGCGTGAAGAGGACAACGTCCGATCGGTAATGGCCTTTGCTTCAACAATGTTGCCGCCATTGATGGATTCGTTGTAGACGCGGAGCCCTTCGATCCCGCCGGTATTCCAATTGGCAGAGACGGACGAGCCGATCAGCAGGGCGTTGAAGTTTTCGGGAACGTATTTTTCGCTGAGCAGATACTTGGCGACGCGCTCGTCACCGTAAACAACGAGGTGACGGCCTTTGGCATTTCGAAAGATGCCATAGACGTCGAGCGACATATTTATGAGGACGGCGGCGATCAGCAACAGCGCTGTGACGCCGATGGCTTCAAAAAGCCAGGCGCGCGCGGACATGGGCTGCTTATCAGAAGGCAAAGTAGACAAACTCCTTTGCCGCTGAAGAGTTCATATAAAACACGCAGACCACCATGAGCGCGGCCGTAGCGAAGGCGGTGAGATGAGTAGGGCGGAACTTCTCGGCGAGCTGTTGCGACGATTTGAAAAAGAAGGCGAGCACGACACCGATCGTGACAGGGCGAAGGATGAGGTAAGGGGTGAAAGGAAGGACAGTCGTGAGTGCCTCATGGCTGAACGGATTCGCATGCGGAAGCATGGCTTTCAACAAGTGCATCGCCAGGGGTATATTGGGCGAGCGAAAGAAGACGAAGGTGACGTTGACGAATGTGTAAGTGACAAGCCAGCCCAGCCAGGGCGGCATCTTCTTCTTGCGGCGCTTCCAGATTTGATTGGCGGCCAGCGCCACCCCGTGAAGTGCGCCGAAGATCACGAAAGTCCATGCGGGACCATGCCACAGTCCGGCAATGGTCATGGCGATAAGAATGGCGATGACCGACGTGGTGATGTTTGCCCTGCCCATGGAACGCAGGATGGGAGTGTAGAGATAGTTGGTGATGAAATTGGAGAGCGATATGTGCCAGCGCTGCCAGAATTCGGTGATGGATTTGGAAATATAAGGAGCGTTGAAATTCTGAGGGATGTCGATGCCGAGCATCCAGGCGCAGCCAACCGCCATATCCGAATATCCGCTGAAGTCGTAGTAGAGCTGAAACCCGTAGGAGAATGCAAATATCCAGGCTTCCAGCGTGGAAAAGGCGCGGTAGGAGCCGAAGCCCGCATCGGCGATTCGAGCGAAGGAGTCGGCCAGAATGACCTTCTTTGCGAGGCCGAGGGTCAGCAGCCACAGGCCTCGACTCGCGAGGTCGAGGCGGCCGATGGGCATTTTGTATTGGCTGAATTGTGGAACGATGGCGCGGGCGCGCACAAGCGGTCCGGATTCTACATAGGGAAAGAGCGATACCAGAGTGGCGTGGTCGAACAACGAGTTGGCTGGATTGAGTCCCTGATAGGTGTCGACCAGGTACATGATCTGCGTGAGAGTAAAGAAGCTGATGCCGAGAGGAAATTCCCAGTCAGGAAGAGTAAACTTCGGGCCAGTCAAGAAGGCCAGATGATGGAGGAAGAAGTTGATGTATTTGAAACTGCTGAGAAGACCGATGTCGGCGGCAAGTCCAATCCAGAGGATTATTTTGCGGCACGATGCTCTTTGCGGAGATTCTCCAACCTTTACCACAAGCAAAGTTGAAATAGCCCAGTTAAACAGAATGGACGCGAGCAGGAGCGGAACATATTTGGGCTTGGCATAACCATAGAAGAAGAGGGATGAAAGCAGGAGAAAGGCCTGTGCGGCACGCAGGCCCAGGTATCGGCGCGCTGATGCGTAGGCGAGGACGACGAAAGGAAGAAAGAGGAACAGGAATGGAAAGGAGTTGAAAAGCATCAGCACCCCCTCACAGAGGCAACGGCTGTTCGGGTGTTTGCACCTGCTGAGTTCGATGCGGCGTCTTCCGCAGCAATGCGCATGTCATCGAGTGTACCGTGCTTCAAGATTGCCTTTGCGGACATTCCGATTCGAGGTATGCCGTAGTATAAATCATTTCTAGATCGGGGCAGGGTTGAATTTGCGCACGGTCAAGCGGTAGGAGAGCCCACCTATCATGGCGACTCAGGCTTGAAGAGCCACGCCGGGCAAGCAGAGATCGCCTTCGCTTCTTCGCTCAACCAACTCAATCGGGAGCGGGTCTTCGCCCACCAACCAGGAGATTCTGCGGCCGCCGAATGCGACCGCTGGTTTTGGCTCCGAGATTAGCCGCATTCCAGTTGCCTCGAGCTGCGCGATCGCATCTTCAAGGGGCCCGGCTGTATAGCAAAGGTGGTTGAGGCCTCCGCGCTTGGCCGCATTGGTCAGCTTGCTTTCAGGCCCGTCAGGCGCAACGAATTCAAGATAAGTTCCGTCGCCGGGCAGCCTGAGAAACTGCACAAAGGCCGTCTGCAGCGGGTCATGAATCACCGGGGTTGAAATATCGTATCCGTAACGGCCGGCATAGGTTGCGGCAATCGAATCGATCAGCTTGACGACATAACCAACATGGTGAAGATGCAACCGATGATTCGTGTTCATTCAGAAGCACCTCGCATCACTTGGCGGCAAGTTTCACCCTGATAAGATCGATCATGTCGCCGACGTCTTTCAAGTCCTGCAGTTCGCCAAGCGCAAACTTGATCTTGTAGTGTTTCTCGATCGATGTAACGAGATTGATGTGGGCCAGCGAATCCCAGTCATCCACGTTGCTTCCATTGGACTGGCGGGTGAGAATGAGATCGGGCTGGTCGAGAATATTTCGGAATATCGATTGCAGTTCTTCGAGAATGCTATCCATGAACGGGCTCCAGAATCCTGATGTGTTGAGTACGTGGGGTGTAAGTGGAGATATCGAGAGACCACACCGATGCGTTGTTGTCGGGGCCTGCTGTCTCCGATTGAAAACCGAGTTTATCATAGTGGTCCGCGACCATCCCGTTCTTCTTCGTGGGCAGGTAATATCCACGCAGCGTACCGATGTTCGCTGCTTTCGCGTTTTCGACCAGCACGTCAAGCATGGCCAATTCCACGTCGCGTTTGAGCACACGGCAACTCATGAGCCACAGGTCGAGGTGGAGCACGTCGTTTTCCCGGCGGCCAAGCACGATGGAGATCAAGCCGTTATCGCCGAAGCGGTCACTGAGCTTGCCGTAGAGTCCGATGTAGCGATTGTCCTGCATGATCGATTCCAGTTCGGCAAGTGTATAGCGCCGCGTGGTCAGGTTGAATTGATTTGACTTGTTAGTCAGTTGCGCTATCCGTTCCAGGTAGAGGGATTTGAATCGCCCAATCTCGGCGGACATTTCGAGAGAATCAAGGTATTCGCCGTAGTTCGCGAATTTGGCTTCGAGATTGGTGCGCTCGGTGTTCGACTTATAGAGCGCGGTTCGCGACAGGTCCTCTGCGGACATGGATACCGGTTCGAAGTAGCGGCCCTCTTCAATGATCGTGGCATACCGGGTGACTTCATTTCCCACATTGGGAACAGCAATGCCCGGTATCTGCGCTTCGACAATGGCGCGCTCTGCGGGGTTGTCGTCGACAAAGACAAAACTGTCCGCGCCTAGATTCAACTCGCGCGCAATCGCGAGGATATTCTCGTGCTTTGGCTCCCAATTGGCTTTGAAGCACGAGATGTGTTCGAGCTTGAGCACGGAATCGGGGTGTTCGAATCCCTGCTTCGCAATCTCCTCATTGTTCTTGGAGCAAACTGCCAGCAGAATTCCGCGCTTGTATAGAGAGAGGCAATACTCCTGAAAAGCAGTGTAAGCTTCGGCGACGGGCGTTTCACGCCCTATCTGGATCTTATCGACGCCATCGTCCCCGATAACTCCGCCCCATAGAGTGTTATCGAGATCGAGCACCAGCACCTTGCGGCTCTTGCCGTAGATGGCACGAACCATGGAAGCAAGCGAGCGCGCCAACGCGCAGTTGCCCTCGGTTGTCATGAGGATTTTGTATCCGAAGTATCGGTCCCAATCGAACCAACGATTCAGGCCGATTCTTGCCGAAATGCCGTGAACATCCTGGAGGAGCAGCCTCGGATTGCCGGCAGCAGCGCGGGCAAACTCGGCATTGAGCGCAAGGAAGAAGCGGGACGCACCGCCGTTTGAAACAGCGTCGAGGTTGCCCAGAACAGCGAAAGGCGGAAGCTCGAAGTTATTCTGGACGATCTGCGCGGAGAGGTTGCGCTCGATGGACTCCCAGATCTGCCTGTAGCGCCCTACTTCCGCATCAACATGCTCTTGAAACTCATGGTCCGAGCAGTGGACTGGAGGGACGGTCTGTACGTTGAGGCAGGAGGTGTGCACGTAAACGATCGTGGGGGCGAACTCGATCAGATCGGACGGGTCAAGCACTGCATCCTCGTAATAGCGGCCATACTCCGATTGATGGAACACGGGTTGAAATCCGGAGGCGAGGAGGAATAACTCCAGCAGGTCGGCTAATTCATTGGTGGTTGACCCGCCTAGGATCGCAATGCGAACCGGCTGAAGCCCCTCGGCAGCTGAGAGCTGCCGGCGCAGGCTCTTCCGCTTCAACACCAGGTCATCGATGGCAATTTGCTCGATATTCATCATATTAGGCCGTAAAAGACTACGATAGCAGGCCGCGGTGCGGTTAGGTTATTTTCCCAAGCGCCCGTGAACAACGCATGTAGAATGGCCATCCTGCATCGTATTCTTTGAGGGGGGCGTCCCTGCTGTTTGGCCTCTCAAAGGTGGGCAGATGATTGAACTCATTGCTTCAGCGCCGCAGCCGCCCGGCATCGCAAACGCGGCGCATGGCGATGAGCCGCACATCCTGCTCGTGGTCGACCAGTTGGCAAGGACCCTGGGCGGGGGAGAACGAATCGCACTGAAAATTGCGGCACTTCTGCCGCGGTATGGATTTCGGGCTTCGATCCTGACTCTTTCTGCCGATCCCGCAAGTCCCGCCTTGAATTCCCCGCCCTGTCCCATCTACCTTCTGGCCTTGCGCAGTTCCTACGACCTGGCGGCACTTCGAGGAGCTTTCGAACTCAGACGGTTCCTTAAACGGGAGAGAATCGGGATTGTCCAAACCTTTTTTGAGAGCTCAGATATCTGGGCGGGATTTGTTACGAAGGCGTTGTCAAAGGCAAAGCTGATATGGGCCCGAAGAGATATGGGAATTCTCAGGACGCGGAAGCACCACATTGCCTATCGACTGCTGGCTTGGGCTCCGGATACGGTGTTTGCGGTTTCTGAACAAGTGCGGCGGTATTCAATCGAGGTGGACAGAATTGAACCTGTTCGCGTCCAGACAATTTACAACGGCCTGGACCTTGGCGATTGGAATACGGCTCCCAGGCTAGCGAAAGCTGAGGGCGCGTTCTTGATTGCGACGGTCGGCAATATCCGCCGGGTGAAGGGCCACGATGTGTTCATCCGGGCAGCCGCAATGGTGTCCGAGCAGTTCCCCAAGGCCCGCTTCAGCATAGCCGGCTCAGTTTTGGAGCCGGACTTTTTCGCGGAACTTCAGACGCTGGTCCAGGAATTGAAACTCGCCGAAAGGTTCCAATTCGACGGCGAAGTAACAAATCTGCGCCATTATCTTTCCACAGCCGACATGTTTGTTCTCCCCTCGCGCAGCGAAGGCTTTTCCAATGCGATCATCGAGGCCATGGCGGCATCGCTTCCGGTGGTTGCAACCGACGTGGGCGGGAACGCAGAGGCCGTGAAGGACGGAATGAATGGGTTCCTGGTTCCGTCGGACGATCCGGGCGCCCTTGCAGCCGCAATTCTCCGGGTGCTTTCGGACACTTCTCGGGCACAGGAGATGGGGATGGCGGGAAGGAAACTCGTGGCGGAGAAATTCACGACCGAGGCCATGATGGTTGGGATCACCGCCGTTTACACGACGCTGCTCTGTGGGCTGAGGCTCGACCGCGACGAGGGATAGACAGTACCTTTGGTCTGCGTGGTTCTACACTTAAGTACCTTTCTAATCATAAAGTTGTACTCCAATTTGACCCGAATGTGCCATTCCCCATCCTTGGATGCGCAAGAGTTTGCACATCTGCGATCCTCTTTTCTTCTAAGTTGCAGATTATAAAACAGATGTTTTTGGCGGTTGGGGTGCATACAGAGAGGCAATAGCTGGTTGTAAAAGAAAACCGCCCGAGAGGGCTATTTCACGAGGACAAATGAAGACGATCTTGAAGATTTCAGCAATGCCGGTAATGCTCTGCGCACTTGCGTCAGCCGCGTATGCCGACAGCGTCACGCTCAATAGCGCCGGTTCAACCGCCGGCCCGTATACCAACGGTACACTGCAATACACGGGTACCAGCCCGCTGAATGGGGGCTCTCCGCTCGTCGCCGCGACAGGCCCAACCGTGGCAGACGGCCCGGGTTCCTATGACGTGGCTGCTAACGGTGTGTGGGTAAACGCAATTGCGGGGACGAGCTGGGTCTCCAACTCACCTGAGGCCGGCCCGGATGGCTCGGTTACCGACCCGAATGGCTTCTATTATTACTCCACGACATTCACGGCAGTTGGCGGAGCCTCAGCCTACGACGGCAGCATTAGCATCATGGCGGACGACACTGCCGAGGTATTGCTTAACGGCTCAGTCATCGTGCCGTTTGGGCTCATTGGAGGCGATGGCCATTGCTCTAACAACATGCCGAACTGCAATGGCGTGGATACGGTCTGGTTGAATGGAACCACGCTGCTCGCCGGTTCAAACAGTCTGACAGTCATTGACGCGCAGACAGGCAGCGGGCCGGCAGGCGTCGATTTTTCAGCCAACCTCACGCAAACCCCCGAGCCGTCATCGCTGCTGTTGCTTGGCACCGGACTGCTCGGTTTAGCCTTGCTTGTCTTCCGCAAGGCGAAGCCGTCAGTCGTGGCCTTGAACTGCTAGCACATCCGCAATGAGTTTTTAAGGGGAGCGTGATACTCGCGTTCCCCTGGTTTTTTGCGCGCCATCTCAAGAACGGCGCGAATTGACTTGGAGGCCGAAGATCGGCCTGGACCAGAACCGGCGCAGAAGGATTTTAGGCTCTGCACCGTTCCTGCCAGACTTTAGCGAACACTTGCATTGTTTTTATTTTCAGATGGCCGCCTGGTTTGGTTGATTCGAGACGGCTTATCGGAAAAAGACTGCACAGTCCCACGGGAAAACCCGCGTGTTTTCCGCGCTCTTGTCGGTTGCGCGAGATAGACCGGGCGGGCGGGTGGATTTCTCATGAGTTTTCAGAGCGCCGCTCAGTCCTTTGCAATCCCATTGTGCGCCTTGGAGGGAAAATGATACGCAAAACGGAGCGAAGAAAGTCTGCGGGAGGGGGCGGTTGCCAAGCTGTTGATTCAACGTGCGTAAACCGTGGGGATGGACGCAACGGCTATGCGGGATAGATGAGCTTTGCTTGACAGCAGTTCCCGGTTTGGGTGGTGGCACAGTTTGAAGGCGTAATCCCTCAAGGGGCTAAACAGGCTGCGGAAAAACCCGATTTAGTCGGGATTCTCGAAGGTTTGTAACAGGGCATGACTTTAGTCGTGCAGCAAACGCAATAGAATCAATGTGGGCTTCAGCCATGCCGGATGCTCTTCGGGAAGTCGGCATGAAAGTGGGCCTTTTCCGCAGCCTCTAAGGAACCTCTGCAGAAGTGTCTCGGTGAAGCAAACATTCCCTCAGGGGCTAAAGCCCGCGTTCATTTTGCTGCCTTTACGGCACGACTGAAGTCGTGCCCTTTCAAAGCGGCGACTTGATCAGGGGTTCCCTAAAGCCCGCGTCCATTTTGCTGCCTTTACGGCACGACTCAAGTCGTGCCCTTTCAAAGATCCCCTTATGAGACCGGTTCTAGAAAGCGAATTTTACTGCGGCTTGGAGCAGCCGTGGGGCGTCTGCGCTGTTGATTTGACCGAATGACGAGGCGTTGACATCGCCGGCGACCGCAGTTGAGCCAAAGAACTGTGTGTGATTGAAGACGTTGAAGGCTTCGAGCCGGAATTCGAGGCGGCTGGTTTCGGTGACTGCCACATACTTCTGCAGAGCCATATCCCAGTTTTCGAGGCCCGGGCCGAAGAAGTAGCGGGGCGAGACATTTCCAACCGTGCCGAGCGGTTGCAGACCGAAGAGCGAGACGTTGAAGTAGGGATTTCCGTTTTGCGGATGGTGGTTCAAGTTGAGTGGACCGGGCGTGACTTGCGGCAGATCCACGGAGAACGGGTTTACCCCATTCGGTCTAGCTCCAATGAGCGAGTTGTCGCTGCTGTTTTGCATGGTGACGGGAAGGCCGGTGCTGAGATGGGCGATGCCGGAGATTTGCCAGTCGCTGGTGAGCCTGTCCTTGTGGCGGAAAAGGTCATCGATGGGAAGGTTGTAGTTGAAGCTGGCGACAAAGTTATGCTTGATATCAAAGGCTGACAACTCGTAGGTCCGATGAGGGTCTCCCGGGACCAACATGTCGGCAATACTTGACGAAATGTCGAGAGACTTGCCGTAGGTATATCCGGCCAGAACATCGAGCCTTCCGCTTTGGTGCCGCAGGGTGACTTCGAGGGCGTTGTAATTTGAATTGCCGACTGACTCTTCGAAGGCATCGCCGCCGAAGTTGGCGCCAAAGGGCCCTCTGCCCTGGACCGATTGTCCCGATACGGTGGTGAAGGTTCCGGTTTCGCTGAACGGCCCGCAAACAGCGCTCCCCGGCGCCACTTGACTGAGCTGATTGACGCTGAGGCAATTGGATGCAATGCCGGGGTTGGCCGTAACCAGGACATACAGATGATGCCCCTCGCTGCCGATATAGTTCAAACCCAGCACGGTGCTGTGACCCAACTGCCGCTCGATGGAGAGGTTATATTCCTCGGCATAGGGGCTTATGTTGTGGATGTCGACTGCAACCATGCCGGAGATGGGCTCAAACTGCGCCCAGTTCACCGTGCTGTTGGGGTTGCTGGGAGATGCGCCAAATGCAGGAAACGGGATCGGGAAACGCTGGCCTTCGTCGTTGCCGGTGCCGGCATCGATAAAGGGATTGGAGAACAATGGAGAAACGGGGCTCGAATAGGTAGTGCCGTATGGTGGGTCGCCAGCCATTACGCCCGCGGTAATGCCTTCGACCCCTGTGAAGAACCGTCCCGCTCCCAAACGGATGCTGGTGTTGCCTGGATTTCCGAACAGTGCGCCCAATACGCCGTCGTACCGCTTGGATGGCGACCATGCAAGCCCGAAGCGGGGAGAGAAATCGTCCCAGCGTCTTGAGGAAAGTGTGTTCGGGACGCCCTTATCTCCAGGGAAGACAATGCCGGTGGGCGCACCGGTATAGACCTGCGATTGCTCGCCGACGACAAGTGTCTGGAGCTGGTTGAACTTTTCGTAGAGGGGCATTTCCAATTCCCAGCGCCCGCCGTAATTGAAGGTCAGGTTTGGCTTGATGCGCCAACTGTCTTCAACAAACCCGCCTGCATACTGGTTGCGCATGTAAAAGGGTTGAGCATTGCCTTGCTCGTAGGTGCTGGGAGCACCGACGAAGAAGTCGGCAATATCCAGGCCGGTTTCCGATCCGAAGAAGGCGAACTCGCCATTGGATTGGATATCGGCATTCCCGTTGGTCTCGTTGTAGCGCAGCTCGCCGCCAAACTTCAATGTGTGCGTCCCGATGACATGGGACAAAGTGTCAGAGTATTGGTAAACGTTATCGTACTGGTTTATTCCGGTGACGGTGGAACCCATGGTGAAGTTGTTGAAGATGATGTTTTCGACGCCGACAATCGCAGGCCGTTGGGGAAGGATGGTCGGGCTTCCGCTGCTGGTGACAAATCCCTGGGAAGTGAGAGAAGTTCCCACAGTGCCCGAAGGAGTGCCAAGGACGTTGATATCTCGCAGGTAAGAGGCCTCAAAAAAGTTCACCGTTCTGGAACCGAAGGTGTTGGTGTCGGAGAAGGTACCAAGCTGCGACCGGCCATTGGTGAGAGCGCTGAATCCGGGGAGCGTCGCGCCCCCCTGCTGGATGGGGTAAGGATTGGCGAGAGAATAATCGTCGATGCCATAGTAGCCCGAGATTCTGCCCCAGCGCGAGTTGGCATCGATGTGGATCGCTCCCTTGAAATCGCGAAGCGTTTCATTCTGGGAATTTGTAGAAAACTCGCCGTCGGGAAGATTGGGCCCGGGGATGTACTTGGCGAGGTTGACAGCGGGGCTGGACCAGGCCTGCTTGGGAATCATGCTGTTGGGGAAGACGGCTGGGCGCGCTGCAGTGCAGCCAGTGGAGGTGGGCCAATAGGGATCTCCAGCCTGGACGTTGGCGCCGAGGCTTTGACCGAGGATGCCGGCGATGTAGGGGCCGCTGACGCAGCCCGTAAGCGAGGAGGCGAGTGAGGGATCGGAAAAGTCTGCGTTGAGTTCGGCATTGGTGGGAACGAGAATTTCGCCGCTGGACTTGCCTTGCGCCATCTGGGTGCCTTGAAAGTCGCCAAAGTAGAACAGCTTGTCCTTACGGATAGGCCCACCCGCAGTGGCGCCGTACTGGTTCTGCTGAAAGGTTCCGCGCGTGGCGGAGAAGTAATCGCGGGCGTCGAGCGCGGTATTGCGGACGAATTCGAAGACATCGCCGTGAATCCGATTGCCGCCCGATTTGGTAACGATGTTGATCTGGCCCCCACTGTAGTCGCCGTATTCGGCATCGACATTGGTGGTCAGAATGCGGAATTCGGCGATGGAGTCGAGGTTTGGGATGAAGCCGGCTCCCATGGTGAAGGGCTCTTCAATGCTGGCGCCGTTTAGCGAGAATCCATTGGAGAACTCCCTCTGACCGCTGATCGAAAGAGTTCCCGGATTCAGATTCCCTGACGGTGAAATCAAGCTTGCGCCCGCCGCGGTCAGCGACTGACCCGTGAATGAAGATTGTGGGACAACGCCCGGCTGGAGCGACAGGAGGTCAGTGAAACTGCGCCCATTGAGGGGCAGCGCCTCGGTTTCAGTGCTTCCGATAACTTCGCCGAGCTGAGTATCGACTGTTTCGACGTGGATGGCCAACGATTCAACGGTTACGGTCTCGGCTGCACCGCCCAGCAACAACGATGCATTCGCCGACAGAGAGCTGTTGGCGTTCAAGATAAGATTTGTCTCATGAAACTGCTTGAAACCGAGCGTGTCGATGCTGACTTCGTAGCGGCCTACGGCCAGTTCGGTCAGAGAATAAAAGCCCTTCGAATCCGTGGTGGTGGTTTGCCTGACGTTGGTATTCAGTTCCGTGACTGTGACTTTTGCGCCATTAATCGCCAGGCCTTTAGGGTCGGTCACGGTCCCGGATATGCTGCCGCCGGTTGCCGCCCAAAGTCCAGGCGCCATCAATGCGAGCAGCAGAAGGAGACAGCACACATTTTTGGTCGGGAACCACGCGCGGCGCTGGAAATCAAACCCGAATAAAGGCGGTCGTCCCGTCTTGGGAAGCATATTCGACCCTCGATTCATCGCGAACTCCTGGGATTGGGCCCGTTCGCCGGCGCGCCTGTTAGGGGCAGGAACGCCGACGGCGGATTTAGAACTTCCATCTATGAATGGCTGCAGGGGACTTCCGGGCCCGCCGATTCCTCCAGGCTGCATACGGCTGAGCAGCCAAGAGTTTCCGCGTGACCCTGATTTCAGCTTGATCAGAGAAATGCAATCGGTGTGCCAAATCTCCTCGATTTAACTTGCTAATAATGAGCGATTTACGAAGAATGGCCCAAGGAGAAAGTGCAACTATTTGCATAATGATGGAGAATTTTGTCACCAATTTGTACGGATTCTGTCATCAAACTCGACAACTAGCGACGGCGGTTTCGGCGAAAAACAGGGGGATGTACAATGGAGGCTT
>Ga0302319_10003146_pt1 | contig 34872 bp, 23 predicted proteins | sample Bog_T0_2_FD_203319 | JGI IMG/M metagenome (GOLD analysis project Ga0302319, IMG submission 203319) | Peat permafrost microbial communities from Stordalen Mire near Abisko, Sweden - Bog_T0_2 | ecosystem: Environmental > Terrestrial > Soil > Wetlands > Peat | place: Sweden: Abisko, Stordalen Mire...
GTCCCTCAAGGTGCCGGACAAGAACGGCAAACTCGGCGACGTCGTGCTGGGCTTCAACAATGTGGACGGCTATTTGAGTCCGGCCTATCTGAAGTCCAATCCGTATTTTGGCGCGCTCATTGGCCGCTACGGAAACCGCATTGCCAGGGGCAAATTCACGCTCGACGGCGCCACCTACACGCTGGCCACCAACAATGTTCCCAACCATTTGCACGGCGGCAACAAGGGCTTTGACAAGGTGGTTTGGACGGCGGCCAGGGCCGATGTCGGCCCCGACGGCCCGCAATTGACGCTGACCTACATGAGCAAGGACGGCGAGGAAGGTTATCCGGGAAATCTTTCGGTGACGGCCATTTATACCATCACCGAAGACAACGCCCTGGAAGTGCAATTCACGGCGACCACGGACAAGGACACGCTCTGCAATCTCACGCATCATTCCTACTTCAACCTGCGGGGCAGCGGCGACAACCTTGGCCACGTGGTCTATATCAACGCGGACAAATTCACGCCGGTGGACAGCGCGCTGATTCCGACCGGCGAATTGCGTCCGGTGGCCGGCACGCCGTTTGATTTCCTCACGCCGACGGCCGTCGGCGCCCGCATCAACAACACGAACGACGAGCAGATTGCCTTTGCAAACGGCTACGACGACAATTGGGTTTTGAACAAGCGGGGCAACGAGCTTTCGCTGGCCGCGCGCGTTTCCGAACCCACCAGCGGCCGCGTGATGGAAGTGTGGACCACCGCGCCGGGCATGCAGTTTTACACCGGGAATTTCCTCGACGGCTCCCTCACCGGCAAAGGCGGCCGGGTCTATAAGTTCCGCGACGCCCTGGCCATGGAGCCGCAGGGCTTCCCGGATTCGCCCAATCATCCGAGTTTTCCGACGACTGAATTGAAACCCGGCGAGACCTACCACAACACAATCATTTACAAATTCTCAACGGAGTAAGCCTGCTGAAACCATTCAACCAAATCCAACCATGAAAAAAATCCAACTCCCGATTCTCGCGCTGTGCGTCGCGGCGATACTCGCCGGCTGCGGCAAAAGTGACAATGCAACTCCCACTCCAAACGGCGGCAACACCGCGCCGCCCACCAAGCGGCTGAAGCTCGCGTTCGTGTCCAACAACGCGGCAAACTTCTGGTCATTCGCCCGCGCGGGCTGCAATGCCGCCGCCAAGGAACTCGGCGACGTGGACGTTGATTTTCGCATCACGCAGGACGGCAGTTCCGCCACGCAACGGCAGATTCTCGACGATCTCGCCGCCAAGGGCACCGACGGCATCGCCGTCAGCGTCAACGATCCGGACAACCAGACGGACTTCCTGAACAAAATCGCCGGCGAGGCGCTTTTGATTTGTTGCGACAGCGACGCCGCTTCGAGCAAACGCGTTGCCTACATCGGCACGGATAACGAAGCGGCGGGCGAAGAAGCCGGGAAAATGATCAAGGAATGCCTGCCCAACGGCGGCAAAATCATGTTGTTTGTCGGCCATAGCGATTCGCAAAACGCGGTGGAACGCTCCGGCGGCATCAAAAAGGCGCTGGCCGGTTCCAACATCCAGATCATTGACATCCGCACCGATGACACCGACGCCGTGCGCGCTCAAAAGAACGCCGAGGACACGCTGGTGAAATATCCCGACATCGCATGCCTGGTTGGCCTGTGGAATTACAATGGCCCGGCAATTCTCAATGCCGTTCGCGGCGCGGGCAAAACCGGCGCGGTGAAAATCGTCTGCTTCGACGACGAAGCCGACACCCTCGCGGGCATTGCCGCCGGCGACATTTACGGCACCGTCGTCCAAAATCCCTTTGAGTTCGGCAGACAGTCCGTCACCCGCATGGACAAATATCTTCGCGGCGACCATTCGCAATTGGCCGGCAAAATGTTCATTCCCACGCGCGACATCAAAAAGGACAACGTTGCCGCTTATCAGGCCGATTTGAAAAAAATTCTCGGTCAGTAACATGACCGCCGCGCCGCTACTTGAGATGCGCGGGATTTCCAAGCGATTTCCCGGCGTGGTCGCCTTGGACGCCGTGGATTTTCACATCGCTCGCGGCGAAGTCGTCGCGCTCGTCGGCGAAAACGGCGCGGGCAAATCCACGCTCATGAAAATCCTCGGCGGTGTCCGCCAGCCCGACGCCGGCGAAATCAAGATTGACGGCCAGTCGGTCAAAATCCACAACGTCAATGACGCCATCCGCCTCGGCATCGCGTTCATCCACCAGGAACTCAACGTGCTGGACAATCTGGACGTGGCGGCAAACGTATTTCTGGGGCGCGAGCCGCGCAACGCGCTCCGTTTGATTGACCGGAAAAAAATCCACGCCGACACCGCTCCCCTGCTCCAGCGGCTCGGCTTGACGGTTTCCACGCGCACGCGGCTGGATCGTTTGTCCATCGCGCAACAGCAGATGGTGGAAATCGCCAAGGCGCTTTCCTTGAACGCGCGCCTCATCATCATGGACGAGCCAACCTCCAGCCTCACATTGTCCGAAACGAGCCGCCTGCTGGAACTTGTCTGCGAACTCGGCGAGCAGGGCGTGAGCATCATCTACATCTCGCACCGCCTCGGCGAAATTGACGAGTGCGCCGACCGCGTCATCGTTCTGCGCGACGGAAGGAACGCCGGCGAACTGACGCACGAGGAATCCTCCCACGACAAACTCGTGAGCCTGATGGTGGGACGCGAAATCAAAAATTTCTACGTCCCGCCGGACGCGCCCAAAGCGCCGGGATTCTTCAAGGCGCGGAACATTTCATCCTCGCTGCATCCCGGCAAGACGGTTTCCTTCGACGCCGCGCGCGGGGAGATTCTCGGCCTGGCCGGCCTCGTCGGCGCCGGGCGCTCGGAAATGGCCAAGTCGCTGGTCGGACTGGATCGTTCGCCGGCCAGGGAAATCTTTTTGGATGGCAAAGACATTTCCATCAACACGCCGCGCGACGCGATTGACCACGGCATTTATCTCGTTCCAGAAAACCGCCGCACGGAAGGCCTCGTCGTCGAGATGTCCATCCGCGAAAATGTCAGCCTGCCGTCACTGGGAAATTTTTCCCGTTTCGGACTCATCAACCGCAAACACGAACGCCAAATGGCGGAGCAGCAGGTGGATTCACTGCAAATCAAAGCGCCGACGGTTGAGACGCTCGTCCTGAATTTGAGCGGCGGCAACCAGCAGAAGGTCATTCTGGGCAAATGGCTGGCGATGACGCCCCGGGTGATGATCATGGACGAGCCGACGCGCGGCATTGACGTGGGCGCGAAGGCGGAGATTTACCGGCTCATGCGCGCGCTCGCCGCGCGGGGCAGCGTAATTTTAATGATCAGCAGCGACATGGAGGAAGTCTTGAACGTGAGCGACCGTATTGCCGTGATGCACGAGGGTGAAATCAGCGGCGTGCTCGACCGCGCCGATTGCAATGAGGAAAACGTGATGCAGCTCGCCATCGGCAAAAAGATTCCCGCCGCGAAACCGGCGTTTGAAAACTGAACCGCTAATCTGCGCTAATAATCACTAATCTATGAGAGCTGAAATCTATAAAGACGAAGGCTACAAATTCATGAGCGCGGCATTTGAGGTATACAACGAACAAGGTTACGGCCTGGCTGAAGAGATTTACCAGGAAAGTCTGGAGATGGAATTGGAATTGCGTGGAATCGCCTTTCGGGCAAAGCAGGAACTGGCCTGCCATTACAAAAATCGCGAACTAAAGAAGCGTTATATCCCTGACCTGTTTGTATTTGGTTGTCTCGTCGTCGAATTGAAATCCGTCTCGCAACTCGCTCCGGAACACGAGGCGCAACTCCTCAACTACATGCGAATCGCCAGACAGGCGGTCGGCTATCTTGTTAATTTCGGCCACAAGGACACGCTTGAATGGAAGCGATTCATCTTGTCTGAATTCATTATGGAAGGGGAAAAATTAGCGTCCATTAGCGCAAATTAGCGGTTCAACTAAAATGAAAAAAGAAATCGGAATTTTTGCCCTGCTCGTCGTCATGTGCGCCGTCACCGGGTTTGAGAACCACGCGTTCTTCTCGGAGGCCAACCTCTCGAACACCGCCAACCTCATCGGGCTTTACGGAATCTTCAGCATCGGCGTCGGCATGGTCATCATCACCGGCGGCATTGATCTGTCCATCGGCTCGATGATCGCGCTCAACGGCATGTTGCTCGTGCTGGCGCTGACGGAATGGCACTGGCCGTGGCCGCTGGCGGCGCTGTTCGCGCTCGCGGTGCCGATGCTGCTCGGCCTTGCACATGGCGTCCTCATCACGCGGTTCAAGATGCAGCCGTTCATTGTGACGCTGTGTGGACTGCTGCTCTATCGCGGCATCGCACGCTTCATTGCAAACGATACGACCAAGGGCTTCGGCGAAGCGGAAGGTTTCAAAACGCTGCAAAGCCTGGCCAGCGGCAAATGTCTCGGCCTGCCGATGCCGTTCGTTTTTCTCATCGTGATTTCAATCATCATGTGGGTTGTGCTGCATCGTTCGGTTTATGGCCGTTATCTTTTCGCGGTCGGCCGCAACGAGGAGGCGACGCGCTTCTCCGGCATCAACACCCGCTGGATCGTCACCAGCACCTATGTCCTGGCGGGGTTGCTGACGGGCATTTCGGGAATTCTGTTCGCGTTCTACACCAATTCCGTTTCGCCGTCCAACCACGGAAATTTTTACGAGCTTTACGGCATCGCGGCGGCGGTGCTGGGCGGCTGCAGCCTGCGCGGCGGCGAAGGCTCGATCATTGGCATCCTCATCGGCACGGCGCTGCTGCTGGTGCTGCAAAATCTCGTGAACCTGCTCGGCATTCCCAGCTCGCTCAACTTCGCCGTCATGGGCGCGGTGGTGCTCGTCGGCGTGCTCGCCGACCAGCTCTTCCAGAACCGCGCCGCGAAGAAAACCGTGCACCAGGCGAAATAATAAAGGCCGGAACGGTTTCCCGTCCCGGCTTGATTTATCAGCCTGCTGGCTGTGGTAGGGTCATCGCGCTGCGATGACCGGACGCCGCAGCGCGGCGTCCCTACCTTTAGTCCACGATGCTGGAGCCGGGCATGGACCAGTCGCTTTGACCGGTGCTGCCGCCCAGCGCCCGGGCACGCAATTGCACCACCGTGCCGGTCGTTTGACCCGTCAGGATGATGGTGCGCGCCTGCGTCGAGAACTTGACCGTCGTCCATGCGGCCGTGCCGATGCACGTCTGCACCTCGTAACCAACCGCGTTGGCTATGGGGGGAGAGATGCACCGCCAGTTGCATGGAGATGTCATTGTCTATGCCCGTGACGGACGGCGTGTCCAGTTGTGACTGGCCATGATTGTTGCTCGCGGCCTGATAGCCGGACGTGAGGAACATTGGCAGGTCATAACGGGCCGTCGTCTGGCAATAGAATGCATTGGCATCCAATCCATCCAGCGCAAACTGCAAGGCGGCATTTCTCGCCGACGTGAGCACGGTCCCGCCGTCCAGGGCGGCCGAGATGGCCGCGTCCAGGGACGCTTTGCGGGTGGTCATGTCCACGGGCACCGTCGGGTCGGGCGGCACCGGGGGCACGATCGGCACCGGCGGTTTGGGAAACGCCGTGTTGCCGGTCATGCACGAGATGTTCCATCCCATGAAAGCGGACGCCATTTGCACTGGCACAGATTTATAGGTCTGGCTGGCCCTTACTACATTTTTGTTATTCATAAGTTTTTAACTGTTTATGATTTAAGAAATGGGGGGCATCTGGAGGGAGCCAATCCGGCTTCGCGCTTAACCCGGTGAAACTACACCCGCTACCACAGCATTAAGCGTTCCATAAAAATAAGATTATCTTTATCTGATGATTAATATGAAAAAGCATTTATCAAGGCAATTGGCGGCATCCCCTGCACCGGGTGCAAAACACCGGATTATGTGCTCCCAAGCCCGCCGGACCCTGTTTTTGGCATTTTCCGCCTAAAATGGGTCGTGACAAGGGGTGGTCCGTCTCTGATTGCTCTTTGTCCGTGTCCGACCAGTGCTGGTCCGCCTCCGACCAGTGCTCTTCGATATCCGACCAGCGCTTCCCCGTCATTAACCAGCGATCTTCGGGCTTGATCAGGCCCAATCCGTCTCTGACCAGCGCTTCCCTGTGTCCGACCAGCCCTCTTTTACCTTCGACCAGCGCTGGTCCGCCTTTGACCGGCGCTTCTCAAGCTCCGACCATCCCCAATCAGCCTCTGACCAGCGCTTCCCCGTCACTGATCAGTGCTGGTCAGACATGGACAATAAGCAGTTGGTCACTGATAAGGAGCAGTCAGAGGCCGATTTTATGCTGGTTATGGGACAGTGCGTATGAATATGGGACAGGACAGGAAACTAACTTTCCGGCAGGTGCAAACGTTGCGCAGGCGTTTGGCCATGACGCACCGGCATGGGCGAAATATCAATGCCCATGGACGACCTCGCCCTGCAATTCGACGGCACGGACGCCGGCAAACGATTTATTGAAGCGTGGAAACGCGCCCGCATCATCGTGGATTCCGGCGGCGGCCACAGTGGCACACCGCACGCGACACCGGGCAAATAAAATCAATCCCCGCAAAAGCAAAGCGGCCTTCGGAAGCGAAGGCCGTTTTTTTTGTTATCTGAATTGCTGCCTGCCCAATTTTCAGCTTAATTATTCCCCATGCCGAACACCGCCAGCTTTGAATCTTTCGAGAAAGAGTTGCGGCGTCTCGTCGCCAAGTTCGAGCAGGGCATCAATGAGTTCAAGAACCCCCGCTATCTGGAAGCACAGGTGCGTGATGATTTTCTAAATCCATTTTTCTCGGCGCTGGGCTGGGATTTGGAAAACAATGCGGGGCTTATTCAAAAACACCGTGAGGTTGAAATTGAAAGCCGCACGGGCGATGGACGCGCTGATTATCTTTTTCGCCCCGAACGCAAACCGCGTTTCGTGTGCGAAGCCAAGAAGCCTGCCGAGGAGCTTCACGGGGATAATGCCATGCAAGCCAAACGATATGCGTGGACAATTGGCCTCCGGCTCGCGGTATTGTCAGATTTCGAGGAGTTAAAAATTTACATCGTCACCGGCAATCCCGATAAAGGCGAACCGGACGAAGGTCTTTGGCGCAGCTACCATCATACTGAATACGTTGCCAAGGCGCGTGAACTTTGGGATTTACTGGCGCGTGACAATGTGGCGGGCGGCAGCGTTGAACGCCTGCTTGAATCTCTGCCGAAAAAATTACGGCCTGATCGCACGCGCGATTTCGACGAGGAGTTTCTCGCGTTTCTGGACGGACATCGCCGTGCGCTGGCGTCCGATCTCATTCGCCATAACGACCGCGAAGATTTGCTTGAGGGCACAAAGCTCAACGAAGCTGTGCAATGTATTCTTGACCGCCTCCTGTTCATTCGCATTTCGGAGGCGCGCGGTATTGACATGGGGACAAAGCTCCAGTCATTGCTCGAAACTTGGAAAGCTCGACAAGAAAAATCCGACCGGCTGCGCGAAGAACCGCCCACGCATTGGGGCGGCAGCGGTTTGGGCGCGTCGCGCGGCACGCTGTGGAATTCCATCGTGCGGCATATCCGCGCGCTGGATCGTCGCCCGCCATCGCACGTCCCATATTTCAACGGCAATCTTTTCAAGATTCATTTCAGCGAAGAGCTTGTCGTGGGCGACGTTTGGCTTTCGGAATTTCTTGAATCCATCAGCGGCGAGAACTCACCTTACAAATTCGGTTATGTTGCGGTTGAAATCCTCGGCACAATTTACGAACGGTTTCTCGGCAAGATTGTCCGCCCGCACGGACGTGGCGCGGTCATCGAGGAAAAGCCGGAAGTTCGCAAAGCAGGCGGCGTTTATTACACGCCGCGCTATATCGTCGAATACATCGTTGAGCAAACCGTCGGCAAGCTGCTCGACGGAAAGAAGCCGGAGGAAACGCTCAAACTCCGTTTTCTTGACCCCGCTTGCGGTTCGGGTTCTTTTCTTATCTGCGTGTTCGAGCGCGTGTGTGAACACTGGCAGCAATGGCTCGTGGACAATCCGAACAAGCGAAAAAAAAATTGGTGCTGGCTGGATGCCAAAACCAACACGCTGCACCTGACCGTGCGGAGCAAGCGGCGGATTTTGCGCGAAACGATTCACGGCGTTGACATCGACCCGCAGGCCGTGGAAGTGACGCAACTCTCGCTTTACCTGAAAATGCTGGAAGGTGAAACCGCAGAGACGTTGCAGCGCGAACAGGATTTCTTTGGCGGAGACGAGCCGATACTCCCGCCGTTGGAGGACAATATCAAGTGTGGCAACTCGCTCATCGCCTCCGATTTCTCGATGATGCCCGAAGACCTCCTGCGCGTTCACGCCTTCGATTGGACGGTGCAATTCGCGCCCATCCTGAAAGCTGGCGGCTTTGATGCCGTTATCGGCAATCCCCCTTGGGGTGCCCTCCTTGATGAATCTGAACTGGAATATCTTCGAGATCATCATCGCGAAATCATTGTTCGGATGATTGACTCGTTCATGTATTTCACACACGCCAATGTTGAACGATTAAAAAAAGACGGCGCGTTCGGAATGATTTTGCCAGACGTGATGCTTTATCAAACCGACACGCAAAAGCTACGTCAGTATTTAACAGACAAAACATCACTTACTCATATCTGTAACATGGGGGATGTCTTTGACCAAGTTACTCGTCCCGCTTGCATTGTGGTTTGCTTAAAGACGACAAATCCAAACTGGAAAGTTCTCGTTGCCGATTTCGCGCCAATCCCAAAAGAAGAAAAGCCAAAACAGATTGTCGAGGTAAAGAACTTTACGGAGGTAGAGCAGAATCGCATTTCCAGAGTTCCAGGATGCTTATTCACGACTTCAGGCTTTGGCAACTATGCGCTTTGGGAACGCGTGAGTTCTTGTCCGTCGGACAAGCTGTCTGATGTGGTTGATGCCGACGGAATCCAGCGCGGCGTAAGTCCCGACCTAAAAGAAGCATTCCTCGTAAGCAGCAAGATCGCGAAGGAGTGGAAGCTCGAAAAACAGAACCTCCGCCCCGCATTGACTGGCGGCAAACAGGTAAAGCGTTACGACATTGACCGGCCTGATTTGCTTTTGATTTACACAGGGCGCGAAGATTATTTTAGACGCCTTCCGAACATCTGTTCCTATATTGACCAGTTCAAAAAACAGATTACTTGCAAAGAGGTTCAACAGAAAAAACATTCGATCTATTCGCTTCATCGCGCCCGTGAGGAGCAAATCTTCCTGAAGCCACAGAAACTTTTGGGTGTTATTACCGAAGACGAAATTGTTCTGGCTTTGGACGACGAAAATACTTTTGCGACAGATGGACTTTATTTGTTTGGCGTAAAGCCTTCCGTTGACATCCGCTATGTCATGGCTGTTTTGAATTCGCGATTATTCGTTTCAATTTACCGGCTTTTGTCGCTTGAAGAAGGCCGCGCACTCGCACAAGTGAAACCGACTGTGCTGGCAAATCTTCCAATTCGGAAAATAGATTTCAAAAAGACCGCCGACAAATCACGGCACGACAGGCTGGTGTTGCTGGCGGACAAGCTGTTGGGTTTGATGCCCAAGCTGCGCGCGGCCACGTCAGAACGGGAGCGCGATACGCTCCAAAACGCCGTCACCGCCGCCGATCAGGAAATTGACTCGCTGGTCTATGATCTTTACGGTCTGACCGAAAAAGAAATCAAACTCGTGGACGAAGCGAAGTAAAAGATGTTATGTCAGAAGGAACGTCACCAAAACAGGAAGTAATGTTCTGGGCGGGAGATAGGCCAATTTATGCTGACCAAGTCCGTCAACTAGCTGACGTAGCTACGGAGCATAATTCGCAGACATGGAAACCTGCGAACGTCCCGGCTCAAAAATTATTTCGTTGTGTGGAGAGCCTGCGTGACCTCGAACTGCTACTTCAGACTGCCGGGCGGTCAAAGAGCAAAGTCAAACAGCGTCGAAAGTTAAAAATCCTGCATACACCCTTGCATTCTTTGGTTGAAGCAATTCGAGATTTAGCGAATGACCTGGAGAATAATCCTGACACAGTTTGTCGGCTGCCGGAAAACGCTCGTCAACTTGTCCCGCAAATCCGCTCGCAATTGTTGCAGATCTCAACAATTGAGAAAGGTGGATTATTGTCAACGACGCGCGACAAAATCTCCGCACATATCGACAGGGAACTTTCAGCAGATGAAATGCAAATGCTATTAAGCCAAGCCGACTCGTCTCAAGTTGGCTTATGGCTGCATACATGCGTTACTGTGCTGGCAGATTTTATAAAGCTGCCCGTTTATTTCTGGTCATGCCAACCGAACGGTGAGGGTAGTTTGCGAATTATGTTCAAAGAACCGTTTGTGGTAACGCTCGGTTTGGATTCGACTGGGAAAGCAAATCGTCTGCTCGATGTTCATATGATTCCCACCCCACCGCGTTATGACGTGTTGCAATTATTGAGACGTGTGGTTAAAAATTCCAAATGGATGTTTGGGGCAAATAGTATTCGCATTACGAATTTTGTTGAGGACAAGCCAGACGATTCTTGGGCAAAGTCATTAAAGTGGCTTCCTCGGTTCAGTGGTTCAGCAGCGAAAAAGAGCGAGCCTTCTGTTGTTCGGAGAATATCAACGGACGATGGGTCGTATATGTTAATTCCGGCAAATGTGCCGTTCTTTGTTAAGCAGTCAATTCAACGAATAACCAAGCTTGAAGATTTAGAAGGGTTCTAAAGCACCAAACATCGTTCACGCCTTCGCGTAAATTTCATTTCCCTTTTCGCCCAGCGCGACCGGCTGCCCTGGTTCTGGTTCTTCTTCACCGTCGCCGTGTTGCTGCTGTCGGCGATGGACCGCTACCATATCGTCTCACAATTCAAACAGCGCGAGCGCGTCGTCATCATTGACCCCGCCGGCATCTACTATCCAGAATCGGCATGGCGGACGAGTGTGCGCCGGAAATCCGGCAGCGTCAATTCCCGCTTGGTTGGAAAGTGGGGATCACCCGAAACGTTACGATCAATCGTAACTTGACACAGTTGCGATTTGAGCGACCCGAACCCGAACTGGAATTAGGGCAAAAAAACAATTCACCATCAAAACAGCTCTCCAAGCGGGATCGTAATGATTGGGGTGGGGATCATGGCGCAACTGCCAGGTTTTCCCAGCGCACGTTCCACTGGCCATTGTCGGGAAATCCGGGCGCGTTCTTTTTCGGCGCGCCGTCCCAGCCGGCGGCCATCAGCGCGGTGGCGTAAAGCAAACCGCCGTTCGCCGGCAGATAAATCGTCAGGCCGGGCCGCTGATAAACGTGGCCGTTGAGGCCGTAATGATTTTTCGGCGTGTCCAGCACCAGCGCGTCAATCGCGCGGTCCGGTTCGCCCAGCCGCGCCGCCGTCATCGCCATCATCGGATAATCCCAGCCCCAGGTGTCCGGCCAGGTCCAGTTTTTCCAGACCCAGTCGAGCGTGTTCCGCATCGTCTCCGCGTCCACGCCGGGACCGGGCACAAAACTCAACGCGCCCACCACGGCGGGATGATCCGTGTTCCATTTGGCGTTCGTGTAGCTGTCCGGCGTCGTCTCGGTGAAAAGATATTTGCCGCCGGCCACCGGCGGCTTGGCGAGGCCGCGCAAAACGTCGTCCCACTTTTGCTCGCGCGGCAGGCCGAGGCGCGTGCGCCATTGCTGCGCCGTCTCCAAGGCCCAGCGCACGTAGGTCAGCTCAAAGGTCGGATTCAAGGTCTTGTCTTTGGGAAACCGTTCCTGCGCGCTCTGCAACACCGGGCCGAGAACGTAACGGCTGGTGTTCGTGTCCCACGTCGCGTAGCTCGCCAGGAAATCCGCCGTTTGAAAAACGATGTCCCTGTATTTCGCCAGCGTCGCGTCGTCGTGATGTTCGCGCCAGCAAAGCTCCGCGTAAAAAATCGGGTGCGGCTCCTGCCAGATGAGGAACGGCCCGACCGACGACGGCGATTCCGCGCCGCTGGGACTCGTCATCTTCGGCCAGCGCGCGCCGGCGTAGCCCTGCTTTTTGGCCGTGCCCTCCGCACGCGGCAGGATTTTCTGATAATAATCGAGGCTGTTTTCCAGCAGCGGCAACCGGTTCCACAACGCAAAATGCGCCTCATGCCACCAGTGCATTTCCAGGTGGAATTTCCCCTCCCACGTGTTGTAAGTCAGCCCGGTTTCCTGCGGCGGATTTTTGCCGGCGCTCTGAATGGCCGTGAGGTATTGCGAGAGGACGATGCGGCGTTCGAGTTCAAACCAGCGCGGATCCTTGCTGCCGGACAAATCAATCGCGCCGCCCGTCTGCCAGAAATTGTTCCAACTCTTTTGGGCATCTGCGCGCGACTGCTCAAAACTGGCCAGTCGGGCGTTCGCCTTTGGCGCAAACGCGCAGACCAGCTCCAGTTCATCGGACTTGTTGCCGGGCACGATTTCAAACTGATGCTTCGCCGTGTTCGTGATGCTTGCGCCCGCCGACCACTGCGCATCCACGACGTAGGTATCGTTGTCCAGCTTCCGCGCAAAATGGCCGGAGTTGGCCTTGTCCTGCGAGAAAATTGTTTCATGCGCGTTCGGATGGTTCCAATCCGCCGTCACCGTTTCGCCGGTGCCGTAGGGAAAATGAATTTGAATCGCCAGCCGCCCTGATTGCACCAACGGCGATTTCACATGCACGGCAATCGCATCCAGTTTCGGATCGCAGACCGTTTCCACATCCACCGGCTGGCCGTCAAATTTGAAATGGCCAGTGAGCACGCCGTTCCACAAATCCAATTTCTGCACGATGTCCTCCAAATCATTCGTCCGCGCCGGCGAACCGTCGGCGTGTTTCAGAACGAACCCGATTTGCCCCAGGTGCAGGCGGTGCGGATTGTCGCGCAGCCAGTTGATTTCCGGCGTCATTTTGTTTCCCGGCACGTCGGCGTAGGGCACTAGCCGGCCGTTCAGGTCGGGAAAAGTTTTGAACGCGAATTTGTCAATGTCCCAGCCGTTCGGATTCGGACTCGAATGCCAGCCCCAATCCGACAGCGTGCCAAGCGGGATCGTCTGCTCGAACGCCTCGGGAAAAGTTTGCAGGCCGGTCGCGTCCACCGTGAAGGCAAACTCGCCGTTGCCGACCGACAAGGGATTGTTCGCATCGAAATTTGTCAGAACGACATCGTGCCGCGCGACCAGCGCGTGCCGGTCAATCGGCGCGGCGTGAACCGCCGCCGCAATAAAAATGAAGACGCCCGCCAGCCGGAATGTTGCATGGATTGGTTTTTGCATAATTTGGAAACAAGAAAATCAATCAAAACGCGCCGGAACACAAGCCGGATAAAATGCCAGATGCCAAGCGGCAGCAGGTGGTGTCGAAAAATCACCCACCGCCGCTTTGGAAAACGGGACTGTTTGTCGGGTCGCCAAAATACCGGTTCAAAATCGGTGATAATATCCTGATGTCCTGTTGAGACTTGCAAATATCGGCTCAAGTGCCTCGCCACGATTGGACGCCGGAAAGCGGAGCAAGGCACGAAGCCGGCGGAGTAACATCCCGACAACGGTAGAATACAAGAGGAACGGAATTTGCGTTCGTATTCGCCCCACAAAAAAAGACGGCAAGGAATATTTTGTCGCTGATTATCGCGTCAACGGTCAACGCCGTCTGGTTTGGCGAACCACATTGGCCGAGGCGCGGCTCGCCGCAAGTGAAGCCGTGGAAAGAATCAGCATCGGCCAAGCCGAGGTTTTACTTTTAACATCCACCGACCGGCTCGTTTATTTTCGCGCCCGCGACGCGCTGGACGGGACAGAAAAAAAGATTGATACCGCCTGCCAGGAATACGCCGACGCCGTGAAGATGCTGGCAGGCCGCGCTTCGCTTGGCGAAGTCTGCCGCGATTGGTTGAAACGCAACGATGTCAAGCTGCCCAAAATCACCGTGGCCGACGCCGTCGTGCAGATGAAGAAGCAGGCCGAGGCGGACGGCAAATCCGACTTGCGCCTGAAACAGTTGGCCAATGTCCTCGACCGCTTCGCGGAAAGTTTCAACGTGGAAGTTCACACGCTCACGCCGAAATTGATTGCGGATTATTTGTCCGCGCTGGCATTGGCCGAGCGGACCCGCCGAAATCACCGCGACGTGATCGGGTTTTTCAACCGCTGGCTGGTTCTGCGCGGCTATCTGGCGAAGGGGACCGACTGGCTTGAAGGCGTGCAACATTATTCCGCGCGCAAGAGGGGCGAGATTGAAATTTATTCGCCCGATGAACTTTCCCGGCTGATTGCCCACGCCAACAACGACATGCTGTCGTTCATCGTCATTCAGGCATTCGCCGGTTTGCGTCACGCCGAGGCCGCGCGTCTCGACTGGCAGGAAATTGACCTGGACGACGGCTTCGTCGAAATCATCGCCGCCAAGAGCAAGACCGGCGAGCGCCGCCTGGTCCCGATGCACGACAATTTGAAAGCGTGGCTCTTGCCGCTTCGCAAATCGCATGGAGAAGTCTGCCCCTATGAAAACACGACCAAACAGCTTTTGAAGACTGCCGAGGCCGCTGGCGTGGAGTGGAAACATAACGGCTTGCGCCACTCGTTCATTTCCTACCGGGTCGCCGAATGCGCCGATGTCCCCCGCGTGGCCGATGAAGCGGGCAACTCGCCGCAGATCATCCGGCAACATTACTTGCGCCGCGTCAAACCCGCCGCCGCCGCCCAATGGTTCGCCGTCAGCCCCCAGACTGGCGACAAGGTCATCCCGCTCCACGAAACATCCGGCGCGACGCCAACGCGTCAAGCGCGGCCTTGACCGCCGGCGGATCAAAAAAGACCAGACGGCCAATTTTCACGAAGGGAATTTTTCGTGCGGCTTGCTTCTCACGGAGCCAGCGCGGGGAGGGCCGGCAATCGTAATCAAACAGCATTTCCAGGAGCTTCGGCGCGGCAACATAACGCGACGGAGCCTCAATCACGGTGGCTGGTTTTTGTCTTTGGTTTTTTTATTCAATTGCCATGTTGTTATTCACGACCGCACCGGGCCGCGAACTTGATGCTCGACAGCCGCCCCGCTGCTCGTTTTATCCCGCTTCGCTCGTAAAATTTCAGCGCCACTTGCCCCACGTTGTCCGTCATATTTCCGTCAATTTTTTTTGGGCGCACCGATCCTACAAGAAGCCTTTGCCGGTGGTCGTCGGCATCCGTTGGCGGATTGTCGGCGACGTGTTTTTTATGCGACCCCAGGGAACATGTCCCCGTAAACGAGCCGCATCACGTCACCCTGCCCGCAGCCGTCGAGGCTGTCTCATCGCAAAGGCTACTCACAGCGGGAACCACCGGGTTAAACCCCGCCGCTTTCGCCACCAGCCCGTTTTTGCATGTGTCCTGCGCCGCAGCGTCTGTCTCCACTCGCATCTATACCCGCTATCAAACGGATAACCGATGCAGACAGCGTCACCGTGTTCGCAAAGCTGTATTGGTTCAGCTCGTAGGCGTTGGCCCCAAGGCACTTCGCCACGTAGTCCGCTCCGGCCAGTGAGCGGTCATATTGTCGAACCTCTACCCGCGCCCCACCCGTCTGATGCTTCCACAGCCATTCAGCCTGGTGTTGCAGCGTGTGATAGTTGCGAGTAAGAGTCCCCCCTACCAGACAGTGGAAGTGGAAACGCCCGTTCTTTTCGCCTTCTTCACCGCGCAGTGCTATGAGAAGCCGTTTATAGGGGACGCCACTGACTTTGGCCAATTCTTGCAACCAGCGATAAGCCATGCCGTATGCGATATTTGTTCGAGGGACTGTGCCCTTGAAGGTCGGCGTTGCAAAAAAGTCCCACTGGATTCGCGCCAGTGAGAGACCAAAGTCCGTGGCGGTCTCGGATTGGCGGATCGGATCGCGCCAGTCTCTGTCTATCCGAGGGTTTTTAGCCATAAGTCCTTACTTTTTGGCTTCCGGGAGGATGCTCCCGATGATCGTGGCTTTGCCACCCTTGTCCGCGTGCCGGATCCTGGCCACGCCCACCGTGATGGTTTTGCCCGTGCCGTTGACGTAATGGGCTTCGCGTTCCTCCGGCTTGGTCCGGTAGAACAGCATTTCCTCCATCCGGTGTTCCGGCGGATGGCTCACGTCAATGCACAGCAGGTCGAAGGATTCGCCCGCTGCCATGCCGTTCTTCGCCGGCCACGTGTTGTGGACCGTCTTGAATACTTCCAGTTTTATTACCATTTGTTTGCCTTTCTCTTTTCCCGGCGTTGTTGGTTGTCCCCATCCGCTGCCGGCGGCGGACGGGAAATCTGCCTGCACTTATTAAGACAGAAATTGGCTTTAATCCGCTACTTGCGGCTTGCCAAAACAGCCCTTTTTGGGACACATGTGTCCATGCCCAAGAAACCTGAAAAGAAACGTCATCTGACCCAGCTCCGCGAGGCCCTTGACCTGAACCAGGCCGAGTTTGCCAGGCGCCTGGGCGTGTCCGCCTCCATGATCAAAAAGGTCGAGGAAGGGACGCGCGCCGGGAGCGAGGATTTGAAGGCGCGCATTTATGCGGAGACGGGTTTGATGTTTTTCAACCGGGATGAAGTCGCTAATTTGCCGGCCAAACCCTTCGCTTACTCGAAGGCGCAACACCAAGCCTGGTTGCAGGAAGTGCAGTTCAACCAACCATCGGCGGCGGCGGCGGCACGCGTTATTTTAAGACTGGTGGAGTTGATGCTGCTGGCGGCGGCGCGCCCCGGGGTCCACAAGTCGTATCAGGCTTTTAACGGGCTGCTGCTGGCCATCGAAAGGGTGAAGGAGGAATTCGGACTGGAAAAGCACCTTGAGGCCGAAATGCGCGACCGCCACATGACCGAGACCCGGCGTTTTACGGTTCGCGAACTGCGGGCCGATGCGGCCCTGGCCAGGCTGTGGCACTTCCAAGACGACCGGAAACTGAAGCCGGACGAGACCGTGTTGGTGGAGAAAACCACCAAGTGGTTTCCGGGCCGGGAAATCAACCATATCCTGTCACAGCATCGGGAATTGATTTCGGAGATTCTCCAGACGCAGGACGGCGAACTGTCGGCGGAAGCCAAGGCCAAACTGGAAGTCTTGAATCAAAAAATTGAAAAGGAGATTGAGGGGCAAATGGCCAAATTCATGCCACCCGGCAGTTTGGTTAAATGAAAAATCGTGGCCAAACCCGGCCGCCTCCATTTCGCGTCAATCCGGTCTCCGTTGCGCTGGTGTGCCCGTTCCGTGGCGCCGAATTTGCCCCCGCCCACGCGCCAGACTTTCGGCCAACGGACAGACCCGTAAGGCGCAAGACTGGCTTGCCTAAAACACCCGCGCGACCAAACGGCACACCGCTCCTCTCTGCCCAGTTTGCCGCTCCGGGGCCGCTGTTCACTGTCCCACGGCGCGATAAAAGCCCTCCGGCATGACCGTTAAATTCGTGATGGTAAAACTACAGTTGCCGTTCGTATCCGCACAATTGGTGAAGACGCATTGCCAGACGACCGGCGGCGTCAGATTGGTGGCCATTTGCAGAATGTAGGGGTAACCGGGCGTGCCGGCCAGTTGCAGGATCAATTGCTGGCCATTGGTGCTGCCGGCGGTGAAACTTTGCGGCGGCAATCCCACAACCAGCGTGTTCGTGGCGCTGCCGTAATAATTCGGGTCGGTGACGGTGCCGACGACGGTGTAACTGCCCGCGTTCGTTGGCGCGTTGAGAGAACCATTGTAGGTCAGGTTCACAGTCAAACCTGGCGGCGTGGTGCTCGCCGTGACGCTAATGGCGCTGCCTGTGTAAAGCTGGTTCAAATTGGCCAGTGTGACGATGGCCGATGCTTTCATGAAGCCCATCGCCAGGGAGTGATTAGCCGTATCCGCTGGAAAAATATTTGCCACGGACAGTTGAGGCAAGTTGATCGGAGTAGGGTTTGGAACGGAGTTATTAGTTCCGCTGCCCAACTGGCCATTGAAGTTATATCCCATCGTCCAGAACGTCCCGTCTGATTTTGTGAACAAAGAATAACTCGCTCCTGCCGCCACCGCCACCACATTGCTCGCCACACTGATAGGCAGGTTAGTGTTGCTGGTCGTTCCGTTGCCCAACTGGCCTAAAATATTCATCCCCATCGCCCAGAGCGTCCCGTCCGACTCCACAAACAGCGAATGATATCCTCCCGCCGCCACTGCCACCACATTGCTCGCCACACTGACCGGCCAGTTGGTGTAATAGATCGTCGTGCCATTTCCCAACTGGCCATAGTTATTATACCCCATTGCCCAGAGCGTCCCGTCCGTCTTCACGAACAGCGAATGATAGTATCCCGCCGCCACCGCCACCACATTGCTCGCTACACTGACCGGCAGGTTGGTGTTGCTCGTCGTGCCGTTGCCCAACTCGCCATAGGAGTTATTCCCCATCGCCCAGAGGGTCCCATCCGATTTCACGAACAACGAATGATAATATCCGGCCGCCGCCGCCACCACATTGATCGCCACATTGATCGGCGTGTGGGCGTCGGTCGTCGTGCCATTGCCCAACTGGCCACTGTTGTTATACCCCATTGCCCACAGAGTTCCGTCCGTCTTCACAAACAGCGAATGATACAGTCCCGCCGCCACCGCCACCACGTTGCTCGCCACACTGACCGGCAGGTTGGTGCTGATGGTCGTGCCGGTGCCCAACTGGCCCGAGGCGTTCCAACCCATCGCCCACAATATCCCGTTCGTGTCCACGAACAGCGAATGATGTCCTCCCGCCGCCCCCGCCACCACATTGCTCGCCACGCTGATCGGCGTGTAATCATCGGTCGTCGTGCCGTTGCCCAACTGGCCACGGTCGTTATACCCCCAAGCCAGCAGGGAAGGATTGCCCACGGCCACCGAGGCGGGCAGGCTGATAGCCATCCCATTGCCATTAGTGATAACCACATAGTAGGTGCCCGAATTGGGCACGCCCGCATTCAGCACGGTCAGTGTGCTGTTCGTCGCGCCCAAAATCAACCGGCTGTCCTTGAACCACTGATACGCCGGTGCCATGTTACTTACGGTCACTCCCAACGTCACTGCTCCACCCACCGCCAACACTTGACCAGCCGGCGCCACAGTCGGACCTGTTATCACCAGTGTGTTCGTGGCGACACCGTAATAGTTCGGCGTGCTGATTGCGCCAATGACGGTGTAGCTGCCCGGACTCGTCGGCTCGTTTGTCGAACCATTGTAGGTCAGGTTCACCGTCAGTCCGGGCGGCGTGGTGCTCGCCGTGACGTTGACGGCACTGCCCGTGTAAGCCTGGTTCAAATTGCCCAACGTCACGGTGGCGTTGGGATTGATCACCAGCGTGTTCATGGCACTGCCGTAGTAGTTTGGATCGCTGATGGTGCCGATGACGGTGTAGCTGCCCGGATTCGTCGGCGCGTTTGGAGAACCATTGTAGGTCAGGTTCACAGTGAGTCCGGGCGGCACGGTGTCCGCCGTGACGCTGATGGCGCTGCCCGTATAAGTCTGGTTGAGATTTCCCAGTAACATTACGGTGGCTAATGTCTTGCTGAAACCTATAGCCAGGGAGTGATAAGCTTGGTCCACGGGAAAAATATTGGCCACGGACAGTTGGGGCACACTGACCGGCAGGCTGCTGTTGTTCGTCGTGCCATTTCCCAACTGGCCATAGTTGTTTCTGCCCATCACACAGAGCGTTCCGTCCGTCGTCTCGAACAACGAATGAAATTGTCCCGCCGCCACCGCTACCACATTGCTCGCCACACTGACCGGCAGGCTGGTATTGATCGTCGTGCCGTTACCCAATTGGCCAACGTTGTTCCACCCCATAGCCCACAGTGTCCCGTCCGTCGTCACGAACAACGAATCATCATCTCCCGCAACGGCGGCCACCACATTGCTCGCCACGTTGATTGGTGTGGGATTTGGATTAAGGCCGCTGGTCGTGCCGTTGCCTAACTGGCCATACAGGTTCAACCCCATCGCCCACAATGTCCCGTCCGCTGTTACGAACAGCGAATGCTCATATCCCGCCGCTACGAACACCACATTGCTCGCCACACTAATTGGTGTGTAGGCGTTATTTATTGTGCCGTTGCCCAACTGGCCATTGGCGTTCAACCCCATCGCCCACAGCGTCCCGTTCGTTTTCACGAACAGAGAGTGATCCTGTCCCGCCGCCACCGCCACCACATTGCTCGCCACGTTAATTGGTGTATGGGCGTCCCTCGACGTGCCGTTACCCAACTGGCCAAAAAAGTTATACCCCATTGCCGACAGTGTCCCGTCCGTTTTCACAAAAAGTGAATAAGCATTTCCTCCGGCTCCCGCCACCACATTGCTCGCGACAATGATCGGCAAGTTGGTGTTGCTTGTCGTGCCGTTGCCTAACTGACCATTGCTGTTATACCCCCAAGCCGACAGTGACGGACTGCCCACCGCCACCAAGGCCGGCAGGCTGATGACCATCCCGCCCATGTTGGTCACCACCACGTAATAGGTGCCGGAATTAGTCACGCCTGCATTCAGCACCGTCAGCGTGCTGTTTGTCGCGCCCAAAATCAGCCGGCTGTCCTTGAACCACTGGTAGGCCGGTGCCGCGCCGCCCGCCGTCACGCCCAGCGTCAACGTCCCGCCCAGAGCCACTGCCTGGTTTGCCGGCGGCTGGGTGATGGTGGGTTGCGCCACCGCTGGCAGGGAAGCCAAGAATAGAGCCAGGAAGAATAGTATCTGTTTCATTTGAATGCGAAATTCAGGTGCCAAATGAATGTTTATAGCAGTTTAATTGATGATGATGTGCCTGTCAACAAATCAACCACCAAGTTTTTCATTGGCGATCCTGAACGCATTTTTGACCCCCAGTCGGACTGCTGTTGTCCAAAGCCGGGCATAAATTGTGTGGATGAATGCCGCCAGTTATTTTCAACGCCGTGAAGATTATCAGCCTCACAAGACTCCGGCGGAAAGCCCGCTTCGCAAATTTTCGGTGCGTCGCCTGGCCCGCGGATCGCATCGGCTGCGGCTGGTGTCACAGTTTGATGAGGCGACCGTGGAAGTGGCGCTGGTGCTGGTTTGCACCCGCTGCCCGCAACGGGAAATTCTGCCGGTCACAGCCAGCCCGAACGACAGGTGAAATCCTCGTGGCCATGCTTCTTCACAACTTCCGCCAGCCGCCGGATGAGTCCGCGCTGGTCGGTCTGACGCAGTTTCTTGCTGTCCGCATAAATCACCCCGGCAAACGTCTTGCCCGCCGCCAGCCGCGTCTTGCAGTGGACCGGCACGGTGTTCACGTCGCGCGTCACCAGCACCCGCCCTTCTTGATCCAGCAGTTCCAGCAGCACTTCATCCGCCAGCGTTGCCCAGTCGGTGTCGTGGATGCTCTTCACATCCAGACCGGGTAATTGCCGCCGCAGCGCCACCGCCACTTCCGGGGAGATATGCACGTCCAGCAGCAGTTTGATTTTCACAACTGCTCCAGTTCGGGAATTTCCTGTTTCATGCCGGCGTAATCGCGCCGGGACGCCAGCGCCGCGCTGTCTTTGATTTCCTGCGGATAGGCGTCCGCGTAGGCCAGCGCCATCCGCACCAGCGCGGCGGGTTTGCGGATAAGCTTCACGGCTTCTGCCAAGTTGTCATCTAGTTCCCGCACCAACTCGACAATCATCCAGACCGGCCACCGGCTGCCCACCAGATAGGCCACCCGCCCTGGCTGGCCGTCCCGAAACTCAATCGCCGGAAACCTGCTGCGCCGCACGCCTTCGGCAATGTAGCCTGCCGCCGCCGTGCCGGAAGGTATCCCCTTCATCCGGGCGTCGGCGTCCAGGCCGAATTTCTCGCGAGCGGTGAGCCTCACCGATACGGTCGCGTCTTTGGTCATGGTTGCCATACAATGCAAACATTCGCACACGGATTGTTTTCTGGCAAGCTTTTTTGATGGCCATGGCAGACAGCGGTTTTTCATCTCCGCTTTGTTTTGCCGAAAAGCCGCTGACTGCCCAGCCAGGGAACGGCCTGACTCCGGCGTTTCAGCCGCGTTCCACTCCACTTCGCTGCGCAATCACTCACGACCCTTGCCCGCTTGCTGATTGCTTTCTGGCCAAGGAAACAACAAGTATTCCCGCTTTGGAAAGAAACCAGGAGAAAACCGAAACTCCCGGTGATGGTAACCGAAGGCGGAGTCTCCGCCAAAATCCGCAAAGCTGGCAACTGGTTTCGGCCTCATCCTAAACCAACAAACGGCCAATATGCGCGCGCGGTTGGTGCCGGCGAACCATGAAATGCCGTAACAATTATTTTGCTTTGTCCGGTGCTTTCTTCTCGGCAACCGGGGACTTGCCGTTTTCCGGCGTGTCGAGGGGATGCTCGTGCTTCTGCCATTCCTCGGAAACGCGGCCGTTCCAGCAGGCCGTGTTCAGTGGATAAACATCCGGGTCGAAGATGACGTGGTAGAAGTGCCACACGACAATCGCCAGGCACGCCAGCACGGCCTCGTAGTAATGAATCGTCAGCGCCACGTCCACGGCCCAGCGCGGAATGACGCGCGTCACGTCCAGCTTGAACCAGATCATCAAGCCGGTCGCGCCCATGAGGATGGTGCCCCAGAGCACGGCCCAGTATTCCATTTTTTCGGCGTAACCGAACCGCCCGATCTTCGGTTTCTCGTCGCTCCAGCCGGCAAGATAACGGACGGCGCACCGGATGTCGTCGAGGTCTTTCTTCACCGGGAACAAATCCCGGACCAGCCGCCGGCCTTCCTTGGTCGTTAAAATGTGAATCAGATGATAAAGCCCGACCAATAGCAGAACGATGCCGGCGATCCGGTGAATCCAGCGGCGAACCGGCTCGCTGGAACCCAGCATTGCCGCCAGCCCAGAATCGGGAAATTTGAGTGCGAACCCGGTCACGGCCAGCGTGATGAAGCTTAACGCCAGAACGCCATGCTGCCAGCGATGCGTAAGACTCATGCGCAGCACCGGCCGCCCGCTCGCGCGCAGATGCGCGGCGACCTTTTTGTGGAACAGCAGCGCGTTGTGGACGAACATCGAGCCAACGACGAGGACGATCATCGCCAGATAAAACCGGCGCACCCAACTGCTGATTCGCCCGCCCAAGTCACTGTGGTGGCCGGCCACGGAAATGTCCTCGTGTATCTTCCCGCTCACGAACATGGTGTTCGCCCCCGGATGACACTGGCCGCAGGTGGCGACCAGATTGTTCGTGTTGATGGTGGACTCCGGGTCGGAGGACGGCAGGATTTTGTGATAGCCGTGACAACTGGCGCAATGAGCAACCGCAACCAGGCCATTTTGCGCCGCCAGGCCGTGATAGCTTTCCATGTAGGTTTTCACGCGGTCGGCAGGAAGGTTGTATTTGCCGTCGAGATAGACCGAGGCGTGGCAGCGGCTGCAAACCTCGGAAATGACCAGCGCCGAGTCATTCTTCAGCGCCGTGATTTTATGTTCGGAATGGCAGTCGGTGCAGGTGGGGGCATCGCGTTCGCCGGTCGCCATGGCCTTGCCGTGGACACTGGCCGCCACATCGCGCGCTTCCTTGGTATGGCACTCGCCGCAGGTTTGGGCCTGCCGCACAAAATGGAGCGGTGACGCGGGCGAAGTGGGCGGCAAAATATCATGCGAACCGTGGCAATCCGCGCAGGTGGCGGCGTCTTCGTGGCCCGCCTTGTGCGACAGGCCGTGAACGCTGGCGCCATAACTTTCGCCCTGTTGCGCGTGACAGCGCGCGCAATTGACGGACGCGACGGGCCGGTCGTCGTCGGGATGTTTCGTGGTGACGTCCGCATGGCAACTGATGCAGGCGTTGGTTTTATGGACGGACGCGGCCAGGATGTCCTGGTCAACAAACAGGGATTTGGCCACGCCGGCGGCATTGGTCACCGCCAGCGTCTTGTCGGAATGGCAATCCAGACAGTCGCTGTTGGCAAGCCCCGCCCGCACCGCCCACTGCCCAAGGAGGCAAAACGCGGTGATGATCAGAAGTCGCTTTGCGCCGATAACCACTCTGAATCGTCGGATGGAGCCGCCAATACGGCTTTACATCCGTTGGCAATTCATTGACATTTTTTGTGGAGGTAAAACCAGCCGGCGGAGGTGTTTCCTCGCGGCTGGCGTGTGGAACCAGGCGTCGGTTAAAAGTTGATTTTCAGCGGCAATGGTTTTTAATGCTTTCAGTTAATTTTGAAATGAACATTCACGAATATCAGGCGAAGCAGTTGCTTGCCAAATACGGCGTCGCCGTCCCATTTGAAATTCCCGCCAGATCGCTCGCCGAAGTGCGGCCGGCGGCGGAAAAAATCGCCGCCAGTGGCAGCGCGAAGGTCGTCGTCAAATCGCAAATCCACGCGGGCGGACGCGGCAAGGGAACTTTCAAGACCGGCTTTCAGGGCGGCGTGAAAGTCGCGTCGTCGGTGGACGAGGCGGTTGGCTTCGCCGAAAAAATGCTCGGCAACGTCCTCGTCACCAAACAGACCGGCGCGGATGGTCGCCAGGTGCGGACGCTGCTGCTCGCGGCGGGCGCGAAAATCAAAAGGGAGTTTTATCTGGCCGTGCTGCTCGACCGCGCCAATTCACGTCCGCTCCTCATGGCCAGCACCGAAGGCGGAATGGACATCGAGGAAGTCGCCGAAAAATCGCCGGAGAAGATTTTCAAAGAATGGATTGATCCCGCCGTCGGTATCATGCCGTTTCAGGCGCGCAAGATTGCGGCTGCGCTGGGATTGAAAGGCGATTTGTTCAACGCCGGCGCGAAATTTGTGACTGGCGTTTTCACGACGTGGTGGGAATGCGACGCCTCGATGGTGGAAATCAATCCGCTGTGCGTGGTTGAACTGCCCGACGGCAAGGAAACGGTCATGGCGCTGGACGCGAAAATTTCCCTCGATGACAACGCGCTTTACCGGCACAAGGACATCCAGGAAATGCGCGATTTGAACGAGGAAGCGCCGCTGGAAATTGAGGCGAGCAAGTTCAATCTCAATTACATCAAGCTGGATGGCAGCATCGCGTGCCTGGTCAATGGCGCGGGCCTGGCGATGGCGACGATGGACATCATCCAGCATTTCGGCGGCAGCCCGGCGAATTTTCTCGACGTGGGCGGCGGCGCGAGCAAGGAGCAGGTGACGGCGGCGTTCAAAATTATTTTGCAGGACCCGAACGTGAAGGGAATTCTGGTGAACATTTTTGGCGGCATCATGGATTGCAACGTCATCGCCACCGGCATCGTCGCGGCGGTGAAGGAAACGCACTTGAAAATTCCGCTCGTCGTGCGGCTGGAAGGCAACAATGTCGTCGCCGGCAAGAAAACGCTGGCCGAATCCGGCTTGAGCCTCATCACGGGCGATTCGATGGCCGACGCGGCGCAGAAGGTGGTCATGGCGGTCAAAGCAAATTGATTTTTGGAACATGCCTGGCATCAGGTTTCAAAACGCTCATGCGAGCAGACCTTTGATTCGCAGCGTGACCGCGTATTCGCTGGGCGCCTTATCCGGCAGCTTTACGGTGAGCGCATTGTCCGCTTGCGACCAATCCAATTTTCCGTCGTAGCCAAGCAATGAGAGGTCCGCGATTTTCCGGCCGGCGACCTGCGGTGAATTATTTCCCAGAGATTTGATCACAACGCTGCGCGATTCGGGCCAGGCTCCGACAAATGCGTAAAGCGTGTCGGCCTTGGTGGTGAAGCGAATGTCCTCGGTAGTGTAGGCAGGTGCCGAGCCGCGACCGGCTCCTCGCGCGGCGGGGCGGGCCGTCGTGGACGGGCCTTCGCCGTAAATTTTCCAGGGCCGCGTGGTGTAGATGCCTTCGGAATTCACGTCCATCCACGCGGTCAGGCCGGCGAGAAACGCGAGTTCCTTTTCGTCGGGCGAACCGTCGCCGCGCAACGGGATGTTGAGCATCAAATTTCCGTTCTTGCTCACGATGTCGGTCAGCATCGAGACAATGGTGCTGACTTTTTGATAACGGTCCTCCTCGAAGACGGCACGGCTGTAATGCCAGTCGCCGATGCAGGTGTCGGTCTGCCACGGTTCAGGACGGATGGCGTTGGCCGTGCTGCGCTCGATGTCCTCGACGAACGCGCCGATGTGTTGCGGCAGAATGTGTTTTCCGTTCACGACGACATTCGCGATGCCGCCATTGCGCGCGGCGCTCAAGTTGTAATAGTGCGCGACCACGTCGAGGCCGGGCTGTTCGAGCGGCAGTTCGTTCGTGTCGAAATACAGAACGTCCGGCTGATATTTGTCCACGCAGTCCTGGCAGCGGAGAAACCAGTTTTCGCAGAATGGCGCGGGCGGCATCGGGTTGCTTTTCGCGAGGCTGGTGTTCGCGGTGATCCAGGCACGCATCTCGGCGGCGGTCTTGATCCCGTCGGGAATTTTCACGACGTTGCCGGTGTATAAATCCTGCGGGTCGAGTCCGTCCCACCACTGGCCTTTGCCGTCGGCCTTGGTCAAAGTGTAGGCGTCGTAGCGCACTCCCGCGAGCGGCCCTTCTGCGTCGTAGCCGTAAGCCGGTTGCAACCAGCGGTTCGCCCACGACGAATGATTGCTCACGCCGAAGCGAAGGCCGTTCGCGCGGGCGACGCGCGCCCAGGTGCCGACAATGTCTTTTTTCGGGCCGACGTTGACGGAATTCCACTGCGTAAATTTTGAATCGAAGCAGTCGAGGTTGTCGTGATGCGTGGCGAGCGCAAAAAAATATTTCGCCCCGGCGCGTTTGTAGAGCGCCATCAATTTTTCCGGCTCCCATTTCTCCGCTGTCCAAAGATGGTCAATGTCCTTGAAGCCGAACTTCGAGGGATGGCCGTAGGTCGCGACGTGATATTTATTCGCGGGCGTGCCCTGGATATACATGTTGCGCGCATACCAGTCGCCCTGTTCAGGAACGCACTGCGCGGTCCAATGCGCCCAGATGCCGAACTTCGCGTCACGATACCAGTCGGGGTATTTGTAATTTTTCACGAGCGATTCCCACGTCGGCTCGAACGGCCCGGCGGCGATCTTGCGTCCGCTGGGAGCCGTGATGAGTGAATCGGGCGCGGCGAACGCGCGGCGCGTCCAGAGCGGCGCGGTCAAACCGGCAACGCCCGCGAGCGCGGATGTTTTCAGGAATTTGCGGCGGGTGAATTTAGTTTTCATTTTTGCGGTTGAGTGGTTGCTGGCGGATGAAGTCTGGTTGCGGTTATGCCTGCCAGCCGATTTTGAAGCAAACTGAACTCTTGAAACCGGTGGTCTCGGGGCAGGTGATGACGAAACCGTCGGCCTGCTGCGTCCAAGTGAGCTTGTTGTCGCTGCCGAGCAGAGAAACCGTTTTGATCGGCGCCGGGAGCGCTTCGGCGGATGTGCCAAGCGAGGTGATTTTAAGCTGGGCGCCCGATTCGGGCACTGTCATGCAGAAGGCATAGAGACCGCCGTCTTTGCCGACGGTGAATCGGAAATCTTCGTTCGTGAACGCATAGCCGGCCTGCCGGCGGGAAAGCGCGCCGCTGGGCAGCCGGTGGGTGCCTTCGCCCAATTTCGTCCACGCTTTGCTGCCGTAAATGCCCTCGCCATTGATCTTCATCCATTGGCCGATTTCGGCCAGCATCGTCTTGCTGCCGTCGTCGAGCGAGCCGTCGGGCCGGATGGGCACACAGATGGCGACCGCGCCGTCGCGCGACACGCATTCGAGCACATGCCGGATCACCATGCCCGGGTCGTAAATAAAATTCGGGCCATAAAACCAGTCGCCCACCTGCGATTCGCCAATCCACGGCTGGTCCGTCTTGATCGCGTCCGGAAATTTGCTTTCGGCGGTATTGACGATGCCATTGCCCGACGGGTGGTGTTTGACGATGGCGAAAGTGTCAATCTTGCCGCGCCGCGCCGACGTGTGGTTGAAGTAATGCGCCAGCACGCGCTGCATGGCGTCGCATTTGTAACCCATGCCGGTGTGATCGCCCGAAAACGGCTGGGTGGAATTGCCATCCGTGTAGATGAAGTCGGGATCGTATTTCTCGACGACATCCATGATGCGCAGCGCCCACCAGGTGGCATACCAACGGGCATATTCCTGATGGTTCACCCAAATGCCGTCCGGCGGACTGGAGCCGGTTCGATCGTAGCCGTTATAAAAGCCGGCATACTCGCGCATGTTGACGGTGTAGAGCATGCGGGGATCAAAGCCCTCCCACCATTTGCCCACGCCATCGGCCAGAGTCAGGCGCGCGGCATCGTAGGGCACGCCGAGTTTGTTCTGGTCATTGCTCCGGTCGGCCGCAAACGCCGACTGATACCAAAACCAACTGTAATCGTGATGGAAGGTAACGCCAAAGTGCATCCCTTGCGCGCGGACCGCTTTTTGCCACGCGCCCAAAATGTCGCGCTTGGGGCCGAGGTTGACCGAGTTCCACGGCTGGTATTTCGAGTCCCAATTGTCGAACTGATCGTGATGCACACCTTGGATGATCAGGAAGCGCGCGCCGGCGTCGCGATAAAGCTGGACCAGTGCGGCCGGATCCAGCGCGGAGGGATTCCATTTGTGGAGCACATCCATGTAACCGGTTTCCGACGGGTGACCGAAGTCGCGAATGTGATTTCGGTAGGCGGGCGTGCCCTCCTGATAAAGTCTGCGGGCATACCAGTCGCCGCTTTGCCCGGCTGATTGCGGACCAAAATGCACCCAGAAGCCAAACTTGGCCTCGCGCAGCCAGGCAATATCCTTGGCCGGATAGTTTTTGGAAATGGAATCCCAGGTCGGTTCGAAAACGCCTTTTTCGATGGGAAAATCCATCTTCGCTTCGGGATAATTGGCCGGAGCGCCCAACGGCACCGAGCCAAGCGGAGGGCGAGGCGTTGGGATTGAAGGGATCGCCGGCAGCGGGGGAATCGGCGGCAATTTTGGCAGCGACAAGGGCGCAGATGTGCCGGGCGTGGCGGCGGCGGATGCTGACGAGAAAAAACGCGGCAACGTCAAACCGGCGGCGGTGGCGAGCGTGGAGGTTTTGAGAAATTTACGGCGAGTGAATTTGGTTTTCACGGCGATGGATTTCGGCTCACGCACCGTTAATTTTGAGCGCAATGGCATATTCGCAGGGTTGCTTTTCTGGAAGCCGCACCTTTAGCGCGGTTTCATCCTGCGTGAACGGGACTTTGCCCGCGCCGAGCAGCTCCACGTTCTGAATTTTGCCAACGCCTTGCTTGGCGGTGGTTGCCAGCGATGGGATGACCGCTTCCTTGCCCGGCCAGCCCATGACGAAGGCATAGAGCGTGTCGCCTTTGGTGGTGAAGCGGACATCTTCGGCGGTCAAATCCTGGAGTTTGCTCTCATTGAAGCGCAGGTCGGCGGCGGCTGCGGGCTTGGTGCCGGGGCCATCGCCGAAAATCTTCCAGGGGCGGCTCGCATGAATGCCTTCGCTGTTGACGTCCATCCAGGCGGTGATTCCAGAAAGGATTTTCAACTCCTTGTCATCGAGCGCGCCGCTGTTGGGCAACGGGAAGTTCAGCATCAGGTTCCCGTTGCGGCTGACAATATCAACAAGCATGTCAACGACGCGTTTCGGCGTCTTGTAGCTGTTGCCCTGATAGACTTTCTGGTCGTAGTGCCAGTTGCCGATGCAGGTGTCGGTTTGCCAGGGGTTGGCCAGGATGTTGTCGGCAACCCCGCGCTCGATGTCGAAGACACAGGTGCCGATTGCGGAGTCATTCCGTCCCTTGCTCGTATAGACGGCCTCCACTTTTCCGCCGTGCAGCTTCGCATTCACGTTGTAGAGATGGGAAACCAGCCGGTAGTGAACCTCTGGAAAGACCATGCCGCCATCGTTGTAGAGCAGGTCGGGTTGATATTTATCTATCAAGTCCTTCAGTCGGGTGAAATAGTGCTGCCGCCATGCGAGTGGAGCGGGGAGTCTGGTGGGCTGGTTGTTTTGCTCCGGAACCAGAAACTCCTTGGGGTAGTCGTGATACAAATCGGCATACTGCGGGTCAGCTCCGTCGTAGGGAACGCCGGCCAAAGGCCCGGTCTTGTCGCTGCCGTGGGAGACGGTCCACCAGACGTAGCTCCATGCCAGGTGCTCGCTCACGGCGAATTTCAATCCCTGCTTCTGCGCGGCCTGCCTGAACAGGCCGACGATGTCCTTTTTCGGTCCCATCGCGACAGCGTTCCACCTCGGCTGGTATTTTGAGTCCCAAAGGTCGAAGTTATCGTGATGAACGCCCATGCTCATGAAGTATTTGGCTCCGGCCTTCTTGTAAAGCTCCATCAAATGATCCGGATCAAACTTGTCGGCGGTCCAGATCTTGCAGATGTCTTTGTGGCCGAATTTGGAAGGGTGGCCGAACCGTTCGAGGTGGGTCTTGTATTGCGGCTCACCCTGAATATATATGTGGCGGCCATACCAGTCGCCATCCTCGGCCGCCGACTGCGGTCCCCAATGGGCCCAGATGCCAAACTTGGCATCGCGGAACCAATCGGGAACTTGGTAAGCCTTCAGCGATTCAGCGGTCCCGTCGAAGGGGCCGGACGCGATGGCCGGGTCAAACGCGCCGGAAGCTGGCGATGCTTCCGCCGCGCGGACGCGTGAATGCCACAACGGCGCGCTCATGCCGGCGGCGGTGGCAAGCGCGGATGTCTTTAGAAACTTGCGGCGGTTGAATGGAGTTTTCATTGTGGCTTCCTCAATTTGTTGAACTTATGTCAGTTTAAGTCCGGTGATTTTCAGCGCATAAACATAATCGCACGGCTTTTCGGACGGAAGCTTCACCTTCAATCCGTCGGCGTCCTGCGTGAATTGGAGCGGCTCGCCATGGCCGAGCAATTCGACCTTTCCGACTTTTCCCTTCACCGGCTGGCTCGTGGCGAGCGAGGTGACGGCGACCGATGCGTCGTCCGGCCATTTCATCAGCATCGCGTAAAGCGTGTCGCCGCGCGTGGTGAAGCGGATGTCCTTGGGCGTGTATCCATTCCGCGAAACGCCGCCGCCGCCGACTCCGTCGCCGGCCATGTTCTGACCGTTGAGGCGGCCCGCAAAATTTCCGGTGGCGCGCAGTTTGACCATTGACGCCGCACAGGCATCGGCGACCGGGCCTTCACCAAATTTTGTCCACGGGCGTGTGGAGTAAATCGCCTCGCCATTGACTCCGAGCCATTTGCCGATTGCGAGCAGCACGTCTTGTTGTTCCTGCGGGATGGTTCCGTCGGCTTTCGGCGAAATGTTCAGCAGGTAATTTCCGTTCTTGCAGACGTTCTCGACGATCCTCACGACATATCCGCTGGGCGGTCCAGGATGGATGCCTTCGACGTAGCCGAACTTGTCCTGAATCGGATCGTCGGGCTGCCAGACCCAGTCGGTCAATTCCATCGGCGCGCGGCCTTCGCGTTCGTAATCCATGATCTGGCCGGTGACCCACGCGGCCTGTTTGGCGCTGATGGCGACTTCCTTGCCCCATTCGCGGGCGCGATTGTAATAATAGGCGGCCACGCGGATTTTCAAAGCATCCGTGGCGTGGTCGGTGTTCATGTCGAACCAAAGCATGTCGGGATTGTATTTGTCAATGGTCTCAATCCGTCTGGCGACCCAGTTGTGCATGAATTTGACACGGGCTTGATTGCTCCGGTCGGCGACGGTGTAAAAATCCTTCCACTTCGGGTCATAGAGATCGCTGTTCAACAAATCGCTGCCGGGCGGGGGCGTCGGAATGAATTGGAAATGAAAAAACGAATGATCCGAGATGCCGGTCTTCAACCCAACTTTTCGCACCGCCGCGATGAGGTCGCCGTCGAGGTCGCGCTTTGGGCCGTAATTTTTGGCGTTGAAGGGATTGACCTTGCTGTCCCAGTTGGAAAAGCCGTCGTGATGCTCACCGGGGGCGAAGACATATTTGGCGCCGGCCTTTTTGAACAAATCCGCCCACGCGTCGGGATCCCACTTGGCTGCGGTGAACATCGGAAGAAAATCCTTGTAGCCGAATTTCGTCGGCGGGCCATAATGCTCTGTGTGCCAGTCCATGATGCCCTTGTTGCCGCCATACATATAGCGCACATACCACTCGCTGCCGTGCGCGGGCACGGAGTAAATGCCCCAGTGCATATAAATGCCGAACTTGCCGTCGCGGAACCAGTCGGGGTCTTTGTAATTTTGCCCGATGGAATCCCAGCTTTCCTGAAACGGTCCGGGTCCGGCGGCGGGAATGTCTTTCAACGCGGCGGCGACCAGTTCTGGAGTGTCGCGCCTCCAGACATCTGAACCGGCGGCGGCATTTGCCGCATTCGTCGCGGTGAGGACGCTGGTCAGTTCCTCGGGAGAATCGGCGGCGCGGGCGCGGCTCAACCACATTGGCGCGGTCAATCCGGCGACACCGGCGAGTGTAGATGCTTTCAGGAATTTACGGCGTGTGTATGGGGTTTTCATAGGCGGTGGTTGTTTTTATTTTTCATCGAGCGCGCCAGCGACGGCCTGTTGGTAGGCGCGGCGCATGGCGGAATCGTCGGGAGTTGGCTGCAATTTGTCTCGTGAAATCATCAACACATAAATGATGCCGCGCGTCGGATCGGCCCAGCTTTGCGTGCCGAACGCACCTCCGTGACCGAACGTGCCGGGCGAAAGTGTTTTGTTCGACGCCGTCTGCGACGGGTCTTCGATGACGCAAAATCCCAGACCCCATGGCATTCCCGCGCGCGCCTTCAGGTCGCCGGTTTGTTTGCGCGTCATCTCGGCGACGGTCTCCGGCTTGAGAATCTGGTGTCCGTTGAACGTGCCGTGATTCAGCATCATTTGATAAAATTTCGTCACGTCTTCTGCCGTCGAGAAAAGTCCCGCGCCACCCAGTGGCGGGCGCTCGTGATCCGTCACCGCGCCGCCATACATATAATCAATGGGCGTCGGCTGCAATTTTCCCGATTTCAAAATAATGGGCTGCACGAAACGTTTTTTCTGCGAAGGCGAAATCCAGAAGGTCGTGTCCTTCATGCCGAGCGGATCGAACAGGCGGGTTTGAAGAAATTTGTCGTAGGGCATTCCGCTGACAACTTCCACGACGCGCCCGAGCGTGTCCATTCCCGCCGTCGAATAACTCCAGCGCGTGCCGGGCTGGAAACGCAGCGGTTCGCGCGCGAGCACCTTGATCATCGCCGCGAGCGACCAATGCGGATCGGTCACGCGATATTCGCCTAGGCCGCTGGTGTGCGTGAGCAGGTCGCGCAAAGTGATCGGGCGCGCGGCCTTCACCAGCACGCGCTGCTGCGCCGTCTGTTCGCCCGCCACCCACATATCGCGAAATTCCGGCAGATATTTTTCAACCGGATCGTCGAAGGACAATTTGCCATCGTCCGCCAGCATCGCGACGGCCACGGAAGTCATCGGCTTGCTCATGGACGCGATCCAGAAAATGTTATCCGGTTTCATTTTCCGGCCCGTCGCCAGATCGCTTTGGCCCACCGCCGAAAGATGCAGCACGCGATCCTTCGTGGCGACGAGAGCGACCGCGCCGGGAATTTCGTTGCTGTTGACCAATTGCTGAAGCGCTTCAGGGACGGCGGCAAACTTATCCGCCGCCAGCGCATCGCTGGAAAAAAGAAAAACGGCGAGCAGCAAGGCGCATCCGGCAAACGTCCGGCTTCGCGTCCCAAATGCTTTGATTTGTGTTTGCATGAAAGAAACAGGTTGATGCTTTGCCGCGCGCACTTTTTTTATTTGCCGAAACGCGGCATGATCAAAATTGGCTCATGCCTTCGGGACGATTTTCAGGGTGACGCCGAAATCGTCGGTTTGCGTCCGCTTCGCCGGCAGCGTCACCGTCAACCCGTTTTCATCGCGGACAATTTCCAGATTGCCAGAAGAACCCAGCATTTGAACGATGCCAATGTTGCCTTTGTAATTCGGCGCGTTTGTGGCTAGAGATTTGATGGTCGTTTTCCCGCCGTCAGGCCAGCCCATTACCACCGCATAAAGCACGTCGCCCTTGGTGGTAAAGCGGATGTCGCTGGCGCTCAAATTCGGGCCGAGGCCGCGCGGCGGATTGCCGGCGGTTTCTTTCGCGGTGGCGTCGTTTTTCACCGCCGGGCCTTCGCCGTAAATCACCCACGGGCGCGTGTCGTAAATGCACTCGCTGTTGATGGCCATCCAACTGGTCATGTCGTCGAGAACCGCGATGGCCTTGTCGTCCAGCTCGCCGTAGCCGGGCAACGGGAACGAAAGCAGGAGCGTGCCGTTTTTGCTGACCACGTCAACGAGCAGATGAATCCACGAGACGGATTTGGTATAGCCTTTGTTGTAATCCGCGATGCTGTAATGCCACGGGCCGACGGTGCTGCCCTTGTTCCAAGGAATGCGCAACAAGTCGAGCGTCATGTTGCGTTCGAGGTTGTTGACGATGCCCTGCTGCTCGGCCACGGAATTTCCGTTGGAAATGATGACGGCCTGAAGATTTCCGTCGTGCCACTTTTGATTGGCGTTGTAAAAATGCGCGGCGAGATTCAGCCCCGTGTCGCCGAGCGGCAGCTTTGTGTCGTCGAAGAAAATCACATCGGGATGATAACTATCAATCAGGTCCTTGATGCGGTTGAAAAACTTTGTGACATAAGCCGCATCCGGCGGTGCGCCGATGGCGTGGTTTTGCGCATACAAATCCTGCGGGTCGAGGCCGTCCCACCACAAACCTTTGCCGTCGGCCTTCGTCAGCTTGCCGTCGTAGGGAACACCGGCCAGCGGTCCGGTTTTGTCGCTGCCCTGCGCGTCTTCATACCAGTTCCAGGAACGGGCGGCGTGAACGCTGACGCCAAATTTCATGCCGGCTGCGGTCACGAGTTTCTGCCAGGTGCCGACGATGTCTTTTTTCGGGCCGACGTTGACGGAATTCCACGGCTGAAATTTTGAATTGAAGTTGTCAAAGTTGTCGTGATGGTTCGCCATTTGAACGAGAAA
>Ga0302319_10003149_pt1 | contig 34862 bp, 36 predicted proteins | sample Bog_T0_2_FD_203319 | JGI IMG/M metagenome (GOLD analysis project Ga0302319, IMG submission 203319) | Peat permafrost microbial communities from Stordalen Mire near Abisko, Sweden - Bog_T0_2 | ecosystem: Environmental > Terrestrial > Soil > Wetlands > Peat | place: Sweden: Abisko, Stordalen Mire...
TTTTCCTGCTGATCCTGTGCTTTGCTGCGCCGCCGTTTGCTTTGTATCAAGGAGCGGTTCCCGACGACGGCAACGGGCTGAATCCTCTCTTGCAGTATCCGGAGATGGTGATTCATCCGCCCATGCTTTATCTGGGCTATGTGGGGTTCTCGGTTCCTTTCTGCTTTGCGCTGGGCGCGCTGATGATGCGCTATCCCGGCGAAAAATGGATCAAGGTCACGCGCATCTGGACCATGGTGACCTGGCTATTTCTGACTTGCGGCATTTTTCTGGGCATGCACTGGGCCTATGCCGTGCTGGGGTGGGGCGGCTACTGGGGCTGGGATCCGGTGGAGAACGCCAGCTTCATGCCGTGGCTGACGGGCACAGCCTTTCTGCACTCCGTGATGATGCAGGAGAAAAAGGGCATGATGAAGAGCTGGAATGTGTGGCTCATCTTCTCGACCTTCCTGCTGACGCTGCTGGGCACGCTGCTGACGCGCGCTGGCCTGGTGAGTTCGGTCCACGCCTTCGCTCAGTCGTCCATCGGCACGTGGTTTGTGGTCTTCATGGGAATCGTGCTGGCGGTGTGCATTTTCACTTACGTCTTGCAGCGCAGCCACCTGAAGAGCGAACACCATCTGGAGTCGCTGGTGAGCCGCGAGTCGAGCTTCCTGTTTAACAACCTAGTGCTGTTGACGGCTTGCTTTGTGATTCTGTGGGGAACGCTGTTCCCGATTATCAGTGAATATGTAGTGGGGAACAAGGTCACGGTGGGCGCGCCGTTTTATAACCGCGTGGCCGTGCCGATTGGCATCTTCCTCTTGTTTCTTACAGGCGTTGGTCCGCTGCTGCCGTGGAGGGCCACGTCGTTTCGCAGCATACGGCGCAACTTTGTGCTGCCGTCGATCGCGCTTTGGTCTACCGTAATCGTCTGCCTGGCAGTGGGTGTGCGGCCATGGAAGGACGGCGCGCTGGACCAGGGCAACTTCTATGCGCTGGTTGCCTTTGCGGTGAGCGCGGGCGTGCTTACGGCGATATTGTCGGAGTTTTTCCGCGGGGCAGGAGTTATCTCCAAGCAGACGGGGCGCAATCTGGTTGCATCCACATGGCTGCTGACGCGCAGGAATACGCGCCGCTACGGCGGTTACATCATCCACATCGGCGTGGTGGTGATCGTGATCGGGCTGGCCGGCTCGGCCTTCAACCGCAACATCGAAGGCGAGATGGCGCTCCATGAGAAGATGTCCATCGGACCTTACACGCTGGAGAATGTGGGCGCGACGCAGGACTCGAATGCCAACTACAACTCCGAATATGCCCGGCTGGACGTGTACAAGGACGGCAAGAAGCAGTTCCAGATGACGCCGGAGAAGCGCGTCTACCTTGCCAGCGAACAGCCGCAGACCATGGTGGCGATTCATTCGGTTCCCGAGTGGGATCTGTATGTGGTGTACGAAGGCACGAATCCCGACACCGGGCAGCCGATTATCAAAGCATTCTTGAATCCGCTGGTGGGCTGGATCTGGGCGGGGCTGGTGATTCTGGTATGGGGCACAGTGATTGCTCTAGTACCCAGTTTGAGCCCGGCGACTGCTACTGTGCGCGTACCGGCGCGCTCGGCGCCGACTGAGCCGGCGTTCAAGGGAGGCATGGTATGAGGAGCGCCTCCTCTGGACTGTGGGTGAAGGCATTGCAGGCGGGCGCACTGGCTGTTGCGGTTTGCTTCTCGCTGGGCGCGACGGATGCGGGTTCGCGCTTCAACGACCTGGGCCACCGGCTGATGTGTACCTGCGGCTGCGCGCAACTGCTGGGCGAGTGCAACCACGTGGGCTGCCCTGAGAGCGGACGCGAGCGCGACGAACTGAAGGTGGCCATCGCCGCGGGCAAAAGCGACAAGGAGATCTTGGATTGGTTTGCCGCCAAGTACGGCGCGACGATGCTGGCCGCACCAACTACCGAGGGATTCAACCTGGTGGCCTGGATTGCGCCTTTTGCTGTGTTTGGCGCTGCGCTGCTGGGCACGATTTTGCTGGTGCGCAGGTGGTCGGTGGGCAAGACGCAGGCTGTGGCTGGCGTAGACGCTGCAAATGTGGACCCCGCCGAGCGCGAGCGCCTCAAAAAGATTCGCCGTGAAACCGGCAGCGACGGAGGGTTTTGAGCGATGACAACTTTGCAAGGCGTATTAGCGGGCGGACTGTTGGCTGTTGCGCTGCTGTTTTACACCTTTTGGCCGGAGAATGTTTTTGCCAGCCAGCGCCAGAAAACCCGCCTGGATTATCTGCTGGAGCGCAAGGAGCAGCTCTACGAGAACCTGCGCGATCTGAGCTTTGAGCACCGTGCGGGCAAGTATCCTGAAGAGGATTTTGTGGCGCAGCGGGCGCAGCTTGAAAACGAAGCGGCGCAGTTGCTGGCCGAGATTGAGCATTTGCAGCAGGCATAAGAGGGCAGCATCGCTTTCCCAAAGGAATCCATCAAGACCATGAAATCGACTCAAATTGTTATTCGCTCACTTGCTTTGAGCCTGCTGTTTGCGGGCGCGCTGGCGCAGGCCGCAACCGTCACCGGCACGGTAACCGATAAGACCACAGGCAAGCCCGCTGTGGGCGATACTGTGGTGCTGGTGAACCCGATGGCCGGCATGAGCGAAGTGGCCCACACAACCACCGACGCTCATGGCCGTTACTCGCTGGAGCAGCTAAGCGACGGTCCCGCTCTGGTGCGGACGAAGCATCAGGGCGCCGAATACTTTATTGAAGCTCCCAAGGGCGGAGCGCCGGGCGACATCTCCGTTTATGACGTGGCCGCCAAAGTCACAGGCGTCTTTATCGAGGCCGACGTGCTTGAGGTGGAAAGCGCTAATGGCCAGCTCAAAGTGACCGAGCGTTACTTTGTCCATAACACTAGTTCGCCGCCCACGACGCAGTGGAGCGCGCACTCCTTTGACGTCATCTTGCCCGCCGATGCGGTGGTAAACGGCGTTGGCGCGCAGCGGCCTAACGGCTTGCCGACCTCGGTGAAAATGGAGCCAGACGGCCCCAAGGGACATTACGCGTTCAACTTTCCCATCCAGCCCGACGATGGCGAAAAGGACACGCTCTTTCAGCTCAGCTATAACCTTCCGATGAGCGGCGGCAAATTCACGTTCAAGGCCCAGGTGACAATGCCGGCAGACAATCTTGCCGTCATTGTGCCCAAGAGCATGACATTCGCGGCGGGTTCTGGAACGACTTTCAAGTCCGTGCCGGAAGACCCCAGTGTGCAGACCTTTGTGGCCAAAAACGCAACACCGGGCAAAGTGATCGACTTCACTCTCTCTGGCGAGGGATCGATTCCCCGTGAGCAGCAGGGCGCGGCGGCCAGCCAGCAGCCCGCAGGCATGGGGACGCAGGAGAGCGGAGGCGCGTCGCCTGACGCAAGTACGAGCGCACCCGGCAATCAGCCCGGCGGCGGCATTGGCAACCCCATCGGCACACCCGATCCTCTAAGCAAATACAAGTGGTGGATTGTCGGCGGCCTGGCGCTGCTGTTGGTTGCAGGCGCGGCCTTTTTGCTGCGCGCACCGGCAGGCGCGCCTGCTGTGGCGTATGACGGCGGGGCCGGGAATTACCCAATCGTTACTGCGCCCACCTCAAAGCACGCCGCACTGCTGAACGCGCTGAAAGAAGAACTGTTTGCGGTGGAGAGCGAGAAGATCTCCGGCACGATCACGCCCGGCGAATACGCCGAGGTAAAAGCGGCGCTGGAGACGGTGCTACGGCGGGCGCTGAAGCGTGGGGCTTAGCTTTCAGGCTCATATGAAGACTCTTCTTCGCACTCTGCTTTATCTTGCGCTCATCGTTTGGCTGGGCGCGGAGATCTTCTTTCCTATCGTGGCTGCTGTCACTTTCACTACGCTGCGGCCAGACACACACATGGCCGGTTCGATTGTGGGACAGCTACTGGGCATCTTGCACCAGATGGGCCTGGTCTCGGGGATATTGGCGCTGGCAATGTTTGCGCTAGCGCCGGTCGCGGGCGTCTGCAAGCGGCGTAAGGTTCTTGCGCCGATGGCGCTTCTCCTGCTTATGATTGGCTTGACCCTCTACTCCCAGTTCTCCATCGTTCCATCCATGGAGCGCGACCGCGTTGCGGCGGGCGGCGCGATCGATGCAGCCGACGCGGCCAATCCCAGCCGGATCGACTTCGAAAAGCTTCACAGCCGCGCCGAGTATGTGGAAGAAGCCATTCTGATCTTGGGACTTGCGACGGTGGCGCTGGCGGCCTGGGCGGAAGCGGCAAAGCCGTAGGGATCGGTCCGAGCTCATTCCGCTTCAGTGCAGGTGCATCCTCCACGCCGTGTAACTCAGGATTTCATGCTCGATGCGCTCGAACTCCCGCGATCCGCCCTCGACAGGGTGGTGCGGACGAGGCGAGGTCAGCACGTTCAGCCCGTCGTCGGCGCAGATCTCGTGAATCCTGAACAGATGCGTGCCGTCGCTGACGATGACCAGGCGGCGCAATCCGTTGGCTCGGGCAATGACGGCAATGCGGCGGGCGGATTCCTCGGTGTTGCGGCTCTCGGTCTCGGCGATGATGGCCTCTTCGGGAACGCCCATGCCCATCAGGTACTCGCGGCCCACGGCGCCCTCGTTGTACTGGTCGCCGCCGTTGCCTCCCAGCGTGATGATGAGCGGAGCGATGCCGCGATGGTAAAGGGCCAAGGCGTGGTCCAGGCGGGCACGGTAGACCGGGGAGGGCCGGCCGTCGTACTCCGCCGCGCCGAAGACGCCGATGGCAGCCGAGGGCGCGGCCTGATCCTGGGCGGCGTAGCTCTCAACCTGCACATAGACCCAGCGGCACCAGCCAAGCGCGCCCGCAGCCAGCGCCAGCAAAAGCAACAGCGCTGCGCGGAGAATCCAGTTGCGTCGTTTTGGCTTGGCGCGACACTTCATGCGCACCTTCCAGGGCAGGGACGTAGGGACTGAGGGACTAAGGGACCAAGACGGGCATTTCTGCCGGCACTATTGTTTTGTACTACAGGCGACAGGGAACAAGTTGGTGGACCGAATGAACAAAGCTCCCAATCGCTCGATTTTTCTGTTCCCTTAGTCCTTCAGTCCCTAGTCCCTCAGTCCCTGCGTCCCTAGTCTTTGTTGCCTCTGCAAGACCATCACAATTTCGTGGGTTGGAATGGCGCCCTCGCGGAGAATCTCCCAGCGGCCGGGGCCCAGCGAAAGATCGACGATGGTGGTGGGCTGCGTGTGGCCTGTAGGCCCACCGTCCACGATCAGCGGAATGCGATCGCCAATCTGGTCGCGGACGCAGCCCGCGTGCGAACACTCGGAAGCCCCTTGCAGGTTGGCAGAGGTCGCGGTAATTGGCAGCCCAAAGCGCTCCACTACTGCGCGCGGAATGGCAGCATCTGGCACGCGCAGAGCTACATTGCCGGTATTGGCGGTGGAGCGCAGGGGCAGCTTGCCGCCGGCACGAACGATGATGGTGAGCGGTCCGGGCCAGAAGCGCTCCGCCAGCTTGTCGAGCTGCGGATCGGTATCGCGCGCCAGCTCGTAGGCCTGGGAGACGGAAGCGATCAGCAGCGAGAGCGGCTTGTGCTTCTGGCGAGTCTTCAGCCGGTAAATTTGTTCGACGGCAAACAGATTGACGGGGTCAACCGCCAGCCCATAGAAAGTGTCGGTAGGCAGGGCAACTACATCGCCCTTGCGCAGACAGGCGACGATGTAGTCGATCCGGTCTGGTTGTGGTTCATCGGGATGGACGCGCAAGATCTCCGCGGACAAGAAGGTCTACCTCAATTCCATGGAAAAAGGGGCCATAAAGACGGAAACTATCACAGCGCCAGCCGTGACGCAACCCATACTGCTGCAAACACATGCCCCCGCTTGTGCTGCTTACTGGCAAAAGCGGCTTAGAATCGGTTCAGCGTTCTAAGGTTTTCTACAGATGCCTCTTCGCATTGTACAGAGTAAACAGAATGCACGCCTGAAAGAACTGCGGCGGGCGCTGGCCCACCCCCCCCGCGATGGGAGCGGACTGGCCGGAGTCGAGGGGCCAAACCTCATTGAGGAGGCTCTGCGCGCCGGGTTGCGCCCCCCAGCGCAAATTGTCTCCATCTTTGTGGCCGAGGGCGCGGAAGGCTTGCTGGACGGGCTGGGACTGCCGCCAGAGACTGAGATTTTGCTGCTGCCTAGAGCCTTGCTGAACTCGGCGTTGACTACCGAAGCGCCGCAGCCGATTGCGGCCCTGATCCAGCCGCCGGCCTGGACCTGGGCCAATCTGCTGCGCGGCCATGAGAAAACTGCGCCGCTGTTCGTAGTGCTGGCTGGACTGCAAGACCCCGGCAATCTGGGTACCATTCTGCGTTCTGCCGAGGCCTTTGGCGCCAGCGGCGTTATCAGCCTGCCCGGAACCGTGAGCGCATGGAATCCCAAGGCCGTGCGCGCCTCGGCCGGCAGCGTCTTCCGGGTTCCGCTGTTTGTTACTGGGGCGGAAGTATGCTTTGCGCGCCTGCACGAGGCCGGCGTGACCATCCTGACTACTTCGACAAGCGCGCATGGGGCGCAGCCTGCACATCGCGTGGACCTGGCGGGACCGGTCGCGCTCGTCATCGGCAATGAAGGCAACGGCGTGCCGGACGAACTGGCTGCCCAGGCCGATTGCGATCTGACAATATCTTGCCCCGGCCCGGTGGAGAGCTTGAATGCCGCCGTCGCTGCCAGCGTGCTGCTCTATGAAGCATCGAGGCAGCGGTCGCACCACAACGACACAAGTACATCCCACCCTAGCCACAAGAACAAGAACAAGAACAAGAACGTGGTGCCCAGAGGGCGCCCAGGTCGGTACCCAGATTCGTTGGTTGGGGGTGCGCGATGAGTCTCTTTGACGGCGAGCCCGAAGGGCCCAAAGGCACGCTTCGCACCGCGCCGCTGGCCGAGCGGATGCGGCCACGCAGTCTGGAGGAGTACAGCGGCCAGGAGCATCTGGTCGGTCCCGGCAAGCCGCTGCGCGTGCAGATCGAGCGCGAAGCGGCAGACTCGGCCAACTCAGCCGCCGCGAATACAGGCTCGATGATTCTGTGGGGTCCGCCGGGGGTGGGCAAGACCACGCTGGCCAAGATCATCGCCGAGACCACCCGCGCCAACTTCATCGAGTTCTCCGCCGTGATGAGCGGCATCAAGGAGATCAAGCAGGTGATGGCTGCGGCCGCTCAGGCATCGGAGATGCATTCGCGCACCATCCTCTTCGTCGATGAGATTCACCGCTTCAACAAGGCGCAGCAGGACGCCTTTCTGCCCTACGTGGAGCGGGGAACCATTCGCCTGATCGGCGCGACCACGGAGAATCCTTCGTTCGAGATCATCTCGGCGCTGCTCTCCCGCTGCCGCGTTTATGTGCTGGAACCCCTGAGCGATGATCAGATCGAATTGCTGTTGCGCCGTGCACTCGACGACAAGGAACGCGGCCTGGGCGCGCTGGGGCTGACCGCGGATGACGATGCGCTGGCGCTGATCGCGGGCTACTCCAGCGGCGATTGCCGCAACGCCTACAACACGCTGGAGGTGGCCGCGCAACTGGCGCAAGAGGGAAAGAAACACATCGACAAGGCGCTGGCCGGCGAAGCCGTGCAACAGCGGGTGCTGATGTACGACAAGGGCGGCGAAGAGCACTACAACCTGATCTCCGCCCTGCACAAGAGCGTGCGCAACAGCGATCCCGATGCGGCGCTCTATTGGCTGGCGCGCATGTTCGCCGCAGGCGAGGATCCGCTCTATCTGGCGCGCCGCGTGGTGCGCATGGCTGTTGAAGACATCGGCCTGGCCGCGCCCGAGGCGCTCAATCTGACTCTTTCAGCCAAGGAAGCCATCGACTTTCTCGGCTCGCCGGAGGGCGATCTGGCGCTGGCCGAGGCGGTGGTGTATCTGGCGCTTGCGCCCAAGTCGAACTCGGTCTACACAGCCTACGGCGCCGTGCAGCGGGAGGTGGAAGAGACTCGCCAGGAACCGGTTCCGCTGCATCTGCGCAACGCGCCCACGCGCCTGATGAAGGAACTGGAATATGGCAAGGGCTACCGCTACGCCCACGACGAAGAGGGCCGCGTAGCCGACATGGATTGCCTGCCCGACTCTCTGCGGGGACGGAGTTACTACAAGCCCACGCAGGAAGGGCGGGAGAAGCTGCTGGCGCAGCGCATGGAAGAGATTCGGCGGATACGAGCGGGGAAGCGCGGTGGAGGGTGAAACTGGGTCCAGATCGCGCGGATTTCGTTTTCATCTTTTGTCGGGCAAATTAGCCAAGACCACGGCTGTTAAGTCTGGAGTTTCCGGCTTGAGATAACTCGGCTACTACTTGACGAATAGCCATCCGCATCCGGCTATTTCGGTCTAGGCCGGGGCAGCAGGCGAGGCCGCGGGCTTGGGCGGCGCTTGGCGGTGCACGCGCAGATTGTCCAGGGCATAGTCGATGAAACGCGGTTCGAAGTGGGAGGGCTGCCCCATGAACCGGCAGGTGGCCACCACCTGATCCACGATGAACCTGGGCTGATAGGCGGCCAGATCGAGTCCCTTGCCCTTGGTGAGCTTCTCCACAATATAGTCAAGCAAATCGGTGGGCGGCGTGACGCCTTGACGCACGCACTCTTTTTCAAAGATGCGCTTGTACAGTTCGACACTCGGCCCCGCAACTTCGATCTTGTAGGGAAGCCGGCGCAGGAAGGCGGGGTCCATCAGATCTTCGGGTTCGAGATTGGTTGAGAAGATCACCAGCTCCTCGAAGGGGATGGTAAAGCTTTTGCCCGAGTTGAGTTTCAGCAGGTCAAAGCGGTTCTCGAGGGGCACGATCCAACGGTTCAGCAGATTCTTTGGGCTGACTAACTGGCGGCCGAAGTCGTCGATGACAAAACACCCGCCCAATGCCTTCACATGCAGCGGCGCCTCATAGTAATTCGACAAAGGGTCAAAGCGGAGGTCGAGCATCTCCAGCGTGAGTTCGCCGCCGGTGACGACAAAAGGCCGCTGGCAGGGAACCCAGCGCGCATCGTACTCGTCGCTGCGGATGAAGGAGAGATCGTTCTCGTGGCTCGACGCGTCTGCGCTCAGCTTGGTATGAAGGCTGGGGTCGTAGACGCGGATGACCTGGCCCTCGACAATCACGGCGTAAGGAACATAGATCACGTCGGTGAATACGCTGGCAAAACTGAGCGCGACCGAGGTCTTGCCATTGCCGGGCGGGCCGTAAAGTAGAATGGCCCGGCCGGAGTTCAACGCCGGCCCGATATGCTCGATGATGCTGTCTTCGAAGACAAGCTCGCCAAAGGAGTTCCGCAAGCGATCGAAGGTAACGCGCTCGTTGGTAATTTTTTGCAGGTTGACCTGGTTGCAGAATTCATCGAGGGTGACGGGGGCGGGCCCGGTATAGCGCATTTGCTCGAGGGCGTCGACCGTATAGCGCCGCCCCTCGTCGGTGAACGCATAGCTCAGATCGAGGGGGTTTCCGGATTCGCGGGTGCCAAGGTTGCGCAGCAGCTTGCGGTCGATGCCCATGCGGATCAGGTCGAGCACAAGATTGTAAGGCAGCTTGATGGCATCGACGAACTGGCGGGCGGACTCCAGGTGTTCCACATAGATCAGCTTCATCATCAAGCTGAGGAGTTCGGTCGCGTCGATTCCGGTTGCCGCAAGATCGGGCGGCTCGGTGGGCATGCGATAGAGAAAAGAGTCCAGCACCTCGCGGGTGATGGCTTCAATTCCGATCAAACGTTCGCCCAGGCGGCCGCCGATTTCAGCCTGAAGTTCCAACGCCTTTTCCACCTGCGCGGCCGTCACCAGCTTGGCCTGGATCAGCAGATCGCCCAATCTCATGCGAGCTTTCATGGCGTGTTCCCCTTGGCCCTGCGTCTGGTATTGCGCCTAGCGCCCACGGCTCCCTGCCGTCTTCACTCGTCCCGATACGTACTCATCGTATCAAGTCCCTATGGCCGGAGACTGTGCTGATCGAGCCGCCTTCGTAGATGTTCACGATGGGAACACCGTCGCGGCTGGTGTGGATGGACAGAATGGTTGTCTCAATATCGGGCCTCATCCGCCACGGCGGACGATACTTGGGATTCGATGAGCCTCCGAAGCCTCTGATGCTCAGGATCTATCTGGCAGTCGGAACGGATTCTCGATCCGCACGCCCTCGACTACCTGCCCGTGCTGCAGATCCTCGGTCAATAACTTCGAGCAGCGGGCCCCGGCTGCTGCGGCTACGATCAGGCCATCCCAAATGGAAAACCCGTATCTCTTGCTCAATCCCAGAGCACGCAAGTGCGTCTCGATGTTCAGGGGCCTTGGGTTCGGGCAGAGAATCACGATGTTTTCGATCGCCTCTTGAACTTCCGCCCAGGTAAGGCCAAGTTTGGCGCGCGCAACCGACGCGAACTCATTCAGCACTTGGACATTGACCACTCCACCGTTGAATAACAACTGCCTCGCTGCGGCGGTTCGAGGATCAGCCTGACTATAGGCATAAACCAGAGCGTTCGTGTCCAGGAATATGTCCGCGCTCATTGCGCTTCCTGCTCCTGGCGCCGCATCAGGCCGCGATCATAAATCTCGTTGCGATTGAATTTGTATCCCGGCGGAAGCGGCCGGGACAGTTTGTCGATTGCCTCAATCGCTTCCTGGCGTCTGCGGTCGCGCGTGATCTCAAACGAGTATTCCCCAGTCACTTTGATCTGAGCTTCCTCGTCAGGAGAAATCCCCAGTTTGGCGACCACCTCGGCAGGGATGCGGATGGCTATGCTGTTGCCCCATTTCGCGAACTTCAAGGCGCACCTCAAGATATACATATTGATTGTATATCATTCTTCTCTAGATATTGTAGGTGAGATTTCTTTTTGTGTCTGAGTAGCGAGAAATTGCTTGTTCCATCGGCTCCTGATGCTTCGTGCATTTTTATAGACGATTCTCCCCCGGCTGGCTTACCCAGATGCAGTTCTACTCCTCCAGCGCGATCTCGAACCTATGGCCGAAGACTTTGGAATTGTCGATATACCGGAAGAAGACCGGACGTAGCGCGTAGAGGCTGCACTGGCTAATAGCTGCCTTGAAGATCGCGCCCAACTGGAATCGTTCGCTGTAGGCTTTGATCCATGCGCTGCGGCGGGTTGGGTCTGCAATTACGGTCACATGCCCGTGCAACTGCACCCCGCAAATCTCTTTCCAGTTTTCCGTTGGCCGGTAGATGGTTGCCGCGGCGCTCGAAGCGTGTTTCAGGTTCCGGGTGTGCAAACTGGTTTCCGACGAAAGCCAATAGAGTGTCAGTTCTTCATCGGCGATGTAGAAGAGCGGCGCTACGCACGGCTGGCCTTTCTCATCGATAGTGGCTAGCGCCAGCGTGTTCTGTTCGCGCAGCAATGCGGTAATCGTTTCCAGTTGCTTTTGCCTGTCGCCCATCTCGCGCGCGCCTCGTGGTTCCATGGTACCGCTCATAGGCTTCGCATCCTTCATGAAACCTTCACTTGCAAAACCAGGCCTGTTTGGAAGAGAATAGAGTTGGACTTATTTTCTCGAATTGGATTGAGGAACGTTTGACACAGACGCAAATAGAAATTCCGAAGTGGACCGCCCCGCAGTTGGAGCGGCTGGTCCTCGATAGCGATCCCAAGGTTGCAGTCTTCGATTGCGATGGCACGCTGTGGAGTGGCGATGCCGGCTCCGGATTCATGGTTTGGACACTCCAGCAGAGCTTGGTCTCGCGCTCCACCACAGATTGGATCGACACCCGCTACCGCGCCTACCAGGCCGGCCAGGTGAGCGAACTGGAGATTTGCGGCGCGATGGCGCAGATGTACGCCGGACTGCGCGACCAGGAACTGCGTGCGGCGGCAGCTCAGTATGTGGAGAAGTTTGTGCGCCCCCGCGTTTTTCCCGAGATGGCCTCGCTGGTAGCCGCCCTGCGCAAAGCCGGCGTGGAGATTTGGGCTGTGAGCTCTACATGCAAGTGGGTCGTCGCAGAGGGCGTGCGCGATTTTGGCATCTCTGAAGACCGCGTGCTGGCCGCGGAGGTCCGTGTGGTTGACGGCATCATCACCAGCGAGCTTGTGGATGTGCCGACCGATGAAGGCAAGGCCGCCAGCCTCGCGCGGGTGGGGCTGGCCGTTCCCGATGCGGTCTTCGGCAACTCGATTCACGACCTAGCCATGCTTCGAATCGCGCGGCATGCTTTTCCGATCCACCCGTCGCCAGCTTTGCTGCAAGCGGCAGCAAAGATGGGTTGGGGCTACTTTGTGCCGCGGGACGCCGAGGGAGGCGACGCAGCTGTTGGCGGAGAATAGCCCTTTGCGCCTCATCGCAAACCCCTCAAACTCTGCATCCCTTTTGTTACGTTTACACTAGTGAAGTGGAAGAACCCCAGGCAATTTCCAATGCCCGGCCATCCGGGCCATCGCTCCGCTTTGTGGTGGCTGCGCTCATTGTGCGCGGCGGCGAGATCCTGATCGGCCAACTCCGCCCGGATCAACCCATGGCCCTGCAGTGGGAGTTTCCGGGGGGCAAGATCGAAGCCGGCGAAAGCCCCGAACTAGCGCTGGCCCGCGAGTTGGATGAGGAACTCGGGATCAAGGCGACCATCGGCCCACTAGTGACGCGCATTCGCCATAACTACCGTCATGGCGGCGCGGTCGATCTACAGTTCTTCGCCGTGCATGAGTTTACCGGCGAGATCGTGAACCACATCTTCCATGAGCTGCTCTGGGTGCGCCTTGAAGACCTGCCGAACTACGATTTCCTGGCGGCGGACCGCGGCCTGATTCGCGACTTGGCCGCAGGCAAGCTGCTGTAGGAGCCGCATCGCAGCGCGGGCTTATTTGCGCGGATACTCCTTGGTCTGTCCGGTGCGGGCATTGGTGACGGAGAAACTGCCGTCGGGCGAGGCGATGACCTTGAGCCATGCGCCGTCCGCGCCGCCCTTCAAGTTGGCGATGAACGGCTCGGGACTGTTGTGAGCTCCGTCCGAACCCTCGGCGGTGTGCAGCATCCAAAGGTCTTCAAGGCCGGGGCTTTCGTGGACGGTCTGCCACGCCTCAGGGCTGCCCGCCTTGTGTGCGCCGTTGTCCATGATGGCCGTGCGGGGGTGAATCGCATCCACAAAAGCGCGTGCATTCGACAGGTTCATGCCGTGATGGTCGACCAAAAAGAGATCGACCGTGCCAATCGGATTGACGGGACACACCAGTGGAATCTCTTTGGCTTTGGTCAGGTCGCCGAGATCGAGAAAGCGGAAGCTGCCGAGCGTGACTAGCACTCCAGCAGAGCGGGGATTCTCGGTTGCGTCGAGATCCCATTTGGGCTCAGTGGCGCACCACGGATTGGGCGTGGGCGCAATGCCGGGAACCGCAGCAATGTGCTCGCCGTCGGCGGTCAGGACGATGGCGGTGACGCCAGGGATGGAGAGGTTGTCGCCGGGATGGACGATGCGGCGTGGCTTGCCCTCAATGGCTTTCAGATAGGCCGCGTAGTCAGAGCGGGCGATGTCGGAGTCTTCGCGATTGGAGCCGTGGTCGAGGAATTCGCCGATGGGGACGCGGGCGGCAAGTTCGGGTACGCCACCGACGTGGTCATGGTGAAAATGCGTGACCAGCAGATGGTCGATGCGGGTGATGCCCGCGTCCTTCATGGCCAACTGAATGCGGCCGGCGTCGCGGCTGTCTGGAGTGGGCCAACCGGTGTCGATCAGTAGCGATGCGCCGCTGGGGGAGACCAGCAGCGTGGCCTGGCCGCCTTCAACATCGATGGCGTAGATCAGCAGATGCCCTGCCGGTTTGGCCTGGGCGGCTGCGGGCTGCGGCTGGAGTATCCCGAAGCAGCAGAGAGCAAGGATTGCATGGTCAAGGAACGGCAAAAGCCGACGGCGGAGATTGAGCACGAGGGAATCGGCGGGAGTTTGCATTTGCAAGATAGTGTACGCGCTCGGCGTAACATCGGAGAAAACGTCGAACAAGGCGCAGGGCGTGCTTCTAGTGTAAACTGATTCAGACTCCAAAGCCAACTCCCTGTGAGCTGGCTCAATTGTGTCGGGACGTGGCTCAGCCTGGTAGAGCACTCGCTTGGGGTGCGAGGGGTCGGCAGTTCAAATCTGCCCGTCCCGACCATTAAAATCTTATTGTTTTGTATTAGTTCCAGTTTCCGCCAATGGCTGGCATCTGCCTTCCATTTCTCCAACTGTGACGTGATTGTGCCTTGTCCACTGCGGCGTCGGCATTACGTTTGGACTCTGAAGATTCCGCCAGCTTGGTGCTTGCGCGGCGCAGGCTCTATTCCCATGCGCTGCCGCACTTGGCCCAATGCCAGCAAAATGCCATGGAGCAGAGCTTCCGGGCGGGGCGGACAGCCAGGGATGTAGACGTCAACGGAAATGACTGCATCCACTCCGCCCATCGAGGCGTAATTCGTTCCGAAGATGCCTCCGCTGATGCCACACGCGCCCACGGCAACCACAATTTTCGGATCCGGCGTCGCGGCCCAGGTCTTGCGCAACGCCAGTTCCATATTGCGCGTGACCGGACCGGTGACCAGCAGCATGTCGGCATGGCGCGGCGAGGCCACGAAATGAATGCCGAAGCGTTCGATGTCGTGAACCGGGTTGTTCAACGAAACGATCTCTTGCTCACAGCCGTTGCACGAGCCTGCATCCACCTGCCGAATCGACAGCGACCGTCCAAGCAAATGATGGATTGCCGCTGCGATCCGCTGTTCGGGTTCCTCGACGTTTGCGCCGCGTGAGGCCAATTGCAACCCGGCGTGGCTGCCATCGGGATGGAGCGTGTATTCGGCGGTCAGAATGAGGTCGCGTCGATCGCTAGCCGCAAGCTCGAACCGCTGTGTCATACGCACCGCTCCATCTACGGAGGCCAGCTCGCATTCGCCGCAAAAGATGCAGCGGCCGTAGTCCACCGTGACTTTGCGCAGGCTGTCTCGGTCGCTCACGGCAATGGCCCCGGTGGGGCACGCATCGGCCGCGGGGCGTGCGTCGCGCCATGCTTCGAAGTCGAACTCCGGGCATCCCCGAAACTGCTCGGCCAGGTGAGGCGCAATGCGCGGATAGTTGGCTGTCGCCGTGCCAATGCTGAACGTCTTTTGGAGGATCTTGAACATCGCGTTACCGATCCGTTCCCGAATAGGACAAGTTGAAGCTCTTGTTGGTCACTGGAAAATCCGCAACGATATTGCCTTCCATTGTTTCTACGATGGCTGGCCAGTTGTTGAGGGATGGATCTTTCACTTTGCAGCGTTCCAGGCGATTGCCGTCGCCGGTTCGGATCCAGTAAAGGATCTCCCCACGCCAGCCTTCCACAGCGCTCATCGCGCAGCGGTCCGGCGGTATGGGCTGAGCCGGGGCGCGGTGCGGGCCGTCGGGCAGATGGGCAACCGCGGCGCGGACGATCTGTATCGACTCGCTCACCTCATCGATGCGAACCATCAAGCGGCTCCGGACATCTCCCTCCTGGTAGACAGGCACGCGGAAGAGCAGGTGGCGATATGCCTCGTAGGGGTGGTCGCGCCGGACATCGAGATCGACGCCGGAGGCTCGTCCTCCCACGCCGACAATTCCGAGCATCTTTGCTTTGTCCGGGCGCAGGACTCCAGTATGCTCCAGACGTTCGCGGGTCGAATTGGACGACTGAACGATCGCGACAAGATCGCGGAACTCGCGCTCGACTCGATGGAGTGTGTTCTCGATGGCTTCGATTTGAGCACGTTGCCAATCTCTGCGCACCCCGCCGATGGTGACCATTCCGCGCATCACGCGGCTTCCGGTCAGGGATTCGCACAAACCTAGCACCATCTCTCGCACGCGGCCGGCATGAGCGTTGGCAATCACGAATCCCACGTCGTTGGCAATTGCGCCGATATCGGAGATGTGATTCGCGATTCTTTCCAGTTCAAGCAGAATGGTGCGCAGGAATTGTGCCCGCGCAGGGACCTCAATTCCCGCCGCCAGTTCAATGGCTTGGCAGAATGCAGTGCCGTGGGAAAACGCCGAATCGCCCGAAACGCTTTCGGCCAGAAACACAGCGCGGGGTATGGGGAGATTCTCGAAGAGCTTCTCGGTTCCCTTGTGCGTGTAGAACATGCGGAGCTGTAAATAGAGGATTGGCTCTCCGGCAACGGTAAAGTTGAAATGGCCTGGCTCGATGATGCCTGCATGAACTGGACCGACCGGAATATGGAGGACGCCTTCTCCGTGTGCAGGCCGGTAGACGTGCCGCTCACCCTCAAATGGGGGCAGCACGGTATCGAGCGGAAAATCCTTGCGCAGCGGATGCACGTCGGGCCAGTTATCGTGAAGCGCCACGCGCCGCGGGTTCGGATGCCCGACAGCTTCGAGGCCAAACCAATCCTGAATCTCGCGCTCCTGCCAGTTGACGGCGGGCAATTCCGCGGCCAGCGACGGGAACGAGGGATGGTCCTTGAGAATGGGGACCTTCAGAATGACCCAGGCAAGGTCGCCCAGCCGATCGAAGACATAGTAATTGTAGAAAACGCCTTCCGCATTCACTCGATCCTCGGCGAAAACGGTCACAAGCCTTGCTTGGTACTCGGCGAGGAAGTGCTGGACAATTCCAGTGACATCGGGGCCGTTCAACAGAATGACGATTTGACCGGAGATCTGTTCTTCCACAGAGCGGACTTGCTCCGGGAAGCGATCGCGAAGTTCTTCAAAGAAGGATGTCATTGTCCGTTCACCACCCCTGCTGCTCCGCGAATCAACTCTAGCAACGGAGCGGGCAACCAGAATCCGATGACGACCAGCGCCGCGGCCAATGCGAGCAACGAACCATCGCGCCAGGGACGGCGCGCCGCTTTTTGCGTGTCGCCGCCAGGGCCGAGGATCATGCCTCCGAGGTGCAGCAGAACGCCGGTGAAGATGCCCGTACCGAACAGGACGAAGAGGACGCCGGTCAGAACATGCCCACCACTGAACGCCGCGCGCAAAATCAGGAACTCGCTCTGAAACAGGCTGAACGGCGGCATGCCGATGACCGCCAGCATTGCCAGGAAAAGCACTACCCCGGTGAGCGGCATGGCGCGCATCAGACTGCCTTTGATTTTTGCGAACAGGTCGGTCCGGAAGTGCTGATACACGTTGCCCGCGGAAAGGAAAAGCAGCGATTTGGCGATGGTGTGAAAGGCCATGTGCAGCATGAGGCCCAAACTCCCCATCGCACCCCCCAACCCGAGCGCGATGGTCATGATCCCGGCATGATCGATGGTGGAATACGCCAGCAGGCGGCGAAGGTTTCTCTGCGCCAGCACGAACGGAACGGAGATGCCCATGGAGAGCAATCCGAAGAGCAGCAGCAGGTGGCCAGGGTACTCCGGGCCAAGGCAGCGGCTGGTAAGGATATAAAAGCGGATGAGGCAGTAGAGGGCGCAGTTCAGCAGCGCCGTAGATAGAATCGCCGTGGTGGGCACCGGCGCCTCGCTATAGGCATCCGGCTTCCACGTATGCATGGGCGCGAGGCCGGCCTTGGTTCCGTAGCCCAGCAGGATCAGGACGAAGGCCAGCCGCATCGATGTCTTGTCAAGCTGCGCGGCGTGCTGTGCGAGTACCGACCAGTTCAACCCGCTTAGAGAGTCTGAACCAGGCAGCCGGTGTCCCGCGTAGTAGGCGACCACCGTGCCAAACAGCGCCATCGACAGACCCACGCCGCCGATGATGGCATACTTCCAGGCGGCCTCAAGCGACGTAACCTTCCCATAGAAGGTCACCAGAAAGATCGATGCCAGCGTGGTGGCTTCCATCGCAGCCCACATCACACCCAGATTGTTGGCCACGGCGATGAACAGCATGGAGAAAACCAGCAGCGGTGTCAGGGTGTAAAACATGCGAAGCTGCGCGATCTGCTCGATGCCGTTTTCGTCGTCGCCCAGTGCTCCGCTTTGCTGGTCGTCGCGCAGGTAGCCGATCGAGTAGGTTGAGCAAACCAGCGCCACCGAAGCAGTGAGAAGAATGACCAGAGCGCTGAGCGAATCGGCATAGAAAAAACCGCTTGCGAAAGAGACCGTGCCGGCGGCCAGCACCTTTGCGGCCAGCGCGATCGCGACCAGCAAGATCACGCCGAACCCGGCCACATTGGCCGCTTCCATCGCCGCGCGGCGTCGCGCGAAGAACGAAGCCGCGGCGGTGGCAAGGGGGACCAGCAACAGTGAGATCAGAAGGATGCTATCCACGCAGCCTCCGCAACCGGCTCACATCCATCGACTCGAAGGTCTCACGGATGCGGTAGATCAGAATGCCTAGAACCATCGCCGCCACCAGAACATCGAAGAACACGCCCAGTTCCACAATGAGCGGCATTCCATAGGTGAGCGAAATGGCCGCTAGAAACAGCCCGTTCTCCAGCGAAAGCAGCGCCAGCACCTGCGTGAGCGCCTTGCGGCGGTTGATCATGTTGAAGAAGCCAATCAGGAAAAGAGAGATGGCGACGGCCAGCGCGTTGTGGCCAAGGCCGGGCTGGTCCGGCCGGTAAAACGACTCCGCCACCACGTAGCCTACCAGGGTCAGCCCGCCTGCAATCACCAGGGAGATCGGCACGTTCACAATCGGCTCAATCTCTTCATGAATCTCCATACGTTCCACCAGGCGCTCGAAGAGGATCGGCACCAGAATGACCTTCACCACGACAGTCAGCGCCGCGGCGATGTAGATATGCGGCGCATGGTTGAACCATGCGATGGTAGCGGCAATCATCGCGAGAAAAAGAGATTGAGCCGCGAAGATGCGGATGTGGACGACGATCCAGCGCTGGGCCACCATGGCGATCTGTAGAACCAGCACCAGCGCCGCCATCAGGGTGACGATTCGATCGCCGAGTTGCATATCGAGAAAAGGCTTCATAAGCATCAAAAAAGGAACGTGGAAACCAGTGCGAGCGATCCCAGGGTAAAGGCCACCGCCAATAGTTCCGGCACACGGAAGAGCCGCATTTTGGCGTTTACGGTTTCGAGCAGAACAATCGCACAACTCAAAAGAAGCAGCTTCGCCAGCAGCCAGCCAATTCCCTGCAACGCGCCAAAACCGAACCAGGTGGGCTGCAGGCCAATCGGCCAGAAGCAGTTGATCAACAGCGTCATCAAGACGAGCTGCTTGATGGAGGCTGCCCATTCAACGAGGGCCAGGTAAGGGCCGGAGTACTCGAGAATCATGGCTTCGTGGATCATCGTGAGCTCCAGGTGAGTGTCTGGGTTGTCCACTGGAATCCGGCCCGTCTCCGCAATCAGCACCAGCGCCAGCGCGGCGAACGCGAACATCTGCGCCGGCGCGAGAAAGCGCCAGCTTTGTCCAATCGCGGCTCCAGCGATTTCCGTAAGGCCCGTGGAACCTGCGCCGATGGCGACGGTGAAGATGGCCAGCATCATGGCCGGTTCGGCCAGCGCGGAGATCGTCATCTCCCGGCTGCTGCCAAGACCGCCGAAGGAGCTTCCGGTATCCAATCCGCTTAGCGCCAGAAAGAAGCGCCCCAGGCCGAGCAGGTAGATCACAGCCAGCACGCCGCCGAACAAGCCGAGCGGCGCATCGGCGGCGACCATGGGAATCATGAGCCCCGCCAGGAGCGTGCTGAAGAAAACCACCCAGGGCGTTACCGAGAAGATCCAGGATGCGGTCTCTGGAACCACCATGCCTTTTTGAAACAGCTTGACGAGATCCCTGTACGGCTGAAGAATGCCTGGGCCGCGGCGTGTTTGGAGCCGCGCCTTCAGGGTTCGAATGACTCCCGTTACCAGCGGCGCAAGTGCCAGCAGCAGGCAGAGTTGCGCTATGTTCTCAATCAGCCGCGCTATCATCCGCTCTGTCATCCGCGCACCACAAAAAGCAAAAGCAGAATCAGCGTGATGAAAATGTATGCCAGATAGACGTTGATGCTGCCTGCCTGAATGCCCTTCATGCGGTTAGCCGCGGCCATGATCCGCTCTCGAAGAGGAGCGTAGAGACGCTTTTCGATCGCGAGTTCGATCTCGCTCTCGAAGCGGATCGCGCTGGGGTAGTGGGGCGACACTTCGTACTCCGCTTGAATCTCCCGGCGCGGGCGATAGAGGGCGGAGAAGATCATGCGCAGCGGTTTTGAAAAAGCGGTGGCCGTGTATTCATTGTCCGCGGTCAAACCCGGAAGGCCGCAGTCCCACGCCGGCCCAGTGACGCTGCGCTGCCTCCAGCGCATGGCCAGCGGAAGCGCGAATGCCGCGCCGGCAAGCAAGAAGAGCAGTGCAATTCCGGCTGTCGAGATGGTGCCGCCATGGGGCGTGCCCGGCGAGAGCGCCCAGCCGTGCGCCGTGGCCAGCGCGGAACTAGCTCGAACGCCGAGGGCCAACTGCGTGATGGGATCGAAGACCCGCACGAACCAGGTGGCGCCCAGACCCAGCGCAACGCATACCACCGCCAGAACTGCCATCCCGGCGCGCATTGAGAATGAGGATTCCCGCGCATCCGCGGCTTCCTCGCTGCGTGGCAGCGCCAAAAACGGAATTGCGAACGCTTTGACGAAACAAGCCGCCGCCAGCGCCGCGGTCAGCGCCAGCAGAGAGCCTGCGATGGGGAACATCAAGCGGGTCAGGCTTTGCGTAGTGCCGAATCCAGCCAGCAGCGCCTGATAGGTGAGCCATTCGCTCACAAATCCATTCAAAGGCGGCAGCCCGGAGATGGCCACCGCGCCCACCAGGAAGCACAGAGCCGTCACCGGCATGCGGCGAATCAGCCCGCCCATCTTCTCCATGTTGCGCGTGTGCGTTGCTTGCACCACCGAGCCCGCGCCCAGGAAGAGCAGCCCCTTGAACATGGCATGGTTGAACGTGTGATACAGGGCTGCGATGAGAGCAAGGGCGGCCAGATTCGCCTGTCCCAGTGAGCGAAACATCAGCGCGGCGCCAAAGCCGATGAGGATGATGCCGATGTTCTCGATGCTGTGCCAGGCGAGCAGCCGCTTGAGGTCGTGCGCCATCAGCGCGTAGAGAACTCCCAGCAGAGCCGACGCCACGCCCAGCCCCAGTACCACGGTTCCCATCCAAATAGGGGGCGTCCCGTAGAAATCGAAGAAGACCCTGGCCATGCCGTAGATGCCGGTCTTGATGACGATGCCCGACATCAGCGCCGAAACGTTGCTGGGCGCTACCGGATGGGCGTCTGGAAGCCAGATGTGAACCGGGACCACGCCCGCCTTGACGCCAAAGCCGAAGAGGAATAGCAGAAAAACCGCGCCCTGCTGAAGCGTCGTCAGACTCGAAGCCAGCAGATGAAAGCTCGAGAAATCCAGACTGCCGCTGAAGGATGCAAGAACCAGGAAAGCGATGATCAGCAGTCCGGTGCCCGCGTGCGACATGATCAGAAAAAGCATGCCCGCGTTGCGGGTTTCTTCCTTTTCGTGCTCGAAGCTGATCAAGCAGAACGACGACAGCGCCATCACTTCCCACGCCGCCAGGAAGAAGAACGCGTTCGACGCGGTGAAGACCAGCGCCAGGCTCAGCAGCAGCAAATTGAAGAAGAACCCAAAAGCGCCCAGGTTCCGGCGTCCTTCCATCTCTTTCAAGTATCCGAACGAATACAGCGATACAGCGGCCGCCAGCGCCGCCAGCGTCACGTTGAAAAAAGACGATAGCGGGTCCAGGCGCACTGCCAAGGTGAAAACCGGGTTGCCAAACGGAAGGCCGATCGTGACCGGGCTAGAGCTGAAGAGGGCCACCGCCGAAGCCGCAAGATTGAGAAGCGAACCCGCCAACGCCGCCCCGCAGGCCAAGCGTCGAGCGGGGGCCGGATGACGACCTAGCGCCAGGCTAGCCAGGGCGCCCGCTAGCCAGACAACAATTCCGCTCAGGAAAAGGCCGGCGATCATGAGGCAGGTGCCTCGCGTTCCACGTCCCCAAGCATTTGAATGGTGTCCGTGAGGCTGGATTGGAAGTATAGGCGCATAAGGTCGAGAACCTCCACGAGCACCGCATTCCGAATGGAGTAAAAAACCTGGTTCCCATCCTTGCGATTCACCACGATCTGGTGACTTCTCAGGATCGCAAGGTGTTGGGACAAGTTGGCTTGTTCGACGCCGAGCTTTTCCTGAATGGTCCGCGCAGAGAGTTCCCGATCGCGCAACACCTCAAGGATGGCGATCCGTGTGGGATGGGATAGCGCACGAAAGATACTCGCCTTGTAGGTGCGCAGCGCCTCTTGCATACCTTGAAGTATATTCGATCTTTAGAATATACGCAATAAGCTACGATCATGGGATCAGTTCGCGGTGCTTGAAGCCCCCGTCGATCGACAACGAGCTTTTGTGGAAGATGAATATCAATCTTGTTCAGGCTCTCCGCTAGAACGCTGTCAGAAAGTGCTTTGTAAAAGCGCACGACTTCAGTCTGGCCGAAGATGCGAGTGAAAATGGACTGGGCTTTAGCCCCTGCTACATTTGTTTTCAGCCCATTGCGCTTTAGCAGCGGCTAAAGCCGAAGTTCGATTGGGGGCGGCAATCGGCCCGACTGAAGTCGTGCCCTTTTACAAAGCCACATTTACCGGATACATTTCCACCACAATCAATCCGCCTGAGCAAGATTGATATTCATCTTGTGGAGATTCCATTCCTGCACAGTATCCAGACAAGCAGCATCTTCGGAAACTCGTGGCTCCGCCCACTTTCATCGTTCAGCCGGTGAGATCTGCGGGAGGGATTCCAGCTCCCAGCAAAGGTAGCAACGCCGCAAACGCCCGTCCGCGATGGCTGTGCGCGAGCTTGGTTTCAAGGTCGATCTCGGCCATGGTTCGGTCGAGGGTGGGCAGATAGAAAAGCGGGTCGTAGCCAAAGCCGCCGGTGCCGCGAGGCGCTTCAAGAATAAGTCCCTCGACCGCGCCCTCCGCGGAGTGGAGAGCCACGCCGTCGCGAGCGGCCACCAGCACGCAGCGGTAGCGGGCGGTGCGCTTATCGGGCGGCACACCGGCGAGGCGCTGCAAGAGCACCATGTTGTTCCACACATCGGTATTGTCGTTGGCGTCGGGCGAATCGACCAGGCCGGTGTCGGCGGCAAAGCGGGCCGAGCGTACGCCGGGCGAGCCGTTGAGTGCGTCCACTTCCAGGCCGGAGTCGTCTGCCAGCACCAGGCTGCCGGGGGCAAAGCGGGAGTAGTAGACAGCTTTGAGGGTGGCGTTGGCGGCGAAGGTTGCGCCATCCTCTTCAGGCGCGGGAATGGCCGAGAGCGCGGGAAGAGAATCGATGACGATGGAGTGGACATTCGCGGCTGTGCGGAAGTCGCGCAGCTTGCCTTGGCTGGTGGTGGCGGCGTAGAGGCGAAGAGCCATGAAGACAGTGTATCGGGTCAAGGCTCGGCCATTCTGGAAAGCATTCGCTTCGGAATGGGTGGCTAAGCCGCCGCCACAATAGCGATCCCGTGCGCCAGACGGGGCATAATAGGAGCAGCTTGACAACCGTGAACCGGCGCCGGTTAGGTTGAAAGATGTGTCTGAGGACCGTAAAGAGGAGTTCCACACAATGATACTGCAATTGAAATGGAAGATGAGGCCGCCTGCGCTTTCAGCAACTCTGGCGGTCTTGCTGGCGGCTTGCGGCCTGGTCTCAGCCCGCAACGCTGTGGCGCAAGACGCGTCCCCAGCCGGCGCATCCGCTCCGGCGGCAACATCAGCCGCACATGCGGCCGGCTCACCAGCCTCTTCTCAAGCTCAAGTCTATGCGCAATGGAACGAAGACCTGGCTGCATGGCGTGTGGCTCGGGAGCGGGAGATCGGCGCTGAGGACGGCTGGCTCACGCTGGTCGGCATGGAGTGGCTCAAGACTGGCGTCAACTCGATCGGCGCGGCCAAGGATAACAGTATTCAGGTTCACGCCCAGGCTCCGGATCACATCGGCCTGATCACCGTCAGCGGCGGGACTGACAGCGCCAAGTCCCACAAAGGCAGGTCCCAGGATGACGTGGCTTCGACCGGCCAGCCTCAGAGCTCTCCGATCGTCCAATTGCTCTCCCCTACCGGCGGCTTTCCGCCGGATCTGCTGGTCGATGGCAAGCCAGCGCGTGAAGGCCAGTTGACGGTGGATGGCCCCTCGCCCTCGGTGATCTCCTGGCACGGCGTGACCATTGCCGTGCTGAATCGTGGCGGCCGCTATGCAGTGCGCATCAAGGACTCAGACACTCCAGCCCGCACTGGCTTCAAAGGCCTCAACTGGTACGCTCCTAACCCCCACTTCCGCTTCAAGGCTGTGTGGACCCCGTTTGTGCCGCCGCAGATTGAAAAGATTCCCACCGCGATTGGCACCACGCTTGACCTGCCCTCGCCTGGATACGCGGAGTTTGTGCTGGATGGCAAACCCTACCGCTTGCAGCCGGTACTCGAAGACGCGGATCACAAGACCTTGTTCTTCATTCTGAGCGACGTGACCAGCAGTATTGCCACCTACGGAACGGCGCGCTATCTGCACACCGGGCTACCCGACCACGGACTAGACCTGCCGGGCCTGCTTGTCCTGGACTTTAACCTGCTGGAAAATCCGCCCTGCGCTTACTCTTCGTATGCCACTTGCCCACAGCCGCCAGAACAGAATCAGCTACCCGTGCCACTGGAGGCGGGGGAGAAGATCTACGGACCGCAATGACCTGAGGTTGCCGCGTTTGCGAACGCCGGCGCCCGTGACCGCGCTCGGGGGCCGGCGTCGGGGGCTTCCCTGATAAATTTTGTAGAGGGCGTACGATTTCAGCTTCCGGTTCTGGAACACGGACCGGCAGGCAGTGTCAGGTGCGCGCCGCAAGGAAGAGAGCCATTTTGCATACTACTGAAGACATTCGCATTCAATGGACCAAGGTCGTTCTACCGCCCGTGTTTCTTGAGGAAGAATACCCTGTTACTGAACCGGCCTCGGCGACGATCTACGATGCCCGCAACGAGATCGTCGATATTCTCAACGGCCGCGATTCGCGGCTGCTGGTCCTCGTTGGCCCCTGCTCGATTCACGACACCAAGGCCGCGCGCGAGTATGCAGCGCTGCTCCAGACCGCCATTCAGGAGTTCTCCGCCGATCTGCGCATCGTGATGCGCGTCTATTTTGAGAAGCCCCGCACCACCATTGGCTGGAAGGGGCTCATCAACGATCCGTATCTCGACCAGTCCTACAAGATCAACGACGGTCTGCGCCAGGCGCGCCGCCTGCTGCTGAACCTAGCGGAGATGGGCGTCCCAACAGGCACGGAATTTCTGGACATGATCTCGCCCCAGTACATTGCCGGCCTGGTCAGCTGGGGCGCTATCGGGGCGCGCACCACCGAGAGCCAGGTTCACCGCCAGCTCGTCTCCGGCGTCTCCTGCCCGGTGGGCTTCAAGAACGCTACCTCCGGCGACGTACAGGTGGCCATCGACGCCATCCAGTCCGCCGCCAACTCCCACACCTTTTTGGGACATACCAAGCACGGGCAATCCGCCATCTTCGTCACCACCGGCAATCCGGACTGCCACATCATCCTGCGCGGCGGCAGAGGACTGGTGAACTACACGGCGGAGAGCGTAGCCCAGACCACAGCTCAGATGCGGAAGGCCGGCCTCGAGCCGCGCATCATGATCGACTTCAGCCACGCCAACAGCAGCAAGGACTATAAGCGTCAGGCAATCGTCTGTCACGATGTCTCCAGCCAGATCGCCGGGGGCAATTCGAACATCATCGGCGTCATGATCGAGAGCAATCTGGTGGCTGGCGCGCAGAAACTCGCCCAGGGCAAGCCTCTGGTCTACGGCCAGAGCATCACCGATGCCTGCATCGACTGGCCGGAGACCCGCACCCTGCTCGCCGAGCTTGCCGTAGCCGTTCGCGCGCGGCGCGGCGCGCCACACGCTCAATAAACTGATAAGCTCTATTTATTGTTTTGCCAATATTGATATGCCCGTTTTGATATGCCCGTCGCTGGAAATATTTCGGTAGGAGTGTGTCCATGGCCCTGTTGACCTGGAATGAAAAGCATAGCGTAGGCGTGCAAGCTATGGATGGTGAGCACCTTGAATTGTACGAAGCCATTAACGAACTTTACGATGCGGTGTTGCAGCACAAGGACCGGAGCGTGACAGGCCCGCTGCTGCGCAAGGTAGAGGATTGCACACGCGCTCACTTCGCGTCGGAAGAAGCGGTGCTGGAGTCCACAAAATATCCCGAACTCGCCGCGCACCGGCTCAAGCATCAGGCCCTTGTCGCGGAAATTGAAGAGCTGGCTGTGCGTTTAGAGCACGGCGATGTGAACCTGACCGGCCAGTCTCTGAACTTTCTTCGCTATTGGTTCAACGCCCACATCCAAAATGACGACCTCAGCTATGGTCCCTGGCTCAATGCCCACGGGGTTCACTGAGGGCTCTCTGGATAGGCCAGAGTAATCCGGCGCAATTACGGATATCGCGTGACTTAGCACATCTGCCGCCTTCAATGGGAGCAAATCTCAGTGGATGCTTTGGACGATATATCCTGAACAAGAGGTCGAATTGCAGAGATACCTGCTCATCGCTGTCGGCGGCGCGCTTGGCTCCATGGCCCGCTTCTGGGTTGGCTCAACGATTGCAGGCCGCATGGGAATCAAGTTCCCGTATGGCACCCTGATCGTCAACCTCACGGCCTGCCTGGTCATCGGCTTCACCCTCACTTATATGGGCAAGCGCGCCGACCTGAACCCGGCGTGGAGATTTCTGGTTCCAATCGGCTTCATCGGCGCCTATAGCACGTTTTCCACCTACGAATGGGAGACGCTCTCCACTTTGCGCTCGGGAGCTTTCCTGCTGGCCGCGCTCTATGCTGGCGGCAGCTTCATCCTGGGCCTCATCGCCGTGTGGGGCGGATCGTGGATCGCCGAGGTTCTCTGAATCAGCTCTCCCCGGCCTTGTATTGGAGGCGCTTGCCAATCGAGGCTTAATGGTGCTTCAATCCTTCGTTGTCCGGTGACCGCTTTGCGGCGTACCTCGGAATCAAGACGCCCAATCGGAGCCTCACAGGAGGGCCAGCCATGTTGCAGAGCGGACCAGCAGTCAAAGTCTCGATCTACCTCAGCGATGGAGCCAAACATCACGGAATTCCGGTCTATACCAGCTTGCTGGACTTCCTTTTTCACAGCGGTGTCTACGGAGCCACCTGCATGAAAGGCGTCGCGGGCTTCGGCTCGACGCACCGCATCCACTCCGCGCATATTCTTGAAATCTCGGATCATCTGCCGATCAAAATCGAGTTCATCGAGACTCGCGAGAAAGTGGATGCGATTCTGCCTGAGCTTGAAAAACGTACCGGCTCGGGAGTGATCGAACTCCAGGAAACCACTGTCATCATTCCGCCCAAGAACTGACCTGCCCTGTCTGGCGACCAGGGCAGCAACTACTCGGCGGAGGTAAACGGTGAAGCTGGCAGTCCCTCCCCATTGAACAAGTTGCACTGCGGACTGTTGGCCCAGCCATAGCGGACAAATCTAGGCTCTGACACGGCCTCGCTCGAAGCCAGCACCGTATTGCCGTCAATGCGAGCCTTGGCCGGCACAAAATTTCCGTCTGCTCCGGCCACCTCAAACCCCGTCAACTCTGCGCCCTTTATCACCAACCCCTTGGCATGATGTTCAAACCAGACCCGGATCTCACTTCCTTCTGGCGTAGCCTGCCGAAAGATAGGCCCCGAATAGGAAATGTCCTCACCATAGCTGAGCGCGCGCGCCGCAAGCGCCAGTCGCAGGCCTACATCTACTTTGTCGGTGGGGTGAACGTTGTTTGGTTCCCCGATGTCGATCGTGACTGCCATGGCCGTATTGCGCAGCGCCAGAGTCTTCAACTGCTGCTCGCGGATCGTCGCCCAATCCTCTTCCGGGGTGGAAGTGAAGTTTGAAATCTGCACGTACAGGAAGGGAAAGTCGCCCAGACCCCATTGGCGGCGCCAATCCTGAATCAACGTGCTGAAAAGCCGGCTATACAAACTAGGGAATCGACGGACCTTGCTGTTGCTCTCGCCCTGATACCAGATCGCTCCCCGGATTGGGAATGGCGTCAGCGGCGCGATCATGCCGTTATAGAGCATCCCTGGGCCCCAACTGGTGAGTTGCGGATGCCAGGGAAACTGCGGTTCCGGCTTGCCTTGCGCCCTGGCTTCGTCGCGCTGCCGTTGTTCGTCTTTGTCTTCCAGAAGCGCGTCCGTCTCGTGCTCCGTCATTGTGCTCCACGAGACAAACAGCGGCGCTAACGAGGCGTCATCGCCCAGAGCCCCCATGCGCGTCCATGCCTCGGCTACTGTCCCGCCCCAGGTGGAGTCGATCACGCCAACCGGGACATGCTCCCGCTGCTCAATCTCGCGGGCAAAGTACCAGGCGACCGCGGAAAACTCTTTGGCGGTTTCAGGGGTTGAAGCTGCCCATCCGTCGGTGCCGATGTCATCTTGCGGATACTCCACGGCCAACTGCTTAACGGTCAGCAGGCGAATATGGTCGTTCCCGGCGTGAGGCAGATCCGCTTCGGCAGTCGCTGCTTGGCGCATCTGAAACCCCATGTTCGACTGTCCCGATGCCACCCACACATCGCCCACCAGCACATCGTCGAGCGTGATGGCCTGCGCAGGCGCGGCGGCTTCGCCAGCAGCCGAGGGCGCACCCGTGACGACGAGCTGAAACGGCCCGCCCGCCACGCCCGGCGGCAGATAAACGCTCCACCGGCCCAGTTTCCCAGCTTTCACCGAGCGGGTGACGCCGCGGAAAGCAACGCTCACCTCTTCCCCAGACGTCGCCCACCCCCAGACATGCACTGGCAGGTCTCGCTGGACTACCATGTGGCTGGAGAGAATCTTCGGCAGAGTCACTTGCGCGGAAACAGCCGCAGCCGGAAGCAGCGCAATCAGGAGCAACGTTCGCAGGTTCAAGAGGACCTCACGGTAGACACAATGCCGGAAGCTTCCCAACCGAAGTTCGGCTGAATTTCCCGGAAAGATCACGATACCAGAGTCAGCGACGCTCTTCAGTCCTGTAGCTGCCTGTGAACTGCGTGACCCGCTGACGATTTCATTCCATCCCAGGTACCCGGTCCAGACAACACCTAATGATGCAGTTCATCTCGTGAACGGAGTGGCGTCTGGTTCAAATCGAAGGCCGCACCGGCGCAGGGCCGGTGGATTCGCGGACGGCCAATTCCGGAGCCATGACGATCTCGGAGGGGTACTTATTCCCGTGGTTGGCGATTCGATCGAGCAGGATTTGCGCGCCGCGTCTGCCCATCTCCAGCAGCGGCTGGCGGATCGTGGTCAGCGAGGGCGTCGCGTAAGCAGCAGACTGGATATCGTCGAAGCCGACGACGGAGACATCTCCCGGCACCGAGAGGCCGGCGTCTTTGAGTGCGCGGATGGCGCCGATGGCGGCGATGTCGTTAAAGCAGAAGATGGCGGTGAAGTCGCGGTTTCTTTCCAGCAGCGCCTGCATGGGCTTGTAACCGATCTCAGGCGCCATGGGGTGGTATCCGGTTTTCATCGACCAGCCGGCGGAGTCGATGCGGATGACCAGCGCGGGATCGAGTTTGAGGTTCATCGCCCGCGCCACCTGCTGGATAGCCTCCCAGCGGAACTCCGAATCAGGGATGGCGCGGGGGCCGCGCATGAAGGCGATGCGGCGGTGGCCCAGCGCGTAAAGGTGGGTAAGCGCCTGCTCGACTGCCAGGTGGTGATCGAGGACGATATTGGTTACGTTTTCAGCCGCGCTGTGCGCTGAAATGGAGACTACGGGAACCGGCACCTGGATGTGGTCCGCCGGGGTGTTGAGCAGCAGAAAGCCATCCACGGCGCGCTCCACCAGCATAAGCGGGTACTTCTCAATGAGATCGCGCTTCCAGTCGTGGCAGGCGGTGAAGTAAAAGTACCGCGCTGCGGTCAATTCTTGCACGACGCCGCTCATGACGCTGGTAAAGTAGCCCTCGCTGAGGTCGGGAGCCAGCACTCCTACGCTCATGGAGCGGCTCTGGCGCAGGGAGCGGGCGAAGTAGTTGGGGCGGTAGTTGAGCCGCTCGGCCGCTTCCATAACCCTGCTTCGAGTCGTTTGAGGAATAGAACTGGCGGAGGGCGAGTTGTTCAGAACCAGGGAAACGGTGGTCTGCGAAAGTTCCAGATGCTCGGCGAGCATGCGGAGGTTGACTCGTCCTGGCGGCGTAGAAATCCGTCCCTTTGCCATGTTGGTGTTTTAACACGTTTGCCATCAAGGGGAAACCGTGTTTCCCGCAGGTACAGCGATTTTCAAGAGGCGGGCAGCTGAGAGACCGGCGCCTCATGCCTGCTTTGCGCCAGAATTGCGGGTCTCATGCGCTTGATTTAGCAGCGTTGTAACCTCCTATTCACATTGGCCCGGTAGCCTAAGCAAGGTGATAGTTCACGTGCCTGACATACGCATCTCCCAAGTTCAAATTCAGCCTGAACCGGATTCTCCCGATGGAGAACAGCCTGCGGAGGCGGGCGCGGTCGAGTCTTCAGCGATCCGCACCTTCCTGCTGTCTCGGGGCAACTCGGCGATAGCTGACCGGGGATTCAAGTGGCTGATGATTCTGTGCGCGCTGAGTATCTTCGGAATCGTGGCGTTGATTGCGGTTCAATTGGTGAAGGGCTCGCAATTGAGCTGGGACAAGTTTGGCTTTGGTTTCTTCTCCTGGCCGGAAGGATTCAATTTCGGCTCCGTATTCAAGGCCATCATGGACCCGAACTCGCCGCAGCCCAACTATTGGGATCCGGTGAACGGGCATTTCAGCGCTCTGCCGTTTGTGTATGGAACTCTCGTTTCGTCGTTTCTGGGCCTGTTGATGGCGGTTCCGCTGGCGATTGGCGTGGCTGTCTTCCTGACCGAGATGTGTCCCGGCATATTGCGCGCGCCACTTGCCTTCCTGACGGAACTGCTAGCGGCTATCCCCAGCGTTATCTATGGACTGTGGGCTATGTTTGTCTTGGTCCCGCTGATGCGGGAACACATCAATCCGTGGCTGGTGCAACTGTTGGGCTGGACAGGATTTTTCAGCGACGACAATCCGACTGGCCTGGGTTTTTTATCGGCCGGCGTGATTCTGGCCGTTATGATTCTGCCCATCATCTCCTCTCTCACGCGCGAAGTGATGTCGGCCGTGCCGCACTCTCAGCGCGAGGCGGTGCTGGCGCTGGGGGCAACCCGTTGGGAGATGATCCGAATGGGGGTGCTGCGCAATGCGCGCATCGGCATCGTCGGCGCAGTGATCCTGGGACTTGGCCGGGCGCTGGGCGAGACCATGGCCGTGACCATGGTGATTGGCAACAGCATCGAGATTCACCGTTCGCTGCTGTCGAACGGCAATTCGATGGCGTCGGTGATTGCCAATCAGTTCAGCGAGGCCTCAGACAATCTGCATCTGAGCGCATTGATCGAAATCGGGCTGGCGCTGTTTGCAGTGACAATTGTGGTCAACGCGCTGGCGCAGTTGCTGGTCTGGGCGGTTACGCGGGGCGCGCCGGCACGGGTCAACTGAGGCATGGGACTTGGGGAGTTGCGAGTGAAAGTTGAAAGAAACCGGCTGCGGTCCTTTCTCAGGGAGCAAACCGATCGCCTTGTCACCGGATTGGCGATTCTGGCGACATTGCTGGTGGTGGCTCCACTGGTGGCCATTTTTGTCTATCTGGTCTTCAAAGGCGCCAGTTCGCTGAACGTTTCCTTTTTCACGCAGAATCCCAAACCGGTGGGCGAATCCGGCGGGGGCATGGCCAACGCCATCGCCGGGTCGGGGATTCTGCTTGGGATCGCCAGCCTGATCGGCATTCCGGTCGGCATCGGCGGCGGCATTTTTCTGGCCGAGTTCGGGCGTGGAACCAAGCTCGCCGATGCTGTGCGCTTTACGGCCGATGTGCTCAACGGCGTTCCCTCCATCGTGATGGGTATAGCCATCTACGCGCTGATCGTTGTCCCTCAAGGGCACTTCTCGGCCTTTGCCGGCGGCGTTGCGCTGGGCATCATGATGATTCCGACGGTCTGCCGCACCACCGAAGAGATGCTGCTGATGGTCCCTCATGCGGTCCGCGAGGCGGCTTTGGCGCTGGGCGTGCCCAACTGGCGGTCGGTGCTGTCGATTACAGTAAAGACGGCTTCGCCTGGCATCATCACCGGCTGCATGCTGGCTTTCGCGCGCGTGGCGGGCGAGACGGCGCCCCTCATCTTCACCGCTCTGGGCAATACATACTGGAGTACGAACCTGAATCGTGAGATCGCCGCGTTGCCGTTGCAAATCTGGATTTATGCGCAATCTCCCTACGACGATTGGCACCGGCTGGCGTGGGCGGGGGCGCTGGTATTGATCATCTTGATTGTAACCGCGGTTTCCCTGGTGCGGTATGTGACCAGCCGCGGAGTTTTGAAGGGAGCGAGCTAAGTGGGCGTCGGCATCGAGGTAATCAACCTGAATGCGTGGTACGGGACCAATCACAGCCTGCAGGACATCAATCTGAACATCCCGGGCAACCACGCGACGGCGCTGATCGGCCCGTCTGGCTGCGGCAAGAGCACGTTTGTGCGCTGCCTCAACCGCATGCACGAGACCAATCCCGTTGCGCGGGTCACAGGCACGGTGCGCATTGGCGACCTGGACATCTACCAGGACGCCAAGCCGGTCGAGATCAGGCGGCGCGTGGGGATGGTCTTCCAGCGGCCCAATCCTTTCCCCACCATGTCGATTTATGACAATGTGGCAGCCGGGCTGAAGCTGAACGGCTATAGCAATCATCGCGTACTGGACGAGATCGTGGAGAAGTCGCTGAAGAACTCGGCATTGTGGGACGAGGTGAAGGACGACCTGAAGAAGAAGTCGGGCGCCAGTCTCAGCGGCGGGCAGCAGCAGCGGTTGTGCATTGCGCGGGCCCTGGCCGTCGATCCCGAGGTACTGCTGATGGATGAGCCGGCCTCAGCGCTGGATCCGGTTTCCACCTCGAAGATTGAGGATCTGATCTTTCAATTGAAATCGCAATACACGATTGTGATTGTGACCCACAACATGCAGCAGGCAGCGCGCGTGGCCGAAAAGACAGGCTTCTTTTTGAACGGGCGCATGGTGGAGTTCGATTCCACCCACAAGATATTCACTAACCCCAGCGATAAACGCACCGAGGATTACATCACAGGCAGGTTCGGATGACACGCATACGCTTTCAGCAAAGCCTTGACGATTTGAAAGAGCAACTGCTGGTGATGGCCGGGCTGGCCGAGCAGGCCATCCAGCGCGCCATTGAGGCCTATCGCGTGCGCGATCTGTCTATCTGCGATCTGGTGAGCCGCAGCGAGATCGCCATCAACCGGCTGGAGCGGGAGATCGACCAGGCATCCCTTGATTTGCTGGCCATGGAGCAGCCGATGGCCATCGACCTGCGATTCATTCTGAGCGTGATCAAGATCAACGCCGACCTGGAACGGGTGGGCGATGCCGCCAAGAGCATCAGCGACCGGGTGCGCAGCATGGAGCAGATGGCGGCGGCAGATTTGCCCGTGGATATTCCCAGGATGGCGTCCCTTGCAGCCGAGATGGTGCGCAAGAGCCTCCAGTCGTTCATCGAGGGCGATGCCGATATGGCGCGCAGCGTATTGGCCATGGACGATGCCGTGGATGCGATGAACCGGGCGGCCTACAAATCGCTGACCAGGGTGATGGAAGAGCAGAGCCATCTTGCGCCCCAGGCGCTGAATGCGCTGATGATCAGCCGCAACCTGGAGCGCGTGGCCGACCACGCCACCAATATCGCCGAGGACGTCATCTTCTGGGTGCAAGGCGCCGATGTGCGCCACCACAAGAGCCTGAAAACAGCCCCCGACCCACACGCGATGGGGTGAAGGGCGCGATCAGGGAAATCAAGATTTTGAAACGAGACCTGGGGCAACGGAATCCGGCTATTGTTGCTCCAGTGTTGTGTAGTGCGTTGGCGAAGCACCCAGCACACGCTGTCGCCATTCGTCGGGGGTATGCGCATACCACTGGTAGCGCGTTGCGTGAGAAATGCCGAGATCGTAGCCATACCGGATCTCAATTCGGAGCAGATCGTATTGCTGAATATTTCGATCATTTTGGAGAATCAACTCTGCGACTTTGTCAGCTATCTCCACCGGACTCCAAACCTCATTAAACAAGGAGACATTGATCACTAGGATTTTCTTTGTTCCGCCGCCTATTCCGCTGTACAGTGTTAGTTGGAATGCGCCGCCTTGTTGAATCCCATCAATTTGCTCAACAAGCTGGGCGTCTTGCAATAGCTCTGGGAAAGGGCCCGCTTGCGTCAGCTTTTTGCCCATGATTCCCGCGACAGCTGTGAGTGCGAAGATCAGACCTACAGCCACCCAATGGATTGTCCAAATTGCCCTTGTCTCCACGGCCCCGGTCTCGCTGGCTTTGGCTACATAACTTCCAACTGCCAGGTCGTGAAGACCCTGCCTCGTATGGCGATTGAATGTCATTAGATAAAGTGTTGAGCCGCCCACTCCAAAAATGACGAATCCGAGCAGAAAAATGACCGCCCAGGAAGTGCATGTGATCGGCAACGCCAATCCATTCAAAAAGTAAGGGACGGAGAACACTGCATACCTTGCAAAGCAGCGCTCAAGCGAAAGTGTGCATCCACGGGCGTCGACCACCCTCAGTTTCAGCCAACGTTTGCCCACACTTTGCCCGCCTCCGATCCTGCTCTCCATGACTGCGAAGTAAGGCAGGGCAATGAGAAAGCCCACTAACTTTCCCCATGGACCCAGTTGCGAAAGAGTATTGAAGAAAACAGTCCCAAGGGCAAGGCCGATAGCGCCGAGAATAAGACTATCCAGTCGATCCTGAAAAAGTAGATTTCAAGCCGATGGCAGGTTGATCAGGAAGCCGATGAAGAGCGATTGGTGCAGGAT